>OGJF01000014.1_pt1 | contig 114916 bp, 147 predicted proteins | sample 1572001 | NCBI WGS metagenome assembly OGJF01 (sample SAMEA2582113, study PRJEB24529) | metagenome | biome: Human gut stool | place: China | collected 2011
ACTATTATTATACGCTATTTCTCGTCAAAATCAACCATTTGTTGTGACAGAGCCTTTATAAAAATAGAGTTTATAATTATAAGTATATATGATAATTATTTTTTATGTCCTAATTCTAGAAATTAGATAATATATTGTTTATCAATATCACTAGAATAGGACATCAATTCAGATGAGAACATAGTGGTTATGTTTTTTGTACATATTTGGGAAGAATGTTCTGTTAGCAATATTATAAGAGTGGTTTTTAAGTTTTTATCAATATAAATTATACAATTTTTATTTGTATTTTTGAATATATAAATTTATCAATGCCTAATTTATAAGGATTATGTAGTTTCAAAGGGATAATATATATTTAGATTAATTGATAATAAAATATTAATGTTGTAAACTTTATTATAAGTATAGTAATACGCTAATTTTTATATGGGAGTGTATTTTATGATAGTTGAATTGACAGAGGAAGATATAAAATTTAAATATATAACACCAGCAATAGAAAATGTTGGTTGGGATAAAGATAATGTATTTTATGAATACTATATAACAAATGGAGCTGTGCAAGTACGAGGTGATAAGGTAACACGAGGAAAACGCAAAAAAGCAGATTATGTACTGACTTATGGTGTGAATAAAAAACCATTGGCGATTATAGAAGCGAAGAAAATGAATTATTCTATAGGGCATGGTATGCCACAAGCTATGGAGTATGCTCAAATGTTAGATGTAAAATTTGCTTATTCTTCAAATGGAAAGGGTTTTATTGAATATGATTTTTTCACAGGGAAAACAAGAGAGATAAAATTAGAAGAATTTCCAACACCTGAACAATTATGGAAGCGTTATATTGAAGGTGAAAAATTGGATAAAGATATGCTCAGCGTTGTACAAGAAGCATATTATGTTGATCCACTGGCAAATAAAAAGCCTAGATATTATCAACAAGTAGCTATTGATAGGACTGTTGAAGCTGTTGCTAAAAATCAAAAACGTATTTTATTAGTGATGGCAACAGGTACGGGAAAAACATATACAGCATTTCAGATTGTATATAGACTTACTAAAGCGAAAAAGGTAAATCGTGTACTTTATTTGGCTGATAGAAATATCTTGATAGATCAGACTATTGTACAAGATTTTAAACCATTTGAAAAAGTCATAACGAAAGTAAAGAATAGACATTTAGATAGTTCCTATGAAATTTATATGAGTTTATATCAACAACTTGTTGGTGAGAATGGTGAAGAAATTTTTCGTGCATTTAAACCAGAATTTTTTGATTTAATCATTGTAGATGAATGTCATCGTGGTAGTGCCAAAGAAGATTCACAGTGGCGAACTATTTTGGAATATTTTAATAGTGCAGTACAAATAGGTCTTACAGCGACACCGAAGGAAACTAAAGAAGTAAGTAATTTAGCTTATTTTGGTGAACCTATATATACTTATAGTTTAAAACAAGGTATAGCTGATGGCTTTTTAGCACCATATAAACTTATTCGTGTGAATATAGATAGAGATAGTGAAGGCTGGAGACCGTATAAAGGACAATTCGATAAAAATGGTCTGCAAATCGAGGATAAATTATATTTAGGAAAAGACTTTGATAAAAATTTAATTATTGATGAACGTACCCAAGAAGTAGCAAAGCGTATTACAAAATGGCTAAAAGAAAATGGCAGATATAGTAAAACTATTGTTTTTTGTGTGGATATAGAACATGCTGAAAGAATGAGGCAAGCACTTATAAATGAAAATAGCGATATCATGAAGGCTAATCCTAATTATATTATGCGAATAACAGGTGATAATAAAGAAGGAAAAGCTATGCTAGATTATTTCATTGATCCTAGTGAAAAATATCCGACAATAGTTACTACATCAAAGTTAATGACTACAGGTGTAGATGCTAAGACTTGTAAATTAATTGTATTAGAAAATAATATAAATTCTATTATTGAGTTTAAACAAATTATTGGACGTGGCACTCGCTTAAATCCAGATTATGATAAAAATTATTTTACTATCATGGATTTTAGGGGAGTAACGAGATTATTTGCAGATCCTAATTTTGATGGTGATCCTATAGTTATTATTGAAGATGATGGAAAAGATGAAAATACAAGTACGAATACTACAGAAGAAACAGGCGAAGATATAGCAAGTGAAGATGGTGATATATTTACGCCACCAATGGTGCATGAAGGCAAAGTAAAATATCATGTGGATAATGTAGATGTAAATATAGTAAATGAACGTGTACAATATCTTGATGCTAATGGAAAATTAATAACAGAAAGCGTCGTTGATTTCACTAAGAAAAATGTTCGCAAGGAATATGCTTCTTTAGATGAATTTATTAATGCTTGGAGCAGTACAGCGAAAAAGCAAGTTATTCTTGAAGAATTAGCAAAGCATAATGTTTCTATAGATGAACTATATAAGGCTACAGGTAAAAATGATATAGATGAATTTGATTTAATTTTGCATATTGTTTATGATCAAAAACCTTTGACGAGAAAAGAACGTATTAATAATGTGAAAAAAAGAGATTATTTTGCTAAGTATTCGCCAGTTTGTAGAGAAGTATTAAATGCTTTGATGGAACAATATAAGAATGAAGGCATAAGAGAAATACAAAATCTTCAAGTTTTACGCAATAAAAATTTTGCTAAATGGGGAACTGCACCAAAAATTGTAAAAATGTTTGGCGGTAAAGAAAAATATTTTCAGGCAGTAGATGAACTCACAAGTTTAATCTATAATAATGAAATATCCGCAAATCAAGGAAATAATATATATAATCTATAAAAGGAGTGCATGAATTAAACTATGAGTTTAGGAGCATTTGTAAAAAACATTCAAAATATAATGCGTGGGGATAGCGGTGTAAATGGTGATGCACAGCGTATCGAGCAATTAACATGGCTATTATTTTTAAAAATTTATGCCAAGAAGGAAGAAGACTGGGAACTTTTTGATGAGAATTATAAATCTATATTGCCAGAAGAATGTAAATGGGAAAACTGGGCAGTAGATGATGCAGATGGTAAGTCTTTAACAGGAGATAAGTTATTAGAATTTGTCAACGAAAAGTTATTTAAACAGTTAAAAGAAATAAAATTTTCAGCAGATGCTCCTATGAAGCATAAGATTTTAAGAGATGTATTTGTAAGCACCAATCAATATATGAAAGATGGTGTTTTACTACGTCAATTAATCAATGAAATCAATAAAATAGATTTTGATAATATCAAAGAATTGCACGCTTTTGGCGAAATTTATGAAACCATCTTGAAAAGTTTGCAAAGTGCAGGAAATGCAGGGGAATTTTATACACCTAGGGCAGTAACTGATTTTATTGTAGAAATGGTAAATCCAAAGCTTGGCGAAACTGTAGCTGATTTTGCTTGTGGGACAGGTGGATTTTTGACTTCTACATTAAATCATTTAGAAAAAAATATGAAAAATACAGAAGATAGAACACAGTATAATAATGCTATCTATGGTATAGAGAAAAAGCCTCTACCGCATTTATTATGTGTAACAAATATGTTAGTGCATGATATAGATAATCCTGCTATTTATAATGCTAATTCTTTAGAACGTAATGTAAGAGAATATAAAGATAATGAAAAATTTGAAGTTATTTTGATGAACCCGCCTTATGGCGGAGCTGAAGGAGAGCAGATAAAAAACAATTTCCCAGCAGATTTACGCAGTAGTGAAACAGCAGACTTATTCATATCTTTAATTATGTATCGTTTGAAAGAAAATGGTAGAGCAGCAGTTATCATACCAGATGGATTTTTGTTTGGTTTAGATAATGCCAAAGTGGCTATCAAGAAAAAATTATTTAGTGAATTTAATGTGCATACGATTGTTCGCCTGCCTGCTTCTGTGTTTGCTCCATATACATCTATTACTACAAATATTATCTTTTTTGATAATACAGGAACTACGAAAGAAACTTATTTTTATCGTTTGGATATGCCAGAAGAATATAAACATTTTTCTAAGACAAAACCAATGAAATTAGAACATTTTGCTGATTGTATAAAATGGTGGAATGATAGATGCGATATTCAAGATGAGGATACTGATACTTATAAGGCTAAAGTTTATACATTAGAAGAAATCGTAAATCGTAATTATGATATAGATTTATGCGGTTATCCTACAGTGGAAGAAGAAGTCTTATCTCCAGAAGAAACTATTTTAGAGTATAAAGAAAAAAGAGCTACTTTGAATGCCAAGATAGATAAGAAGCTCCAAGAAATAGAAAATATTTTAGGGGTAAAATTATGTTAGCAGATAAATTAAGAAAATCAGTATTGCAATCAGCCATACAGGGAAAATTGACAGAGCAATTAGCTACAGATGACAATGTAGAAGATTTATTACAAGCGATAGAAGAAGAAAAAGAACTTTTAATCAAAGAAAAGAAGATAAAAAAACAAAAACCATTACCAGAGATAATAGAAGATGAAATACCATTTGCTATACCTGAAAATTGGAAGTGGGTAAGATTAGGGGATATTTCTTATAAAATTGTTGATGGAGATCATAACCCTCCAACAGGAGAAAAGGAAAAAACGCCATATATAATGGCATCATCTACAAATATTGGTAATGAAAGATTAATTAATTTAGAAAAAGTAAGATATTTATCAGAAGAAAATTTTATAAAATGTAATAAAAGAACTTTAGTTAAAAAAGATGATATATTATTTTCGTCAGTGGGAAGTATAGGAAGTGTTATAGTTTATAATGAAGATTATAAATTAACTTTTCAAAGAAGTGTAACAGTGATAGGAACAAGGATAAATTCATATTATTTGAGAATTGTTTTATTGTCGCCATATTGTCAATTTATATTTAAGACACAATCATCTGGCACAGCACAAAAAGGATTTTATATAAGACAAGTTAATAATTTATTAATACCATTGCCACCATTAGCAGAACAAAAGCGTATAGTAGAGAAGCTTGATAATGTTTTAGCTAATATAGACGAATTAAAAGTTAATGAAGAAAAATTATTTATATTACAAAAGAATTTCCCTGATAAGTTAAAGAAATCTATATTACAATCGGCTATACAGGGAAAATTGACGAAACAATTAGCTACAGATGATAAAGTAGAAGATTTATTACAAGCGATAAAAGAAGAAAAAGAACGCTTAATCAAAGAAAAGAAGATAAAAAAACAAAAATCATTGCCAGAGATAACAGAAGAAGAAATACCATTTGAAATACCTGAAAATTGGAAATGGGTAAGGCTAGATGATATATGTGTATATTTACAAAGAGGAAAATCACCAATATATTCAGATATAAAAAAATATCCTGTTGTATCTCAAAAATGTAATCAGTGGAGTGGATTTACTTTAGAGCCGGCAAAATATTTAGCACCAGAAGTATTAGAAAAATATGCTGATGAAAGATATTTAAAGAAACATGATATATTAATAAATTCAACGGGATTAGGCACAGTTGGAAGGGTATGTTTATTTAAAACAGATTCAAAATATCCTATTGTAGTAGCAGACAGTCATGTTACAGTTGTGCGTAGCACACGTTTAATAAGTGAAATATATATAAAATATTTTTTATCTTCTCCACATATTCAAGATAATATAGAAGATATGTGTAGTGGTTCAACCAAACAAAAAGAATTGGCATTGAATACAATAAAAAATTTATTAGTAGCATTACCACCATTAGCAGAACAAAAGCGTATAGTAGAAAAATTAGATAAGCTTTTAGCTGATATAGAAGAATTAAAGATATAATAAATAATCATTTTAGTGCTATAATAATCAATAGAAATGATTGTGAGGGACGTTAAATGATACTTTCAGATAAAAAAATAAGGGAATTAGTAGATAAAAATAATTTAATTGAAAATTATAATGAAAAAAATTTACAAGCAGTATCGTACGATATTACTTCTAGTAATGTAATTCAAGTATTCAATCGTGTGTTAGGTACTATAAATTTAAGAGATAAGGCATCTACTTCTTTAGCTAATAAAGAAATTACTATTGATTATGGATATAAAATTATGCCTAATGAATATATTTTAGTGAAAACGAAAGAAAAATTTAATTTTCCTGCGTTTTTAACTGGTCATATTAGACCAAGAACAACTTTCTCAAGATTGGGTTTAATTTTAAGTGATCAACATATTAATCCTACTTTTTCTGGTCATTTATATTTAGGCTTTTTGAATACTACACCATATACTATAGAAATATATCCTAATTTGAAAATTGGTCAGATAATTTTTGAAAAAATTGAAGGTGAAGTAACAGAAGAACTCTTATATAAAAATAAAATTGATGCAAAATATCAAAATGAAGATAAGTTTATTTCGCCATCAGTTGCTGATGAAATAGAGGCAGAATATCAAAGAATTTTAAAGAGGATATTAGAAAAATAAAATGTCTAGAATATTACATCAAACTCTTATGGATTACTTGGATATTACAGAACCTGATACTAAACATAAAGATATAATTGTTAAGCATTTAGAAAATGATATAACTAGAGAAATAATTAATGAGAATATCGAAGAAATACAAATAAGAGAAAAACAAGCTTTTAAGAAAACAATTTTAAAAGAAAAGCTACAGAGTGCAAAAGAAGTAGCAATTATAGCCATTATAGTTGGTTTTTTTGTAGGATTACTTGTAAATCAAATAACTGAAATTATAGCATGGGGAAAATCTCAAATGGGCGAATTTGCAGGAGTTTTTACAGGAATATCTAGTATAGCTATATTGTTACTTATTTTTGCAGCATATAAATATTGGTTTGTAGATAAAATATCAAATATATTAAATGAGGATAAGGATAAAACAATGAATAGAATATTACCAAGAGCTGGAGAAATATGGCTTCATTTTAAAAACAATAAGTATTTAATTATAACTGTTGCTGAACATACAGAAACGAAAGAACAATTTGTAGTATATAAAGCCTTATATGGTGATTATAAAAATTATATACGTCCTCTTGATATGTTTATGAGTGAAGTTGATCATGAAAAATATCCTGAAGTGAAACAAAAATATAGATTTGAAAAAATTATTGAATAAAAAGCAGGTATTAATACCTGCTTTTTTTATTACTACATTAATATTTGAGGTGGATTTATTATATGAAAAAAATACAATCTATGTTTAAGAATATAGGCAAGAATATTATAGTATCTTTAATGTTTATTGGCATATTTTTAAATTTTAATTTAGATGATATTTTAAAAGTGATAACAGGGATAGTATCTATTTGTGGATTAATAATAGCATATTCTTATAATAATGGAGCTAAAAACCAACGAGAACAGCAATTATTACAGATAAAAAAAGAAAATTATATTAAATTTTTAGAAGCATTTCTTAATAAAAAAATATATTTTACAAAAGATACAATAATTCCTATAAAAAAAGATGGTCGCTTTGATTTATCTAAAGAAGTTATAGAAATTAATGAAATATATTGTAAAGAAGTTTGTAAACTCAATATGTATGCTTCTGATTATATATTAGAATTTATTTCTTGCTTTATTCTCTTTGAAAAATTTAAAATATCTTTATTAAAAGAATATGAAATAAATATTTTTGTTGATGATTTTAAGATACCTTTTGATAAAATAGATAAATATGATGAAATATCTTTTCGTAGGATTAGATTTAAAATTTTAAATTCCTCAAATTTAATAATTAAGTTAGAAAACTTTTCTAATTTAAAAGAAGCTTTAAATAATCTAAAAGAAGAAAATTTATCAAATGAAACATATAATATAATAATTAATGAAATACTATCCGATAGAACTTTATTATCATTGATAAGATGTGATTTAAAAATTACAAAAAATAGTAGTCTAGTAAATGTTATAGTGTATCCTAATTTTATAAATATAGATGGTAAAATTAAATATATAGAATAAAACTATCTACTAATATGTACCTCAAACTATTGGATATATACAAAACAAAATATAATTTATCATTCTATAGGATTAATTTCATTTAGTTTAGTAGAAAGATATATAATAAAAAAAGTATCATCTTAATTTTAGTTTTGAACTATTTAAATCAAGATGATACTTTTTATTTATTGAGAGTTTTGGAGGGCTTTGTCTAGGATTGTTTCCATAGTATGCCAGCTGAGTACGGCACATTTTACACGAGCTGGCATTTTGGATATATTTTTAAAGGTAAGAGCTTCATCTAAAGGAGCAAGCTCTTTTTCATCAGTGATTGTGCCTTGAACCATGCCGATGAATAAACGACATAATTCTTTGGCTTTGTCGATTGGTTGATCGAGCATTAAATCAATCATGATATCTGTGGAAGCTTGGGAAATAGCACAACCTGAACCTTGGAAACTAGCATCTTCAATAATATTATTATTGAGTTTTAAGGAGAGCGTGATTTCATCACCGCAATTAGGATTGATACCATGTTGGTGATGTGTAGCATCTGCTAGTGAACATTTATTATTAGGGTGAAGGTTGTGTTCAGTTAAGATTTCATTATAGAGATTAAACATCGTATCCTAAATAACTCCTTACTTTTTTTATTTGTTCAATGAATTGATAAACATCTTCTTTTGTATTATAGAAATAAAAGCTTATGCGATTTGTTGATTGTGCATTTAGATATTTTAATAATGGATGAGCACAATGATTGCCTGCACGAAGGGCTATATTCCCATGATAATCGACAAGTGAAGATACGTCATGAGGGTGAATATCTTGAATATTAAAGCTCAATACGCCTTTATGTTTTTTATAATCTGGTGAGCCATAAATGGTGATATAAGGCAATTTAGATAATTCTTCCATGGCGATTTTCATTAATTTTTCTTCTTGTTGTTCAATATAGGAAAATCCTACTTGATTTATATATTCGATAGCGGCTTTTAAAGCTATTGCTCCAGATACGTTAGGTGTACCAGCTTCAAATTTTTCTGGAAGTGGGGCAAATGTAGCATCTTGTTCGGATACTGTTTCGATCATTTCGCCACCGCGTAAGAATGGAGGCATTTGTTCAAGTATGGATTTTTTTCCATATAAAACGCCAATTCCCATAGGTGCTAACATTTTATGACCGGAGAATGCGTAAAAATCACAATCTAAATCTTGGACGTCTGTTGCCATATGAGGAGCACCTTGAGCACCATCAACAATGGCGATAGCACCTACTTCATGAGCTTTTTTTATTATAGCTTTTAAGGGAGTGGCAACGCCTAAGACATTTGAAACTTGAGTGATAGAAACTATTTTTGTTTTAGGTGTGATTTTTGTTTGAATTTCTTCATCAGAAATAATGCCTTCATCATTTATATACATATATTTTAATGTAGCTTTTTTTAATTTTGCTATCATTTGCCATGGTAGTATATTGCTATGATGTTCAAGAATGGAGATTACGATTTCATCGCCTTCTTGGATATTTTCCATGCCGTAAGTGTAGGCGATGAGATTTAAGGATTCAGTAGTATTTCTGGTGAAAATAATCTCACAATCTTCATTGGCATTGATGAATTGTGCTACACTGTGGCGAGCTTGTTCGTATTCACTTGTAGCAGTAGCACTCAATTTATAAAGACCGCGAAGGGGATTTGCGTTTTGAGATGTGTAATAATTTTCTAGAGATTTTATCACACTTAGTGGTTTTTGCGTAGTAGCAGCACTATCTAAATAAACGACAGGGTTTGCTTCATCATTTAATATAGGGAAATCTTGGCGAAAATTAGTTTTCATGATAGAAAGCCTCCTGTTGATAAGTGGAAATATAAGCGTGAAGTTCTTCAGGTAAATTTGTTGTGATTAATTGAAGTTTGGAGTCAATTTGCATTTGGCGAATTTGTCTTTCATTTAAGCCACGAGTTTGTAGGTAAAATAATTGCTCTTTATCCATTTCACCGATAGCAGCGGAGTGATTGCCTTCGATATCATCTTCACCGCAGAGAATTAGAGGAATTGATTTATTGTGGATATCTTCATCAAGTAATAATACATTTTCTGCTTCTGTACCTATAGAACCTTTGCAACCTTGTTTAAAATCTAAAGTTGCACGATGTGTTTTTTGAGCGTTATGCATTAAGATACCATTTGTCGTTAAATTAGTTTTAGTCTTTTGACCTAGGATATTGACAATATAGTTCATATCGAGCATTTGATTTTTAGTAGTTAAATAATCTGTTTGGAAATTTAGTTGTGCATTATTTTGTAGTAAATCAATATTTGCACCTAGATAATTTTTATTTGCACCTAAAGCAATTTGTTGAATGGATATACGAGCATTTTCTTGAGCAAGTGTGCCGATATCATCAAAGTTAAAATAGTCTTTGCCGAGTGTTTGGAGTTGAATTATTTTAACTTGAGCATTTTTTTCAGCGAAAATTTTTGTACTGCTCGCATGAAAACCTTGATTATGATAAGGTGAATTGTAAACGATAATTATAGTGGCTTGGCTATTTTCTTGAGCGTAAATATAATTATCATCAATTAAATCAAGATTATCGGTTAAATCATAAATGAAGATTAAAGGTTTTTGGGTAATCGTATTTGCTTTGATAGTGAAATAGTTTTTGTTACTAGCGTTATTTACTACAAAATTATTAGCATCTGAGCCGATACCAGTAGTGATGTGAGGAAAGTTGGCAAAAGTTATATCTTTTTGTGAAGCTAGGGAAATATTTTCCGTGGAATTGATAATTTGAGGTTTGAGGGGAGTTAATTTATCTATATTATCATAAGATATAGTTGTATCATTTAATTTTAACCAACGCCATGTTGGCATTGGTAAACTATTTGCATGTTCAATTTTTATATTCATAGTCATATCTCCTTTTAGCCAATGGCGCCTTCCATTTCTAATTGAATTAAATGATTCATTTCTACAGCATATTCTACTGGTAATTCTTTGGATATTGGATTAGCAAATCCGTTTACAATCATAGCACGAGCAGCGGCTTCACTTAGACCTCTACTCATGAGATAAAATACAGCTTGATCACTAATGCGACCGATTTTGGCTTCGTGTCCGACACTGGCTTTATTTGTACGCACGTCCATTGCTGGAATTGTATCTGAACGAGAAATATTATCGAGCATTAAAGATTGGCAAGAAACTAGGGCTTTACTGTGCTGTGCTTGTTTTGCTACAACGACAGAACTTCTAAATGTACTAGCACCACCATCTTTAGAAATGGATTTTGTATTGATTAAAGAAGATGTATGAGGGGCATTATGCACCATCTTAGCGCCTGTATCGAGGTCTTGTCCTTTACCTGCAAAGGTAATTCCTGTAAATTCTGCTTTGGCATTTTCACCTGCAAGAATTGTCATTGGATAAAGGTAAGAGATATGAGAGCCAAATGAGCCAGAAATCCATTCCATAGTAGCATTTTTACCTACTTTTGCTCTTTTTGTATTAAGATTATACATATTTTTTGACCAGTTTTCGATTGTGGAATAACGCAATTTTGCATTATCAGCGACGAATAATTCTACACAGCCAGCATGTAAATTAGCTACGTTATATTTAGGAGCAGAACAGCCTTCGATGAAGTGAAGATCAGCTCCTTTATCTACGATAATCAATGTATGTTCAAATTGCCCTGCACCTGCTGCATTTAGGCGGAAATAAGATTGAAGTGGAATGTCCACTTTTACTCCAGGTGGCACATATACGAAAGAACCACCAGACCAGACTGCACCATGTAAGGCTGCAAATTTATGATCGCGAGGTGTTACAAGTTTCATAAAATGTTCACGTATCATAGGTTCATAAGGGCCTTTGAGAGCAGTTTCGATATCTGTATAAATTACGCCTAGTTTGGCAACTTCTTCTTTGAGATTGTGATAAACGACTTCGGAGTCGTATTGAGCACCAACACCAGCTAAGGATTTTTGTTCAGCTTGAGGAATGCCTAGTTTATCGAAAGTATCTTTGATATCTTCAGGTACATTTTTCCATGAACCTTGCATATCAGTATTTGGTTTTACATAAGTTACGATATTATCGATATTTAAATCATCAATAGATGGCCCCCATGGTGGTACATCTAAGCTGTGGTAGATTTCTAAAGAACGTAAGCGAAATTCACGCATCCATTCAGGATCATTTTTTTTAGCAGATAATTCTTCTACGATTTCAGGAGTGAGACCTTTTTTGAGACGATAAGCATCTTTTTCTGCTTTTTTAAAATCATAACGATTTTCTACACGTTCAGCAGTTTGATTTATATATTCATTTTGTCTTTTTTCTGCTTCATTCATGATTTTATTCTCCTTGTCCAGTGATAAAAGGTTCATAGCCTTGTTCGTTGATGATTTTTATTAAAGAAGCATCTCCTGTTTTGATGATTTTTCCATTGATTAAGATATGAACATAATCAATATGGAGATATTCAAGGATTTTGCTATTGTGAGTGATGATTAATAAAGATTTTTGGTCATCTTGTTGGAATGTCTGTATACCGCGAGAAACAGTTTTTACAGCGTCAACATCAAGACCAGAGTCTGTTTCATCTAAGATAGCTAATTTAGGATTTAGTATTAATAATTGAAGCATTTCAATTTTTTTGCGTTCGCCACCAGAAAATCCTACATTTAATTCACGATTAATCCATTGTTCATTGATACCGAGTGTCTTAGTAACAGTTTTTAATTTATCGCGAAAAGCTTTTAGGCGGATTTTTTCTTTTGTTTCCATAGCAGTACGGATAAATTGAGAGATAGAAACACCAGGGATTTCTATAGGGCTTTGGAAAGATAAGAATAATCCTTTTTGAGCACGTTCATCAGTTCTAGCAGAAGTGATATCTTCATCTTCAAAAAATATACTTCCGCGGTCTACTTTATATTGAGAATTGCCCATAATAACATTGCCTAATGTAGATTTTCCTGCACCATTAGGGCCCATTAAAATATGAGTTTCACCTTTATTTATAGTTAAATTTAAATTTTGTAAAATTGTTTTATCTTCAGCACTAGCGTATAAGTCCGTAATATTTAAAAGAGATTTAGTCATGAAATATATCCTCCTATCCTACTTTTATAGTAGGTTTAAAGTTTATGAAAATATGATAATTATTTGTTTATATATAGATTTAAAATATATTTATAAATTAAAAGAATAAAAGAAATTTATATCTTATTTACTATTATTTTAGTATGAATAGTATATAATGTCAAGATGAATATAAAATAATTTATTAGAGTAAATATAATAATAAATTTAGTTTAGTAAAAGAACTATATAAAATTATTTTCTTTAAAACCTATTTATTGAATAGGATTATAAAATAGAAGGATTTTAGGTTGAAAATGTATAATATATATTTTAGTTAGTATGTGAGGAAAGGAATGAAGGATAATGAAGTTTGTAAATTTTAAAATAGAAGATAAGAAATTGATAGGTGTTTTAGCAAATGATGAAGATAAGATAATAGCACTTAATGATTTATATGCAGATAAAACTTTTTGCTGTATGCAAGATGTGATTGAACAATTAAATGAAGATGATATAAAAAATATACAGACAAAATTAGATGATGAAAATAATAATTTTAAGAGCTATAAATTGAGTGAAGTTAAATTATTATCACCAATAGAAAGACCAATACATGATATTTTATGTGTGGGTGTAAATTATCAAGCTCATTTAGAAGAAGCTAGTGAACGTGCAAAAAATTTCAAGAAAACAAGTAATGATGCAGTTTATTTTGGCAAGCGTGCGATTAAAATAATCGGTACAAATGAAAATGTACAGGCTTGTTTGGATATAGATAATGCTTTAGATTATGAAGTGGAATTGGCGGTAATTATAGGAAAAACTGGCAAAAATATACCTGTGGATAAAGTAGAAGATTATATTTTTGGTTATAGTATTTTCAATGATTTTTCTTCACGTAGATTGCAATTAAAACATATGCAATGGTTTAAGGGGAAATCTCTAGATACTTATAGTGCTATGGGCCCTGTTATTTTGCATAAATCAGCTTTGCCATTTCCTGTAGAGGTGGATATAAAATGCAGTGTAAATGGGGAACTTCGCCAAAATTCAAATACAAAATTATTTTTAAATGATATACCAAAAGTAGTATTAGAATTATCGCAAGGAATGACTTTAGAAGCAGGAGATATCATTGCTACAGGTACACCATCAGGTGTGGGTATGGGATATAAACCAGGAAAATGGCTAAAATCTGGAGATGAAGTAGTTTGTGAAATTCCTCCAATCGGTAAATTAATAAATAAAATCAAATGATTTTGGGAAAAAGAGTAGATTTTAAAATCTGCTCTTTTAATTTTGTGTTTATTGTGTAAAAAAGAAAAGACATTTAGCAATGTTTTTAATATATGAAAGCATAGTATTTATAAAAAAAAATATATATAATAGTAAACGTTTAACGAGTTAAATTACTTATTATTACTAATAATAAGTACAGGGAATATAAATAAAAAAATAGTAAAGGAGATCATAACATTATGTTTAATATCAGAGTAATCATGTTGATTATGCTTAGTTTTGTATTGGGTACTTGTGAATATGTGGTTATTGGTATTTTGCCGAATATTGCAGAAGATTTGAATGTATCAATCACGCAAACAGGTTTATTGATTTCTGCATTTGCCATAGTTTATTCAGTGGGCGCACCTTTAATTACGGCATATCTATCAAGATTTCCTAGATATCGTACGGTTTTAAGCTTAATGTTTTTATTTACACTAGGTAATGTGGCTTGTATGTTAGCACCTAATTATCCTGTAATGTTGGCTTCACGAATATTTTTGGCAGCTGTATCTAGTGCTTTAATTTCAATGTCAATGACATTTGCTCCAGATGTTGCACCAAGAAAATACACGTCTTCGGTAATATCTTGGATTTTTGCTGGCTTTAATATTGCTTCAGTATTTGGTGTGCCATTTAGTATGTTTATCGTACAATTTGCAAGTTGGCGTGTAGCATTTGCCTTTATCGTTGTTGTTAGTATTCTATTGTTATTATTAATGGTTAAATTTTTACCAACGAAAAACTTACCACCAACTAATAATATTATGGAACAATTAGTATTATTAAAAGATAGACGTATTATTATGGCAGTAAGTGCGATGATTTTAAGTGGTTCTTCTGCATATTGTTTCTATACTTATTTATCTCCAATTTTATTAGATAAAATGGGCTTATCTGCTAATTTATTGACTTTAGCATTTGTTATTTTTGGTGTAGCGGCAATGATTAGTAATTTGTTATCTCCTATGCTCAATTATTGGGGCGGTATGCGTATTTTATGGATGATATTTGCAGGACAAGCAATATTTTCTATTTTATTAACATTTACTATGGAATCATTTATTTTAGGCAGTGTGGTTATTTGCTGTTTAGGTGTATTGATGTATTTATTAAACACACCAACACAGATGTATTATTTACAAGTGTCCAAGAAATTTTATCCAGGAACTTTAGCATTAGCAGGTTCACTTACATCATCTTCTTATAATGTAGGTATTGCTGTAGGTTCCTTTGCTGGTTCGTTATCTGTTGATTTAGCAGGATTAAACAGCGTAGGTATCACAGGTGGGGTATTTGCTATTTTGGCTACAATCATAAGTTATTTATTAGCAAGTAGAATAAAAAGAGAGTATAAAGAAGTAATTGTAAGAGCAATGCGTATGTTAAATAAATAAAAAAGAAGGCTTTTCTTAGTAGTAGTGAAAATGATACTAAGAAAAGCCTTTTGTCATTTATTTAGATTTTTAATGATATTAATAGCGATTTCTTTGGCCGTGGAACTTAATGCTTGAGGATTTTTAGGGTCATCTAAACGTACAGAATAATATGTTCGTTGATTATTGATCTCATAAAAACCAGTGAACCAAGCATCAGTATTTTCACCGTTTACTTTACCAAAACCAGTTTTGCCATAAATTTTTAGACCAGTGTTATTATCTTCATAAACTAACATTAATTCTTTTAGTTTAGCTAAAGCCATAGGATTTTCATTGGTAGAAAATAGGCGATTTAATAATTGTACTTGTTCTAATGGTGAAATCTTTAAAGAAGTTTCTAGCCAGAAGCCTTTTAAATCTCTAGGATCATCATCTAAATCTGTTTTTCCGTCCCAATCGGAAATATCTTTATTGCCATAATCGAATTTATCGATATATTTTTGCATAGTATCTTGTCCGATTTCATCAATGACTTGGCGATAATACCAAACACAAGATGTTTTAAATGCTGTATCTAAATCGATATCTTTATTCCATGCATCATACCAGTAAATAGTGCCATTCCATTTTCGAAGAGAATTATTAGCGTCAATAGTCTTATTGTCTAAAGCTACATAAGTGGAGAAAATTTTGAAGGTGGAGCAAGGAGAAGATTGCTTGGTGCTTAATTCATCATTGTAAATATTATATGTATTTGTATCAGGTGTATAAAATACAGCCGTACCATTAATATTTTCAAAATAAGAAGATAAATCAATGGAATTTTTTGTTGTTTGAGTTGTTTGCATGGAAGTGTTTTGATTGCTTGATGAAGTTGAATTTTCAGCAGAGGTACAATTTGTAATGAATAAACAAATTGTTACAACGCAGATGATTTTTACAAGTGTTTTAAACATAAAAAAATCCTTTCTATAAAATATGATTTTTAAGATTATAACATAGACTTAAAATTTTTCAATAGATTATAGAAAGGATTTTTAATTATTTTATATTATTTATTTTATAGCAGTAACTTCATAGCCTGCTTCAACAATGGCATTAGTTATTTGCTCATCTGTAACATTTTGATTTACATGAATAACAGCATTTTTATTTTCAAGACTTACTTTTACATCACTGACACCATCTATTTTTTCTAATGCTTCTGTGGCATGTTTTACACAGTGTTGGCACATCATACCTTCAATAGATATGATTTTTTCAGTTTGTTTTTCATTATTTTTGTGGAATAAATTATTTAATAATCCCATATTATCGTCTCCTTTTGATGTATTTAAATCTATTGCTTGAATATTTATGGCAGTAGATGAATTATCTTTATTTATGGATGAAGTTTGATAATTATTTTGGAAAAAACGCAAACGAAGGGCATTAGTTACGACAAAAACGGAGCTAAAACTCATGGCTAGAGCACCAATCATAGGATTTAGTTTTAAACCAAAAGCAGTATAAAATAAGCCCATGGCAATAGGAATACCTATAATATTATAGATAAATGCCCAGAAGAGATTTTCACGGATATTTTTGATAACGGCTTTACTTAATTTTATAGCAGTTACTACATCGAGTAAATTATTTTTCATCAAAATAATATCAGCGGAGTCAATAGCGATATCTGTACCAGCACCGATAGCAATACCAACATCAGCACGAGCAAGTGCAGGAGCATCATTTATGCCATCACCTACCATAGCTACTTTTTGTCCTTGATTTTGGAGTTGACGAATTTTAGCTTCTTTATCTTGAGGTAATACATCAGAAATTATATTATTTTCTTCAAGATTTATTTGCTTAGCTATCTGTTTTGCTGTGATTTGATTATCACCCGTTAACATATAGATATTGATAGCGAGATTTTTTAATTCTTGAATGGCTTGAGGACTTGTTGCTTTAATTGTATCAGCGATAGCTATTAAGCCAAGGATTTTATCATCTTTAGTGAAGTATAAAGGTGTTTTTCCTTGCTGGGCTAATTTATTACCTAGGGAAAATAGCTGTTCATTTTTAATATCATGAGCGATTAATAATTTTTGATTACCTGCAAGACAAATGGAATTGTCAATAATGCCAGATAATCCTTGCCCTGCTATTTGTTTAAAATTTTCTACAGCTAAAGTCGATATATTGTGCTTGTCTGCTACTTGAAGAATGGCTTCACCTAAAGGGTGTTCAGATAATTTCTCTAATGAAGAGGCAATAGTCAATAATTGTTGAAGTGTTACTTCTTTTGAAGTATAAATATCTGTTACTTGAGGTTTGCCTTGAGTTATTGTGCCTGTTTTATCGAGAACAACTGTATTGATATTGTGAAGAGTTTCTAAAGCTTGGGCTGATTTAGATAAAATACCTAGACTTGCACCTTTACCTGTGCCTACCATAATAGCTGTAGGTGTAGCAAGTCCTAAAGCACAAGGACAAGAAATAACCAATACACAGATACCAATAGATAAAGCAAATTCTAAACTTTCGCCCTTAAATAGCCAGATGATAGTGGCAATAATAGCGAGTGTTATTACAATAGGAACAAAGATGGCACTGATTTTATCAGCGATTTTGGCAATAGGTGCTTTGGAACTAGTGGCATCATCTACTAAATTTATGATTTGAGCTAAAGTAGTATTTTCGCCAACTTTAGTAACACGCATTTTAAAATAGCCTGATTTATTGATTGTACCACCGATTACAGTTTGGTGAATTGTTTTATCACAAGGAATAGGTTCACCGGTAAGAGAAGATTCATCAATAACGCCATGACCTTCAATAATAATACCATCTGTAGGAATACTTGCACCTGCTTTGACGATTAGAATGTCATTTAGTTTTACATCATCAATAGAAATTTCTTGTTCTTGATTATTTTCTAAGCGAAGAGCTGTTTTCGGTGCTAAATTCATCAATTTGGTGATAGCATCAGATGTTTTATTTTTAGCTCTACTTTCGAGAAATTTCCCTAAAGTAATCAAGGTCAAAATCATACCTGCTGATTCAAAATATAAATCCATACTGAAATGATGAGCTGTAGATAAATCTCCATGACCTAAGGCAAAACTTATTTTATAAATGGCATAAATACCATAGATAATGGCAGCACTTGAGCCAAGGGCAATCAAAGAATCCATATTAGGCGAAAGTTGAAATAATGTTTTGAAGCCTACGCTATAATATTTGAAATTGACGAATATTATAGGAATTAATAATAAAAATTGAGTAAAAGCAAACGAAAGTGCATTTTCTGTACCTAGAAGTAAAGAGGGCATAGGTAAGGAAAACATATGTCCCATAGAAATATAAAATAGAGGTAACATGAAAATAATAGAGATAAATAAACGTTTTTTCATTTGTGTATGAATATCTTCTGCTTTATTTTCAATTTTTGTAGGACTTTGTTTGTCCAAAGATTGATTATAATGCAAAGAAGCACCATAGCCAGCTTTTTCTACAGTTTGAATGATTTCATTTGTGGATAATAATTTTTCATCAAATTCCACAACCATAGAATTTTTTAGTAAATTCACTGAGTGATTGATTATACCAGGTAATTTACCGACAGCTTTTTCTACTCTACTAGAGCAAGCCGAACATGTCATACCTGTGATATCAAAATGTTCTTTTTGCAAGAATATCACTTCTTTTCTTTAGGATATATAATTTATATATCAAGTATAATAAAAATGATAATTAATTTCAATATTTAAAGGGATTTTTCTGATAAATGTATTTTCGTTTAGATTATTTCTCCGTCTTTTGGTACGAAGATATAATCGGTTAATTTATGTTGAGTGATAAATTCGCTTAATTGTTGACGGTTTAAAGTGGCATGACCTACAGTATCTAAATGACTAGCTATTATTTTTAAATTAGGAGCATATTGATGAAGTTTTAAAATATCATCAGTTCCCATGATGATAGAGCCACTATGTTCAAATTGAGCATCTGCACAGTTGATGATAATTTTAGCAGGTGCATATTGAGCAATAGCATTTTTAACAAAATCACAAAATATAGTGTCGCCAGCTAGATATAAAGTTTCTTCATCTTTATGTTGGAAAATAACCCCCATAGCTTCATAGCGTACACTCATGTTAAAATAATTACTCGTAAATTCAAAATATGGCACTGTTAGAGCTTTTATACCATGTTGACAATCAACTTTATAGAGTTTGATATCATCAAATGAATTGCCTTCTTTTGTTAAAACTTCGATATTAGTAAAGTCATGATTTATCAATAATTGTTTATCAATATCATCTTGAACGTAGATTTTTAAGCTTTTAGGTAGTGCCTGAACTGCAAATTCATCAAAATGGTCGATATGATAATGTGTTAAAATTACAGCATCAATATTATCAATGATTTTGGAAATGGCAAAGGGTAAATCTACAAGCGGCCATTTAGTATTGGGATTAAAACATTTTGGTATTGGTGGATAAAAATCTTTAGGTGCAAACATCGGATCAATTAGAAATCTTTTATTTGCATACGTTATGATTAAAGTAGCGTTGCGTATTTGTTGAATTTTCATCATAAAAATCCTTTCTGATATAGATTTGTAAATTTGTTATAATAATATCATGGATAAAAATGTTTATGAAGAAGGTACTTTAAAGTATTATAGTTTCTTCAAAGATAGTAAAGAAATGGAAGAGGAGCAATATGGAAAAAGAATTATTACCTTGTGATGTAGCTGTATCTTTACAAATTTTTGGGACAAAGATAAAAATATTAGTAGTTAAAGAATTGTTAAAAGGAACAAAAAGATTTTCAGAATTAAATAGAGCTATTCCTTGTACACAAAAAGTATTAACATCTAATTTACGTGAATTGGAAAAAGATAAAATCATATCTCGCAAAGTCTACGCTGTAGTTCCACCTAAAGTGGAATATTCTTTGACGGAAATAGGCAAAACAATAGAGCCTATAATAAACTTGATGAATAAATGGGGAGCGTATTATAGGAATTTATAAAATCTATTTAAGGAATAAAAGAAATGGAGAATTTAATAAGTAATGATATATTATTTTTCAGGAACTGGAAATTCGTATCAAGTAGCGAAATTATTGGCATATTTAACACAAGATAAAATGCAAGATATCAGCACTGTAAAAGATTATAAGCATGATGATAGTGTAATGGGATTTGTTTTTCCTGTACATTGTTATGATGTTTTAGATTTAATGCAGGATTTTATAAAAAAATTAGATATAAAAAGTGATAAGAAAATATATTGTTATGCTGTAGTTACTTGTGGTGGTAAAGTAGGAAATACTTTTATAACAATGCAAGATTTATTAAAAGCTAAAAATATAGATTTAGCATATAGAAATGAGGTATATTTACCAGATAATATCTTAAGTTTTTGGGGTAAAAAATACAATTATAACTTATTGAATACGTATAAAGATAAAGTATTAAAAATTGCAGAAGAATTAAATCAACGTAAGACTAACAATAATGTTTTAGTGAAAAAATCATGGTGGTATGTAATAAAGAAATACATTTCATGGTTATTTATAAAGAAATGTTTACAAAAGAAGACAGTCAAAAAGAATTGTATTCATTGCAAGCAATGTGTAAAACTTTGCCCTACAAACAATATTATTGAAGAAGCAGGAAAAATAAAGTTTAAGTCAAATAATAATTGTATATACTGTTTAGCGTGTATTCAGTGGTGTCCAATGCAGGCGATTAATTTTGGCAATTATAATTTAAAGGATAAGCAATATCATCATCCAGAAGTAGTAGAAAATGAATTGTTTAAACGTTGGTGAGGTATAATTATGTTTAAATATGTGAAGTATATATTAGTAGTTATGGTATTAGGTATGGGTTTAATAGCTTTTAATCAAATAGCAAAAGCTGATAATGAAGTTGTAGATGTAGGTGAAAATATCAGCTTTCGACAAATTGACCCTGAACAAGCAAAACAGTTTATGGACAGTGAAGAAAATTATGTGATTTTAGATGTAAGAACTAAACCAGAATATGAAGATGGTCATATTAAAAATGCTATATCTTTGCCAAATGAAGAAATTAGCCCTGATAATAAACTATTACAAGAATTATTATCTGATAAAGAACAAATGATATTAGTTTATTGTAGAAGTGGTAGAAGAGCTACAGACGCTTCAATTAAATTAGCTAAGATGGGTTATGTAAATGTTTATAATTTTGGTGGCATTGTAAATTGGCCATATGAAATTGTGAAATAGATATAAAACTATTGATGAAGAGAGGAGTTATATATAATGAATAATAGAGCTGAAGCATTTAAAAATTTTTTAGAGGAAAAAAATATTAATAGTTTTCAGGTAAATGAATTTGAAAATAATGAATTTAATACAGTAGTTTTTCGTTCAAATCTTGATATTAAAGGACAAAAATTGCCTGTACTTGTTATTTTAGATGATAGTATTTATGGCATGATAAGGGTTTTTGTAGCAGCTAAGGCTTTAAATAAAGATAATGAAACAGAACTAAGAATAGGGATAAATGAATTAAATAAAACGTATAAATCATTTAAATATTATTTTGATAATGAAGATAATTTGATTTTAGATTGCTGTATTCTTCTCAATGAAATAGAAAAAGAAGGTAACTTGATTTATACTATGTTTGATGTGATTATAAAACATTTGAATAATGAGTATAAAAATTTGATGCAGTTAATTTGGAAATAAAAAATACAATGCTTAAGTATTTATTATAAATTAATAAATATTTAAGCATTTTTTTTATTGACATGAAGTTTACTCTAAGGTTTATAGTATAAATAACAAAAGAAATGTATTATTTAGAGGAGAGATTACAATGAAAAAGAATGTTGTTATATTGTCAGCTAGTCCAAGAAGAAATGGAAATTCTGATATTTTATGTGATGAATTTATGAAAGGTGCTACTGAAGCTGGTCATGATGTAGAAAAAATTTTTTTAGCAGATAAAAATATTAAATATTGTACAGGTTGTGGTGTTTGCAATACTACACATGAATGTGTGCAAAAAGATGATATGAAAGAGATTTTAGTTAAATTACTCAAAGCTGATGTTATCGTCATGGCTAGTCCTGTTTATTTTTATACAATTAATGCTCAGATGAAGACTTTAATTGATAGAATTGTGCCTCAATATACAAGTTTAAGCAATAAAGAATTTTATTTTATAATCACAGCAGCAGAGACTGATTTAAATATGATGGAAAGAAGTATTGAATGCTTTAGAGGCTTATTAGATTGTTTAGAAAATCCAACTGAAAAAGGTGTTATTTATGGTGTGGGTGCTTGGCAAAAAGGAGAAATAAAAGGCACTAAAGCTATGAAAGAAGCATATGAAATGGGGAAAAATGTTTGATAAAAGAATATGAGGTGATTTAATGAAAAAAAGAATAATTATTAGTGTATTGTTATTAATAATTATCTGTACAGTAGGAATAATGTCATATTCACCACTTAGAAATAAAATAGAACAGATATTTTTTGCTACAAAAGTATATAATTTACTAAATAGTGAAGAATATATGAAATTACATCAAGTAATTACAAAAGATAGTGTTAATAGTAGAACTATTATGTGGCAATCTTTGAATGATAGAGAAGACTTTATTTTAGAGTATAAGCAAGAAAATGAAGATGAAATTTTACAAGCTAAACCACAGAAAAGTGTTTTAGATATTGATAATAAGAAGATTTATATTTATGCTGTAACTTTAGAAAATTTAAAAGATGATATGGTCTATGATTATAGATTAGGCTTTGAAAATAATCGCAGTAATTGGTATAAATTAAAAACAGCCAAAGAAAACAATAATAAATTCAAGGTTTTGATTTTCCCTGACTCTCAGTCAAATGATTATACTGAATGGAAATCATTGGCAATGAATGCATGGCAAAATAATCAAGATAGTGATTTCTTTATAAATATGGGTGATTTAGTAGATAATGGATATGATTTAGTGCAGTGGAATGGCTGGTTTGATGGTGTAGAACCAATGGTAAATAATATACCAGTAGCACCAGTGCAGGGAAATCATGAAACTTATACTACTGATTGGCAAGTAGCTATGCCAAATGTGTATTTAGAAATGTTTAAATTACCAACAAATGGCAATGATAAATATCAAAATCAATATTATTCATTTGATTATGGTGATGTTCATTTTATTGTGATTAATACTCAAGATGATGAAATGGCAGAATTTGAGCCAGATTTATTGAATGAACAGATTAAATGGCTAGAAAATGATTTAGCTACTACAGATAAAAAATGGAAAGTTGTATTAATGCATAGAGATATTCTAAATTATGGCAGAGATGCAAAACCATTAGGTGATGAAATAAGCTTTTCCAGACATGGTGAAATCTATATGCCGATATTTGATAAATATGATGTTGATGCAGTATTAACAGCACATTTACACACTTATAGACGCAGAGCTTTAATCAGAGATTTTGCACAAAATGAACAGGGAACATTGTATATACTCACAGGCGTAGCAGGTAATGTACGTTATCCAAGTTTATGGCATAAAAATCCACTTGATGAATATGTACCACCACAGCCAGAAACTAATAATTATTTAGTTTTAGAAGCTGATGAAAATAGCTTAACTTTTAATTGTTATTTGCCAGATAATACACAGATAGATACAGTTACTTTGACAAAATAATAATATATTAACAATAAAATTTATGGTATAATGAAAAACATTGATATTTAGTATAATACATAAATAGCGAGGTTTTAAAATGTTACCATTAAATTCTCAAAAGGCTTTATTTTCTGGAGAAGAAGCAAATGTAATAAGATTTGCTTTAAGTATTTTTTTACAGACTGACTTTGCTGGATTGACTTCTAAAAAAGAAGAAGAAAAAGCAAAAGATTTAGCACATTTATCTTTAGATAAATTTACTAATCATGTAAATGATTTTACATTTAAAGAACTTTGTGTAATGGCTGGTGCTGTGGATAATTTAATCGCTTTGATTGAAGATGGCGAAACTTTTGGTATCAGTGAAACACAGATGAGAAACTGTAAATTCTTTTTACCAGCAGTAAAACAAAAATTAATAGAGCTTGTAAAATAAAAAAGGCTTTCTACAAGATTTTTTATCTATGTAGAAAGCTTTTTTCTTATAAATAATTTTTTATTTTTAGATAATATTGACTAATTGAAAAAATGATTGTACTATAATTATAGTTTTTAAAAATTAAGTAAAACGTTTTATTAAAATAGATAAAAATAAAGGAGAAGTTATTTATGAAGATTTTAAATTTCGGTTCGTTAAATATTGATAAGGTTTATGCTGTTGAAGAAATTGTAAAAGGTGGAGAAACTATCGACTCCGTGAGTTTTAGTGAAAGTGTAGGCGGTAAAGGTTTAAATCAGTCAATTGCCGTAGCTAAAGCTGGCGGAAATATCATGCATGCTGGTTGTGTTGGTAAAGATGGAGAGATTTTATTACAAGCTTTAAAAGATAATAATGTAGATACATCTTTGATTAAAACAGTAGAGACAGCAAGCGGACAGGCTATTATTCAAGTTGATAAACATGGACAGAATTGCATTATTTTATTTCATGGAGCTAATTATGAAGTGGATAAAGCTTATATTGATGAAGTAATGCAAGATTTTGCACAAGATGATATTTTAATTTTACAAAATGAAATTTCCAATATTGATTATATTATTGAAGTAGCAAAAGCTAAACAAATGAAAATTTATCTAAATCCTTCACCAATCAATGAAAACCTTAATAAATATAATATGCAGGCAATAGATGGAATTTTTGTCAATGAACATGAAGGGGCATATTTAGCTGATAAAGAAAAAGTTGAAGATATATTAGATAGTTTAGCTAGCAAATATCCTGAATTAGAAATTATTTTAACTTTTGGTGATAAAGGTGCATATTATCGTCATAAAGATATAAATATTTTCCAACCTGCATATAAAGTTGATGCTGTAGATACAACAGCTGCTGGAGATACTTTTACAGGCTATTTCATTGCTTTAAGACAACAAGGTAAATCCATTGAAGAAAGTTTACAAAAAGCAAGTAAAGCATCTTCAATTACAGTATCAAGAAAAGGAGCAAGCATTTCTATTCCTAAAATTGCAGAAGTGGATTGAACTGAAAAAACATTTTTTCTATAATATTTATAAATAAATAATAAAGGTTTGAATAAATATGAAGTCACGTGTTACTATCAAGGATATAGCACAAAAAACAGGTTTTTCAGTTACAACAATTTCTTTGGTATTAAATGATAAAGCAAATCATATTCCTCGAGAAACAAAATTAATCATTGCTAAAGCTGTAAAAGAAATGGGATATAGACCAAATAAAATGGCTGTAGGCTTAGTAAAAAAGCAAAGCAACATTATTGGTTTTGTATTACCGGATATTAGAAATCAGTTTTTTTCATATACAGCTAAAGTTTTAGAAGATGAATGTCATAAATACGACTGGAATTTATTGATTTGTAATTCAGATAATAATCATAAACAAGAATTAAAGCATTTAAAAATGCTCTGTGATTATATGGTCGATGGTATCTTTTTGAGTATGGCAGCTAATAGTACGGAAAAAGAAGTTGAAGAAACCATAAATTTTTTAGAGGATAATAAGATACCATATTGTCTAATTGACCGTGATATGTTTGATATCGGTAAATATAAAATCAGTGTTGACCATTTGCAAGGTGCATATTTAGCGACAGAACATTTGATAAAATTAGGGCATAAAAAAATAGGCTGTATAACAGGACCTTTAATTTTAGATGATGCACGACAAAGACTAGCAGGCTATAAACAAGCATTGAAGGATAATGGTATAAAAATAGATGAAAATCTAATTTTTGAAGGTGATTATTCTTTTGAAAAAGGGAAAATAGGCTGTGATAATTTATTAGCTAAGAATATAACGGCAGTATTTGCAGCAAATGATTTCTCAGCTATGGGGGCATTAGCTAGTATTAAAGAACATAATTTAATAGTACCTAGAGATATTTCTATCGTGGGTTATGATGATATTGCGTTTGCATCATTATTAGAAGTTCCTTTGACAACAGTTCGTCAACCGATAGATGCAATTGGGCAAAAGGCAACAGAAGTAATTAACCAATTAGTAAATAGTGAGGAAAATATAGATAGTAAAATCATTATTTTAGAACCTAAATTGATTGTTAGAAGTAGTACAAAAGCTATAAATTAAAAAATTAAGTATATCTAAAGATACTTAACTAATATATAATTTTCCTGAATAGATATGCATGAATTTTTGATTTAAATTTAAAATAGATTTAATACTTTTAACGAAGTCCTTTATGTATAAACACTTTGTAGTGTTATTTTTATACAAAAGTGCTACAAAGTGCTACCTATTTTTAAATAATAGTATTGTCATCTAAGTAAATTTCTAAATTTTTCTTTGTTATTCTCCATTGTCTGCCAACTTTAGTTCCTCTCATTTCCCCATTTCTCAATAAATAACCAACTGTACTTTTAGGTATTTTTAGTAAAGTTGCTACTTCATCTGGTGTATAAACTTCATCATTTAAATTAAACTCATCAAAATTCAATATAAATTCCTCCTTTGAAGGCTCTCTACAGTTTATAACAAAGCTATAGAGAGCTTTTTATTTTACATTAATACAAAATCATCAAGAATTGGATTTTGGGTGTTAGCACACGCTATTTTACATTTAGCACCTATAGAGAAATCATCTTTCCATGTTTTCCATTGTCTTGCAAATACAGTGCAATTATATTCTCTATAATTAGTTATAAACACAACAAAAGCCATTTCTTTTCCTTTTTTATCTTTATGCAATTTTATTTGTTTAATCGTAGCATCTTTTACTCGTGGCACTTCTGAAAAAGTAAACTTTAGCACCTCATTCTCTAATTGACAATTAGATACTTCTTGCCAATCTGTAGTTTCTTCTAAAGTGCATTTTTCTAACTTTTCTTTCCATGATGCTAATTGTCGTTCATATTTTCTAATTTCTTTAGCATCATTTTTTAGTTTAGCATTTTCGAGTGCTAGAGAATTTTCATCTACTTTTTGTTTGCAAGTATTCTTTCTCTTTAAAAAGTCCTGCATGGAAACTAACTGCATAAGCATTTTCCCTCTAGGGATATTTAAGAAATCCATAGCACCAGCTTTAATTAAACCTTCAGTAATCTTTTTGTTGTTATGCTCAACCACATCTTGATAATCCTTGTAATGAATAATATCAACCTGTGAACCAACATTACGAATATAAGTTAAACCAACTCTAATACCTTCTTTTTCAACTTGCCATTTTAGATTTCCTTTGCGTAAATCTGGTGGTAATATTTTAATATCAAGTCGTTTACATTCTTCCATATAAGGTACAACATCTTTCTGGTCTTTTTTTGAATTAATTAAAGCACACATAAATTCTTTAGGGTAATAGACTTTTAAATATGCTGTAATATAACTCAAATATCCATATGCAGTAGCATGAGATTTATTAAAAATATATCTACCAGCAGCTTTTATTTGATTACCAATATATTCGGCAATCTCTTTGCTAAACCCATGCTTGATTACGGCTTCTTTAAAATCTTGAGTTGCTTTTTCAATTTTATCTTCTTCTTTTCTACCAATAATTTTTCTCAACATATCGGCTTGTCCTAATGTATATCCTGCTAATTTTTGTGCAAGTAACATTACTTGTTCTTGATATACAATAACATTATAAGTAGGACTTAAAACTTCTTCTATTTCTTTACAAAGGTAAACTATTCTTCCACCATTTTTACCATTTATATACGAATCAACTAAGCCACTTCCTAGCGGTCCTGGTCTAAACAAGGCAACTAAGGCAATAACATTTTCAAAACAATTTACTTTCATGTCTTTGGCTAATTTTTGCATACCTGGAGAGTCCATTTGAAAACAGCCTAATAAATCAACATTTTGATATAATTTAAATACTTTTTTATCGTTTATATCCAAATTAAAAATATCAATTTTATCTTTTATTTGTTTTAAAGTATTATCAATGACATCTAAAGTATTTAGCCCTAGAACATCTAACTTCATCAATCCAAAATTTTCTAAATCATGGAAATCACCAGAAGCAACTTGTGTCCATATTTTTTCACCATCAAGTGATTCATCAGATATACTTTGATATTCGATTGGAGTATAGTTAATTGTATCATCTGGTGTTATTAAAATTGCTGAAGCATGACTACCAAAAGCACCAATTCTACCATAAAAATGTTTAGCTGTGGTTATAAGCTCTTCTTTATTAACTTTAGCTTTTACGTTCATAATATCATCTATTTCTTTAATTTGTTTGGTAATATCATTTACAACAGTAGTATCAATTCCTAAAACTTGCCCTGCACGTTTAATAGCAGCTTTATTCCCAAGATAAGAATATGATCTTATTTTCATTACATTTCCATACTTTTTTACCAAATAATCTATTGCTTCACCTCTACGAGAAGTTTGTAGGTCATTATCAATGTCTGGTGCGGAAACTCTTTCTGGATTACAAAAACGTTCAAATAAGAGATTATACTTTATAGGGTTTACATGGTGAATACCAAGAAGCCAAGCAACTACACTTCCACTTACAGAACCACGACCAACACCAGTAAAAATATTATTCCTTTTACACCAGTTAAGAAAATCCCATGTTAATAGTAAGTAATTTGTATATCCACATTTTTCAAGCATAGATAGCTCGTATAAAAATCTATCCCCATATTCTTTATAATGTCCTTGTGGAACTTTATCCTTCCATACACCTCTACAGATTTCTTTTATTTTTTCGCAAGCGTCATTTATTGGATAGGTTGGGAAATGATTACCAGCAGGGGCTAAATTATATACTTCAATTTTATTGGTAACCTCTTGTGTGTTTTTAATCAATTCTCTTGTAATATTTTGTGGAAGAAAATTAGAATTTAATAATTCATCTTCGCTCCATAGGTAGTTCGTATCAGTGGTATAGTATTCTTCTTTTTTTAATCCTATCCATTTTTTATGCCATACAGCATCCTCTTTTTTAGAATAATGTGCATCTGTTGTAACAACAGCTTTAACTTTATACCTTGCACAATAAGATAATAATTTAAAATTATATTCTTTTTGTTCATCAATAGGGTGTGGTTGCACCTCTAAATAAAAATTATCACCAAAAATATTTTTAAAATATTGCACCCATTTTTCTCCATCTTCGGTGTTGATTATAGATGCTAAGCAAGCACTTAAACAAATTAATCCGTCTGAATATTTCGTTAATTCATTAGAGTCTATTCTAGGCTTAAAATAGAAATGCCCATCATCTTTATTAAATGCAATCTTATTTAATCTTTTTAGGTTCATATAACCTGTTTCATTTTTGGCAAGTAAAATAAGATGGTGTGTAAATGCTCTATCTTTTATAAATTTATCTTCACAAAAATAGAACTCACAACCAATAATAGGCTTAATATCCTGTTCTAAAGTTTTCTTGTGAAATTCAATTATACTTGCCATTGTCCCATGTTCTGTTATTGCAACAGCTTCTTGTCCAAGCTCCTTAACTCTATTTAATATTTCGTCAATAGTTTGGTATCCATCAAATAAACTATGGTCGCTATGGACGTGTAAATGGGTAAACACTATTTATCCCTCCTCAAAAGCATCAAATTCTTTACTATATTTGTCTATTAAGCTAGGTATACATATAAATTTTGCTTCACCATAAAACTTTTCTCTTAACTCTATTAACACATTATTATAAACATATTTAACTTTTCTTTCATTTGTATCTGAAATTTTGCAAATACAAATTGCGTTTTTATCCATTACGTCATACTGTTCAAGATAGCTAATTACACTAGCACTATAGATACAATATGTAAATGTTCCGTTAGCATAACTACTACGTTCACTTTTTATACTTGCTAATTTATCTGTATTTATAAATCGTCCATCATATGTTTCAATCCACATTCTATAACACCCTCCTTAGCTTTTTTTATCAAATCATTTACTTTTGAATTTATACATAAAGATTTTTTATCATCTTGTAACGCTTCAATAATCAAAGGATACATTCTTGTATATATATATTCTTTACACATATCAATATCTGATTGTGCTAATACTGTATATACATTTCCATTGTTCATTACTATATCAATTTTTTTATTTAATATATCATCTATAATTTCACTTACATGATTAGCTTTTATATAAATCATTTTTTGTTGGTGTATTATTATTACCATATATATTATTTCCTCATTTCCATAAATCATGATTTTTAAAGTATTCTTCAACTGTCATACCATCAATCCTAGATATTCCATCAGGCGATAGTTTATTTGGAATATTATACTCTTCTAGTAGTTCGTCTAATATTTGAAAACATTTTTTCATTTCTTCATCAGTAAATGTCATTTGTTATTCCTTTTCATTAATAACGTTTCTGGATTTATAAGTATTATTTCTTTTCCTTTGCTAAGTGCATATTTAAAACATTGTTGTGTTCCTCCCCATACATTATCTCTCTTAACCGCAATAACAATATCTGAATTATCAACCATATACATATTTCTTTCTTTCATACATGATTTAGTATATTCTTGATTGATTGTTATTATTTCGTCCATATGAGAACAAATTTCTTTATATCTATTTTGTAAACTAGGTTGCCATAATTTATCTTGTTGTAAACAAGGTTTCACTAAAACTAATTTAATCTCAGCATTGTTATCATATTTGTATTTATTTTTTAAATTAATGCTTTCTAAAGCAAATATTTGGTCTGCACCTAAAGCTCCACCATTAATTAATGTTATATGTCTATTAGATTGAATATATAATTTTTCTATCAGATTAAATATAGTGTTTCCTAATATCTCATACTTACCTTTTTTTCTATATCCATATAGATTATTTGGTCTATGTCCTGTAATACATACTTTTAACATTTATGTTTCTCCTTATCACATTTATACGCTTTTATATCATCTAAGATTTTTTCTTTTTTATATCCTAGAATTTCACCTAAAAATAATGCCATATTTTTATGATATTCTTCACCTGTTGAACCAGAACATGAGTTAAAATATGACATCAATGCACGAGAATATTCTGCTTCTAATCGAGAGTGTATTTGAAATAACTCACTCAACGTGCTTACTGTATCGCTAAAATTCAACATTTTTAATTCCAAAATCCACCATTATATAATATTAAAATCCATATAATTACCGAAAATGTCCTCCACCCAAAACTTATTGTTTCAAGCTTGCCATCAAGAAAAACTCCTGAACAAAAATCCATGCTTAATAATATAATTGCTAATATTTGTGGTATATCCATTTTTATTCCTCCTCATCTTTAATATCAGTCCAATCGCAAGGTGCATCATCAGTGAAAACTGGACACTTAAGAATAAATGGACATTCGTAAAAATCATCACCATCACCGCAACAATCTAACCCTTTTTCCTCTTTGCTTTTACAGAAATTTCTTAATATTCTTATTGCTAAATTTAATTCTTCAATCTCTTTATTCATTTTTATTCTCCTCTTTTTCTAAATTAATCCAATTACATGGTGGTTCAATCGTATGAACTGGACAATTAACTGAAAAAGAACAATGTTCATTTGAACAGTCTATATCTAAATCATTGCAAAAATTTCTAATAACTCTAATAGCGTCATTCATTAATTTCAGCTTTTTTTCGTCCAATTAAAAACACACTCCTTAAACCATTTCATGCACCCTATACGCATAAAATCTGTTATTTGTATATCTGTTAATGGTAAAACTTCTTTTCTTTTTGGAGCTTTAACCCTAATTTTACAATCATAAGAAACTGTTATTATACCTGCAATTCCGTTTACTCTCTCTCGTATTTCATCTTCATACTTTTTATATAGCTCTTCAGGAAAAGCATAATATAAAGCACTTACGAGCGAAGAAGAATGATATATTTTCTTTTTAAAATCATTTCTGAAGTCGTTTATATCAACTTTGATTTCAACTTCTACTAGATAATTTGATTTAGTGATATACACTATATCAGCTTCGTACATTTTAGATGGTTTTTGCCATGCTTCTAGTTTTTCTATTTCTGGTAACATCTCTTTTCTATATTCACCTATCATCAAAACATTTGGAATACAGATATTTTTTATACCAAAATGTTTGCCTAATTTAAGCTGCATTTCTGTTTCTGTCATATAATTTATACCTTTTCTTTTTATTTGTAAGTATTTCCATATCTTTTGCAATTAAAACATTTATCAAATTTTCTCTCTTTTTTTTCGCAAAAGAGAGATATTCCACAATGGGATAAATTAAATTTATATTTTGGTTTCAATTTGGGGTGCTTTTTATAAAAACTACATTTGCTTAATAAATCATTTTGTTCTGCTGTAATCGGTTGCATGAAATCTTTTAATTTATATGCAAGAACGCTACATTCTTCATCAATAGGAACTTTATGACAAATTACTAAATCTTCATTAGTATCTACATCTTTAGCTATGTCAATAATCTTATATTCTCCTCCTTCAAAATAAACCCAAACATCACCATTACGAGGGATATCTCTATCTTTATTCATTTTTTATTCTCCTCTCATACTTCAGTTATTGTTTTTCTGCAAATTTTTTTAGAGTTTTCCATTTAAAATCTTTACCTTCTGCATCTTTTAGTGATAATGGGACTTCATAATCATTAATATATGTTGGTGTATAAGTATCTTTATTAATAGCTATATCATTATTTATTTTATCTAAACTAGGAAGCTCTATCCCTGTAACATCAATAATTTCCATTTTTATTCACCTTCTATCGATTTGTTTTTGTTTCTCTTTTATATCCTTAATTACATCTTCTATCTTTTTATCAAGTCTTTTATATAGTTTGGTTAAAGGTTGCCATTCTGAGCATAGTATAAAATCACTAAATCTATTTGTTGTATCTAAATATTTAACAAATTCATTAATCTTTATATGATATGCTTCTGCAATTTCCGATTCGCTCATTGTCCACTTCTTAATAATATCTTTTACATCTTGTATTGTACGTTTATCCTTTATTAAAGTAGAGGTATTACAACATAAACATTCAATTTTCCCGTTAAGTACTTTTTCTTGTAAAAATCCTTTAGTACTAATTTGAATATCAATTTTAGCATTATCAATAGTTTTACAAAGTGGACAATGTATAATTTCATTATTTAGTTCTTGTTCTAATATTAAATTTATCAAAAATTGAATATTAGATAATAAATTAACATTTTCTTTTTTTTGTTTATCTAATTCTTTTTGTAAATCATCTCTTGAAAATAGTCCCATTTTATTAATTTCTCTCCTTTTTATTCTTTGGAATGTATATTCTAATATCACAATTTATGTCAGATAAATAATCTTCCATTATCTCTTTTACATCTTGCCAATTTAATCCACCACAACCGCAACCTAATGCTGGAATAGCAATAGATTTAATTAATGGTGTATATTTAAGAAAATAAACAAGAGTTCCTAAGCCAAACTTAATGTAATCTAATTTTGATTTATCTTTCCAATGTACTTTAGTAGCAAAATTTATAATAAATCGCCGTTTGCCTTTGATTTGATATATATGGATATGACCACCATGAAATTTTCCTTGTTTACATAGTTCTTTATATTTATCAAACATTTCTGGATATTTTGCTTTAAATTGTTTCGCCAATCCAGCACCCATAACACCAACACAATTTACAGGGTTAACTAAAGCTTCAGCATCTGATTCTAAAATATTACCTTTTACATATTTAATCATTTTTTATCCAACTTCCAATACATTTTTTTAAATCTTTTATAGTTTTAATATTATTAACATAAGTAGCAGTGATACAGTTTGAACATTGAATTTTTCCACAAATACCTTTTCCATCTTTTGCAAAACCAAAAGTATAATCAATATTTTCTGGTGAACCACAGCAAGGACAATGAATTTTTTCTACTTCAAATTCTGAAGAAATTAATAAAGTTGTTAATACATTAATACGATTTGATAATTCTTGGCTTACTTTTTGTTGATGCATTATTTTAGAGGGAAGTACATTTAATACTTCATTTTCTATAAACTTCTCCGTTTCACCAACCAAAAGTTTATATTTCCCACACATATTAAATTTTCTCCTTATAAGTGATATTTCAATAAAAAATCTGGATTAATAACTTTAAATGATAATCTGCCATCAGCAAAACTATAATTGTTATTAACATAAATATCTCTTTTAGGTCTAATAACAATTCCTTCTCTAGGTGTATTTCCAATAGTAGATTGCCCTTTAGACATTTGCACAAGTTCATCTACATTATCTGATAAATAATAGCTGTTATTTAAAATAGGTACTGTAGGAATATTTGCTAATTTTAATAACCCTACACTTTGTTTAAAACTAAAATAATCTCCAAAACCTCTAACATTAAAAGCAAAAATTTCTTTACAATTTAATTTATATTTATTGCTTTGAATTTTTGTTCCAACTAATTCACCTTGAATAATAATGTTTCTAGGAATATTTTTTAAACCTTCTTTATACTGACTAGCAATTTTATAAAAGCAACTATTATTATCAACAATTCTATTTCTGCTGCATACATGAAGTTCATCATTATCATCTAACCAAAAAGTAATAGAACTGCCATCTAATTTTTCTGTAATTACACATTCAGTATTTTTGTATTTTTTCAAAACACCTTCTAAATCTTGAACTCTAGTTTCATCAGTTTTTGGAATCCAATTTGGAAAATCTCCTTCAACATTGGTTATATTGTTAAAGTCTGGCTCATATTTTTTAGCATTAACTAAATCTGTAACAATATCGCCTTCTTTATATTGTTGATAGTTTTCAAGAATATTAACAGGAAAACAAATTCCTTGAGCAACTACACCACGCATTTTTCTTGTTTTAATTGGTTTTCCTTCTAAAAATGCAAACAAAGGATTATCTTTTGGTAAAATAGTGTCTGTTTCACAATATACAACTAAATCACCATCATTAAATTCTCCTTTTTTAATTACAACATGATAACCTAAAACTTTAGCTTGCTGAATTTTATCAGCACCTTGAATATCTTGAATATTTTTAATTTTTTGTACACTAACTAGCTTTCTCATTCAAAAACCCCTTTATTTTTTTTGCCTTTATCGGCAAATTAAAGTATATTTTTAACAATATTTTTCACTTTAACTTGCCGATATTTTATTATTTTATCTTCTCGTTTTTCTTTTAATCATCTTCAATACATAAATATTTTTTTACTGCTTTTGTTATACCTCTATTACAATTTGAACAGTAAAATTTTTCTTTGTATTGAGCCGTATATGACATATCTCCATCAATACTCTCACCAAATTCATCAAAAAACAGAACTTCTCTTCCTCTTATAGGTGTTTCGCTTCTAAATCCATCTGATTGTTTACAGTATGGACATATAAATGGTTGTTTTTCTATTTCTTCCATGTTATTATCACCTCTATTTTGCTTTAAAATTATAGACTGTTTTCAGTCTATCAATTACTTTAACAGTATCTCCGACAAGTTCTTCAATTCCCTGCTTATATGCTTCTGGTGCTTCATCTAATGTTTTCTCGCACACAGAAGTTGTATAGATACCTTCCATATCTTTTTTAAACTCGTCTAAAGATAATTTTTTCTTAGCCTGTTTACGGCTAAACACTCTACCTGCACCATGAGGAGCGGAATAATTCCATTCTGGATTTCCTTTTCCAATACACAATAAAGAACCATCTCGCATATTTAATGGAATTAACAATTTTTCTCCTCTTTTAGCGGAAATAGCACCTTTACGAATTATATTGTCATCTCCAATGTAGTTATGAACTGTGTGAAATTTATCAAGATAAGGGCTATCATTCCAATTCATGTTATTAATAATTTCAGTAGCTATTGTTTCTCTATTTAAACTAGCGTAATCAGAACACGCTCTCATATCACTTAAATAGCATCTTAAATCCTCACCTTCTAACCAACATAATTCATCAGGAACAATTTCTTCTGGTATTTCTCTTTCGTATCTAAAGTTTAATTCAGCTCGTGTTTGCCAACTCTTGCAGACATGAACACCTAAAAATCTACTGCCAGAATGAATAATTAAATAACATTCTTTTGTTTTTTCGCTTTCAGCAATCTCTATAAAATGGTTTCCACCACCTAGAGTTCCTATGCTTCTAGCTACATAATCAACTCTATCACCTGGTAAACCCCAAACATATCCATTTACATCTTCTACCCATTCAGCAAAATTACCATATGCTTTTTCTCTAATATTAAATCCAGACGGAATAAATTCATTAATGACTGCATCTAATTTAGCAAAATCAATTTCTTCTTTTGTTTTTTCTAGGTTTACAGTTAACATACCACACGAAATATCAACACCAACAAGATTAGGAACAATTTTATCTTTGACGTCCATAGTAAAGCCTATAGTACAACCTTTACCAGCATGACAATCTGGCATAATACGAATTTTTGTACCTGCAAAAGCTTCTATATTAAGCAAATTTTTAATCTGTTTAATACAAGCTTCTTCTACATTTTCAGTAAAGATTTTTGCAGTATTGAATTTTCCTTTTAATATCATTGTTCATTCTCCTTTTCATACTGTGCCATAGCATAATCATATTCATTTACACTAAACTCATTTTCATAAAATAAATCTCTATATTCTTTTAATGGTCTTTCATTGTTTTCCCATTCTTGATAGTCAATGAGGTCTAATATTCCTTGAAAAAGAATATAATTTTCCTGCAACAGTGCTTTACATTCGTCATCAGACCAATTATCTGTTAAAAAATCTTGTGCTATTTCTATAAAATCCTCTAGCAAATAATAAGGTATAAATAATCCACCTTCTAATCTATGTGTTTTCTGACTATAGCGAATATACATTTCTAATTTGTTTTCTTTTATAAAGTCATATAATGTCATTATTTATCCTCTCTTTTTCTACATAAGGTACATATAGTGTCATTATGCCAACCACCATGAGCAACTAATAAAATCTTTTCTATAGAGAATCCTAATGATTTTGGGATACCACCACTATTCCACCCAAAAATAATAGCTTTCCCTTTTGGTTTTAAAATACGTGCAATTTCACTTTTATGTTTTGCCCAAAAACTTGCTCTAGTTGTTTCAGAAGTAACATTTACACCAAAGTTTTTATAACATTCTGAAACTTGTCTAGGACTATATGGAGGGTCATATAAAACTCCATCTATAGAATTATCTTCAAATTGTTTTAGAAAGTCTAACGCATCTAAATGATAATCACTTGTACATTCTGGATTTAAGTCGTTTGTTATATTTGCTAGTTTATTATTGTTAGCAAATGGGTCAATCCAAATTTGATTATTCCCTATCTCATCTAATATAAATTCTTTTATAGGTTTTATACTAAACGTATTTTTATTTGGCATTGCCCATTCTCTTTTAATTTCCATTACTTATCCTCCCAATCTGTAGGTAAAGAATAAATGTTTTTTATTGTATTAGGATTGATATTATAGTATTTTAAAAGATTATCTGCATATTCTTCCCCAAAATGTTTTATCATAATATCTGTATATCTAATTGGATTAAGCATTTTACCAAAGTAATATTTTTCAACCTTGAAATCTCCTAAGATATAATAACCAATATCATTATCGTTATTATCTATAGCAAGAACAGGAATACCTTTTTTTGTTGCATCTAATATTTCTATTCTTTTTACATTTAAGTTTCTCACTTTATGGATTAATAAACATTTTTTTGTTAAATCAAAAAGCTGTTCTTTTGTTAATCGCTCAATATACACTTAGTACACTTCCTCACTTAAATCAACTAAAGGTTCATTTTTATTTAATAGCTTTAATATTTTTTCTTTATTTTGTTCTGCTTCTTTTTCTGTTTTAAAACAGTTCCCCATTAAAAATAACGCAATGTCAGACGTAGCTTTTGTTCCTAGAGAGTATAAAATATACCCTCTAGGCTTTTATTTTACTATGCAATGTGAGATAATTGTCTTGCTTTTTCTTGTGCAACAAATTTATCTCTCTTACTCAAACGATTTATGCTTTTATCTACATTTGCAACATAACCCAATTTGGTTAATATTTCGTGGATTTTCAAGCGACCTTTTTGCGTCCATCTAATAGAAACATAAGAGCCTACAATAGAACCATGCTCAACATCAAAAGTTTTACTTTCTGTTAAACCTTGATTTTGATATTTTGCATATAAAATCCACTGATTATTAACTTTTTTAATCAACTTTTGCTCATTTAAAATTCTATTTAATTTTATAGCACTCATTCCATAATCAGCACCAATTTGACTGCTAGTCATAGTCCCAACGGAATTAAGAATAGTATCATAATACGTAAGTTTAGGTTTTGCTTCTTCAATAAATGCTTTTGCTTCTTCTAATTGTTTTGTTGTGTTTTGCAATCTGTTGTGCATTATTTGTAATGCTCGTCCCATAATCATATCTTCACTATTCCATGCTTCTTCGCATTTAATAAAATATTTACGGGCTTCCTTCCCTCGTTCATTGCGAGCAAGCATACATAACTCTTTTGCCATATTTAGTTTTAATATATGGTTAATCTCTTTTTGTGGCATTATTGATCCATCTGTACGGCTAACATTTTTGTTATCCGTTACGTAATCAATATTTTCAATAAAGCCATAGCTTATCATTCTATTAATCCACATTGTATATGGAGTTTTTATTTGTAAAAACTCATAAAGCATACGACCATTTATTACCTGTTCATTGTTTGCATTAATCTCCACTTTTAATAATTCATTCATTGTTTATTCTCCTATCCCATCATCATTGCTGCACCTAATATTAAACATAAAGTGCATATAAGGTTTTTTCTCTTTTCTTGAGATATTTCTTTCTCTAATTCCTCACTTATATATTTAAAATGGGGAATATAATTTATAACTTTTTTATCCATTAAAAACCCTCGTTTTCATCTATGTTAAGTATGCAATAATAGACGCAATCTTTTGAAGATTTAGTTTATTCTGTATTTACCATATTGTTTGTTTAGTAAAATCTCTACAATCATATGATTTTACTGTATCTTCAATTCCAAAATATTTCCGTCTATATTCTAATTGTTTTTCTAAATCACCCGCATATATATGGGCAGTTATAAAACCTTCAGATACACCATATTTCCTTGCTAGTTCAATTTTTTCAAACAAAGAAATTTTCCCTGTTGGTTTTATATATTTATTTAAAATTTGTTTAGCACCGTTCTCTGTTACGTAAATAGTCTTTTTTTTAGCTAATCCGCCTTTACTCTTTTGTAAACAAACACGTAGCACTTCATCATTATCTATGTCCTTTAATAATCTTTCAGGAACATATGTGTGCAATTTAGTAAGATTAAATACATCTTTCAACAAGTAATACTTTTTATCCCCTAATAAGCTATAAGAAATACTATTTATCATTAACAAAGCTCTCCTTCTTTTTTACTACATTCTCTATATTAACATCACTCTAGCTCTTTGCAAGCCCTGTAGTAAAAAAAAATTTTAAATACCCGTAGTTTATATTGCTTTAAGTATATATAACAAGCAATATCTGTAGAGTTTGATTGATTTATCTTATACACTTATCCCATCTCCTTCTCTTTTGCTAAATTTCCTATAATAGATTGTAATACAGTGCTTCGTTTTCCACTTTTAGCTAACTTATTTAAAAAATCACTTGCATTTTCAGGTGAAAATTCAGGAATTTCTAGTGGTGCAGATTTAGGTACATTATTAGAATCAGCAGCATAATCATGTCGCTCATTCATTTTTCTTTGTATTTCTTTTGCTTCTTCTACTCTAACTTTATTTCTAGTATTCCAACTAACTAATAAAGCTACTAAATTTGTAATTGGTTCACCATTTTTGGTTTTCCAATCCCGTAAAGAATAATAATTATAAAATTCTTCAGCATCCACATATTCCAAATTATTATTATTTATATAATCATTAATAATATTTATATCAATCATTATATTATTATATATATTATTCTTATTTCTTATATCTTTATTCTTATTATATATATCGTTACACTTTGTTACATCATGTTTCATATCCGTTACATTATCGTTACATTGTAACGCTTTTTGTCTGGCTCTATATTCTCGTACTCGTTTTGTACTTTCAGCTTCAGAACCAATAGCCCCCATTGCTTCAACTAGGGCATATTTATTTTCTTCAATACAATCAATAAGCTTATATTTTTCAAGATAAGATAATAAATATGCTACATTCATTTCTTCTTCATCTAAGATTAAAGCTAATTCCTTTGCAAGGTTATCTTCTAATCCTTCAAATTCAATAATGCCTTCATTTTTTATAGAATAACATTGTAATTCTAAATATATTAAAGCGTAGGTATCACCACCAGCAACTGATCTAAGTTTTTTTATTTTTGGTGAATTAAAATAATCTTCTCTAAGTTTTAACCAATATCGTCTTTTTGTCATACAGAAGCTCCTTCAATAAAATAAGGTTTTATAACCTTATTTTGTAATTTTATACAAAACCTTCTTGAATTTTCCATTTTCCCGAACAATTTCTTTTTTTATATATCCTAATTGTTCTAATTCTTTAATTCCGTTAGCAATCGCTGTTGTTCCATCTGAACTTATTTGTTTTAAATTTTCAAGTGTGATGTTGATTTTACCTTGATAAATAATTAAATATATACCTTTAGCTTTAAAAGATAATCTGTTATCTGTTAATATTTTATCTATTTCTTGTGAATACATTTTATTTTCTCCTTATGTTTATTTTTTTTATTTATTATATCAAATCACTTCAATTTTCTTCTTTCTGTAGCTTCTCTACCATCTATTTCACCTTGTTTTTTAGCATCACTTATAGCAGCTTCACTATAATATTCAATTTTAAATTTTATTGATCCATCTTTAATATCTGGATACAGTTCATTTACTTTAGCAACAACTTGATTAGAAATAACAAGTTGTAATGCTTTACATTGTTCACTTAATGCTTTATTAACTGCTCTAATAAAAGAAAGGGTATAAGCATTTTGAACACCTTTAGACGTTCCATATTTGCGTTTAGCTAAGGCTTTCTGTTTTACAACACCTTTATCAATAATTTTGCATAAAGTATTAAACATTTTTGTAGCTACTTTTACATCTTGCTCATATCCATAAAATTCAATAATATATTCTGGTTTTCTAGTTATAACGTTAATCGCCCTTGTTCTAATAACTTTACAACAAAAATTATCACCTATTACACCAGCAAGAGATGTTATCCATGTTTTAGTTTTGATTTTAACATCATTGCGAATTACCTCTTTTGGTTTGTTAGTGTCTACCACTTCTGAAATCTTATATTTTTTCATTAAACGTTGAGCCATTAAACCAGCAGCAATAGCTTCCTGTTCAGTTGCTCCATTCTCTACAGTTTTATTAAGTAGTGCCATTATTTTATTCATTATTTTTTCGTTTTCCATGAGTATAATCTCCTTTTCTCTTTGAATACACTTTTTTGTTGACTTGCTATTTTGTCAAGCATATTTTTAGAATTTATTTATTATATTTGCTAAATCTGATGCACTTGTCGCAATGTATCTCATTGTTGTGCTTATGCTTTTATGTCCACAAGCTCTAGCTGTTAAAGCTATATTACTATGACTTTTTTGATAGAAATTAGTTGCAAAGTAATGTCTAAATGAATGACAATGTAAGGCAGGATATCCAGTTTTAATACAATGATTTTTAACAATATCTTTTAGATAATTTGTAGTATATTTACCACCACGAGGAGAGTTAAAGACATAGTCCCCTGCATTTCGGTCTTTACTATTAAGCCATTCTATTAACAGTGGTTTTAATTTAGAATTTATAATACATAATCTATCCGTATGATTTTTTGTATTACGTATAATGAATTTATTTTCCTCTAAAGAAATATCTTTAATAAGCATATTTTGAGCTTCAGAAATACGAAGTCCAGCATATGACATTAAAGATACTAACAGCTTAACTTTTTTATCAGTTGTACTATTAATAATTTTTTCTACTGCTTCCTGTGTTGGTGCTTCTGCAAGTTTTTCTTGTGTATGAATAGTTTTAGTAAATCTTTCTACTTCTTCACAGTCTTTTTTGTAGAACTTTAATGCTCTAATCCAAACTGATAAATAGAATTTCTTTGAATTAATAGACATATTTAAGTTCATAATTTCTTTTACTGTACCCATATTTATGGGTTTATTTTCAAATTTTCTTAATATTTGTGCATATTTTGTATAGGTTTTATCTCCTCTACTTAACTTGATTTCCTCTAAATATTTTGTAAACATTGGTTTCACCTCTAAATTATTATTAATAACGATCGTTTGATGATAAAATTAAAATGATAAATAGTGCCATTAAAAATCCTAGAATAATACTCATAATATTCACCTCTTGTTTATAATAATAAATATTTATTATTAAAGTTCTTGTATGTTAATAACTCTTAATTTTCCATTACAAAATTCTTCTTCCCAATCAACATCTTCATACTGAAAATTATCATTAATATAATCTAATTTTTCTAAACTATCATGGTCTATTTTATAGCCTACTAATATCTGTAAATAAAATATTTTTTCTACCCATTGTCGATCATAAATATCCCAATCAAACCATTTATAAGGAACACAATGCTCTATACTACCATTACCCCAATCAATATCTACTGATAATATATCTGAGTATTTAATACTATTAAAAACGTCATACCCGCCTAAATCCATTATTTCATTATTGACTTCATAACCTATAATAGAAAAATCTTGATTTAAACAACGGTCTTTTATTTCGTCTAAGATTTCCTGCTTAACATCATTTTCATTTTTTATACTTTCTATATATAATAGTTCGTAAGTATTATTTCTATGTTCCCTAGCGTAAATAGTGATTAATGTTTCACCGTTAAAATATTTTAGCCTTGTATAATTATCGGCTTCATTTCCACAATAATAAATCCATGAAAAATTATATTTTTGCATAAATTTACTTAATCTATTTCTTGTAACAATAGCATATTCTAATTTGTTTAACGCTTTTATAACTCGTTTTGTATTATTCATTTTCATTTCTATAACCTCTCTTTTTTATACAAAAAAAATGCACTCTATAGAATTTCTATAAAGTGCATTTTATAATACTTTCTCTGTAACATATTTTACATTATAGCCTTGTCTAAAAAATTCATTTAAGCTATTAAATGGAATGTCTTTAATAAATCCACTATAATGGAAAAATTTATTATATTCGCCATAAATTAAATATTTTTGTTTAGTTTTAGGGTGCGTTAAAAGCCTCCAATTTTTAATATTTGATACATTTTTGTTATTCCAATTAGGAATAAATTCATATTGTTTTAAATGTTTATCTAGTTTATCTGTATTTTCTAAATTATCATATATTTTATCAAGACTATAATCCAAAATACTACCAGCCTGCAACGCTCTAAACTCTGCTCTTTTAGCCTGAAAACAGCATATATTGCCTTTTAAATAATAATTATTATATGCATCAACATTATATTTATATGTTTTTTCAGCTCGTGCTTTCATTTTTTCATATTCATAAGCTTTATATAATAAATCTGGTATATCAAGTTTTTTTACATCTATCATTTTTATTTACCTCTTTTGTTATAATATCTGCTTTTTGTTAGTACCACGTTTGGCAATAATACAACTAACATTATCATTAGTATCAAATATAATGTTGATTTAATTTCAACTAAATCATCTGTAAAAACACACAAAATCAAAGATATAAAAATAAATGTATCTAATAACATATTCATAAATAAGCCCTCCTAAAATCTAACATCAATTATTTTTATTTTTCCGTTACCTGCTGCTTCGTATTCTACATATAAACACTTGCAAGAATGAAAAGCAAATTGCATAGTATTATCTTTTGTATAGTCGTGTAGTGTAACATAAAGCCCTATATTTTCCATATAATTTATCAAGCTGTTAATAGATGTTGTTTTATAAAGTAAATCTCTTTGTATTAAGTCTACAATTCTATTAAATAGAATTACTGTATTGTTTCCTTCTTCAATCATTGTAATATAATCACTTAATGTATACATTTTATTCAGCTCCTTCTATTGTATTTAATAATATTTTTATTTCTGTGATATCTTGTTTATTAAAAACATTGTTTAAAGAAAAATCTTGTTTTAATTTGTCTATCTTTAAAGATAGAACAGATAAAATATTATTAATTTCTATTACATCTTTAGGATTAGATTTAATGTGTTTAACAAGGTTTAAAGTGTCTAAATCAAAAAACATATCACTAAAAACTGTTGGTACAAATTCACTGTTATTAAAATAGTAGTCTGCTGCTCCTTTTATTTCTGTTATAGTACTGCACAATAAATCTTTAAAATATTTTTTTAGTGATTTTACAAGGCGGTTTAAATTATGCTGCAATCTAGGATAACGGTCTAAATTACGCCAACAATAATAATTAACAGTATCAAGGCTATTGTCTATATCAAATTCAATATCATCATTATTAAACAATGATAAAAAAACTTTAATAGTTCTATTATCAAATTTAGCCAGCCTATTATCATATTCTCTAAGTTGCAAAAAGTTTTTCATTAAAGGTTCTATTGTTTTTACTGTTAAGCTTGTTTTATCATCAAATGGTACATAAAAAATATTAATACCATAAATACCATCATCATGTATATTAATGCTTTTTTGTTCTACTTTTATACTAAAATTAGAATCAAATTCTATTGCCATTTGTTGTTTTAAGCCGTCAATTTCTCTATCTATTGCACAATCAATAAGACAACCATACTTTTTATAAACAATTTCTTGCTGCTGCTCATTAAGTTCTTCATATTTTCCTAATCTCATATTTTAATCCTCCTATAATAAAAATACGCTTAGAATTAATCTTAAGCGTGTTTAATCGTCTACAAATTCAACATTATTTAAGTTGTTACTAAATAATTCTTTGATACAAGATTTATAATCTTGAATATAAATATATCCTGTACGATATCTCAAGTTTAATATGCTTGCAATCGATTCAGTTGCATTTCTATATCCTTTATCATTGCAATGCAACACAGATATTTTATATACCTTATTCCCATTTCTATTTATTTGAAAATTTTCAAAAATTACAATATGTTTATTCATATCTAAAGCCTCCATTTTTTTAAATGTCTTATAGTCTGCATTATTTTTAATGATGATGTTATTTTCCTCTAATAGTTCGCTAGTAATAGAGTGTATTTCTCTAATATCACCATCAATACAAAGACCATGCACAGAAAAATATTGTCTTAATTTATCTATCTTAAAAGATAAATCAGACAAGTATAAATCAATTTGTTTTTTTGCTTGCTCAATATCACTTAAAGCCATTTCTTTTTTTAAATTTAAGTATTCTTTTTGTTTGCTATTCATATATATATCCTCCTATAGTAAATCATTTATAGTATTTACATTAATAATTCTGCTTATGAGTACACGATAATTTGCAGTAAATTCTTCTAAACTCATTTTATCTATTAAATGGTTTTCTTCTAAAATTTTTACAATAGTATCCATATAATGACAAATACTATCTTTTATTTTTCCAGATTTATATAATTCTACAGTGCCATTTTTAAAAACAACTAAACAATTAACACTAAAATAACTATTATTTTTTGTGGTTTTTGAAAATGGTTGTATATATATTGCTGAAATATTATTTTTCAATATAATCAATCCTTTCAATCAAATAAAACCGCCCTAACAAGCCATTTAAGACGGTTTTAGACTTTACCAATAATTTATATATAGATGTGTTTATTTATCCTTGCATAAGCTGTTTAATTCTTGTACACATTTTCCAATAGTCCATAATTCATTATTTAATTTTATGAGATTATTAACAATGTTTAGCAGTCTTTCACATTCCCAATTTTCTAAATGTTTTATATCCAGAAAATTTTCACCGCCTGATAAGAAAAAGCTTGTTGTTATTCTGCTGCTATATTCACTTAATTTCGCTAACTCTTCTTCTATATTTTTAGATATGGCTTGCATTTCTTGTATTTTGTGTTCTTTATATTCTTTAATATCCATAATTTAAAACCCCTTTATTTATAAACTTTTAGAACACATAAAATAATTCTTATGTACTCATAGAAATTTACAAATAAAAAGGCACTCTATGGAATTTCTATAAAGTGCCTTTCAAAAGTCTATTTTCTTAAGTGTTTGTTCAATCTATCATATAAACGCCACCATGATTCATTATCTAAAAAGCGGTGAGCATTGTTTAAATAGTTTTTCAAAAATACATCAATATATTGATTATAATAAGTTGTCGAACCTATAAAATCAGCCCAATATTTATTATAATCTTTAGATAACCATTTATTATACGCCTGCTGACTATAATAAATAAGATTTACAAGCTCAGGAATTTTAGTGGCGTGAATATTGATACCCAAAATACCAGGATACGGCAATTTATTATTAGATATTCCCTTTTTGTCGTGCAGCATTTTACAAGCTAATAAATATCTATATAGTTGTATACTATTAGAATGAGCGGGACGCCCTTTTCTTTTTATTTCTCTCAATTTTTTAAAAAATATCATTTATAATCAATCCTTTCAATTTACAAATAAAAAGGTACTCTATAGAATTTCTATAAAGTGCCTTAGTCAGTATCATATAAAATCATATAAATTATATCCTTCTCTATAATCTATAAAGAAAACTCCTTTATTTAATAATTTATACGCTTCTTTTGCTGGTAGTCGTATAAACTTTTCAAATGATGGGCTTTTACTCTCAAGGTATTTGTATTGATTTAAATTATGAAAGATACCATAAGCAATTATTTTCCTGTTGTCTGCTATGGCTGCATACTTTTTATAATTACTCATATTGCCTAGCTCCTTTATGATAATATAGTATAATACGATTGTATTAAAAAAGTGTGCATAGTATCAAGCTCCTTATAATTGTTTTACTTTAGATTGAAAACGTGAGAAAATATATAATGTATTTAGTTCTATTTCATTTGTAATTTTTTCGACAATATTATATATTAAATTATTGATACGAGGATATTTTTTAAAAAAATACCACCCATTACTACAAATAAGACAAGCGGTTATATTATCAATCCAAAATTTTATATCGTTATTTGTTACATAGTGTTTTAAAATTTTAACGACTCTTTTTTCTTGTTTATTTGTTATCTCAAATTTATTTATTAAAGGTATAATATTTAATGAAGGTATAACGTTATTTGTATTAACAATAGATAAATGAATATCATAATCAGATAAAGCATCTTTTTTAGTATTTGGTTTTACTACAATGTCTTTACGTGTTAATTTAGTCCCAATATATTCATTTATTTCATTTGTAAATTCAGTTTTTAAGACTTCAATAGTTTTATTATATTCTTTTCCATAACGTAACATCATATATATTCAATCCTTTCAATCAATTTAAACCGCCCTAGCAAGCTATTTAAGGCGGTTTAAATCTATTTATATACCTATACTAAAAAACACGCTTAGAATTAATCTTAAGCGTGTTTTTATATGTTTTTGTATATGCTATTGTATACTTTTTTATTGCATTTTATACCATAAATTCTGGATACAAAAGGTAATAAGCTGCTAGTGTAATAGCTTATCATGCTTTTAGTTATTTTATGATTATTATAAATATAATATAAAAATTTTTCTTTTTGTTCGTCTGAAATTCCTTTTTTCCATTTTCTTAATAATAAGTTATGACTACCATCATGATGAGAACCAACAAAACGTACATTAAAGCCATCACTATAGACACTAAAATAATCACAGTTAAAATTATTTAAAATAGCATTTAAGTTATTATCATTAAGTTCTTTATATCCAAAAAAAGTTCCTCGCCATGTACCAATATCACCAAAAGCAATAATATCATTATCTAAAATCATATTTAAATCTGATTTTGCAAAATCAAAGTTATCATCTACATAAGTATTGTAATAATTGTATTTTTCTTCTTCTGTTAAATCGTCTATATTTTCAACATCAAACAATTCTTTTAATTCTTCTTTTGAATAGTCTTTACAAGAATTAAAATAATCATCAATATCATTTGTATAATAGTAATCATAAATAATTTCTTTTCTCATTTTTAAACCCGCCTTTATTATAAATCTTTATAAATCTTTTTTACGCTGCACGTCTGATACCGTGCTTCCAATAACAAAGTTATATTTATATAAATCTTTTTTGGTTATTCCTAAAGTTTTAAATATTTCGTATATATATTGATCGTTACCGCCCTCTCCTTGAATATATATTGTTGTAATTTCTATTTTATTGTTTTGTTTAGTAGTCAGAAAAGCTTCACTAGAAAAAAACGTTTGACAATTAGTAGTATGATAACGCTTGCCAACAATCACGATACTAATAATTTTTTCTTTATCTAAATTATTTAATGCTTTCATATATAATCAATCCTTTCAATTAATCAAAATTCATATCTTTTTAACGCTAGATTTAAACCATTTTTCAAGGCTGCATTATTTTCAATTTGTTCATAACTTAAGCCTAAACTATCTAGCGTGGCTTTTAAATTCTCGGTATATCTGTATTCATTGTTTGCCAATTCGTAAGTAAACATAGATTTTATAAATCCATTCCCTTTGGTATCAGCAGCAATGGATTTATTTAAAATATCATTTTGTTGTTTAGTATATTCTTCATAGTCTTTTTTATATTTCTTAATTAAAAAGCAGCCATTACCAAAAGAAATCAGTTCTTTTTCTGTAACATTATGTTTTTTTAAGCCTTCTTTAAAATCTTTTTCACTAAACGCAATTATATAAATAATCTTACCTTGAGAAAATTTATCGAAAGCTTCTTTTCTTGCGTTTTTATATTCTTGATATGTGTTGTATGTTGTCATTTTGATAGCCCCTTTTAATTCATTTTTAAATTCTTCAAAATAATCTGATTTTATTGTTATTGGTGATAAATTTTCACAATCAATAAAATCACTATTCCATTTTTCGCAAAATTCGTCTGACGTGCCGTCAGCGTAAATAAGTTCATAATCAACTAAACAGCCGTTTTTATATACTTTTGTTAAGTGCATAACTTCAACGCCTTCTGGATATTCCACAAAAATTATTTGCGTGATTGCATTATCAAATTTTTTCATTTTTAAAACCTACCTTATAATCTATTAATTTTTTATTGAATTTATTCCAATTTATGTACAAAAAAGGCACTCTATAGAATTTCTATAAAGTGCCTTAATATAAAGTATTAAATTGCTTGTTTTAATCTATTGAAGCGTTTTTCAGTTTCAGTAGTCGCTTTTTCTATTTCATTAACAAAACTACCTAACATATCAAACCCTGACTTGATATCATGTTGCATATTGTCAAGTCTAGCTTCAATATTGTCAAGTCTAGCTTCAATTTTATCAAACCTAGTATCCATGTTGTCAAGTCTGGTTTCAATTTTGTCAAACCTAGCTTCCATATTATCAAGTCTAGTTTCCATGTTGTCAAGTCTAGTATTAATACTCTTGACTTCGCCTGTTAATGCTTCCAACATTTGCAGCATTTTTTCATCATTGGTCATATTTATCACCTCTATTAATATTTTAGCTTTTTTATAAGCTAATAACAACATAAAGCATATTGTTTTATGTTCTTATCAACTCATAAATAAAGGATTATCTAAGCTTTTATAGTGGCTTATGGTTCACTGTAAATAGCGTTCGCCTTTACTGTTACTTACTCAGATACAGGAATGACAAATAAACCAAAAGTGAAATACTTAGATAACCCTTTTATTGCAAGTATATTTTTTGGGCGGTAATATAAACCGAGTTACAATCTAGCTTTTTATTATACTGTGTACTACTAACACAGTCATAGATTTATTGACTTTTTGTTTAAACTCTGATAATATATATAATATAAAAAGGTTTAATCTTTAAAACATATTCGGCTAGACTCAGATATTTCAACTGGATAAACTCATGACAAGTCAAATGAGTCCTTTTTTCTAGCTTAGGCAAGAACTATAATTGATAGGTTTTTATTTATACCGCCTTATCAATTCCCGTATAGGCGAATTCAAGCAAAGACAAGTCAATTTGCTTGCAACTCGTGGACTATATCAGGCGAGCCAATGCAAATATTCAGTTTTAAAAATATCACCTCGCTACTCGCTATATGTTGTTATCTTTTATTAATATTCTCCGTCGGCAAACTTTGAAATATTAAAAGGTAGATTAAACCTTTTGAGTTTTTAAACTCATATATACATTTAAAAATTATTAAATGTATGTATCAACTTAAAAACATTTTTGATATACATATCAGTTATAATATATTATGACTGATTGATTTATATATCTCAACCTTATGTATTTATTATACTATATTTTTTTATCGTTGTCAATACTTTTTTATCAAGTTTTTAATAATTTAGTATTGATTAATATAAAATTATAGTATGACTGATTAATAATTACTTATCAACCTTATGTATTTATTATACTATACATTATTGTTAATGTCAATACTTTTTTGTAAAAAAATATATAAAAAAGTATACAGGAGGTAATCAAGCAATGGATATAAAAAAAGTATTTATTGATATATGCTATCAGAATGGAATATCAAGACGCCATATATTAGAATGTTATAATAAAAAATATAATAAAGAAATACAAGAAGCTAGTTTTAATAGAATGATAAATAATAATAATATAAAATTTAATATGCTGGTAGATGTTTTAGACGCTATAGGCTATACAATAGAAATAAAGAAAAAGATATAATATATATGTAAAATACTTATGTATAAATATACATATATACTAATAAATAGACAATAATTATATAATATATTTTAATTATAGATGTTTATTAATATATAAATAATATATATAATTAATGTTGCATATCGTGATTGTATATTTTGAGTGCATATCATAGATGAGATTTATTTTTGATATAAATAAAATTTATAACTAACTTTAAATCAAAAAAATTTGATATGAAAAAGCAACAACATATAATATAAACATAAATTATAATTGTATAAATATTAATTATGGAAAACTGCATAACGTTGATATATGAGCCAGCATTGTATATTATTAATATAATGTATAATATATGGTAATATAATAAATAATATATATATGTTATAATAGATATTATGACTGATTAAAGCACGAAAAAGCTTGTCATTGCTGGATTTTGGGGCGGGGTGTAAATTTTCATTCCTAACGGGCTTGCTTTTTGAGCGTGCCTGTGGTTTTTAGTCTTGCGACAAAATTCACACCAAATTTGGCAACTTTAAGAAAAAAGTACGTCTGCAAACAAAAACTAAAACCCAAAGTTAAACTTCAAAAATGATACTGATTTACGTAAAAATAGTGATAAAAACAATAGATAATCTAATAGATAACATATAGATAATTTAATAGATATCTATATAGATTAAAAAATGTAAAAAATACAAAACAAAATTTAAAATTTTAATTTTATCATCAAACTAACCAGCAAAAAAATTATACAAGAAAAATTTATACAAATGAATTTTTATACAAAAGTACCTATTCTGTGAAAAACAAAATGGGTGCTTTTTTTGCATCTCAAAGGACGTCCCTTAAAATAATTTTCTTTCTTACCTAAAGTACATAACCTTATAAATGTATTTTGTATACATAAATACATAGAAAATACAAAAAAGTTTAAAAAAATTATAAAAAAGTGGAATAATTTTTGCCAATTATGAATAGATAATGTAAGGGCATTTAAACCTTGCAAACCAGAGCGTGTTATTTTATTATACTTTTCTTTTTACCCTTTTTCTTTTGGGAGCATATTTCCACTGGTAAAGAAGAATAAGAATGAAGAATATATATAATAACTATGCCGTAGGCATACTGCGTAGCAGTAGATGAAGGATACATTAAAAGTATTAGTTTATGGGGGTAGGGGGCGAAGTGTAACGAGAACCCAGAACACATAAACTACATGAAAGGAAGAATAAAATTCAAAATGAAGGTACAAAAAAGTTTTGCAGATAAATTTGAAAAACTATCTGCTCCAAAACAAAATGCACTTTTAGTTGATGCAATAGTTAAGAATTGTATTGAGTGCTGCGGTGGAGTACGAAAGGAAGCTATTGACTGTCCAACTAAAATGTGTGCAATGAAAGACTTGAATTTTTTAGTGAAAAAAACTTTGATTAAAGATTAAAATTTGATTAAAAATTTAATTTTTTTATGAAAAAATGGAATATTTTTCGCTAAAAATGAATAGATAATGTAAGGGTAATTTGAAGTCTTAGTTAAGCGATTTCTTCATGGATTCTTATTTAAGTAAAAACACATAAATCCCGCTTATGATTGTTTTGTCCGTTATATAATCTGCTTACTTTGAATTACTTCTTATTTGCTACTGTAGCTTAATTGGTAGAGCAACTGACCTGTAATCAGTAGGTTGAAAGTTCGAGTCTTTTCAGTAGCTCCAATGTAGATAGGTACTCAAGAGGTAAAGAGAGCTTCCCGCTAAGAAGCTAGGCGAGAAATCGTGCAAGGGTTCAAATCCCTTCCTATCTGCCATATACAGAAATAGTTTAGTGGTAAAACAATGGTCTCCAAAACCATAAAGGAAAGTTCAAATCTTTCTTTCTGTGCCAAATGTGAGAGTGGTGGAATTGGCATACATAGTGGACTTAAAATCCATTGTCTTATGACATGAGGGTTCGAGTCCCTCCTTTCACACCAAATATGCGTGAGTGAGCTGAGTGGCGAAGGCAGTTGACTGTAAATCAACCACGTAAGATACAACGTAGGTGCGACTCCTACCTCACGTACCAAAATACAAGTGTAGCTCAGTTGGTAGAGCAGAGGATTGAAGCTCCTCGTGTCATTGGTTCAATTCCAATCGCTTGTACCATATGGAAGCGTACTCAAGTCTGGTTAAGAGAACTGTCTTGAAAACAGTGAGGTGATAGTGATATCATGCGTGGGTTCAAATCCTACCGCTTCCTCCATAATCGCCTGTTAGTTTAATGGTAAAACAACGGACTTTGACTCCGTTATTATTGGTTCAATTCCAATACAGGTTGCCAAATTGCTTAGTAGCATAATTGGTAATGCGTAGGACTGTTAATCCGAAAGATACAGGTTCGAGTCCTGTTTAGGCAGCCAAAAGAAAATAATGGTGTCTTTAATGATGCCAATATTATAAAGGTTTTTGTGTTTCGCTTTGACAGAGTGGATTCACCTAATAACGATACCTAGTAGCTAAGGTAAAGACACACTAAGTAAAAATCGTTATACAAGTAAAAAATAAAAGACATTAAAACCAGTTGCGACATGGTTTTAGAAGGATATGACTGAGGTTGTATCCTTTTTTTAGTTTGTATTGCTTGCGACACCTTATATGGTGTTGCACCCATTAGGGTTTTTATTTTTACAACTTTAAGCATTGTATTATTCAACCATGTGAAAACGTTCTAATCAAACTTCATGGAACATTGGTAGATTGAGTAGGACTTTGGTGAGATATTGCTGAAGTTGAGCTTTTTTGCAAAGGTAACAATGCAAAGCGATTGGGTAAACCAAAAGAATAACAATGTGTGCAAATCGTAACGCTAGTTAAAACATAAGTTGTGTGGTAGCGATAATAGACGCTCCAGTGGAGAATAATCAGCTATGCCATTTAATCTGACAGTTAAATCGAGCTAACTGAATGTCAAGTAAGCTATTGGCATTGAACGTAAGAAAAATCTTACTATAACACATTACTTAGTAAAAGTAGCCAAAGCTGGTTTGAACAGTCCAGATGCCTAAAAAAACTGTTCTCAAGAAATTATAACCAAGAAAACTTTTATTAATAATTTCTGAATGATAGGTGAAATTTGTGAGTAATCAATCTCACGTAGGGCAAACATAGGGATAAGAAGTTATAAGGTAGCTCCTTATGGCTCAGACTTATTCTTCCTACTTGTTGAATAAACTAGAAGTTATTGAGATGTAAGGCGAAGGTCTGAATGGTGCAATGCTTAAAGTTGTAAAAGTCGGTTAATAAAAAATAAGGGAGATGTTAGAATGGAAACATTTATTAGCGTAAAGAAAATTAAAGCTGAACCATGTAAGGCATGGAAAGATTTTAAAGGTCATAAAGAAGGTGATGATGGGTATAGAATTTATTACCCAGATAACTACGTTTCTTGGTGTCCTAAAGATGTGTTTGAAAAGCAATATTTTAAATTAGATAATGGCAAAGAAATTGTTGAATCTGATGTAAATAGATATATTAATGCTGGTCTTAGAATTAAACCAGAAACATTTGAAACTATGCCATATTTTACTAAATTAGGAATGAAAGCTCATATGTATAATTTTTTAGATGATATTTTATTTTTGGCAGACAATGGGTTTAAAGAAGGTGAAATAAATGGCAAATGAAAGACAAGAAAAAGCAAGAAAAATAGTAATGAATTATTTTAATTCTCATATAGATAAAACTGATAATAAACAAATTATACTAGATGATGTTTATGTAGTTTGGTTTAGTAAGACATTACAGAATTGGAAAGCATTAGTTAGTACAAGTGTTTCAGATGGAATGTATTATGAAATTACTTATAATGGCGATAAAAATGAAACTTATGTTGATGTTTATAAGAAATGGGAAAATTTTACAGTGAAAGATTAATTTAGGAGTGATAAACGTGAGTGAGGATGCTTTAGTAGTTAAAAATAACACTCCTGTTGGAAGAAGAAATAGATTTGATGAATATAATATGCACGAGGATATTAAAAAATGGCGATATGAAGGTAATAGTTTTAAAAAAATAATTAATCTTATTAAAGAGAAATTTGATGTAAATGTATCTTATACCGCTCTTTATACTTACTGTGTAAGAAAAGGATTAACAGGCGATATGTCTGGCGAACGACAAAGAACTGTTAATGGATATCAAGAATTAATAGATAGTTTAGGTGTTATAAAACAAAGTTTAGCCTTAAATCAAGCCTTATTTGAGGATTTAGAAAGAGAATCCAAAGAGGGAAATCTTGATACAAAAAAATATACTGCTGTTGTTTCATCAAGTGAAAGATTATTAACAAGACGAGAATCTTTAATAAAAACCATCATTCAACAACAATCTTTAATATATAAATATTCCGCAATTTCAAGATTTATAGGTAGGTTTGAAGAATTGGTTATAGAAAGGTTTGGATTGGACGTATGGAATGATTTTAAAACAAGAGTAGTAAATGATTTTGAAATCAAAGAGTTAATGAAAAGAATACCAAAGGATAATGATGTAGTCCCTATCAAGAAAAATTGTCCAAAAAATGAAGGAAAAATGAGTCAAAAATTAGGAGTGAGTTTATGAGTTACGAAAACAAACGAGATAAATTAAAGAAAAAATTAAGAGCAAATAGACCTAAAATAAATGGTAAAAAATATTTTTCAGAGAAAGCAACAAAAAGAGAACATCAGGCTGAAATGAAAAAATATAAAGAATTATATCGTTGAGGTGGATTTATGAATGATAAAAAAAGCATTTATGTTTTATATGATGAACTCGGTAGGACTAAACTTGGTATTACAAACAATGTTACTAGACGTCTTAAACAAATAGAAAATGCAACAGGATTAAAAATTTGTAAATTATATTCAGAAGTATGTAGAAATGCTACTTTTTTAGAAAAGAAATTATTTGAATATTTTAAAAATTATAGAATTGAGGAAACGGAATGGTTAGTTTCTGGAATGGATTTTTATAAAACAATTTCTGTTGTTCGTAATTTTATAGAAGATGATAAACCATGAATTTATTAGATGAAATTGTTAATAAGTTGGAGGTAGATAAGGAATATCAAAAAAATGTAAATCAAAATAGTGATAATGAAGATAATAAATATTTAAAAATAAAAGAAGAATGTAGATACGATTTTGAAAAATTTTGTAGAACCTTTTTAGGTGAGCAGTTCTCATCAACATGGTCAACATTTCATTATGATTTAGTTAAAGCTTTGGAAGATATTATCTTTAACCATAAAGATGAAGAAACTAAGAATGTTAGAGCTGCACCACGAGGACACGCAAAAAGTACGTTTGTTAGTTTTGCTTTCCCGTTATGGTGTATTTGTTATGGTTATAAACAAACTATTATTGTTATATCATGTTCGGCTGATATGGCTAGATTATTCTTAACTCGTATTCGAGAGGAATTAGAGTTTAATGAACTTATCATTAAAGTGTTTGGAAAATTACAAGGTTCATCTAAATGGAATAATTCGGAAATCTTAACAAGTACAGGAGTATATTGTGTTGGCAAAGGTGCTGGACAGCAAATGCGTGGTTTAAATTTTAAATCTCGTCCAGACTTAGTAATTATTGATGACCTAGAAAGTGAAGAAAGTGTTGCAACAGAAACGCAAAGAGCAACATTAGATAAATGGTTTAGTAGTGCTGTTATGAAAATGGGTTCACCAAATTGTGATTTCTTTTTTATTGGTACTGTTTTGTCATATGATTCTCTTTTGTATAAATTGTTAACTTTGCCTACTTATAGTATGTGGCAAAGGAAAATATATAGAGCGGTTATTAAATTTTCGGAATCAACTTTATGGCTAAAATGGGAAGAAAAAATGACAAACTTGTCTGACCCTGACCCATATAAAACAGCTAAAAAATTCTATTTGAAACATAAAAAAGAAATGTTAAAAGGAACAAAAGTTTTATGGGAATCTCAAAGAGAAAATATGTACTTGCATTTAATGGAAACTCGATTGCAGGACGAAGAAGCATTTAATAGTGAGTTTCAAAATGACCCTCAAACTGAAAATAGTCGCATATTTAAAGAAGAATGGTTAGAAGAAAATACTTACGAATATCCACCTAACATAAAAAGGGTTTATGGTGCTGTAGATCCTAGCTGTGGTAAAAATCGTAAAGCCGATACTTCAGCAATTATTATATTGGGCGAAGGTGAAGATAACTATATTTATGTATTAGAAGCTTCAGTTAGAGTCCGTAGAGTTGAAGAAATTATTTCTGATATGGAAAGAATAATTGGTAAATATTATGACCTTTTAGAAGGTTTTGTAGTAGAAACTAATCAATTTCAATCGTTTTTTGCAACTACAGTACAGAAACACTTTATTGATTTAGGAATGTATATTAACTGGATTGAAATAAATCATGGGGCAAATGAAAAAAAAGAACGACGAATAAATTCCATGATACCTAAAATCAAAAATGGTTATATAAAGTTTAATAAATCTCATGTCATGTTGTGGCGACAGATGAAAAACTATCCAAAAGACCGTGATGATGGTGTGGATTGTTTAGAAATGGCATTAAGACCATTATTACAAAGTAGGAATAATACATTATGCTTTGGTTCATTAAATACAGATATTAGTCTTATACATGAAAGGAGGAGTGATAGGGTTGTTAGAGAAATTAAAACGAATTTTGGCATCAACGTTTAAAATACCAAATACAAAATCTGTACCAACAGATAGGTATGGTTCAAATTTATTCTACAATAAAACAAAAAGTACATTACCTAAAAATCCATCATATAAGCAGTTAAGAGAATTTGCAAAAAATCCTATTGTATCTCAACCTATTGAAGCAGTAAAAGATAGGATAGCCAAAATGAAATATGAAATAAAACCTAAAATTGCTGGTAGAAAATATACTAAACAGATAAGAATTATTAAAAATATTATAGACTTCCCAAATGTTGACCAAACTAGACGAAGTTTTGAAGCAATGCTTTTAAATGATGTGTTAACGTTAGATGCTGGTTGTTTTGAAGTTTGTAAATCTAAAAATCCTAATCACCCTTTGTATTTATACCCTATAGATGGTGCAACTATTCAGCACGTTATCCCTATAGATTATGTAAACCCTAATGCGTACAAATATATGCAGTGTAATGATAAAGGCAATGTATTTTTTACAAGACAAGAATTGTGTTTTATAAGTAAAAATAAATTTACTTATAAACCTTTTGGATTATCACCTGTTTTAAAAGCATATGATGATATTAGAAATTTTTTAGAAGTAAAAGATAATGCTAATGAAAATGTACGTATTAGAACAGCAGATATGATTATTGATTTAGGAGAAAATGCAACTCCAGAAATGATAGATGCTTTTAGAGAATATTTTAGTAATGAAATCGAAGGAACTGGAAAAATACCTATTGTTGGTGGTAGTAAAGGTGTTAAAACTTGTCAAACTAGAAGTTTTACACAAGATAATTTATATATAAATTGGTCTAATTTCTTAATTACAATGGTTTCAAATTCTTTTCCTTATCCTGTTGAGAAAATGATTAATGTATCAGCAGACCGCTCTACTAATGATGATTTAGAAGAACGTATCATTGAAGAGTTAGTAAAACCTTACGCATCACTTTTAGAAGATGCTTATAACACTCATATAATAAATGTTTTAGGCTTTGGAGATATTCTTGAGTTTAAATATGTCTATGAAGATAGCGAAAATCTAAAAACTAAAAAATGGGATAGATTAAATAATGCGTTTATTGCAGGAACTATTACTCAAAATGAATGGAGAAAAGAAATTGGCTTTGACCCTCTTATTAGTGATTATGCAGATTTAGCTGGTGATGAAAGAAAAGCTGTTATTAATAAAGAGTTAGGCACTAATGGTTTTAACGGAGTAGGTAGTATAAAAGACCAATCTGATAGTAAAAACAAAACAATTAAAGAAAGGGGTGGATAAAATGGAAAAAGACTCAAAAAACCTTATAAGTTTTAGTGCAAATAATTTAGAGATTACTTCTAATAGCAATAAAATGTATATTATTGGTTGTATTTGCACTATTGGAACTTCAAGCGGAGATGCTCCATGTGGAACTGATAATAAAAAAGCCATCTTATCACAAAAAGGAGCAGATAGTTGTATAAAATCTTTTATTGGTCAACCTATGAATTGTATCTTTGATGAATGGGGTTATACCCCAGAAATTTTTAGTGGACATGGTTCTAAGTATTCTGGTAGGTATTTTGGTTTTATTGAAGATGCTTGGCAAGAAGAAAATAAACTAATGGCTAAAATTGTAGTTTGGAAAGATACTTTCCCAGAATTAGCAGCTACTATTATTAATGCTCAACGTTCTTTGGGATTTAGTGTGGAATTATATCCAACAGAAAGCTATGAAGATACTGAAGGTAATATAGTTATTGATAAATGGGAAGCGGCTGGTTGTGCTTTATTGTGGAGAAAATGTGCAGCATGGGGAGAAGAAACTTATATAGAAAAACTCGTAGCGAGTTTACAAAAATTAGAAAATGATAAAAAAAGTGAGGGTGATACAAATATGACAAAAGAAGAAATGGCGAGTATTGCAGCTATGCTTTCAGCAGAAGTTACAAAAAGTTTAGGTATTGATGAAATTAAAGCAAGTATTAATGACTTAAAAAAACATCAAGAAGAAAATAAAAAACCTGATGAAGATAAAGTAGAAGTACAAAAACAGAGTGAAGAAGATAATGAAAATAAAAGTGATGGAGATACTTTAGACAAAATTAAAAAACTTGAAGCTACTATTGAACAAATGAAAGAAAAAATGGAAGCGAATAAAAATATCCCAACTCCTAAATCATATACAGGTAATAGTGATGTTGGTGAAGGTCAAGAAACTTATATTAATAAGCTTAAAAAAATTGATGCTTCAAATGCAACTTCAGATATGAAAATTAGACAAAAAATTAAAGTTCATATGGAAGCTTCCCAAAATGGTGTAGCATTGGATTCTTTATATAACAAACTTGGAGAAGAATTACCTGAATAATTTGCAGAATATTTTGAATTTTAAAACGAAAGGATTGATGTGTAGATGAGTTCTAATAAAAGAATTTTTTCAGGAGCTTATGATTTTATAAAAACCGATTCTGGTCTTGTAAAAGCAGAAGCTTCAGGTAAACCTAATATTAATATTGACAGAGAACATACATTTGTTACTCATGCGTTTGACCCAGATTTAAAAGATTATCAAAGACGAGTTTTTCCTCTTTTAGATATGATTCCATCACAAGAAACTCTTGGATATCCTTATGTATGGAATGAACAAGATGATATTCCTTCTAATACTGAAGCTGTAGACCCACAAAAAGGTGTTGGTGAAGGTATTGGTAAAGAGGCTAATTATAAAAAGAAAACATTAAATACAGATTATAAAAGAAGTAATTGGAAACAAGCTTTACCTCGTATGTATATGACTGGTATTCAATATTCATGGTTTGATACTCAAATGCAAAAAAGATATGGTTCTTATATGCAAGATTTACTTGCAAAAGACCTCAACGATATGAAAGTTGATTATAACAGAACCATTGCTAATGATTTTTGGAATGGTGATAGCCCATCATTAGATGATACTTCTAATTTTAAATATATGGGTATTTTAAATCAGATTACAGATAAAGATGATACAGTCCCAGCAGGTACTAGAATTGCACAGGTTATTCAAACAAAAATTGCTAAAGCACAGGCTCAAATTAAATATCTTGGCGCTCCAAATGTTATCTGTATGAATCCAATTACATTTGATATTTTATGTCAAGAAGAAGAAAAAAATGCAAATGGATTATATCACCGCAGTATTACTACAGAAATTATTCCAGGTATTGAAGTTCCTGCTATTAATACACAGGTTGGTCTTATTCCTATTCATTTAACACCATTTATTAAAGTAGAAGGTACTAAACATAAAATTGTTGCATTAAATACAAATATGATTAAACGTATTTGGTTATTTAGCCCAACACCTATGTTATTTGTAACACAAGATGCAAATAATCCTATTAATAATCCTGCTTTAATGACTGACAAAAACTTAATGAATATTGACACTTATATTTTATTTGGTACACAAACTCCTTCCCACTTTGTTATCACAAAAGATACAGCGGGGGAGTAGTTGACCCTACAGCAGAATCCAAAGTTGGAAGAGCTAAGGTAGGGCGAAGCAAGGTGGTGAAATAAGGGTTTAATTCCCTTGTTTCACTAATTTAAGGAGGCGATAAATTGTATATAACGGAAGAAGAAATTCCTATTTATTGTCCACTAATTAAAGAAACAACCATGAGTCATGTAGAATATGCCTGTGTTCTAATAGATTCACATAAAGGAAAAAGTTTTAAGTTAAAAGAATATACTGAGTTAGTAAAATTTAATAAACGCTCTAGGTTTAGTAGTGTGTTAGACCCATACAAAGGGAAGCTAAAACATTTACCTCGCAAGGAAATAAAAGAAGTTTACACTATTGTACCTACAATGTTTAATGAATTTACAAAGATAAATTATGATACAGAGAGTTTATATTTTGATGGAGATGATTCTCCATATTTTTCTTTTTATTTAAATCAAAATTTTATATGCCCAATTAGAGAATTAAAAGAATTAAAGGTTGTATATACTGCTGGATATGCAGAAAATGAGTATCCAGAGCAGTTAAAACGAGCTGTTGGTCTTTTGGCACAAAATCTTGCACAAATGGGTGGAACTTTAGAATGGACTAGCCGAGATGATTATGATGTTAAGCTTACATTAAAAAATGAAGGGATATTTACTAATGAAATTAAAAGATTAGTAGATACAATTACATTGCAATGACGTGTGTACTTAATTTTTATGGTGATAGATTAGAAAACATTGATATCGTAGGCAAGCCAGAAGAAAAAGTCCTTATAACAAGACGTGGCAAAAGTACAGATAGTAGAGTAATTAATGATGAAAAAAAAATACTGGCATTTTCTGATTCAAATTTAAATTGTGGCGATTTAATAACTAGAAAAACATCAAAAGATAATAATAGTTACTTTATTGTAGCTAAACAAGCAACTAAAGAGTGTGTAGAGTGTCAAGGCATAAGAATTAATGCAAAAGCTACTATTTGTAAACTTGATAAACTATATGATGATGTAGAGTATGTTGGGAATATTGAAGAAATTGTTTTGGAAGATATTCCTATTTATTTTAAAGATGTTTCTGCAAATATGAAATTTTATGATGCAGGACTATTAAAAGATACAACAAAAATCATCATGCTTCAAAATAGTGTAGATATTGAAGAATTATATCGAATTAAATTTAATGGTGTGAATTATCAAGTTGATAATATAGATATTGGTCGATATGAAAATATGTTGTATATACAGTTAAGTGAAGATACGAGGTCTACTAATGAGTAAAAATAAGGTAGAGCAAGCATTAACAACATATGGAAAAAGCTTATGTAAGGAAATTTCTCGCACATGGGATAGTTTGCAAAGCGTAGATGGAGAAGCTAATATAAATTTTAGTATTATTAATAGCAATGATAAGAATACTACAATAGGAAGAATTGAAGCCACAGGACAAAAAGCATGGTTAATAGAATATGGAAAAGGTTCTTTAATGGCTCGTGAAACAGATAATCCATATTTACATAAATATAAAAATAATGTAAAAAGATGGAATGTAGTTAGAAAAGGACATTTTGTTACAGGACGTGTAGCAGGTAGTTATCAAGACCTAGATAATAATACTTATGTTTCTGGTGGAAGATGGGCTGGCAAAAACATGGAAAGGATTTATAAACCTATAAAACCTTACTTTGTGGTAAAAAGAAATGTAACAAAAAACAGTGCTATAAAAGAAATATTTAAGCATAGTTTAAAAAATATAATAAAATCACAGCTTGATATCGAGGTGAAAAATAAATGATACAAGACACTTTTGATATGCAGTCGTCAATAGTAGATGAGTTAAAAAATGACTCATCTTTTTTATTAGCATTAAAAGTACAGGATAAAGAAGATAAAGAGCTTTTATCTAAAAAAATAAATCTTCAAAGGTTAAATATGGAATTATTTGAAACAAAAAATCCTCCTCTTGTAAGTATTTATTTTTCAGATGCAAGTGAAAGTAATAATTACTTGCTTAATTATGCTGTACTAAAAATAGAAACCTATACATTTAATAGATTACAGGCTAAGCCTTTAGTTAAAGCAATCAAGAACATAATGAGAGAAAAATTTAAATTAAGAATTGTTGCTGAGGGCGAAGATTTTTGTGATATAAAAAATGTTTATAAATATGTAATTGAATATTTACCTATGACATGGAGTTAATGATTTTTTAATAGGCACTTATTTTAGTGTCTATTTTTTTATTTTGAAAGGAATGATGTGAATGGCAAATGCTGTTAATAAAAACAAAGATATCGTATTAAAAGGTATTGGCAAATTTTATGCTGTCGGATTAAATACTGGTCGAAGTTTTTATTCCGATAAAGGTCAAAAAATGACAATGACAATTAATACCGAAAGTTCTGAACTTTATGGTGGTGATGGAAAAGCCCCAATTTATGTTTATGCAACAAAATGTACAACTGAATTTTCTTTTACAAATGCTGTTTTTAAAATGAGCCAATTAGGTATTTTAATGGATAGTATTATTACTGAAGAAGCAGTTCAAGGTACAAATATTGCTAAAATTACTAAGACAACTGAAAATTTAGGTGAGCATTTAACAAATGTAAAAGTAAAATCTGCTTCTTTTGAAGATGGTTCTACTATTGATGTAAAAGAAGGTTCTAGTGCTGATGAATCTGGTATTGCTGTTAGTACAGATGGTGCTGTTACTTTTGGTGCATCTACTAAAGAAGGCGAATATATTGTTGTTTATAGTTATGATACAACAGGTGTACAGGTACTTGCTTTAAATAATGATTTAGCTGAACCTGTAAAAATGTATATTGTGTTTGAACCAGATACATTAAAAGGTGAAAAGAAACGTTTATGTATTGAAGTTTATAAAGCAATCGCTGATGGTAATTTAACAATCGAAACAGCACGTGATAGTGCAAGTACACCAGAAATTAAATTTAAAACAATGAGAGATGAAACTCAAGAAGGTTTAATGAAAATTACATTAACAGATATTCCTACACAGGGGGAGTAGTTTCCCCTATTTCTTCAGATAAAATAGGAGAAGCAAAAATAGGGGTATCTAAAGTTAAATAAGAGGTGATTTAATATGAGTGAATATAATAAAACAACTTGGAATAGTGGCGATACTATTACTGATACAAAAATGAATAATCTTGAAGTTGGTGTAGAAAATGCACATAAAGAATTAGGAACAAAGGTTAATGTTCCTAGTGGTGGTAATGGTTCTAGTGGTCAAATTTTATCTACTAATGGAGATGGAACAACAAATTGGGTTAATAAACCTGCTGATGGTGCTACTGGTGCAAAAGGTGATAAAGGTGATACTGGCAAACGTGGTTCTATTTGGACAGTAGGTACAGCATTAAGCGGAGAAGCTAGTAATAAGATATTTGAAAGTTCAGGGTTAGATTCTCTTTTAGGCGACCTGTATCTAAATTCTACAACATATGAAGTATATAAATGTACAAAAGATGGGAATGCTGCTAATGCCACATGGTCTAAAGTCGGAGTTGTAAAAGGAGCTAAAGGGGATACTGGGCAACAAGGAGCAAAAGGTGATAAGGGTGAGCAAGGAGTAGCTGGTGCAACTGGAGCTAAAGGCGATAAAGGTGAGCAAGGAGTAGCTGGTGCTAAAGGTGATAAAGGTGCAAAAATTACAAGTATTGAACTTACTATTACTGGTGAAACTATTACAGGTACTGCACATTTAGATGATGAAAGTACAGCTTCTATTACTGGTACTTATACAGCAGAATAATATTAGGAGGGTTTCCTCCTAATTTACATAAATTAGTATTTTAAAGAAGGTGATTATTAGTGGAACAAAAAAATAGTTTTTTTGGCTTAACTGAAAAAGTTGTTGATAGAGATGGAAAATATCACGAAATTTATAGTTGTAAACTAAAAGATTTAAACAAGTTAACAGAGTTTACTTCTAAATATAATCCAATGTATTTGCAAGTTCAAATGCTAGATATTTGGTATGAGGATAATGGTGAGCCTAAACAAAATGAAAATGGACAAGTTATGTATATGTATCAAAATGATAGCTTTATGAATGGAATATATGAAGTTATTGAATTAGCTTTAAACTATAAAGAAACTAAAGAACAAATTCTTGAATGGTTAGATTTTAAATTGATAGAAGAAATTATTACAATTTTTTTAGGCTTATCTCAATTTAAAAAAAAGTGATGTAAAATCAGATGGTAATGGAAGCTGGAATAAATTATTTGCAAGCATTATTAGTAACACTTCTTTAACTATTAAAGACATAAAAGATTTAACTATTCCTGAATTTGAAGATATATTAGAGGGTATGAATGATTATTCAGAAGAAATTAGAAAAGAATTAGGCGAAAATAATGCATCTGATACATTAGAAGGCAAAGAAGCATTAGATTATTTACTTTCACAGTTTGGTTAATAGGGAGTGATTAAATGGAACAGGATAATGAGAAAATTATATATGATATAGAAGTTAGAACTAAAATAGATGAAGCACAACAGGAGTTAAGAAAATTAAAACAAGAATTAAAAACTAATAATAGAGAAGAATTATTAGTTAACTTAAAAATTGTTGGAACTGAAAACTTTAAAAGTATAAAACAAAATCTAAGTGAAGTTCGTAAAGCTATTGAAATTTTAGAAAAACATAATTCTACAACATTAACATTAAATGGTGCTGGATTTGATATCACTCTTAATAAACTTAGAGCCTTAGAAAAAGAATTAGAAGATTTTCAAACTAAAGTAAATAAAGGTAATCTTAATAATCAAATAAAAGAACAACAAAAGTTGTCTGAAGCTAGAGCTAAACAAGAATTAAATAATCAGATGTTATTAGCTAAAGCAGAAGAAAATAGACAAAAAGCACAAGCAGCTCAAACCGAAAAAAATAAACAAGCACTTAATGATTATTATATTAACGAGGAAAAAAGAATTAGAGAAAATTCAAATAGAAGTAAACAAGCTTATCAAGAATGGAGTAAACAAGAAACTTCAAAGGAGAAACAAGCTGAAAAAAATAAAAAAAATCTTGATAATTATTTTGTTGATGAAGAAAAGAGAATACAAGAAAATTCAAAGAGAAGTAGACAGGCTTATGCTAAAATAACAGATTCTATTAATAAATATAATAATATTCTTGATAGTGTAAATAAGAAAAAAGAGTTAGGTATTCAGTTGAGTGAAAAAGAGTATGCGAGTGTAGAAAAAAGATTACAAAATGCAAAAAACAATGTTGCTTCTAGTGGTGGAATGGTTTCTGAATTGCCTATTCTGCAAGATAGAACGTCTTTTAATAATGAAGCTCGAAAAAATTATTTAAGCGGTGTAACCTCAAAATCATTATTAGATTTAAGTTATGTTACATCTTATAGTGAAAAAATGACTAAGCTTAGAACTATATTAGATAATGCTACTTATGCTTGGGAACAAAGTGGTAGAACAAATGCTTCATATCGTAACACTATGATACAAGCACGAGCTGAAATTGATAAAACAGCTTCATCTTTACGTAAATTACAAGAAGCAACAGGAAATGCAATGTCTTTAAGTGAAAAAATGAAATTAGGTTTAAGAACACATATGACATGGATTGCTTCTTCCATTTTAGCTTCTGTTCCTTTAGTATTGCCTGGATATGCTGTAAATACTATGAAAGATTTAGAAAGTAGATTTGCAACAGTAGAACAGGTAATGCCAGAAATAGAACACGCACATATGAATAGTCTAGATAAAAATTTATCTGAAATGGAACGTATGGAAGGTTTAAAAACAGTTAATAAAGAAATGAACACATTTATTGATATTGGTTCTAAATTTGGAGTTGCTGTTGAAGAAGTGATTTCTGCTGGTGCATCTATTGGTAGAATGTATGGACAAGGCGAAAATGGTGTTACAAATACTAATCTTTTAACTCAACAAGCTGCTAGAATTGCTGTAGCTGATAATTTCCCAATAATGCAAGCTACAAAGGGTTTAGAATCTGCATTAAGCCAATTTGAATTACAAACAGATGATACGAACCAATTATTAGTTAATTCTAATCGTATTATTGATACGTGGACTTTAGCTGCACATAGAGGTGCTGCTTCAGCACAAGATTTAACTGAAGGCGTTTCTTTAGCTGGTGCTGCTGCTCATCAAGCTGGAATTTCTTTTGAATTTTTAAATGCCTTAATCGCTACTGGTGTTCGTACTACAGGCAGAAGTGGTAATGAAATTGGTAATAGCATTAAATCTTTTATTAATAGTATGCAATCTGATAAATCAATCGAAGCTTTAAAAGATTTTGGGATTAATGTATACAAAGATAATGGTGATGGTACACAGTCTTTAAGAAGTATGGAAGATATAATTTTAGATATTTCCAGAATGATGCAAACTACAGAGAAAGAAACAAGTAAATTATTACTTACTTTATCTGGTGGTAAATATCAAGTATCTAAAATGACTGCTATTTTAAAAGATTATAATGAGTTAGTTCGTATGTCTGGATTATTAAATTCTGATGAAGTAATTGGATTTACGGATAAACAGATTGATATTCAATTAAATACATTAAATCGTAAAATGGAACGATTAGGGACTAATATTAAAGGACTTTTTGTTGATATTGGCGAAAGTGGTGTTTTAAATGATTTAAAAGATATTACTGATGAAATTAATAATCTTGTTGTTGGTGTTAAAGAGTTAGATATTTCATGGTCGAACTGGATAAAAACAATAGTTGCAGGAGTTGTTGCTTATAAGGGTGTACCTTTTTTAGTTGACAAATTAGCTCAATTTAAAGGTCGTATGGCTGGATTAGACATAACATATCAAACGAATAACATACAATCAAGAAGTTTTTCTGACAGAATAAACAATAGATATAGTGATATGTTCTTACAAGGTTATTATGGTGTCAATGTAGATAAGGATACTGATGGAATAAAAAGTAATACAGCTAGTGTAAAAGAAAATACAAGTGCTAAACAAGCTAATAAAGTTGCTAACCAAACAAATGGAATAACCCTAGCTACTGAAACAGCAAGTGAATTAAAAAATACAACACAAGTAAATGCTAATACGATTGCAAAAGACAGAAACACTATTGCTACAAGTAGAATGTCTACTGCTTCTAAGGCTGCTTCTGCAACCCTAGCTTTATTTGGTGGTGGATTTGGTTTAGCATTAACAATTCTTACTTTAATCTTACCTGAATTATTATCTTATATATCAGCTTTAGGTGAAGAAAAAAATGCTCACGAAGAGTTGATTGAATCTTTAGATGAAGAAAATGCTAAAAGAGAACAGGAATATAATAATAAAATGAGAGGTATTGATACTGCTGAAAAATTATCAGAACAATATCAAAAAATGACAGAGGATTCTAAAAAAATGACAGAAGGTTCTCAAGAGCAAATAGAAGTACAAAAACGTCTATCAAACACTTATAAAGCTGTTAAAGATATTATAGAAGGATTAAGTGATGAAAATAATAAATATACTGTGTCAACAGATGAAAATGGAAAAATTATTGTTAAAGTTAACGGAAATATAGTAGATTCTTTTAATGATTTAAAAAGTGCAACTACTGAACTTACTAAACAAAAGTTAGAAGCAGATAAGGCTCAATTAGAAAGCAGTAAAGATACTACGAAAGCTATGTTAGAAAATATAAAAGCAAGAATAGAGGGTTATAAAAAAGAAGTAGAAGCATTAGATATTTTAGACAAGGTTGAATGGTCTGTAAGTAAAAAAATATGGGAAAGAAGAAGTGCAGTAGCTAAAGATAATGCCGAAAGAGAAAAAGAAAGACTTGATAAATATGGTGCAAATTGGTCGCCTGCTCAGCAAGAATGGAGCAAAAATTATATTGCTAATCAAGAGGCTTATGCACAAGAAGCTGATGATGAAGTTATTAATGAACAAGGTAAATTGGGTGATGTATCTGGTTTAGAAGCAAAAAAAAATGAAATAGAAAAAATTTTAGCAGATATAGATAGTTCTATAAATGAAAAGAATATACAAATTGCTGAATATGAGGAAAGCATTAATAAAAACAGATACGATACAGGTGGTGCAGATTCAAATAGAGGAGATAAAATAGCTGAACCGCCACAAAGTAATGAAGATAAGAAAAAATCTAAAGCAGAAAAAGAAGCAGAAAAACTAGCTAAGCAGCAAGCTGATTATGATAAGGTTTTAGAAAGAGTTGCTATAGTTGCTGATGAAACAAGTCGTATTAATAATTTAAAATCTACAATATCAAGTGGTTTAATACAATCAGGAGCTTTGATTAGTTCAGGGAATAGCAATATTGATAAAGCTATTGCAGATGCTTCCATTAGATATGGTGTTGATGAAAATTGGATTCACGCTTTAGTACAAAAAGAAAGTTCTTATAATGTAAGAACTGGAGAAGGAACACCATATAAAGGATTAACGCAAGTGTCTGATGATAAAATGATTGCAGGTGAAGATATTTGGGATATTTACGATAATATCAATGCTGGTGTAAGACATTTCAAAAAAATGTTAGACCTTGCTAATGGGGATTATTTTGAAGCATATGTTAAATACAATGAAGGTGAAAATGGCTCACGTTCAAATGAAGCTATAAGAAATGCAACTGCTTTTAATAAATTACATGATGATATTATTAATGGTACTTCTAGTTTTGGCAATAAATTGGAATTAGCTAGTACAACTAATTTATCAGGAGCAACCCAATGGGCAGACCAAATGGTTGAAGATGGTAAATATTATGGTGCTAATGGTTGTACCGCTTTTGTTAAAGCTTTTTTAGGACAAATGAATAGTAGTTTTGCTGATACTATGGATATGTACGTTCCTGATTTATACAATAACGTAAAAGACACAGATAAATTTTTAAATAAAAAATCTGGTTTTAATACTGGAGATATTGTAATTACTGATTCTGATGGTGTTTTTGATGAACCAGACCATGTTGTAATAGCAGATGGGCAGGGTGGTTATTATGGAAACTCAACAAGTCAAGAAAAAGTAGTTCATGGTAGTTTATCTGATTTTAAATACATTTGGGGCGGTATTAATACAGGTACAAACAAAGGTGCTTATTCTACAGGATTTAATGATGCTCAATTTGTAAAAAATCTCTTTTCTGCTTATGGCATTGATGATGAAAAAATGTATAATTTAAGAAATGTTAAAGATATTTCTATGATGTTAAAAATGACTGATGCAATGGGAATGAATGTAAAATATTCTCAAAAAAATCCAATAGCAGGTGATATTTTATATACAACAGATGGTAAAGCTTTTGTTGTTAATAGTAATCTTGGATATACAGGCATTAACGGAGCTAGTGGTAAATCATGGAAGGATATTCCAAATTTAGCAGATACATTTACTTCATTTGAATATGCTATGGGATTAAATTTAGAAAATGCAGGTTCTAAAATTGGTAAATTAAAGTTATCTGATAATTTAAGTACATTTATAAATGGGATAATAGATAGAGCAAATAATAGTTCTGAAAAGTTTTTTGAAATCATAGAGCAACAAGACAAAGAATATAACCAAAGAAAAAATGATATTTCTAATAAAAAAAGTTTATATGGTGAATTTGACTTTGAAGCAAATAATGACGAATATAAAAATGAAGAACAACAATATAAACGATATCAAAACAGATATAAAATATTTAGTGATTCTGTATCTAATATAGAACAAAAAATAACTGAATATTTTGAAAAAGGTGTATTGAAAGATAAACTTACTAATTCTGGTTTTGATAATTGGAAAGATTTATCATATAAACAACTTCAGCAAGTTGCACAGGATTATTCAAAAACAATCGGAGATGATGACCTTGAAAATATAGTATCATCATATAAAGATGTTAAAGATAAAGCTGATGAAGCTAATAGAAGTATGAAATCTTCTCTTCTTATATTAGAACAATTTCAAGGTTTAAAAACACCTCAACAAGAATTAGAATATGAATTAGATATTTTAGATAAAAGAATGTCTTTATGGAAATCTAATTTTGCAATGTTTAGAGGTGGCTCATATGATGGTTTAGCTTGGCAAACTAATAAAGCTGACCATGAAAATACTGTAAAACAAATTAAGCTTTACAGTGAATATCTCGCAAAGTTAAATGCAGAAAGAGATAAATATGTTTCTAGTGGTAGTAAATATAAATCAAAAGTAGAAGAAATAACAAAAGAAATAACCACAATTCAAACAAAATTAAATGAATTACAGAAAAAAGCTGAAGAAACGTCTGGAAAATTAACAAAAGAAAATAAACAAACTATTTCAAATATGTTATATGACTGGATTAAAGGCAGTAGTTCACTTAAAGATATTTGGACTGATTTATGGAATGAAATAGCCAAAGTTGCCTTAGATAGGTTGATGGGAATAAAAGATTCCACAAATTCTGTTTGGGATTTAGTTTCAAATATGTTTGGGTTTGGTAAACTTAAATTAAATTCTACTGAAAAACAAGAAGCTGGACGCTATGTAGATAATTTTAATTCTAACAATGATACTATTGGAAAAGTAGCTAACGCTTCATTATCAACAGCGGAAGTAGTGCAAAGAAATAATAGTACAGAGGGCATTGCTAATTTCTATGCTCAAGGTTCTAACTTAAATAATGCTTCACAGAATATGTTATTAGCATCACAGAATATGTTACAGGAAACTGTTCAGGATAATGTTAACACTATCCAAGATAGTGCAAATACCGCACAAGACACAGCAAATGCTATTCAGTTTTCAACAACAGCTAATATGCAAGAAATGGCTATTCAGCAGTTTGGTGGAAATGTAAGTCAATTCGGAAGTGCTGTATCATCTTTTGGTTCGCAAACAATGGTAAATACTGCTGGTGGTAAAGGTAATAACGTTGGTAGTTATATCGGTTTATTGCCTAGTGTAATAGGGTTATTTTCTACTGGTGGCTCATTAGAAAAATTTGCAACAGGTGGCAATTCTGTTAAGAATGGTGGAAAAATTAAAGGTGCAGGAACTGGTGTTAGTGATAGTATTTTAGCTTATTTAGAAGAACAGGGTAAATTTATCGCTGTTTCTAATGGTGAATACATTATGAACGCAAATGCAACACAAAAATATGGTGCTATATTAGAGCAAATGAATTTAGATAAATTTGCTTCTGGTGGGGCAGTTGTTCCAGAACCTTATATTCCAACATTTAAAAATCCAAATATTGCAAGTAATATCATCAAACAAGAAGCTCAAAAACAAAATAACAATGCTCGTATGGAAGAATTATTGGGACAGCAAAATCTTATTTTAACTAATATTGCTAAACAAGATAATTCTAGTGGTGGCAATGTTACTATTTTAAATACAAGAGCATCTAAAGAAGAAATTTTTGGTGAACTCGCAAAAGACCCTAGAGCATTACAACGTTTGTTATATGGTAATCAAAAAAGAGGTTTTAGATAAGACGTGCTTATTTTGCACGTCTTTTTTTACATAAAAGAGGTGTTTATTTTGGAAGATATTAATAAATATGTAGGTATACCACATTATTTTAATCAAGACTCATTTGATGGGTGCGATTGTATTGGATTATGTCGATTATTTTATAAAGAACATGGGTGGAAACAAGATTTTAAAGATGGAAAACCTATTACTAAAGACTGGCAAAAAACAGATGGTGCAATTCGTTTATTCAGGTATTTTAAACAAAATTTTAAAGAAACCAAAAATATAAATGAACTTTCTTTCGGAGATATTGTGTTATTTGATGTAGCAGGAGATTATCATTTTGGTATTTATTTAGAATATGGAAAAGTATTAGGAATGGAAGTCCCTGTTAGATATGGTAAAAGTATTAGCACTGTTTATCATAAAAAATTATGGATAAATGGTTTTGTTAGTGGTTTTAAAAGAAAAAATGATTAAAATGGAATAATTTCCCTTAAAAATCAATAGATTATGTAGGAGTGATTATTTTGGAAGAATTAAAAGTTTATGTAAGAGAAAAACCTACAGAAAAGTATGATTGGAATACTAGAACTGTACAATTTGAAAATGGGAAAAAACAATATCAACAAACGTGGACTTCACCAGAAGTTACTTGTACGTTTACAACAACTGGATTAACAGAATATATAAATAAAATTATTGATTTTTACAATGACCGCAAAGGAATGTTAGAAACATTTTATTGTGATGTGTTTAGAGATGGTAATAAAAAAATATATAGGTTTGGAAGTACATTAGAACCTCAATGGTTTTATGATGTAAAAGGCAAAAAGATAGGTGCTACTTTGGATATAACGTTAATTGAGGTTAAGGAGTGATATAATGTGATAATTTTACCGCAAAAAATGAGCGAAATGAAAGATAGTGATGCCACTTTTTTTATAGAACTTTATATAGTAAAGCTAAAAACAGGAACAATTTATTTAGCTGCTACTGATACAGATATCACATTTGCTGGACAGACTTATATGGCAATCCCATTTCAAAGGGAAACTATTGATAGAAGTATGGATAATGTTATTGATACTTGTGAAATAAGTTTAGGTGATGGAGATTATGATAAATTAGCTTATTTGAGTCAAGGTTTTGATTTTAGAGGTGCAGATGTAACAATATTTAAAATATCTTATCCAGATAGCTTAGAAGATGATACCATAAAGAGCATCTCTTTTATGGGATATATTAATTCTTGTAGTTACTCAGATGGTGTATTTTCGTTTTCTTTAAATACTAGATTGCCGAATATAGAAGTTCCAAATAGAACTTGTCAACTGTGTTGTAATAGTGAATTTGGTGATTCTGAATGTGGTATATCATTAGAAGAAACAAACGTAGAATTAGCCACTGGTTCAACTAGTAGTAATATTTTACTTCCATCTACGTACGAAACAAATTATTGGAAAGATGGAGTAATTTTTATTAAAGGTGAATCACGACTGATATTATCTAATGAAGGCAATAAAATAGTTGTAAATTATTCTTTTTTACAAAGTGATATTAAAGGCGGAATGGAAGCTACTTTAATTCGTGGCTGTGATAAGACTAAAGAAACTTGTCAAAATAGATTTAATAACATGAAAAATTTTAGTGGATTTCCTGCTATTCCATTTGAAAATGTTTATAGGTAGAAATGAGGTGATATTTTGGGAAAAGGCGGAGGAAAAAGTGTCGGAAAAGCATTGTTTACTATTGGTGGCTTCTTTTTAGGCGGTGGATTTTGGACTGGACTTCATGCTGCTAATTGGTTAAGTGGAGCAGTTTTAGGTGCTTCTTTAGGTAGTTCAATATGGAGTGCAACCCATAAACCTAAAACAAGCAATACAAACTCACCTAATATTCAACGTTTCGATAAGGTACAAGAAACTATGTCTAGCACAGCAACAATTCCTGTCGTTTATGGATATAGAAAAATAACTGGAAATCAAACGTTTCATGAAACAAATGCTGACCAAAATACACTTCATAAGCACGTAGTTTTATGTGAAGGTGGAATTGAAGGTATTGAAAGTGTTAGTGCTAATGATTTGCTTATTCCGACTGGTGAGCAGACGTCTAATACAGTATTTACTATTCAAAATACAATGTATGCTGATGCAACTGTTAAAAAGAATGGTAAACATTTGTATTTATCATGTAATGGAACAACCAAAGACTTATACTTAGCAAATAAAGATGATGCTTCTAGTGCTGATACTTTATGGAGTTGGCAAACAAGTGTTCCAGAATTAATAACTTATATTAATAAAATAGGTGATGGTTGGGAAGCTTTTCCAACGGCAACAACAAGTAAATATCCTGGCGATTTATGGGACATTGCAGGAGCAAGGAAATTTATTGGAACAGTAACATTTTCTAGATTGTACAATCCATATGATTCATTTGAAGATAATGGATATTTTTATGAGTTTGTACGGTCTGAATTATATCCTAGTGGAAGTGGTCATGGTCATAGAACAAGGACTGTTTTTAATAAATATAAATTAGGCGGTGCGATATCATGTTATCAATCTCTTGTTAATATACAAGCATCTACAGTAACAGGTGGAACAAGTTATACTTTTTATGATTCAACACCACCATCAAATTATATAGATGTCGGCGGTTATCCTAAAATGGCATGGTTAGATATGAATTTCATGGTATCTAACGAATTGAATGGCAATCCGTCTGTAAGTTGTTTTGTAAAAGGTAGAAAAGTTTATGATACACGAACAGGCGAAACAAAATATTCAACTAATCCTGCAATGTGTTTAAGAGATTTTATTTTATCTAAACGTTTTGGCTTAGGAAAATGGATAACAAGTGAAAATATTGATGAAGATAGTTTTAAAGAAGTAGCAGATTATTGTGATGAAATAATTACTTATAAAGGCTCTAGTGGAGAAACTGTATCTTGTAAACGATATGAATTAAATATTGTTATTGACCAAAAACAATCTGCTTTAGATTGGATAAGTGATATTTTAGGCAACTTCTGTGGATTTCTGGTGTGTTCACAGGATAAGCTATTTTTAAGAATTGAAAAGCCAGAAAATGTTGTATATAAATTTAATGATAGTAATTCTTCAGATTTATCTGTTGCTCCATTAGCATTAGATGATACACCAAATAGATATTCTGTTGCTTTCATTGACCCGTTGAATAACTGGAATAGTATTGAAGCTATTGTAGAAGATTTTGCTGACCAAAAAAATAGAGGTAAAATTATAGAAAAATCTGTTAGTTTAGAAGGTACAACGAGTCAAAATCAAGCGTTAAGGCTTGCTCGTTTTTATAGAGATTATAATTCAATATGTTTTAAAACAATATCTTTTAAAACAGGACAACAAGCAATGCATTTAGAACCTGGAGATGTCATTGAATTTTCTTTTCATAATGTATTTAAAGAGGAACCTTTTAGAATTACAGAAATAAAAGAAAATAATGATGGTACATTTGAAATATCTGCACGAAACTACAATGAAAATATTTATAATGATTATCTAGGTGCAACAATTCAAGTTTACAAATATGGAACAAAGGAAACTTCATTAACAGGTGTTGTTCCAGAAATAAAAAAATTAGTATTAAATCAAAATTATTTTATAAATTCTGATGGTAGTATTGTTAGTGATATTTTAGGTGATATTATTCTCCCTACTTATCCTTATATTCGCAATATATTAATATATTATGCTATAGATGATAGTGAAGTATGGGAGTACTTTGGCTCTACTATTGATAATATTTTCATTATTAATAATGCTAAAATTCATGTTAATTATAGATTTAAAATTATTGTTGAAAATACGTCTGGTAGGTGTTCTGAAGGATATGTTTCAGAACCATATTATATTACAGGAAAAGACACTCCTCCTAGTGATGTTACTGAAGGTAGAGTATGGTATAATCCAAACTCAACAGAAATTAAATTAGTATGGACACCTGTTGAAGATAAGGACTTAAAATGTTATGAAATCAAAGATGAAAATTTTGAAACAATAGGAAGAACTATAACTACTAGCTTTACTTATGAAATTTTAGATAATGAAGCTCATAATTTCTATATTTATTCTGTTGATAATGGTGGTAATTTATCTCAAACCCCTTTAACATTAACAGCTCAAAGAGATATGTCTTGTGAAGATATATCTGAATTAACAGTAGAACAAGATAGCAATAACTTAAGTCAAATAAATATATCTTGGAACGAAGTAGAAGATAGTAGATTATCTAAATATAATATCTATGTTAATGGTAAAATGGTACATTCCACAGATGGAACAACATATAGTTATATTGCTAATTCTAGTGGTACGTATACTATTGGTGTAAAAACATATTCTATTTTTAATGTTGAAAGCGAAGGCATATTTAAAGAAATAACTATAAAAATTGAACCAGAAGATATAACAGAATTTTCAGTAATCCAAATGGACACAGATAGAAGTAATTTACAATTTAATTGGGAACGAGTGCCTCATGGTGTAAATTATGAAATACGAATGGGCGAAGATTGGAATAGTGGTAAATTTATAGCTAAATCTAGCTCTAATAATGTTGTTTATCAAATTAGAAAAGAAGGATATTATAAATTTTTTATAAAAGCTATAGGTTATAATAATAAATATAGTGTTAATGCTAAGGAATTAGGCTTGCAATTAGTGTTAACACCAAATGTTATAGAAAATGTTAAAGTTAAACAAAATCCTAAAGACCGAAGTCAAATTATTGTAACATGGGATATTCCTACAGATTATCACGATATTGTTTTATATTCTGTTTTTATTAATGATGAAAAAATAGGTACTTCAATAACAAATTCTTTAACTTATACTATGCCACAATCACTTGATATTTCTCTATCTGTTACAGCTACTACAGTAGCAAATTTTGAATCACGTAAAAATAATTTATTTACACATATTATGATTGAACCATATGATATAGAAAGTTTTAATGGTACTCAAAATATTTCTAAAAAAACTGAATTACATTTATATTGGACAGCACCAGAAGAATTAGATATCTCTCATTATGAACTTCGTATGGGGGATTCTTGGGACAATTCAACATTAATTAGTTCTCATATTACAAATACTTATTATGATGTTGTTATTAATGTAGAAAGGACATATCATTTTTGGTTAAAGGCTGTTTCAATGGCAGGCTACTATTCGTTATATCCTGCCCATTTTGAGTGTACTTTTGACTTAAATCCTTCTCCTGTTACAAATTTAGTAGTTAAACAAGATACTAACGACAAAACTGTAATTAATATAACTTGGGACGCAGTGCAAGAGTATGATATCAGTTTTTATGAAGTTAGATATGGTAATTCTTGGGATACTGCTAAAAAAATAGCAACGACAATCAATACTATGGTTTCATTTAGTCCAGATGTTAGCAGTGGCAATATAAATGTTATTGTAAAATCTGTAAATACAAGTGGTTTTTATTCAAATGAAACTAGAGCTAATTTATATGCTATATATGAACCTTCAGATGTTAAAGACTTTTTAGCATATCAAAATGGAGATTATGTGGAATTTAAATGGGCAAAAGTAGAAGAAAATGATATTGTCGGATATGAAATACGAGAAGGCTATTCTTGGGATAGTGGCACTACTATTGTTTCTGGTGTTACAGTTAGTCAGTATGAGTATAAAGTTAGTTTTGAAGGCACATTTAAATATATGATTAAAGCTATAAATCGTAGTCGAAGATATTCTGTAAAAGAAAACTCTCAATTATTAAGAATAGAGAGCTTATCGGATAAAAATATTATTTTAACTATAGATGAAATAGTTGATAAAAATGGTACTCACGACCATACAGTGTTCGGAGGAAGTTATTATACATGGCAAACTTTAGGTGGGAAATTTAGTGATTATTCTAATATGATGTTTAGTGAAATTGGTGGTAGTGAAGTTTTGCAATTAGATAAACAAGAAGATGGAACATATTATTCCAAAGGAGTTTATTTATGTAAAACTATAGACGTAAAACAAGAAATTACAGCAAACATATCTTGTAAATTTTTATCTACGTCCAGACACTTTGGAAGTGTAAATGCCAAGTTAGAGTTTAGAATATCAAAAGATAACATAATGTGGACTGATTGGAGAGTTTTTACAGAAGCACAATATGATTTTAGATATGTAGAATTTAGATGTATTTTATCAACAGCAGATAATACAATTACTCCAGAAGTAAATAAAATTGATATTTATATTGATGTTCCAGACAGAGAAGAACAAGGTAGTTTAAAAATTCCTATTGGTGGAACTACAATAACTTATAAAAAAGAATTTTATATAGTTCCAATCGTAACACCATATGCTTTAGGATATGGTGTTCGTTGTGAAATAACCGATAAAACAAAACAAAGTTTTAAAATCAGAGTTTTAGATAGTAATAATTCTGATGTCGGAGGGAATATTAATTGGAGAGCAAGAGGGTATTAAAATCTTGCTCTTTTTTATTTGTATGAGAGGTGATTTATATGGCTTATGATATTAATTTTCCAGCAGATGATAGTTATTTATCTGACTTTCCTGCTGGTGATAGAGAACAAAATAGAGCTTTAAAAGATGACCAAATTGTAAACGCAGGCAGACTACGAGGGCTAACCGTTGGAAACGAAAATGGTCAAATTCCCATAAATAATGGTACAGAAAACACAAATTTAAATGCTGCACTTTTAAATGGTAAAGAAAGTAGTTATTTTGCTACAAGGAATCATACCCATACTACTGCAACTCAAAGTAGTAATGGATATATGAGTAATGCGGATAAAAAGAAATTAGATGGTATTGCTAGTGGTGCTGAAGTAAATCAAAATGCTTTTGCAAATGTAAAAGTAGGCTCAACTACAATACAATCTGATGCCAAACAAGATACTTTAGAATTAGCAGCAGGTACAAATATCAGTCTTGTCGGTGATGCTAATAATGATAAAGTTACTATTGGGGTTACAGGTAAAGTTGCAAGTGCTAGTCAAGCAGATAATGCTACTAACGCTACCAAAGCGACACAAGATGGCAGTGGAAATACTATAACTACTCACTATTTAAGTAGAAATCAATCAACTCAAAATGATATGAATGCTTGTACAGTTGAAGGTATTTATCGTTTTAGTGGAACATTAAGTAATGCTTGGACTGGTACAAGCTGGGGAACATTATTAGTTCTTAATAATCAATACAATGGTGGAAGTGGTGTAGGTGGTACTTATTTAGTTCAAATGGCATTTCCGACAGACGGCAAAATATATATGCGACAAAGAGTAAATACTGGAGCATGGACAGGTTGGGTTGCATTAGCACGAACTTCTGATAATGTAGCTAGTGCTACTAAGGCAACACAAGATAGTGATGGAAACGCTATTAACACAACATATCTTAAACGTAGTGGTGGGACAATGGGAGGTGCATTAAACCTAGCAAACGGCACACTTAATTTAGCCGGAGATGATTGTTATTTTGGCGACCAAAATATTGCAGGTGGATTCTGTTTAAAAGGTGCAAATGGAGCAACAAATTTAACTTTTATAGATAAAGATAATGCTGCACAAAAAGCAAGCTTATCTTATACTGGAGGGGATTTAATTAGCAGTGCTACTATTCGAGGAAATATTATTGGTACAGCTACTAATGCCAATAATCTAGTAATAAGCGGCGGAACTTCTGCTCATATAAAATATGGTGGAGGAGATGTAGATGAAAATACCGCTATAAGCCAAAATAAAGTAAATCTTTTAATTGGTAGTTGGTATAGTACAGGATTTAGAGATTTGTGTAGTACTGGAAATCCTATACGTGTAGCAATAAATCACAGAAATGGGAATATAAAAACAACAGGAAATGTAACAGCAAATGGAGCAATGTATAGTGCTACTCCAGGCACAAGTGATAATAGTACACGTGTTGCTACAACAGCATTTGTGCAAAGTTTAATAAATTCTTTAAAAGGTTCTATTGGTGGTACGATAGTAGCATCAAATTTAGCTCAAAATGGATATGTAAAATTTAGTAATGGTCTAATTCTACAATGGGGAAGTTTTAGTGGACAAGCACAAACAACTGGACCAAATCAAACTAAAGAAATAACACTTCCTTTTCCTATATCATTTACCTCTTTTTATAAAATTCCATTTGCTATCCCTTCAGACTGTTTTAAAACAGATACAGGTAGAATAGGACTTGGCTTTGGTGATCCTTGTACCACAGCTACAAGAACTGCTCATTATACAAATAATGGTTTATATTTAAAAATATCTAGTACAAATTATGGTAGTGGTAATCGTGCTAATTCAGCAAATTTTTCATATATTGCAATAGGTAAATAATCTTAAATTCCAATAGCCATATATTGAAAAGTAACAATTATTTTCCTATTGCAAAAAAATAATGATTTATGCTAACTTCTTGCCAATAACTTCCTCTATTTCCAACTACTTCTACTTCTAAATAAATACCATTTAATGTATATTGTACAGAATTAACATATCCTGTTGATGGGGAGTCATAGTCTCTATCGTATGATATGGTTTTAGGGTTTATAAAATAATAATTTTGTGTAAAAGATATAGGGTACGGAATAGTAGTGGAATTTTTGCCTTTTCCTTGTTGTTTGCAACTCCCTCGTATTGTTCCCCATTGTACTTCAATTAAACAATGGAATCTTTGCTAAATGGGACAGAAACTACAGTAAACTTCAAATATATAGCAATTGGAAAATAACTAGTAACCTATGGCTAAATATTTGAAGTTTATTGATATATTCATATTTTGCCCGCAAGGACTATGAAATAAGTATAACCCACTATTAGTGTAATAAGCTTGTTCTAAAAAAGATTTAGGAGGGGAAGAAGGATATACCCATAAAACGTGATTAAATGAAATTGGAAAATTAATTGTTTTTGACCAAGAAGAATTATAGTCAACCCATATAGTTTGATTAAAATTAAAAGTTCCCCATTGTTTAATTAAAGTACAATGGGGAAGTTTTAGTGGACAAGCACAAACAACTGGACCAAATCAAACTAAAGAAATAACACTTCCTTTTCCTATATCATTTACCTCTTTTTATAAAATTCCATTTGCTATCCCTTCAGACTGTTTTAAAACAGATACAGGTAGAATAGGACTTGGCTTTGGTGATCCTTGTACCACAGCTACAAGAACTGCTCATTATACAAATAATGGTTTATATTTAAAAATATCTAGTACAAATTATGGTAGTGGTAATCGTGCTAATTCAGCAAATTTTTCATATATTGCAATAGGTAAATAATCTTAAATTCCAATAGCCATATATTGAAAAGTAACAATTATTTTCCTATTGCAAAAAAATAATGATTTATGCTAACTTCTTGCCAATAACTTCCTCTATTTCCAACTACTTCTACTTCTAAATAAATACCATTTAATGTATATTGTACAGAATTAACATATCCTGTTGATGGGGAGTCATAGTCTCTATCGTATGATATGGTTTTAGGGTTTATAAAATAATAATTTTGTGTAAAAGATATAGGGTACGGAATAGTAGTGGAATTTTTGCCTTTTCCTTGTTGTTTGCAACTCCCTCGTATTGTTCCCCATTGTACTTTAATTAAACAATGGGGAAGTTGTAATCTTAATCAACCATGTCCTATTCACGTAAATTATCCTATTTCTTTTCCTAAAGGTGCTTTCCGTATAATTGGAGTTGATTATAAATACTTTGTAAATTTAGGTTACGCTTATGTTGGTCAAATATCTTCGGGATTTACTACAAATGGATTTTTATTTGAAGATAGACCAAATAAAGACTGTAGGAAATCAGAAATAAACATTAATTATATAGTTATTGGACATTAATTCCCTAAAGAAATCCAATAAATATCATTTCTATTCGTTGATATATGTCTATTATACTCTATAATATCAAATTGATTTCGCTGAATATTTTTAACTGATAAAACCCATTCATAATTGTGGTGGTTATAAGCGGTAAGAAAAGTACAAAAAACTGATGAAGGGAAAGAAATAGGAAACCGTACATTGAGTTGTTTATTGTTGTTTCCCCATTGTTTAATTAAAGTACAATGGGGAACTTTTAATTGGTCTCAAACAATTGGTGGAAAACAAAATTTTACTTATACAGTTCCATTCCCTATAGTATTCTCGTCTAGAAAATGGTGTATGCCATCTATTCCTAAAGTTGTCTTTGGTCAAAACGGAGCTAATGTTCAAACAACATACTATACAAATAATGGAGTATATATTCACGCAGAAACAGGTTCTATGCAAGTTTGTGCTATGAGTGCTAAATTTGATTATATTGCAATAGGAGTTTAATTAAATACCAATAGCCCAATACCTAACAGTATTAATATAAACATTATCTTTATCAACATTGTTATAATTTTTAACATAAATAGTTAATTGAGAGTTTGTCCAACTAGCAGTATATATTCCTCCATCATTTGCTGATACGATAGTTTGGTAACATGAATTAGAAAAAGTAATAGGAAAATTAAAGGTACTAGAGTCTGTAGGATAAGGTTGTCTTCCGGAGCTAAAAGTTCCCCATTGTAGAATCAAAATATATTAATTATTTTGCTTATTATTTTAGTTGATTGGTATTTGTTTTTTGTATTTTTTTTAAATTATAGAAGTCTTTATATTATTAGTTAAAAGTAGTAATGTGATTTACTTTAAACATATAAATTTATAAAATTTTATATGTTTTTTTAGTATCATTAGTAACACAAGATTGTGTTGATATTTCTTTATTTTACAGTGATATACATAAATATCAGTATCTAGTTAGTAACAAAAATTAATATATTTTGTTAATAGCTTTCCTTAATTGTTTTAAGTTTTTATGTATATAAACTGTATCTGTAACATCACCAGTTGCGTGTCCTAATATCCTACGTTTAGCATTTTCGTTAGCTTCTGCATTATCTAAAAGTGTAGCACACGTATGACGGCAATCATGCGTAGTATGTTTAGCGTTTATTTGCTTCATTATTTTTTTCCAAATAGTACAATATGTGCTATAGTTATAAGGTTTCCCATTTTTTTCACAAATTAAATATTTATTAGGTTCTTGTTTCATGCGAGATATAATTAATGGCAAAATTTTTTCATGAATTGGGATTATACGCAGTCCACTTTTGGTTTTAGATTTAGTGATTTTTATATACTTTTGTCTTAGGTAAATATTATCTTTTGTTAAATTTAGAAGCTCACCAACTCTCATTCCTGTATAAATTAGTATTAAAATACTGTCTACTCCTTCAGTATTCAAATTAGACCATAACTTATTTATTTTTTGTCTAGTAAATGGTTTATGTGGACGTTTTTGTTTATTTTTCCCTAAGTTCAAAAGAGTGGCATAATTTTTGTCGCAATATTCCATCATTATTCCGTATTTAAACATAAGACTTAATAACGAACGAACTTTTTTGCAACTACTATAAGATAAACCTCTTTTTTTTAGATTATCTATGATGTCTTGTAAATGATAATATTTTATTTTTTTCAATGGTATTTCATGTAAGGATAAGCAATATTTAAAAGAGATTTTATAATTACTGATAGTAGATTTAGCAGGTTGATATTTGTCTATGTGAGAAGACAACCATCTATAAAATAATTCCTTAAAAGTTATTTGATGTCCATGTAATATCTTTTGTTGCTTTTTGTTATATTCAGCTTGATAAATTTCAGCTTCAACTTGTGTAGTGAAATATTCTATAGGTTTTTGTTTTCCATCTACAGAAACAACAAAAACAAAAGGTCTACGTCTATTTCCACTCAATTTTTTTATACTTCCATATCCATTAGGTTTTTTCATTCTCTATCCGCCTTTTTTAATAATACTTTATAAAAATATTATTAAAGTGGCAAATATATTCATAGAAAGGTGTGTTTATGTATGTCAAATAAAGATTATTTAATTCAATTTAATGAAGATGGTTCTCGTGGTATAACCTATGCGAACAATATCCATTATCAAGTTATTGAACCACAAGAAATCATAGAAATAAATGAAGAAGGAACTAAAATTGTTACAGGTTATACTGATGAAGTAATTATAAACCTTGTAGATGATTTTGATTATCAAAAATGCTTAGATGAAGGCTATGAATGGATTTCTGATAAAATTTATCAAAAATTATTAGGCAATTTTGATGGACAAGAATATATTAAATCTGATGATACTTATATTCCAAAGCCACCATATGAGCCATCTTTAGATGAACTTAAAGAAATTAAACTTAATAAAGCTGGCGAATTGTTTGCACAAAAAAGAGATGCTATTCGTTGGGTAAAAATAGATGATAGTAATACTTATGGTTTTGATTGTGCAAGCGAGGATATAACAAACTTTACTGCTGCTTACATCGGATTATCAAACGATTTAACAAAAAGTGGAACAACGTTTTATAAAGTATGGCTAACTCCAGAAGCAAAAGGAGTAGTTTCATTAAATATGACTCAAATGACTAATGTATATAATGTAGTTAGAAATAGTCAGTTTGAGTCATATGTTTGGTATGAACAGATTAAACAAAAAATAAATGCTTGCCAATCTAAAGAAGATTTAGATGCTATTATTTTAGAATGAAGGTGATAGTTTGGATAAAGACAGTGTAGAAATATTAAAAGAATTACTTATGAGAACAATGAATGGTGTTGAAACTGTGCAAACAGAGCTTACTAGAATTAATACTACTTTAAACGAAAGTATATTAAGTGATAATAAAATGTTAAAAGAAAGAGCAAATAGGCACAGACGAGATATTGATGAACTTGAATCTCGTGTTAAATCGTTAGAAAATTCAAAAAGATATACAACTAGAATTTTAATTTTTTTAGGTTCAGTTATAACAACTTTTATCATACCTATAATTGCTATTATTGCATCTTTCTTCTGATTGAGAGGTGAATATAATGTCATGTTTTTCTAAAGCTGATTTAGAAATGGTATTAGTTATTTTATTTTTGGGTGTAGGTTTAATTCTATCAATTTTTTTTGCTATGGAAAATCTTGCAAGTGCAATTATTGGTGCATTTGCAGGATACCTAGCAAGAACAATTAAAGACAATATGAAAGGAAAAGGTGATGTGCAATGAGTACAGTATTAAGTAAAAGTCAAATGAAAAAAGTTACATTACAGGAATTAAAACAAATGGCTTTAGATGTTAAATATTCTTTATGGAATCAAGCTGAAGCAAATAATAGAGATGTGAAATTATATGTTCACTGGTCTGCTGGTCGATATTCTCAATTTTGGGACGATTACCATGTGCAAATTGATTATGATGGTTCTATTTATGTTCCTAGAGGTATTTCTTTAGATACAGTGTTAGCTGCAACTTATATGCGAAATAGTGGCTCTATTGCTTTATGTTTTTTAGGCTGTTTTGATGCTACTACTAATAGTGGTTTAGGAACTAATCCTATTACAGCTCAGCAAGTTGAAGTAATGAGTCAATGTATTTGCGTTTTAGCTGACGCTTTAGATTTAACCATTGATAAAAAACGAGTATTAACTCATGGTGAAGCTGGCGATAATGAAGATGGTGTTTATTGCCATGAACCTTATGGGGTAAAAACAACTGTTGAACGTTGGGATTGTGAATATTTAGGCACACCAGAAAGCTCACATTATAACCCTTATGCTACTGATGGGACTCGTGGTGGAGATGTTTTACGTGGCAAAGCCAATTGGTATCGAGGTCAAAAACTATTACAATAAAGGAGTGATGTTATGTATGAAAAAATCAAAACATGGCTCAAAAAAATTAACCCTTGTTATGTCATTATTACTGTTTTGGTCTGTATTATCATTTTCTTGTCCTGCTTATTGTTCCGAAGCAACATATATGATAACGGAAACACAATTAACGACATTAGAACAGAACTTGACAGAATTGAAGAAACAAAATCAGATATTGCAGGAACAGCTGAACAACTCGAACAATCAACTTCAACAATCGAAGGAGGACTTAATGACTTGCAAGACAGAATTGAATCAATCGAAATCTCAAATTCAATCTCTCAAGACGCAAGTAACAAAATTGACGAACTCATTGGAGAGTGCCAATCAATCATTGAGCAAGTTAGAAAACAACATGAGTGATAAAACTCAACATAGTATAGGGATTGGTCTTAACAGTGATGGACAAGTAGCTGGTACAGTTGATATAAAAAATACATGGATATATGTAGATAAAGATGATGTTGCTATTGGAATAAAATATAAATTTTATTTATAAATAACTATGGGAGTTATACTAATAAAGTATAGCTCCCATTTTTTTGTTTATATAACCAAAAATTACAGCTATTTTAAGAGGTTTTCTTTAATAGGTTAATACATTTGTACCTAAAAGAAAAATAAAAGGCTGTAAAAAGAGATTCAGTTAGTAAAAAAAAGGCTTGACAAAAATATTTCAGGGAAGGTAAAATAAAAGATAATTTTTACATATTTAAGGAGTAGTGATTTTATGAAAAAAATTATTATAATTTCTTTTATAGTTTTATTATTTTCATCTACTACAAGTTTTGCTCAAAATAATACTAACGATTTAGTGTCTATAAAAAATATTTCATGTTATACAGGAACAGTATATAATATTCCAATTTATGGTATAAATATAAATTTTAAAAATGAATCTGAAAAAACTATTTCTAAAATAGATTTTGCTGTACTTTTATTTGATGAAAATGGTATGCCAGCATATTTTTTAAATAATAGTTTATATCCAAATGTAATTGAATTGTCTAATAATGATAAAATTAAACCTCAAAGAACAGCAGAAGGCGATTATGGATTAGCTAATTTTTATAATGTTAAGCAAGCTAAAATAATACTTAAAACGATTTATTTTGAAGATAATACATTATGGATTAATGAAAAATTTAACGAAATGATTACTCAAGAAAAAATAAATAGCGAACAAAAAGATTGATTTGTTTATCTTGAATGTGAAAGCAATAAAAAATTATTAAATTTTTATCAACAAAATGGATTTGTTTTATTTGAAAAAATACAATTAATAATAAAGAATTGTTTCAACTAATTAAATTTTTAAAATAGGAGTTATACTAATAAAGTATAGCTCCCATTTTTTTTGTTTATATACATAAAAATCTTAGCCTTTTTAAGAGGTTTTCTTTTAGTGGTTAATATAATTATACCTAAAATAAAAAAAGAAGGCTTATTTTGCCTTCTTTTTTATACATTGAATATTACAGTTAAATAAAATTTTAATTAAAAACCAAATACACCACGTGTTGAGGTTTATCATTAAATAAGATGGAATGAAAGTATTTAACTTTCGTACATTCAATGTTAATATTTATCTTCAAATATATAGTATCACGTTTTTATAAAAAAGTAAATAAAATTTTATAAAAAAATGTATTGACAAGTGCTACATAGTAGCATATAATTAAAGCATAAGGTGCTACAAAGTAGCAGTTAAAGACATGGAGGAATATAAGATGGATATTAAAAACTTAAAGGAAATTAGAGAACAAAAAGGTTGGACTAGAAAAAATTTAGCTGATAAGTTAGCCGTATCAGTTAAAACAATTCAGGCTTGGGAACAAGGGTTTAGAGTTCCTAGACAATCTACATTAAATATGTTAGATAAACTCTTTAAAGAAGATAATAATGTTACACAGACAGTGTTTAATAATTTTTTCGGTATAGGATTAAGTATGAAACCTGACATTAAAATAGTGCGACTTTATGCAAGTGAGGAGAAATTAAATAATTTTGTAAATTTATTATCTTATTTAAAAGATGGCAGTAAATTAAATGGTTATTCTTTGTTTAAGTTGCAAACAATAGATATTACACCAGAAGATTTATTAGCGAACAATGAAATAGTAAAGTTTAGTCAAATAAAAGACCTTGAGATAACAAAAGTCTATCAAAAAGGTTTGTCAATCAAAGCAATTAAAGAATGTCAATTAAGAGCAAACGTATTGGAGGGTTAAATATGATTGATGTAAAATTTGCAGTTGAAACAAAAGATGGTAATTGGTTTGAAAATATAAATTCTATAGAAGAATGTTTTAGCCATGATGTAAAGAAAATATATGAAACAACCTTTGGGACAAAACAATTATTGATTTATGATAATGGTAATAGTCAATACAATTTTAATTTTATGAATGGTTACTTTACTGTTGAAGCATTGCATCAACTTCAAACATATGATACTAAACATAGCATTATTTATGATTATCATATGGAGCTTATAGCAACTGAAATAGATATAATGTTAGGTAAAGAATGTTGTATTAAAATTGGATTTCCAGTATCATTTAGAAGAGTAAAAGGTAGAAAACCAATCTCTAGTATAGATAGTAAATTATCAGAAAAGACAACATTAAAAAATATCCTCAAAGAATATCATTATTCTCAATTTGATAGTATCTTTTTAGAATTACTTTCACCTGATGATTTATATATGAAATCTCTTATTTTAAAAAGAGATAACGGACTTAATAAAGAAGATATCAAATTCAATCGTATGGTAAAGGGAAAATGTTCTTGTCGTCCATATGGTGCTGACTATAAGTGGTTGGATTATTTACAAACTATAGATTATGAGGAATAGGAGAATGTACAATGAGTATTGAAGTGTTAACTAAAGACGGAAAAATTTATGTAAAAGGTTATTATGATAGCAATTTTATTATCTCTGCCAAACAGATTAATGGTAAATGGCAAAGCCCATATTGGGTTTTTGATGAAGAAAATCAAGACTTAGTAGAGAATATAGTATTAAAATACTATGGATATAAACTTAATGATGAAGAAATAAAAATAGAATATAATCCTGAAGATTTCACAGAAGATAATTATGTAATTGTTGGACAAAAGAGAACCGCTGAAAGAAGAAAAAGACGAACACCTGTAGTTTTCTTTGATACTATAGTCGTATCTGGTGGATTTAATGAATGGAGTGGTTCAGAAAAAAATCCACAATTAGGAACAGATGAAGGAACTATTTTAAGAACTACAGTATCTAAGACATTCATTAACACGTTAACAGATGAAGATAAATCTAAAATTAAAATAATCAATAAAGTTAGCAGAGATGAATTGTTAAAAAGGAAAAAGGAATTAGAGGAATGCTTAGCAAAGATAAATGAGCAGTTAAGAGAGTTGGACAAAGAATGAGTAACAAATTCAATGGTGAACAATATATTGGAAGAAAATTTGGAAGATTAGAAGTTATTAGTGTTGACAAAAATAAACGTTGGAATGTAATATGTAAGTGTAAATGTGGAAATATAAAATCTATAAAAATATATAGCTTACTTAATGGAGCAACTGCTTCTTGTGGTTGCTTACATAAAGAAAGCGTATATAATAAATTAATACCTTTAAAAGAAAAATACAGTCCAGAAGCCATACGAAAACAAAATATAACAAGGATAAAAAATAATAAAATTGTCAGTCGCAATAAAACTGGAGTTATCGGTGTCTGCTATTTAGATAATTTATGTATATATAGAGCATATATAAACATTAATGGTAAACGTATATATCTTGGTGATTTTGATACATTAGATGAAGCCACTGTTGTTCGCAAAAATGCTGAAAAAAAAGCTTTACAAATACTTGAAAATGAACGTTTGTATTATTCAAGTAAAAAAACTCAACTAAAAAGAGAATTACTAAACATTTAGGAGTATTTATTAATGAAGTAGATGCTATTAAAGCTCGTGAAAAAGCTGAACAGGAAATTATTCAAGATATAAAACAGGAGAAATTAAATAAATAGCGAATAATATTTTATATATAATTTTAAGGACTAACCATTTAGGCTAGTCCTTATTTTTATATTCTTATGCAATTAAATGTTTATCTTTTAATGCAACAATAGTATCTTCATATTGAGTTAACATATTATATACATATAGTTGTCCTTTTGGTGTAATAGCTACTTTAACCACAATATCACGTTCACTTGCAATACTTTCTTTTGTTTCAAATAATCCTAATCTAATAGCTTTTTGTGTAGGCTGGTTATATTCGCTAGGGATAGACATTAATAATTCTCTATCTCTCAACCAATCAAATAATTTATTTCTGCCAATGCCAGTTTTTCTGTATACAATTTTTGCGAATGTTCCAATAGGTAAATTTGTTTTGCATTGTGTAATGGCATCTGCAAATTCAGCTTTAGGCTTAGCTTTATTTAACTCTTCCTGTGTTTTTTCATTAATTTCAATTTGTTCTAATAAAGCTTGTACAGCTTCTTTATAGCTAGTTGGTAAATTATATCTAGGTACAGTATATGAACCTGTAGTACGAATTGTTTCTAATACCTCATATACCCAATCATAAAACGCATTTGCTTTTGGTTGCTTACTGTAGCGACAAATCTCATAAACACCACGAGAATTATATACAGTTGTATCATATTTTTTACCATCAGTACCGTTCAATTTGAACGATACTGCAAATTTATTTAAACGTTCTTTGTTTCTTCTATGAATTGTTCTAATAGAATCGTTTGGGTTTTTATATTCTAATGCTCTACCAATTTGTTCTCTTGTCATGAAAACATCATTATTTTCATCTCTATAAAAATCTACAAGCACACCATTAAATTTTTCCTGTTTACATAAAGCTAAATCCATATTTTATCATTCTCCTTTATACTTAAACAATTTTTCTACTCTTTCAAGTCCACTTTTTCCCTTTGAATTATTTAGTGTTGTAACTATGTTCTTTTCCCAAATACATTCAAAGTCATTTGGTGCATTATACTCACTAACAAAAACAAGATGTCCCTCTCTATGTTTTTCTCTACACCATTGCCAAAACTCATCATGGTTAAAATCACCTGTTGTATATTTAGTTGCTGAAGCATATGGTGGATCACAATAAATTAGACTATTTGATGGAATGTTTAAGTTTTTATAATCTGAATAAACAAACTCAACATCTTTTATTTTTTCTGCTTGTCTTGTTATATTTTTATACGCTTCTAAAATATAATTTCTTTCAAGGTTTCCTCCTACATATCCACCAAAAAATTTACCTCTAAAAGAACAAACTCCTATTCCTACCCAACCTACATATTCATCAGGGAATTTGTCTTTATTTAATCTGCAAAATGTAGCTTCCTCTTTAGATATATTAATTGATGGATTATATCCTTGCTGGAGAGCTTGCCATAAAGCTATAAGATATTTATTATTATCGCCACCAATTCTTTTCCCTTTTACTTTATCTATAACATTTGCTCCACCCACAAAAGGCTCAACCCATGTCATATTAGGTTTTCTTTCTTTTTCCATAATTGGGATAATATATTTTGCTATCTTAGCTTTGCTACCCATATATTTCAATAGGTTATTGCTCTCCTATGTTATTAACGATTGATGTATATAATCTTTTTACAAAATGATGGTCGGTTAAAATTTTACTAGAGTTGTATTCAGCCATAAGACTAAACATTTCTTTTAAAAACTCTAAAATCAATGGATGCATGGCTATAGATTTATTGTTATATTTATGTTCTAAAAACCATTTATATTCAATTTTATAGCTAAAATCATCTTTAAAATAAATTCTACCAGCAGCCAAATAATCACAAATTAATTCTAAAGCATAGTTAAATGGCATTATTAGTGGTTTTCCGCCTTTATCAAACTCATCTTGCCAATATTCATAATGGTGTTTATTATGATGGCAATGATGTAATTTAGCTAATGAATATCCATTTACTCGTTTACTTTCTTTTAAAGGACTTATTCCTTCTTTATAATATTGAATAGCTTCAATAAATTCTGTTGGTGAGAATTTACTTAAATCGTGCGTTAAGCCTTGAATTGGTATTCCTGCTTTACAAGCATAATGGAACACCCATTTTTTATGTTCTACTATATTTTTCGTATGATTAATAATATTATTTATCAACAATAGAAATCAATCTCCTTTATAAATTAAGTAATATATAATAAGCTGTTTCGCTACTAGGAATAAGTAATGTTACAAGCACTAAAATTACCCCTGTAATGTTATATTTAAATGTTTTTACGCTTTTTTTATCGTTTCTTTCTATTATTTTTTCTATATTTACATCTTCGTTTTTAAATACTGTATTATATTCCATTACTTTTTTAATATCAATTATTGACGTTAATGACCATAGTGCTGAGATAAAACATAACAATGAACAACAGCCTGTTAAGAACTTTATACTCCCTATAACTTGAGCTAAGTAATATATATATGGGTGAGCTACTACGTCCAAAAATAAAACCTCTTTCCTATTAATTGAATGAATATTCTGTTATCTTTTAGCGGATTATAATATAATCAGTATCTAAAACATTCATTATATTCTTGTATAGTTATAATTCTTGATACCAAACCAACAGCTTTTTTTATTTTTTTACATACAGCAGACTGTGTAACATTTAATTCTGCTGCCACTTGTGTTTGAGTTCTTTTCTTTACAGCTATTTGTACCATTATCCACCATAATTCTTGAGGTATATTATGTTTTATTCTGTGTAAAACATTTATAACATCTTGCATCCTCTCTTTTTCACATAATATTTCTTCTGGTGAACGCATAGTGCAGTAATCTTGACTAAGTTTATTTATTAATCTTTCTTGTCTAGCATCTTGATTTCTATTCAAACTTTGCATATCATTATTTAATTTTGTTTGTAAAGCAAATACATCAAGTTTACCTTCTGCAAAATCTGCAATTAATCTTTCTATACTATTTATGATAAATGCACCTTCCCATCTTGTTTACTCATTAAATCTCGTCTTAATTTTGAACTCCAATGATCTTTACTAACTTTAATACATTTATCAAATAAAAATTTAGTACAGAAAATTTTACCACAAGGGATTGTTCTTGTTGTTTTTAAGTATTCTTCTTTCACTTCTTTTGTAGAAGTTTCGTATAGAACGTCTTTAGAATTTTGTTTTAAGTAATCCATAATTTCTGGAATTGGGTTCTCTTTCTCACTCATAATTCCAACTCTATACATATACCCTTCGTTGTTAAAATCAACTAAAAAATAATGATACATCATACGTCTGTAGAACCAAATCCTCCTTTGCGGACTTGTAAAATTGGTAAATCATCATCAGTTTTCAAATATTTTACAAAAATCCCTTGTGCAATGCGTTCACCAAATGGAATAAAAACTGGTGTATTAGATAAATTAAGTAAAGGTATCATAAAATGCCCTTCATTGTCTGTGTTATTATAGTAATCAGCATCAATTACTCCAAAACCACCTGGAATAATGCAATTATATTTTCTATATAAAGAGCTTCTTGCGACTAATTGTAAATATTCATCTTTATTTAGTTTAACTTTTAATCCTGTAGGAATGTTTTTACATTCCATAGGATTAATCATAGTCGCTACATATGCTTTAATGTCATATCCAGCAGATTTTTCTGTTGCTCTTTGTGGAAAGTCTGCTGTACTACCTTTAATTCTTTCAAATTTTCTCATATAATCTCCTTAATAATTTATTTTTTGGTGCTATTTTTATTCATTTCTTCAATTCTTTCATCTGCTCTTTTTGATGTTTTACATAATGCAAATATAAACAGATAAATCCCAAATAATATACATATATAAATCATTGTTGTTCTTCTTTAAGTTTTAAATGAATGTTAATTTTTTCTCTTTGTTTAGGATTGAGTAATAACGCAATTCCAAACAAAAACATAAGAGGTACAGCAAAAGCTACTGCAATAATTATTAACGGAATATACAATACAATTCCGATAGCTAAAGTCAATAATAATAAAATATCTGATACAAAATTTTTCATTTACATTCTCCTTACCAATCGTTGCTACTAGAGCAATCAAAACTAGAATCATTAGAACTGCTATAACTATCATAGTTACTAGAACTATAAGAGTTATCATTATTTACGCTATTATCATAGTCATCATCATAAGCATTAACACATGGGCTGTTATTATAGTAATCTTCATCATTATAATCGTCATAAGAAGATGCTGTATAATTTTCTTGATAGCGGTTATTACTATTTTCTGTCAAAAGCATTGTGATATCTTCAGGTAATACATAAGGGTAAGGATAACCATTTTCCCCTCTAATCTGAACATATCCTTTTTTAAAGCCTGTGATAGTTCCTCTTTTTAAATATTTAGTTACAATACCAACATAAAACATTACTTTATCATCAACATCTACTTCAGTTTTTAAATGTTTTAACCACAAAATATATCACTCCTTATTTATTTATAGGGGAGCAAATCTCCCCTATTTTTATTCACACTTACTCCATGAGCATTGAGTACAAGAAATACAGTTTCCTTCAGCACGAATTTCAGCACCACATTCAGGGCATTTTTTACGTACTCTTTCTTCGTGTACTTCAACTGTTTGTTTAGGTTGCTTAATATTTGTTTTTTCTTTAAAATCACCATTAAATTCAGCAATAGCTTCTTGTAAACTTTCAGCAATAGCATTACCGCAGGAGAGAGAAATATTTTTTCTGCCTTGTCCTCTTAATGTTTTGCAAGCAGGGCATTTTTGTTCTTTTAGTTCTTCTATTAATTTTTCTGGTTTAACTCCACAACGTAAAGCCAGTGAAGATAAACGAACTATTGTTGCAATATTAGCACTACAACCACCTGTAACACTTGCAAATACTTCAAAAGGTTTTCCATCTTTAAAAGTAATTGTAGGGTACAATTTAGAGCAAGCGGATTGCTTTTTATAAGTTAATGATGGTAGACTACCCATTGTATCTCTTTTCATAGGCACAATTTCTCCAAAATTATTATCAAAATCTTCTGATTTTTTCTTAGGGTTTAATATGGATAAACGCATACAGCCATCTCTAAATACTGTAATTCCTTTTAATCTAGCTTCCCATGCCATCATATAGATATTAAAAATATCTTCTGGTGTGGCATTTTCAGGCAAATTAATTGTAGAACTAATAGCATTATCAATATTATCTTGCACAGAACGTTGCATTTCTATTCTTTCTGAGCAAGGAATTTTATCTGCTTCTACAATGTAAGGAAATTTCTTTTTAATTTCCTCATTTGTAAGCGTTAGCGGTAAATTATGATATTCTAATAACTCTTTAATAGAAGTTGGGAATACTCTAAAGGTTTCACCTTTTCCTTCTAATGAATGAGTAGTTCGTTCATAAGATACTTTAAACATTGGCTCAATTCCACCAGAAAAACCACCAGCTAATAAAGAAATTGTCCCTGTTGGTGCAATGCTAATTAAAGAACCATTAGCAAGACCATTTTCTTCAATGTATTCATATAGACCTTTATACATCAAAGCACCTTTTAAAATTTTAAACATTTTTGATTTCTTTGTTTTTTCCCAGTCATACTTTCCAAAAGTCCCATATGTTTGTGCTAAAGTGGCACTATAATCTAGTGCTTTCATCATCATTATTTGAGCTATCGAATACAATAATTCTTGTGCATCTTGTGAACCATATCTAATACCTAGAGCAATTAAAGCATCTGCTAAGCCAAAGAATCCTAACCCAATATTTCGCCAATCATCAATAGCTTGTTTATTTGCTTCTAGTGGCTGTTTATCTCTACCATAATCTAAAACTTGGTTTAAAGCATCTACTCCAATATTTACTAGGTTATTAAATTTTTCAAAATTAAATTCAGCGTTTGGAGAAAATTTATTATCTACGCAATTATAAAGATTAATAGAGCCTAAGCAACAAGCTGTATATGCACTACCAAGAAATTCACTGCAAGGGTTAGAAATTTCAATCTTATAATCATCATATCCAGATAGCAAGTTATTATTTCTAATAGTATCAATAAACATTGCCCCTGGGTCGCCATAGTCCCAATTAACTTTACAAAATCTTTTGAAAAATTCTCTGGCATTAATTCTTTTTTTTATTGTTTCCTCTGTTTCTGGCACAAAAAACGAGCAAGTATAATCTTTTCCATCTCGTACAGCTTGCATAAATTCATCTGTAAATAAAATAGAAATATTCATATGCTCTAACTTATGGTTTGTTTCCTTAATATGAAGAAATTCTTCAATATCAGGGTGAGAGCAATTTAATCCAATCATTATTGCTGCCATTTTGGACTATATCTTACAAAATATTTTGCTTGGATACTATTGAAGTCTTATTGTTTTCCTCAACTTCTAGTCTCTACACCTTCTATTGACTTGTTATGTTCAATAGCTCGGCTCGGTATTGACCTTTTATGGCTTTCACCGAATTCTTCCAATTTAAGACGCACAGCTTTAAATTTATTGTATTTATGTTTTAATGGAATAAAAGATGTATCTTGATACAACCAAGATAAAAAACTTAACACATTTTTTATTGAATTAAAATCTAAAATATAACAACGTTCTTTGCTTTTAATTCTAACACTAGATGCTATGTTTAGTTTATCTAATAAAAACTTTTGTAGTCCTGTTAAACATTTTAAATGATGAGTAAATTGTATTTTAACCCATAGTCTACATCTATCTTTACGAACTCCAAAAGAAAAACAACCATCTGCATCAAATAAACCTCTCACTAAATAAGGCATGAGTTCTTCTTTTACTCTAGGAAAATGTCTTTCAGGTTTTAATCTTCCACCTAATACCATTTTTATTTTAGGTATTTTTTTTATTACACTCACATGAGGAAATAATCTTTTCTTTTTATTAAAGGTTTTATCTTCTTTAATTTTTCCATTTATAATTTTAGATAAAATTTCAATAGTATCTTTATGCGTTGTTGCTTGGGTTATTTCAACTACTTCATTATCAGAAATAAAACCATCTCCTAGAATAAACCCTACAAGATACGCTTTTTCTTTAGAATTTATTGGTGATAAAAAATTAGTTGGTAAAATTTCATTTTTAAAATTACAACTAAATTTATTTAAATTATGTTTTGAAATCCAATAACCAACATTACTTTTACTTATACCAGTTATACAAGCTATTTCTCTATGAGTTTTACCTTCTTGTAACAGTTTTTCTAATATATCTTTTTCCATTAATAAATTCTCCTACTCTATCATTTTCAAAGAATAACACAATGTAGTTTACGTCTACCGTTTTGACCAATTACACTTCCCGTTGTATTAAACAATTCCAAGAAGCTTGTTGCTCCGCTAGTTGTTTTAGCGGTGTTATTTACTTTAGCATCTTTTGGTCGCAAATTAGAAATATTTATTCCACAGCCACCACCTCGACTAAATGTTTTAGCCATTTCAGCTTGTGTTTTATAGATGCTTTCAATATTATCTTTTGGTGAAGGTAGTACATAGCAGTTCATTGGTGTTGCACTAATATTGTCTTTTTCCAATCCAGCAGAATTTAAAATTCTACCAGCAGGAAAAAAATCCCCATCAATCAAAGCCTGCTTGATTTCATTTTGGTTTCTGGAAAATATACTGCATACCCTATTTACAAAACCTTCAAAATCTTCATTTTCTTTGAAATATTTTCTTTTCAATATTTCTTTAGATACCATGTTTTCATACCATTTTTTATTAATAATTATCAACCTTCTTTCTTTTTCCTATCCGCTACATTCTCTATATTAACATCACTCTAGCTCTTTGCAAGAGGTTTTGTTAAAAAAATCCATTTATCTTTTTCAGGATTAAAAACTCTTATTTTTAACTCTATTCGAGGATTGTTTTTATCCACTTCCCAATCAATCCATCTTATAAGCAAATAACAGTCATTATCTAAAACAATTCCTTCTAGTGCATCACATAAATTTTTGTCCAGATTATTTGTATCTCTTGTCCTATAATCTTTCCAATAAACTTTAGCTTCTGCAACAATCTTTGTTAATTCTGTTTTAGACCAACCTTGAATAAGCACTTCTTGTTTTATAATCTGTTCTACTGTTTTAAACCACTGTTTAGCTTCTTTATTCAATATTTTTATTCCATTTCTAGTGGTTATATAACAATGGTTTACAGACTTTCCTATTGGCAATATTAATTGTAGCTCTCTACCCAACATCTCCTTTGTAGGAGTAACAGGTTCTTTCAACCTATTACTCCTTATCAATAATTTTAACTTTAATTACAGGACAATCATTTTCATAAAATGTTACAGCTAAAGATAACACTTTATTTTTTGTATCGAACGAAATGCAACTTGTTTCAAAATCAAGAGCTAATCCGTTTATATCTAACGAACAACCTATATTATCATCTACACATATTTCAGCATATCCATATTGTACAATAATTATTGATAAAGGTCGTTTTTCTTTTACTTCTTTAAAAATTTTGTTTATTTTTTGAGATAACTTATATAAATCTGTATCACAATCAAATACATAATATTTAGTTTCTTCCATTCACATCACTCCTTATTCTCTAGGATTTATTGTTTCACCATTTACAGCTACTACTAACCATTCTGCATATCGTTTTATTTTAGCAGCTTCTTTTTGTGTATCATCTTTTCTGCCAAATCGAAGTGCATATTTAATAATATTACCTCTTAAAAAACCTATAAGCTCATCATTAGTCATATTAGCTTGCATAACTTCTATTGGTTGATGCTCACTTTTATAATGTTCATCATAATGTTCTTCCATTTTTTCACCTCGCTAATCTTTCAACATATCTTTTATACCAGACACTATAAAAACAACAGCAAATGCTGTAAAAGAAACACCTATTGTAACAGCACATGAAGCTAAAATTGTTATAAATATATCCATTTTTTCACCTCATTATTAAAAAAAATCCTTAATCAATTCTTTAAGAAACCATACTGTAAAACCAAGAACAAATATTGCTCCACAAACACATACTATTGACATACTTGTCATAAAAACTAATTCTAATATTTCCATGTTTCACCTTAAATTAATATCTAAACATATCTTTTATAGACTGTACCATTAATGATGTAAATAAACCTATTGAACATAAACAGCCTGAAATAATTGCAAGATTAATCATAAAATCAACTAAAATATCCATTATTTACCTTTCATTTCGTCATATGTTTCAATTAAAGTACACCATTCTGTTTTCTTTTGACGTGGTATTTTTATAATGATTAGGTCATCTCTAACAAAATCAGAACCAAATCCCATTACACTCGTTTTTATGCCACTTTTACATATTGTAGAATAATGTGCATGATAACAACTATTTTTATATTTAACTTTAATCGTATCTCCTACTAATAATTCTTCACCAAATTCATCTTTTAAATCAGTTTTATCACCTATATAACCTTCAAATTCGTTTAAGTCATGAGGAGAGAAACAGTTCCCACATACAAAAGGTCTAAAACATTTTCGTTCGTCTTTTGTTTGTTGTTTTATTTGTTCATTTTCTAATCTTTGTAACGCAATACCAAGACCAACGTGAATATTAAATTTATCATCAGGATTACATTTTGCTGTTGCTGTAATACCATTCATATCTTCAACTTCTACACATTTACCATTTACTCTAATTGTGAGTTTTTCGTGTTCATTTTGTTTCATATTGTTACCCCTTAATCATTTTTAACATTTTTTTAAATTTGTTTTCTTCTTTAGCTCTCACTTGAGCAACATAATACAATTCTTGAAAAATTTCATTGCTAATTATAGAGTGCTTTTTATTACTATCAGTCAAAATCCAATCACCTACATTAGCAGTCATGATGCCATTAGGTGTTTTTACTTCAGTTCTTTCTTCAACTTGTTTAGCTTCTACAATAGCATTAGCAGGTACATAATATTTTTCTTTCAATTTGAGCTTTCCTCCCCTAGTTTGTCTAATTCATTCCAAAACTTAGCACCCTCTTTATTAAATTCAAGTGTTGGTAAAAATGTATTATATTTATGCTCTTTATCTATCATTTGTTTTAAACAATCATTTTCATCAACAAAGACAATGTGTTTATCAGGAAATTCAATTAGAAATCCATTAGTTATTTTAGGTTTGCGACCTGTTCGATAGCTAAACACATCACCTTTTTCGTATAAGCGATTTTTATTGCCATCAATAATAAATCCTTCTTTTACTTTAACGTTCACTATATAAAACTGTGTTTGTTCCATAATACTCACCTTTATTTAAACTCAATAGGAATCCATAATGCTTCTTCATCACAAATTTCTTTTGGGCTAAATCGTGCATACCATGCTGTAGGCTCACCATTTAAAAGGAACACACTGTATGTTACATATCCAGTTAATTTATCGCCTTCAACTGTTTCTGCTTCAACTGTTGGTTGTTCAATAAAGCTTTGATATATATATTCCTCATCTTTATCCTCTATAGTATGAGCTTCAAACTTATTAAAAACAGAAATACCATAACCTTCTCTACCATAAATAGGTTTAGCAATAACTTTTTCAGATAAATTTAATCTTTTATCTGTTGAAGTAAGTGGTATCATACGATATATAGCTAACAGTTCTTCTCTTGTATAAAACCCAAAGCGATTATCAAAATTTGTCATTATTGCAAATAATCTTTTATCTTGCATAATAATTGCTTCAGGAGAATTTACTAAAACCACTTTACCTTCATTATGCAATTCTATAAGCTTTCTACCTACTGGATATCCGTCATCAGATACATCTTCCATAAGCATTTCTACAGGGTGCAAACGATAAAGAATATCTATTTTTTTACCAGAAAAATACACACCATCATCAAATATTTCTAAATCGCTTAAAGAAACAAGTTCTGATTTTAATTCAGGAAAATAACGTTTTAAGTTCTCATGTAAGTATTTAGCATTATACCAATCTTCTTGATATTCTTTATTAGCTGCAAATACAAAAAAGTCATCATTATTTGTACTTAATCGAGCAAACACTTGTGCTAATTCACCATTTATATATTGTTTGGATTCTTCATCTTTTGTATATATAAAATTCCCATAAAATGATTCTGGAATCGCACATGGGGTATCTGCATTAATTTCAACTAATTTAAAATTATTAAATACATCTTTTACAAAATCCATACGAGCCAAATGTGCAGTGCAATCAAATTTAGAAGCAATAAAGTTAAACTTTTCAAATTCTGGTAAATTGCGAACACATTTAACTGTTTTATTCATAGCATTAAATATAATTTTGGCTTTATTTTCAACATATTCTTTTTCTTCTTTTGAAATAGAAATTGCTGTTTTAGTTGGATAGCTGTATTTCCATTCTGGTTCTTTAATGTAAGGGATAATATCTCTATCAATATCATCAACCCAATTATTTTTAGCAACTTTTACTTCTGTTTTTGTTTGTGTTTTAAAAGGTATATTCATTCCTAGTTTCATTAGCTACTTGCTCCTCCTCTTGCACCTGCACTGCCAATTCCTGTTTTTCCTGTAGATACACTTTTATTTGTACCAATACTAGGTGTTGTAGATTTTGGTGTTGTAATATTTGTTGCTCCATTGCTTGCTTTAGGTACAGGAGCAACAGTAGAAGAACTGCTTTTTTCTTCTTTCTTTTCTGTTGGTGCAACATTATTTTTTACATCTTTTACATTATTTTTTGTGTCTGGTTTAGTTTCTTTAGTAGTAGTTTTTGTAGAAGTGCTACTTTTTGTACTACTAGAGTTATATTTTTCAGAAAAACTGCTTCCCCAAATAGCATTGCCAATCATATTACCAAGCATTGTACCAGCAGCAACCCCTATCATGGTATTAAAAAAACTTGACTCATGAGTTGTTACAACTACATTTCCATTAGCTGTTTCAGTAACTTCAGGTTGGTTTCCACAGCCTATTAAAGCTGTAGAACCAATCATGACTGACATTATAATTGCCATAACTTTTTTTGAATGTTTTTTTAGTTTCATTTTTTACTCCTTATGTCTATTACAAAAACATATACCTAAGATTATTAATATAAATACAAGTAATATGCTTCCCATTATAAAATTACCACTCCACATTCTTCACGATAACCGCAATTTTTACATAAACCACAGCCAGCTTCAGCTCGGTTAAACACATTTGCGTCAATCATTTTTTCAGTGTCATTACATTCACTCTCAATGTATTTAATATAATTCATGTCTACAGGAATAATATGCTTTTCCCAACCTGCTACATAATCTTGTTTGTTTTTTGTTCTCCATTTAACAGCAATAGTAGCTACTTCTTTTGGGAAAGCTCCTGTTTCAAGCAAATAGTGCCATGCGTAAATACTCATGTTTCCAATATATTTTGCAGTAGTAGCACGTTTACCAAGCTTATAATCGTAAATGCAATCATCTTCGGTTAGAAGGTCAATATATCCCAATACAGGAAGCTTATTTTTCCCTCTGTCAATTAAAAATTGACATTCTACTTTAGCTGGTTTAATATCTTTAAATGTTTTAAAGAATAAATCTAATGCAACTGCTCCTTGCTCTCTAAGTTGTTCATAAGTATCAGTTCCCCAAACAGTTATTTCTTTATAATGATTGTCGAAATATTCGTTAAATTTATCAATCACTTCTTTTAAAATAACAGGTTTATTCTCAATTTTACATTTTCCCCAATATTCTAAAGCAGAATGGATTGCTAAACCAAAGATTGTTTTTGAATATTGTGTATTATTTTCCATACCTAATATTTTTCTGAAATAAACTTGTCTGCCACAAGTTTTCATACTCATAATCGTTGATGCACTTAAGTGAGTAATTTTACCAGTCGTGGATTTACCACGTTCAATTTTATTTTCTATAATTATCACTCTCCAATTCTTTGTTTCGCAATATTAAAATAATTTTTATCTAATTCAATGCCTATAAAGTTGCGATTTAAGTTTTTACAAGCAACACCTGTCGAACCACTGCCCATTGCAAAATCCAACACATAATCTCCTTCATTTGTATATGTTTTAATTAAATCTTCTAATAATAATACAGGTTTTTGTGTTGGGTGAAACCCTTTCTCTTTATTAGAGATTGTATATTTTAATATATTAGATTTATATTTTTTATTATTTGGTAAATTAAATATGGGTTTTATGTTTAGTTTTTGTATTTCATTATAATTTTTAAACCAAGCCTGTTGTTTTAAATTATATAAAGAGCATAATTTATCATAACTTTTTTTTGAACATAATTTAAATTGATGTGATTTTATATAAAAACTATGCTCAACACTTCTATTTCCTATATCTAAATTAATTTGATGAAGTGATTTACCAATACAATTTAATATTTTTTCAAAATATGCTCTTAATGGGTTTTCATTATAAATATCATATTTTCTTCTAAAAACTAAAACATCTTCAAAATAGTTGAGTGGTGCTTTTTTTGCCATCAAACTATTGGCATGGTGTTTTTTTCATATATATATCTATAACAAAAATTAATATTATATTGTTTTTTACTATTACATATTAATTCTGTTGTAAATGGATCTTGAGCGAAAATTATTAATGAACCTTGCTCAATTAATAATTTTTCGCATTTATCAAACATAGCTTGTATATCAATTTTATTATCCCATTCTGTCTTACCACTTAATCCATGATTAACATTTTTTATTCCTTTTATAGTTCCGTAAGGTGGATCAACAATAATAGATTGTATTTTTTGATTTTTTTTTATTAATTGATCCATTATTTCTAAGCAATCACCATTATATAATTGAATATCGCTTATAATTATCACTCTCCAATTTTAATATTTGAATACCTCATTTAATCCAATAATGGTTTAACATAAACATCATAATTATCTAGTAAAAATGGTAAAGTAGGAGCTAATCCACAAGACCTTTCTCCTTCTGAACAATACCCTTTTTTACAACTAGCACCTGCATTTTTAAATAAAATAGGTGCAACTTTTTGTACTTCAACAAGCATTAAATTAGCCAGTTGACGAATTTCCCATTGAGCATGAGTACAGCAACGAAGTGAAAAGAAGTTAAATAATGAACGTGCGTTCATGGTAACAATAATTTTTGTTTCTGTTGCATTAGGAAGTACATACCTAGCATCTTCTTTAGGAATATCCATACTTGCTAATTCGTTATAAGCTTGACGAATTGTACACATTAAATTCTCAAATTTTTCTTTAGCTTGACTATCTCTAGCGATTGATGGTGGAATAATATATTCAAAATTATTTTCACTCACATAACGTTGAGATTTTTGAGAATATGATGCAATTCTGTGTCTTACTAATTGATGGGTAAGTGTACGAGAAACACCTTCAATAGCAAACGTAAAAGAAACGTGTTCTAGTGGTGATTCATGTCCCATTCCTTTTAATTTATCAATAAATTTTTCGGTATCATTTCCTGTTAATACCCCTGTTATTAAGCCATCTACATCACTTTTACTGTAACAAAGTTTAGCAGCAATAGATACGACTTTTTCTGGCTCAGGAGTATGACTAATTAATTTACATTTAATCATATTTTTTCTCCTTTATAAATTAATCCAATCTACAGTTGGCTCACCTTTAAAACCTTTTTCCCAAACGAACCAAGCATACGCTTGAGCATTTGATTTTCTATATTTTTCAAAATCACCATTTTTAGCACAAGACAGTCTGCCGCTTGCAACATAAATTTTCTTCGGTGGATTTTCTTTAAAAAAGCGTCCTCTTTCTTTTCCTTCTAAAAATAAAACTCTTAAAAACAACGCTACTTTATTACCATTAGGAATAATATCCAGTGCGTGTTTTAGAAATGGCAAAGCTATTTTATAAGGCGGATTAGTAACAATGTCCATATCACTATGTTTTATATTAAAAAAATCTTGTACTTTTCCATAACCTCTATCAATAAGGTCGAAACTAGATACATTATAACCATGTTTTTGTAGTACTTCGGAAATATGTCCTCCACCACAGGCAGGTTCTAATACAGCTTTAGTAAAAGTTTCTTTTTCGAGCAACAGTTCAACTGCTTTTGGTTCAGTTGCATAATAGTCATTGGCTTCTCTTTCGCCTTCACTATGATTAGACGCTCCTAGTGTTACATATACATCATGTGCTTTATTTTTCAGTCTAATTCACTTCTTTCTTCTTGTTCTTTTAACATCACCAATCTGCTTGTATCGGTGTTATAAGTTAATTGGAAATATAACTTGTCCCTTTTTAATTTTCTATGTTTTAAAATTTTAAGTCTTGTTATATTTTTCCAATTTTCTTTAGAAATCTCACTCATTCCTGGAGTCTTTTCTGGTCGCCATAAACCTAAAATAGTTGTAGACGCATTGCCTAAAGAAGCACTACCAGAAATATCTGTTTGCATAGGTTCTCTAATTCTACCTTTTTCAATAACCTGAGAAGCTTTATTTAATTGGGCTAATATAATTAAGCAAACATTATGGTTTTTAGCAAGAGGTATTAATCCATCTGCATTTTTAGATTGTTGTTCAACTGTAGTATTGTTTCTCAACAAACCAAAATGGTCAATAGCAACTATATCTAGTGGTTCATCTACAAAAATATTAGTTTTAGCGATTTTTATACGTTCATCAATATCAGCTAAAGATAATACTTTGTCATTTATTTGTAATCTAGTTCCTATTTTATTTATATAATTATTAGCTTCTAAAGGGTGTTCTAATATAAATTGTTTTATTTTCCATCTAGGTTGCTGAAGCAATTTTGCAAGAATTATTTCAGACACGTCCTCTTTAGACATTTCAAGAGAGAAAAATAAAATTCTTTTTTGTTGAACTATGCTTAAGTTTAACAATAGTTCTATTAAAAAGTCTGTTTTACCTGTATTTGAAGGTGCAGCAATAGTAGTAATCTGTTTTTTATAAAGGTTAATTGCACCATCAAGCTCTTCATAACCTGTATTTAGTTCATTATTTTCTTCAGTAATTAAGCTAGAAGTAGCATTAGCTAAGGAAGAAAATTCATTTAAAACTTCATCAATACTTTCTTCTTTTACAGATAAAAACTCTTTAATAACATCTAATGGTTTTTTCCATTCTTTAGATAAATATTCTGCAATAGATAATCTAACTAAAGGATCTTTAACAGTAGATACAAGCTCCATAATTTTCTTTTTCTGAACATCAAGCCCTTTATTTTGCTTAAGAATAAATTCAGCTAAAAAAAAGTTGATATCTTTTACTACTTGTTTTTTAATATCTTTTTTTGCGACATGAAGTTCATTCAAATCCTTGTATCCATCTTCTATTTGCATTACTTCTACTAGTAAATTAGAAGCATGAGTTCTAAATAATTCTTTAGCTCTATTAATAAATTTATCTGCTCTATTGTCATTGTCTGGTACTAAAACTATTTTTATTTCACGTCTACCAATAATTTGTTTTATTAATTTAACGTGGTCAGCAGTTAAAGTAATACCACAATAAGCAACACAAGCTAAGCCTTGTTCATCAGCAGATATCATATCAAAATACCCTTCGCACACATATAAGGTATCATTTTGTTTTAATCTTTCTATTGCAAAGTTAATACCATACAGATATTTTCCTTTTTCAAACAATGGTGGATTATTTTTCCCATTTTTATATTTAACTTTATTCTCAAAATATCGGTAACCAAAACAAACTAATCTACCATATTCATCAAACATAGGAATTGTAACAGCCTTAGATTTTTCGCTGTATCCTAGTCTGAATTTTTTGACAGTTTCCTCGCTAAAACCTCTACTTTGCATTAAATACTCAATAACACTATCTACTTTATTTTCGTATGCTTTTGATTGAAGTTCTTTTTTATCAACCAAATTTTGTTCTTGAATATAGTCATCATCTAAAGGTAAAGAAAAATCATTCGCCAATTCTTTTACTGCAATAGCAAATGGGATATTATCTTTTTCCATTTTATAGTTAATAATATCTCCACTAGCATGGCAAGCAAAACAATAAAACTTATTATCATCAAAAATGGCAAATGATGTTTCGTTATCGCCTCCATGTACAGGACAACAACAACGATAAGTTCCATCACTTTTTCTTATAGCTTCAGGAATGTATTCAACCATAGGCTTTTGCCTTAATACATCAACAACACTCATGTATTATACATTTCTCCTATTCAATTTTAATATTTGGGAAATCACTTACTTTAACTTCTGCATATTGAAAAGACGGGAAATCTTGTTTAAGAAAATCTCGTAGATTAGTTGAATATTCTAATTTATTGATATCATCTACAGATAATGTATCTTTTAGTAATTCTAAAAAATTTGGTTGTTCCCTTAATACTTGATACAAAGATATAGCTAAATCCCAAATTTTATCATTTTCATCATCACTGTTTTCCTCATCATCATCTTCTAAATAATCATAACAATCATCAGATTCATATTCATGAAGTTTTTCTTTTAACTCAATATTTTCTTCCATAAGTTTTTTATACATTTCTAATGTTACTAGATTATTTTTATCTTTAGATTTTAATGCTTCGTTTTCTATTTTTAGCATTAAATTTTCAGTACGTAAATCATCTTTATTTAGGTTTAAATTATCTTCATTCATAGATTTTCACTTTAACCTTTCTTTTGCCTAATTTATAGGCAGTATGTTTATCATTAACAAATACATCAATTTTATTATTATATCCACCACCAAACCTATCCTCTACTACATATTGCACACCATCTATTTCAACAACAGTCCCTAAAGGTAAATGGTCGGAAGCAACAGTTCTTCCTTCTGTAGCAACTGTACCAGAAGCGGTTATTCCATCATTCTTTCCACATTCATCATCAGCAGCAGTGTAATAAGTAATTATTGCTTCTTCTGTACGATATTTTGGTTTTAGTGCTTCTTGTCTATAATATTCTTTTTCCAATTCACTAATTAATTCATCTTCAATATCACACAAATTCACATATTTTTCATGGTGGATAGTAGTAATATTAGAGGGCTGTGGGTTTTGACCACAACCACCCAATAATACTAGACTGGTTAAACTTATTACACCTATAACCTTATTCAATTTACTCCAGCATATTTATTATTATGCTTTCTTTTCTTATTTTGTTTTAATTCTGTGGATTTTGGTGCTAATTCAGCGAATTTAAATCCAGTAATAATATCGGAAACTTTATGGGCTTTTTTATTTTGTTTCAAAATATTGTTTCCTTTGTCAGCAGATAAGATAACTTCAACACAAGAAGTCGCAATCTTCTTACTTTTCGGACTAATAATCATTTTTTTGTTTTCATATTGTGTAATTACCATATATATTCCCCTTATAAATATTTCATTAAATCTGGTGGTTGAATTTGTACCATTTTTTTCTTTGGTACTTTTTCTTGCATAAATTCGTTTGCTTCTTTTATTAATTTAAAAATAGAAGCATCTGAACTAATTTCATTAACCTCAACCAAGTATTCGTATAATTTAGAAAGTGTATCAATATCTTCTTTTTCATATTTCTTTAATTGGTTAGAAATTCTTTGGTGTTCAGTAAGATTCCACACTTTATTTTTTTTCTTACGAATAACTATTTTGGCAACGAGCCAAGACTTATTTTTTGCATTAATAAATTGCTGTTTTTCTTTTTCAGTCATTAGATTGGTACATCTTCATCAATATCAGCTTTTACTGGTTCAAATGGAGAGCCACCATCTCCTCCTTTAAATAAGCAATCATCATCTAAAAGTTGAATATCTTTCAATCTAATAGACACCCCTTGATAAAGGTTAGTAAATACAACTCTCATGTAAAGATTTACTGCAATTTTAGCATCATATGCTAATTGCAAATTTTGTTCTTCTTCTGGTGCTAGTCTATGGTTATCTTTGTCGTAAACAGGAATAAATACTCTATTAATAACACCATCTTTTTCACGTTCATGTTTTGCTTTGCAATTAATAAACTGGACACCATCTTTTACTTTAATAAGCTTGTTTACTAAGAAATCTGTAGGCAACCACTGATTAGCTGAAACTTTTGTACCACTAGCACTTTTAAATTCTGTGTCTTTTTTAGCGTTTTCAATCAATTCAGTTGCAAGTTTTTTTAATTTTTCGACTTCTTTGCTTGTTACTTTGAGATTAAGTACATATCCTGTTGGTTTTCCTTCCCATTCATTTACAGTACCATTTACAGCAGCATACATAGATTCTCCTTCAAAAACCTTAACTGCATAAGTTTTTAATTTGTCATTTTTCTTTTCCAAATTATCACATCTCCTAACATTTTTTGTTTTGTGCCTTTCGACATTCTCTATATTAACATCACTCTAGCTCCATGCAAGTATTTTTTTTTATTTTTTTAAAAAAAATTTTATCTATTGTTAAGAGCTACAATTATGTTATACTCGAAGAAAGGAGGAATGTGAAAGGGGATTTTATATTGACAACTACAAAAAAAAGAGGAAATGGCGAAGGTAGCTGGAAAAAATTAGGAACAAATAAATGGAAGGTTACAATAAGTGTAGGAGTAGATATTAACGGAAAACAGGTTCGTAAAACAAAAACTGGTACAAAGCAAGAATGTATGAAGTGGTTTAAGTCTAACCAAGAAATTAGCAACAATGATTATTTTTATGATTATGCAATGAAATGGTTAGAGTTTAGAAGAAACAGCTTAGCCCCATCAACATACAGAAACCTAAGAGGTAGAATAAGAGCTATGTCGGAAATTAATAATTTTAAAATGGACAAATGCTCAGATAAAACCATAATGGTAATTGTTGATGAACTTGTAGCAACAAAAGGAAAGTCAGTAATAATAGCTATGCTTTCTACATTAAAACAAATATTAAAATTTGCAAGAGATAGAGGTACAATTAAGTTTATTCCGTATATACCAAAAATACAAAACCCTTTAATTCAAAAAAAAATAATAATACCATCAGTAGAAAAGATAAGGGAAATTTTATTATTAGCCAAATTTGTTGGTGGTTATTTATATTTATGTATTATATTAGGGTTTTTAGCAGGGCTAAGAATAGGTGAAATATTAGCACTTCAAAAAAGTGATATTGATTTTGAGCAATCAACCCTTGTAGTTAATAAAACATTAACGATAGGAGAAGATTATAAGACATATATCAAAGAAGGTGCTAAGACCGATAATTCAAATAGAATAATTTATGTAAATGAAAAAATTTTAAAAGAGGTGATGTTCTGTTTTAATGACAAAAAATTTATAAGAAATAAATACACAACAAACGCATCAAAAAAAGTTAGTATGTTTTTTAAACAAGTAGGATTAGAAAATTTTACAGCACATTCAACTAGACACGTATTTATTACACTTGCACAAGAATATGGTATTAGTCCTATATTTGTATCACAATACGTAGGACATAAAACAAATAATACGACTATTTCAGTTTATACACATATGCCTATAAACAAGCAAAATCAAAAGTTAGATGATTTTATTTGTCAATTTTTAGACTAAAAAATAGGTGCTATACATTATTATGTATTTTTTTTCTTGAGTGCTATAATGGTGCTATGTATTATATTTATTTTACATTTAGTTTAATTAATTTAAACTCATAATATTTGATACAGACTGATTTTGAAGTATTTTAAAGTATCTTAAATTAATTTATGTTATGTAATAAAATTTAAAATAGATTTAATAAATCTTACCTATTCTACTATAAAATAGTATGATATAATAAAAAGAAAGAATTTATGTATGTTTAAGGAGAGGATTTTAATGGCAAATCCAGCTATGAAAATAATAGGCAAGGCGTCTACGGAATATGTAGATTCTCCTGCCACTTTGAAAGGCACGATTACAAAGGCATTTGGCTTGACACTTGTTACTATTGCATCAGCAATTGCTTCAGGTGTATTTTTAGCCAATAGCCCAGCTGCTTATGGTGTATTGATATTAGGTATGATTGTGGGTGTAGTTTTAACGCTTGTTACTTGCTTTAAACCACATTTAGCACCAATGACAACACCTGGCTATGCCGTTTTTGAAGGTGCAGTGCTTGGTATTATTTCTGCTCAATTTGAAAGAATGTATTTTGGTATTTCTGCTATTGCAGTAGGAATTACTTTGGCTACAATGATTTTAATGCTTGTTTTATGGAAAACACGTATTATAAAAGTTACAGAAACAGTACGTTCTGTGATTATTTCCATGACAGGTGCTGTAGCGATTTTCTATTTCGTGAATATCATTGCAAGTTTATTCGGTTTCCATATGATGCCAACAAGTGGTATTTTTGGTATAGCGATTGGCTTTATTATCGCAGGTGTAGCAGCATTCAACTTGCTTTTAGACTTTGATAATATTGAACAAGCTGTAGCTTATGGGGCTCCGAAGTACTACGAATACTTCTGTGCTTTTGGTTTACTCTTAACTCTTGTATGGCTCTATATCGAGATTTTAAGACTTTTACAGATGATTATGGCTATGTTTGGCAATGATGATTAATAAGTTATAAAATAAAAGGTTACTTCTTTGAGAAGTAACCTTTTTTTATACATTTTATTTTAATTTTATACGTATTTGAATAATCATAGAATATTATTCTTTAAATATATATTTTTAATTTATTGCCATTTTGTTGCCATTTTTTGACATGTATTTTTCAAAGGTTATAGCTGCGTTTATTTTTGATTTTTTTGTAATGTGAAGATAGATTTTTTGTGTTGTATTATTATCTTTATGCCCAAGTCTATTTTGTATTATTTCTAAAGAAATACCAGCTTCTGATAGAAGAGATACATGAGTATGTCTAAATATATGAGAATGTAATTTAGGTATATTAAATTTAATTCTCATTCTAGTAAAAGTAGATTTGATAGAAGTTGGCAAAATGGGAAGCTCTTTATTTTCTTTGGCGTAATATTTTGTAAAGACAAAATCGTCTTTAGGATAGTTATTCATTGTTTTATTTAATAGTCGATTTGATAATTGATAGACATGCCATTCTTTTAATACAGAAATTGTATCATCTCCGATAGAAATAGTTCTAATACTAGATAAAGTTTTTGGTGTATCTTGACGAAGCCATATATTTTTATTTTTTGAGTACATAGTAGAATTTATAATAATTGTTTTATTTTTGTAATCAATATCACTCCATCGCAGAGCAGATAATTCACCTAAACGCATACCTGTATATGACATTAAAAAACAAATATAATACATATATGGTGAACTTTTATATGATTTTACAATTTTTAAAATATGAGATAGTTCTTCTTGATTAAAGTATAAATCTTCAGTAGAAACTATTTTTTTTATAGAAGATTTGGGTAAGGCAATATCTTTTGTAGGATTTGTGGAAATAAGTTTTAATTTATAAGCTGTTTTTAAAATATGTTTAGGATAGAAGCTATTATTTATAATGCTTTTTTGAGGTTGGGTTTGGGCCAAGAATAATAAAAATTTTTGCCAATAAAACGGTGTAATATCTTTTAATTTTATATTACCAAAGAATTTTTTAGCAAATCGTAATCTATTAGATATTGTTTCAATTGATATTGGTTTTAGGTGTGCAGTATGCGTAGAAAACCATTTATCAATATATTCGGAAAAAGTAATATTAGATTCGATAATATTTTGGCCAAGTAGAAGTTTATTCAGTATAGGTTGAGCAGCTTGACGAGCTTCTTTGGCGGTTTTAAATCCACTTTTAGATATTCTTTTTCTTTTTCCTGTTATAGGATCTAAGCCTGCTTCTATACTATAAGCATAAGTAGTACGCTTTTTTCCTTCTCGTTTAAAAATTCGTATTTTTCCTTGTGTTGCCATTGTATAATTCTCTCTTTCCAATGGCGGGAAAGTTTTTTGATAATCCATATTATGTGATATATAATTATCTAGTCCAGTTTATTGATTCTCATAGAGTAGTACCAAGAAACGTACTTAATAATATTTCTTGGTACTATTTTTTATTATATATAAATTTTAATGAAATAGTAATTATTTTAGAGATTTTTCTTTAAGTAATTTTGAAATAAAATCTTTCTTTTTTTCATATTTGATATATGTTATAATTATATATCATAAAGTAATATCTTGAAGGTGATGTAAGTGATTTTGTCTGCTGTGGATCAAGAAATGAAAACTTCTTTAATGATGAAGTTGGAGAAACTAGAAGAATATTTAAAAGGCGATGTAATGTTCTTCTTTGGAAATATTATACCTGCACAAGTTGGAAAATATAGATTTTTATTAGAAGAATTGCAAGTTGATAAAAAATATGATACTTTATATATTATTTTAAATACTCCAGGTGGTATCGTAGAGACAGTTGAACGATTTGTAAATATGAATCGACATTTTTATAAAAATGTAAATTTTATAGTACCTGATGAAGCTATGTCAGCAGGTACAGTATTTTGTTTATCTGGCGATAAAATTTATATGGATTATTCATCATCTTTGGGACCTATTGATCCACAAGTTTATAGTCAACAACAAAAAATGTTTGTACCTGCTTTAGGATATTTAGATAAAGTTGAATTTTTTATTAATAAATCAATGCAAGGCACTTTAACTGAAGCGGAATTTTTATTATTAAAAGACCAAGATTTAGCATTTTTGACGGTATGTGAACAACAAAAAAATCTTACAATTAAATTAATTGGCTATGTCACAACAAACAGTTGATAAATAGCCATTTTTATAGGGGAGTATC
>OGJF01000021.1_pt1 | contig 102162 bp, 68 predicted proteins | sample 1572001 | NCBI WGS metagenome assembly OGJF01 (sample SAMEA2582113, study PRJEB24529) | metagenome | biome: Human gut stool | place: China | collected 2011
GTTTACGTTCCAACCTCTCTTATTCTCCTTTGGCTGCTTTAGAGCTTTATGTTAAGGTGTCTAAAACCAAGATTGTAAAACATGCACCAAATATCATCCTCAAACTTTACACCAACAGGTTTGAGTTTTTGGATCTTTGCTTTATATTTTGAGCGAGAAACTTCTTCCCAGCCTTCATTAAGATAGTCATCCAATTCATTGAGCGAAATACTCAATGTAAAGTACGGAGTCTTCTTTGCTTTAAATTTCTTGGTTAGCACAGAGTCATCGTGGGTCATATGCTCCTTAATCGCTTGAATCTGTGAAATTGTCAGAGGGGCCATATATAGTTCATTTTTTTTGTTAGCACTATGTTGAATTAGTAATTCATAATAAGAAGCTCTGTTTCTTTCTCACGTTTACCTGCATGAGCATTTATGAATCGATGCGCCAAAATTTGATTGATATTATATCCGTCATATAATTTAGCAAAATAAGAATTTTCATTAATGTCTGCAGAGTTAGAGTTACTTTGCATAATCTTACACCCTTTTTGTGTTAGCACATCACAATATGCTTTAAGTTTCTCTTGCTCTGTGTCATCAAATATACTATGTGTATACTCGATAAAACACGCAGAACCGGAGAGAGGACGATATGGTGGATCTATATAAATAAAGTTATATCTCTCACCTAAATACTTAGTAATGTTTTTATACCCTCCCACAGATATCTCTACCTTTTGCAACACACTGTGGTCAGCCATAATTAACTCTTCATCACAGATATTGGGATGCTCATATTTGCCAAATGGCACATTAAATTTACCCTTAGTATTTACCCTATACAAGCCATTAAAGCAAGTCTTATTAAGGAAAATAAAACAAGCTGCTCGTTCCCCTTTTGCGAATTCATTATTGTTGTATTTTTCCCGTATCTTATAGTAGTACCTCGTCTTTTCTTCTATGTTAGCTAATTGGTAATACACTTCTTTTATCTCTCGTAATAATGCTATTAATTTTAGTGGGTCATTTTTAATTAATAGATAACAACTTATCAAGTCCTCGTTAACATCATTGATTATGGCTCGTTTTATATTAGTGTAATGAGTCAACATATAAAAGAGCATAGCACCACCACCAACAAAAGGTTCAATATAAGTAACATTTTGTTGTTCTTCAATATCATTGGGAAGATAATTAACCAACTGTTTGATTAAGGCACCTTTTCCACCAGCCCACTTTACAAAAGGTTTTGCTATTATCTTGTTATTTTGTTGTTCCATTTACTTAATCATTACTTTAACAACTTACCTTGTCATTAGTGGTTTGCTACATAATCATGTAATTGCGACTCGTCAATTATTCTCAACATAAATCAACTCTCTCATAGCAACATTAAGAATGTCTTGCAATCTGAAACAGAGTTTCAAGGTCTGGCTGGGAATTATTTGTACACCAACGAGACACCGAACAGGTATTCTTGCCAATCTGTTCAGACAACCATTTGGCGGTTTTATCTTCTCCACCAATACTACTTTAATTCTATTTAGTTGCTTCATAACAAAAACGACTTATAGTTCAATGCAAAAGTACAACATTTATTTGGAACATCCGAAGGTTTTGACTCTATTAGAGGTAATAATCCCGTATTTATGATTACGTTTGCAAAACGTAATCAACAAAGAACTTGTTAAGCACTATTTTTAAAAAACAAAGATAACCAAAAGGGCTGATACTTCGTGAGAAGTGACAGCCCTAATTTATTTTGCTTAAAAAAGTTTTACCGGACAGCAATAAAAAAGAGTATTTGCTCATACCCTCCGTGATTCGGAAATATCCACCATTGAGCGCAAAATGTCGCACGCTGAGTCAGAGTGCAAGATTAAACTGGATAGAAAAATTGCATAACAAAGAAGCTACCTTCTATTTTGACTAGAGTAATGAGCCTCTAAGCTATGTAGTTGCTGAACGAACAATTTCGTTTGTTTTGTATTCTCAACCTTATGGTATAAACATATCATTATATATTCTTCCAATAAATTTTTATTGTGAATATAATGATGGGCACAATCAATTACTGGTATATTAGGGTCTAGCTTTACATTTTCCACAACATCTATACGAATAGGAAAATATCCATATACATTGAATTTATCCGATGTCCTAGTCCAACACCACTTATATAAACAAGACCCACCAAATGAATCAGATGTATAGTTCCTTATATAGTATAAGATTCTTAAACGTTTCCATAGGTATGGCAATAGTATAACGAGACCTATTGCCAAAACAATTATCCACAATGGTATAGGGTATGTAATATATGATGATGGAATACTAAATAGAATTTCCAATAATCCTATCAATGATAAAATACCACCAACTATTGGCTTTGAGAAGAATAACAACAATTTCTTCATTGTGTAGAATTTATCTTTAAGACTGTACTTATATAAGTACAAAGGTACTTAAATTCCTTGTAATCACGACCAATCACCATCAAAATGTATCACATCGCTGTCAACAACATCAAAGCTGTAACTTTTATCGCCTGTATCCTTTGTGGTATCGCGATATATCTTGCAGAACACCTGCTAGAAGTCAAGGAAAGTCTCGTCTGAGTATTTTGCAACTATAACGTAAACATTCTTAAGTGACAAAAGTGCCGAGGCATACTGCCCTACAACAAAGCGCAGCATCTTAGCCTCATTTTCGCCAAGCAAGACCGACCAAGTTAAAGCACTTAACCTGCAATTCGCTGAGGAACGATGCTATGCAGGCAAAACTATTGTTCACAAATCTAATCCTATGACTTTTAGCGCACGCGGGAGCTAATGCGGACGAACATGGGACGGAGTTCATTCGTGTCTGCTCCCAGAGACGAACGAATCTGGGAGCAGACGCGCTCGTAGCTGGCCCCAGACACGGTCGTCTCTGCTACCGCGGGCGCTAATAATTACTATGACGGATTTCCCTCTCCAGTTTTTTATTTCCACAAGTAACTTGACAAGCTTCAAGGCGGTTCTCCTTCTGTGTCTGTCACTTGGTGCGGAAAGGTCTTTGCAATGCCTCTCTGATTCCTTCTATGCTGTCGTTGAAATGGATGCCATGCGCTTCGATGGAGGCACAGTTCATCGTCAGGTTCCTTTCTTGGTCGCTGAATCTGCCGGCATCAGGCAATATCCATTCTGATGGTTTTCGGAACTTCATAAGGGCGGCGGCAGCGAGAAAGAGTTCGTAGCTGTTGACATTATTGCCGCTACCAAAATTATAGATACCTCCTGGCAAGGAAAGGGCTTTGTCGATATTTCTGACCACCTCCCATACGTTGGTCACGCCACGAAATTCATGAATGGCCGCCTGGAGCGTTTTTCCCTCGCGTGATGCCTTCTGCAAGTTTGCAAGGAGGTTACTATTCTGCTTCAGACAGGAATCTGGCAAATCGTACATCCAGGTCAACCGTAGCCCGACAGAGTCGGGGAGATTACGTAACGTGCGCTGTTCCGCCTCCAGTTTGTGCCGGCCATAGACATTGACAGGTTGGCAAACGTCTTCCTCTTTGAGCGGCCCTGAGGTCGGTGTGCCGTTATACACCTGGTCGCTCGACATAAAGACGAGTTTGGCACCTGTTAGTTTGCAGGCCTTCGCCAATCTCACCGTGCCTTGCACGTTCACTTTGTGTGAGTCTTCGGGATGTTGTTCGCAATACCAGGTGTTGCTGAGCGCTGCACAATGAATAACTGCCTCCGGACGGTGTTCTTCCATGTATGTCTTGACGGCCTCTTCATGAGAGATGTTAAGTTCGCCGTGGGAGGGAAGTAACAGGTCGTATTTTTCTTTGTAGTAATGGGCCAGCCGGCTTCCCAGGAATCCGCTGCTGCCAGTGATGAGTAATTTTGTTTTCATCAAAGATATTAAAAAAAAACATTTGGGAATTTCAAATGTCCCTGTCGGACGATTTGAAATTCCCAAACATGATATTAAATAAGTGGTCAAAACAGTGTCTTACTTAAGACCCAATTTCTTTGCGATCTTAGCAGGGATGGCATGCTTATTGATAAGGATATTCATGGTCTTGTAAGCAACGTATGGCTTAGACACATACCACAAGCCCTTGTATGGGCCGTATACCCCCCATGAGTTCTTCATCATGAAATATTCCTTGCCATTCTGGTCTTTTGCCAAACCATAGATGATCATACCGTGGTCGTCAGTGGTTTCCCAATTGTCGTAGCCCAACTGGCGCATTCCCTGAGTGATAACCTTTTCGCCCTTGGCATCTGCAGGAGTAACACCCTTGCCGTTTGTTCCAGTCCAGCGGGCAGCGTCAGAGCCTGTCTTGTCGGCAGCAGCCTTCGTATCGGGAACGGTTGCGATGCCTTGGCGGCTGAATCCCTTTTCGCTGACGTCAGCACCCCATGCAAATGAGTAACCATTGCGAACAGCCTGATCCATCACTTCCATGAATTCGTCGAGCGGGAGGTTGTAGCTTTCAGCCCAACGCCAGTTGTCTTGAACTTCGATGATGAATTTGCTGTAGAACGGATAGTGGGTGAAGCTCGTGAGAGAAACGTAGTCGTCTGGATTCAATCCGAGGCTCTTGGCATAGCTCTGCGGCGTATATTCCTTGCCTTTGTAGGTGAACTTTTCAGGCAATTTGCCAAAGTAGTTTTCATACATGCAGTTCAAGTCTTTCTTCCACACAGGATTGATTTTCTTTGCATTGCTCTTGGCAATTGCTTCAACGTAGGCAGTTGTTACGTTGCTGAGCTGGTTGAAGTTGAACAAAGAGTCTCCATAAGGCGTGCCAGGTGCGGGCATGGCATCCTGCGGAACGATACCGTAGTTTTTCAAGCAATAGATGGCATCATAGAAAGATCCACCCTGTGAGAAACTTACGTCGCCGTGCGTACGGATTGCCTTGTCAGCGCGATCCATGTAGGTGTGGTAAACGAGGAATGATTCGCAGAGGTCGTGTTCTCCCTTGCCCATGCGGAGAAGTTCAGATTCAAGGAAGCCGAGTGAAGAATATGCCCAGCAAGTTCCGCTCTGGTTCTGGTCCTTTACGGGAGTGATGGGGTTTTCCTTGACAACGGTAAACACTGTGGAGTCTTTCTTTTCAGCTTGTGCAAAAGAAACTCCTGGCAATAGGCATAATGCCGCTGCAATAATGAGTTTTTTGTTCATTGGTTTTATTGTTTGTAAAATGAAATTGTTCTATTAGTAGATTGTAACGCAGGAGCATCCCGGAATGCAGAAATCAGTTGCGGTGCATCGCCAGAAACTCCTCAACGTCCTGCGTTTTGTATGGGATTCTCTTTTCGCCGAGGAAGCGGCATCCGTCGGACGTAATGAGCACGTCGTCTTCAATTCTGATGCCTCCAAAATCCTTGAATTTTTCGATTTCATCGAAATTGAGAAATTCCGCGTTTGTTCCTTCTTTGCGCCAGAGGTCGATGAGGTCTGGGATGAAATAGATGCCAGGTTCGTCGGTCACGACAAAGCCCTCTTCAAGGCGACGGGCAAAACGCAACGAGGCGGTGCCAAACTGGCTGGAAGGACGGATTTCATCGTCATAGCCAACGTAAGTCTGTCCGAGCCCTTCCATATCATGCACGTCCATTCCCATCATGTGTCCGAGCCCGTGAGGGAGGAAGAGGGCATGGGCTCCTGCCTTGACAGCCTCTTCGGTGTCGCCCTTCATCAGGCCCAGTTCTTTCAGGCGGTTGGTGATGAGCCGGCAGACATCCATGTGGACATCCCACCAGCGCACTCCCGGACGGGCATGAGTCAGTGCTAAGTCGTGAGCGTCAACAACAATGTCATAGATATCCTTTTGGCGCTGCGTATAATGGCCGCTGACAGGTGTGGTTCTCGTGTGGTCAGAGCAATAGTGTTCAAGAGTTTCCGCTCCCGCATCGCAAAGCATCAGTCGTCCATTCTCCAAAGCCGCTGTCGAGGGATAGCCGTGCAGGATTTCTCCATGCTGCGAAACGATGCTTTGGAAAGAGACGATGCTGCCATATTGTGCTGCAATGCCATCAAGGGCGCCGCCGATGTAATGCTCTGTGATGCCAGCGCGGCAGAGTTTCATGGCCGTGGTGTGCATCTCATAGCCGATGGCGGCAGCACGTTCCAGTTCGGCAATCTCCTCCTGGCTCTTCTTTGATCGCAGGGCAACTACAGCCTTGATGAGCGCCAGCGACGCAGCTTCGCGCTGCTTGGATGGGTGGATGCCGAGAAGATCCATGATTTGAATCTGATTGTCGTGGCGATAAGGCGGCAGGAAATGCACCTGTCGTCCTTGGCCAACGGCCTTGCCAATCATGTCGGCAAGGCCGCTCATTGGCAAAACATGGGCCACGCCACATTCTTCGGCCATGCCTTTGACGGTTGTTACGGAGCCATACCAAACGATGTCGTCAATATCAATTTCGTCACCGACCAGGTATTCTTCACCAGAATCGGCATCAATGATACCGGCCAATCCGTTGCGGTGTTGTCCGTAGAAATACAAAAAAGAGCTATCCTGGCGGAATTTATATGTGTTTGAGGGGTAGTTCATCGGACTATCGTTGTTGCCGAAAAGCACGATGACTCCATGCTGCACCATCTGCCGAAGCTGAGCTCGGCGTTCTACGTATGTTTCTTTGGAAAATAGCATGTTTACACTATGAATTTATAGTTAGTAGATAAAACTTGCTCTGACCGTTCTCTAAATAATGTCGGAGCAGGTTCTTTTTCATACGCAAAAATACGCTTTTTCTTTGGGAATGTTCTAACTTTGCAATGCTTTTTTACGTAAAACCCCGATTTAAATGTGTTCTCAGCTTAAACATGAGGGGGAGAAGGGCGAAAAGCAGTGGAAGATACAGCTTTTTGAACATTTATAAAAATGGCGGTTTGAGGCTATAAACAGGAAGTCAGAATAAATAAAAAAAGAAAGACAGATGACACTTGATTCTCGTATAGGACTGGTTTTGGAAGGCGGCGGAATGAGAGGCGTTTTCACGAGTGGCGTGCTTGATTTCATGCTCGACCATGACATCAATTTTTCGTATTGTGTCGGCGTTTCGGCAGGCGCTTGCAACGGGCTATCTTACCTAAGTAGGCAGCGCGGCCGTGCGAAACAAACAAACATCGACTTGCTGGACAAATATCAGTATATCGGCCTCAAGCATTTATGGACGCAGCACAGCATTTTGGACCAGGATGTCATTTACAACAAGATTCCCAATGAATATCTGCCCTTTGACTATGCAACTTGTTTTGCCAACCCAACAGAATTTGAGATGGTGACAACGAGCTGCCGCACGGGCATGCCTTGCTATCTATCGGAACACAGCGACAAAGACAGGCTCACGCTCATTGCAAAAGCCTCCAGCAGTCTTCCCTTTGTATGCCCCATTGTTGATGTCGACGGAGAACCCATGCTGGATGGCGGCATCGTTGACTCGATTCCTGTGGAACGAGCCATGGAAACGGGACACACCTTCAATGTAGTGGTGCTGACACGTCAGCGGGGATTCCGTTCAACAGACCGCGACATCAAAATGCCACGATTCATCTACAGAAATTACCCGAGACTCCGAATGGTGCTCAGCCACCGCCATGCATATTACAACCGCCAGTTGGAACTCGTTGAAAAACTGGAAGACGAAGGGAAAATCTTGGCCATTCGTCCCGAGATTAATCTTGACATCAGCCGACTTGAGAACAACACGAAAAGACTTACAGCCCTATATGAAGAAGGCTATTCTCAGGCCGAAACCGCGATGTCGAAATTCTTGGCAGAGAGAAAAGAGGATAGGGGAGGAGGCGTCGCCGTCTGAACCTCTGACAGTTTCCACCATTACCAACCCCGATTTTCTTCCACCACCATGTCTGTAGTCCACATTTTCAATCCATCCCACGACGAAGCCCTTGCGGCAAACACGCCCTATTACACGCCCGCAAAAGCGGCCGCTGTCTTAGAGTATGATTTGGCGGCCCTGCCTGCATGGTGGGCTTGCCAAGACGACATCGTGCTAGTCCCCAAGGGCCATGCGCTTGACGGCCAGCGTATAAACGGTTGTGTGCTGACATCTGCCCCCGATTGGGGAAAAATCAACCATGTGTGTCCTTGGGGATGGGATGCGGCAATTGTTCGGCACCTCGTCCGTCTGGGCGCACCGCAGGATTTGCTGCCAACAGATTTGCAGTTGGATGAAATACGGAAATTATCAAGCCGGGAAACGTCGGTTGCCATATTGGAAAACATGGTTGTGGAAACAGATCGATGTATCGGAAAGAGCTGGTGGGTCACTTCCAGCGATGAAGTCCGGAAACTCTCGGCGCATTTCCAGACGCTGGTGCTCAAGGCCCCGTGGTCAAGCAGCGGGAGGGGCGTATTCAAAGTGTCGGCAGACAATATCGACGTGATGCAACCACGCGTTGAGCGCATCATCAAGCGTCAGGGAGGCATCGCAGTGGAGCCGTTCTACAACCGCGTGATGGATTTCGCCCTTGAGTTTCATGTTGGCAAACACGGTGTGACATACAACGGCATTTCCGTGTTTGCAACATCAAGTACGGGCGCATATACGGGAAACTACGTGAGCGATGAACCCTGCTTGAAGAGAAGAATCCCTGAAGCGCTGCAAGGCTATTTGTCTGATGTCTGCAAAAATTTGCAGCGACATTTGCAAAATGTTTATTCGCAGCGTTACAGCGGTCCGCTCGGCGTGGACATGATGGTGGTCGAATATCAGGGGGAGAAATACATACACCCCTGCGTGGAAGTGAATCTGCGCCAAACGATGGGGAATGTCTGTGTTTCTTTGCGTTCTCAGCTAAGGCGAGGAGCTGCCATATATCGATTGCGCCCCGTTGGGGAGACAACGGAGGCAACGCTTGTCTTGACCCCTTGTGCAAAACGCATAGAGGCGGTGTTGCAGACGGAGGAGGCAGAATGAATGCAGACTTTTGCTCTCTCAAAAACACGAGGGAGTTGGAATTTAAGTAATGGTTGAGCGACCAATTTATTTTTCACCATTACTTATTATTGTTATATTCCACATGAATTTTCAATTCAGACCATCCAATTCATTTTTTTTGTGTAGCTTTGCAATTAGTAAGTAGGTACTGGAGGAATGAGGATGCGGCAAAGCAAAATCAGACTTGGAAATCTCCTCCATTAAATAAACGCCATTACTTAAAGCAAACAAGGGGGTGTCACCCATTTGGGATGGCTGAGAGCATACTCTTTGTACCTGATGCGGATCATGCCGACGAAGGGATGTGTTTGATGTTTTTAATGATCTTCAATATGGAAGATAAATGATGTCAGAAAAGTTGTGCCATCGTTTCGTGCGTGTGATGTGTTGTGTCTGCCATAAATAGATTCCCTGATACCATTATAAATAGGTGGTCAAAAATATTATATAAGACCGCCTACGTAGAAAACAATTTGCAAACAACAATCATGATACCTGTTCAGTTTATTACGCATCAAACCAAGACCATTTCGTATGAAGAGTCTGCCCTGTTGGCATTAAAGGGCGGCTGCAAATGGATCCAGTTGCGCATGAAAGACGCTTCGGATGAGGAAGTGGAAACACTGGCCCGTCGCCTGAAAGACAAATGCAGAGAATTTGACGCCGTTTTTGTGATTGACGATCGTGTAGAACTGGTAAAAAAGATAGAGGCTGACGGCGTTCATTTAGGGAAAAACGATATGCCAGTGGATGAAGCCCGCCGCTTCCTCGGCGAAGGATTTTTGATTGGCGGAACGGCAAACACCATTGAAGACGTCAGGAGGATTCACCGTGCTTCGGCCGATTACATCGGTTGCGGCCCTTTCCGTTACACAGAGACCAAGAAAAACCTTTCGCCGATCTTGGGATTGGCTGGCTACGAGGAAATCATGAAAACCATGCGTGACGAAGCAATCACAATTCCCTTGTGTGCCATTGGCGGAATCACGTTGGCCGATGTTGCCAACATCATGTCTGTCGGTGTTGATGGTATAGCCGTCAGCGGCGCCGTTCTGAATGCAGCAGATCCTGTTGAGGAAATGAAAAAGTTCATCCATGCCGACAAATCCTCTAATTAGGCGCCACTGTTGATATTCAAGCCGAGGCGTTGACACTGAAAAGAAACTGAAACCATTGATAACCAACAAATAGTATTTATATATATTCTATCAATATGGACAATTTAATGAAAATCAAATATCCCTCAAGCGAAAAGGTATATATGGAAGGGACGCTGTTCCCAGAAATCCGCGTTGCCATGCGTAAAGTCAATTTAACGCCAACCGTAACGAAAGACAAAAACGGAGAAAAGCATTTTTCCGAGAATACCCCAGTATATGTCTATGACACAAGCGGCGCATACAGCGACCCGAAAGTGGAAATCAACTTGAAACGCGGTTTGCCGCGATTACGCGAACCGTGGATATTGAAACGTGGCGGCGTTGAAAAACTCTCGCAGCAGTCGTCTGAATATTGCCGCGAACGCCTAGCCAATAAATCGCTCGACGAATTGCGCTTCCAGCACATCGCGCTTCCCTATCGCGCTTTGCCAGGCAAGTCCGTCACGCAGATGGCCTATGCCAAGCAGGGCATCATAACGCCAGAAATGGAATATGTGGCGATAAGAGAAAACATGAACTGTGAGGAGTTGGGCATCAAAACCCATATCACACCGGAGTTTGTGCGTGAAGAAGTTGCTGCTGGGCGTGCCGTCATTCCCGCCAACATCAACCACCCCGAGGCAGAGCCGATGATCATCGGGCGCAACTTCCTCGTGAAGATCAACACGAACATCGGCAATTCGGCCACAACGTCCAACATCAATGAGGAAGTTGAAAAGGCCGTATGGAGCTGCAAGTGGGGCGGCGACACAATTATGGACCTTTCAACGGGTGCCAACATCCACGAAACGCGTGAATGGATCATCAGAAACAGTCCGGTTCCCGTCGGAACCGTGCCCATGTACCAAGCCATGGAGAAAGTGCACGGTGTTGCCAAAAATCTGACGTGGGAACTCTATCGCGACACGCTGATAGAGCAATGCGAACAAGGCGTTGACTATTTCACAATTCACTGTGGCATCCGGCGCAAAAATATCCACCTTGCTAACGGACGCCTAACGGGAATGGTCAGCCGTGGCGGTTCGATAATTTCTGAATGGTGCCTGCAAAACGACCGTGAAAGTTTCCTCTATGAGCATTTCGACGACATTTGCGACATCTGCGCCCAATATGACGTGGCTATTTCTCTTGGCGACGGTCTGCGCCCTGGTTCCATATACGATGCCAACGACGCAGCACAATTTGCCGAACTCGACACGATGGGCGAACTTGTTGAACGCGCATGGGCCAAGAATGTCCAGGCATTCATCGAAGGACCAGGCCACGTGCCCATGAACAAAATCAAGGAAAACATGGAGCGGCAAATTGAGAAATGCCACAATGCTCCCTTCTATACGCTCGGTCCGCTTGTCACCGACATCGCCCCTGGATACGACCATATCACGTCGGCCATCGGTGCCGCACAGATCGGATGGCTGGGCACCGCCATGCTTTGCTACGTTACGCCAAAAGAACATTTGGCACTGCCAAACCGCGATGACGTCAGAACAGGTGTTGTCACCTACAAATTGGCAGCGCACGCAGCCGACTTGGCGAAGGGACACCCATCGGCCCAAATCCGCGATAACGCGCTATCGAAAGCAAGATATGAGTTCAGATGGAAAGACCAATTCAACCTTGGCCTTGACCCCGAACTGGCACAAAAATATTACAAGGAAGCACACTATGAGAATGGAGAGTTCTGCACGATGTGTGGCCCCAACTTCTGTGCCATGCGCATTTCCCGTCGCCTGAAAGATTGCGATGAGCATCAAGCGTAATGGCGAACATACCCCCCAAAAACAATACCAAGCATTGCTGCGTCAATCAATGTGACGCAGCAATGCATTTCGATAGATCGAGTGTGCTCCAACCCGATAAACCCTCTGTAAAAACTATTCCGTCCCCCGACATAACCAACCAATATTCCCCATGCAGGATTTCGTTCACCTTCACGTTCATAGTCAATATTCCGTTCTCGACGGACAAGCTTCAATCCCCAAGCTTGTTGACAAAGCCATTGCCGACGGGATGCGCGGCATGGCGTTGACCGATCATGGCAACATGATGGGATGCAAAGAGTTTTTCAACTACGTTTCCAAAGTGCGGGGCAAGGGTAAAGACGCCGTCCGCAAATTGGAGGAGAAATTGCAGAAACTTAATGCTGGCGATTACGAACCCGATGCAACGGAAGCAGGGATGCCCGTGGAGGAAATTACTCGTAAGGCGGAAGCCGAACTGCAGAAGCAAACGCGCATTGCCAATTTTATGCCCATCCTCGGTTGCGAGATGTATGTGGCCAGACGTGGCGATAAATCCTTGCGCAGCGGAAAAATAGACCATTCAGGATGGCACCTCATCGTGTTGGCCAAAAACGAGAAAGGCTATCACAACTTGATCAAACTCGTATCTCGCTCATGGGTCGACGGTTTCTATATGCGTCCGCGCACCGACCCCTCCGACCTGAAAAAATACCACGAAGGGCTCATTGTCAGTTCGGCATGCCTTGGCGGCGAAGTCGCGCAGAAAATCATGAAATCCACTCCCGAGGAAGTCGACAAAACCATCCTCTGGTATAAAGAAGTCTTTGGCGACGACTATTACCTGGAGCTTATGCGCCATGAAGTCAAAAACCCCGCCATCCGTGCCAACAGAGACACCTATCCCTTGCAGAAAGAGGTCAACAAAAAACTCGAAGAACTCTCTGAGAAACACCATATCAAACTGATTTGCACCAACGATAGCCACTTCGTTGACGAAGAAAACGGCGAGGCCCACGACCGCCTCATTTGTTTGGCAACCAACAAAGATCTGGACGACAAGACCCGCATGCTCTATACAAAGCAGGAATGGTTTAAAACGAGAAGCGAGATGAACGAAGTCTTTGCCGACCATCCTGAGGCCCTGGCAAACACCTGCGAAATTCTCTCGAAGGTTGAGTTCTATTCAATCGACCACGGCCCCATTATGCCCAATTTCGACATCCCCGAGGATTTCGGCACAGAAGAAGGCTACCGCCAGCAACTAACGGAGCAAGACCTCTTTGACGAGTTTACGCGCGACGAAAACGGCAATGTCGTTCTCTCAAAAGAAGACGCGGAAAACAAAATCAAGAAACTCGGAGGCTACGACAAACTCTATCGCATCAAACTCGAAGCCGACTATCTGGCAAAACTCGCCTATGAAGGGGCAAAGAAGCGCTATGGCGACCCTCTTGACGCAGAAACCAAGGAGCGTATAAACTTCGAGCTCCACATCATGAAAACGATGGGTTTCCCCGGATACTTCCTGATTGTGCAAGACTATATCAAGGCCGCCCGCGAGCAACTCAACGTCTCCGTAGGCCCCGGTCGTGGTTCCGCAGCCGGCAGTGCGGTGGCCTATTGCTTGGGAATCACCCAAATCGACCCCATCAAATACGACCTTCTGTTTGAACGTTTCCTCAACCCCGACCGCATCTCCCTCCCCGATATCGACGTCGACTTCGACGATGACGGCAGAGGAAGAGTCTTAAACTGGGTGACGCAGAAATACCATGCAGAGAATTGTGCACACATCATCACCTACGGCACGATGGCCACGAAATCCGCCATCAAAGACGTGGCCCGCGTGCAGAAACTTCCATTAGACACCAGCAACCGCCTCTGCAAAGCCATCCCCGACAAACTGCCCGAAGGCCCAGACGGGAAGGTGCCCAAGATGAACCTGACGAACGCCATTGCCTGCATTCCCGAACTGAAAGAGGCCGAAGCCTCCAATGATCCCCTTCTGCACGACACCATCCGCTATGCGAAGATGCTCGAAGGCAACATCAGAAACACGGGCGTTCATGCCTGCGGCTTCATCATCTGCCGCGACGAAATTTCCGACTGGGTACCCGTTTCAACGGCTGAGGACAAGGAGACCGGCGAAAAAGTGGCCTGCACCCAATATGAAGGCCGGGTCATTGAAGAGACGGGGCTCATCAAGATGGACTTCCTCGGACTGAAAACGCTTTCTATCATCAAAGAAACGGTTGAAAACATACGAGAAAGCCTTGGCATCGAGCTCAACATCGACAACATCAGCATCGAAGATGCCGCCACCTATCAGCTATATTGCGACGGAAACACCATAGGCACCTTCCAGTTTGAATCTGCTGGCATGCAGAAATACCTCATAGAGCTGCAGCCAACCACCTTCGAAGACCTCATCGCCATGAACGCGCTTTACCGTCCGGGGCCGATGTCCTACATCCCCCAATTCATCAAGCGCAAGCACGGAGAAGAACCAATCACCTATGACCTCCCGTGCATGGAAAAATACCTCAAAGACACCTATGGCATTACGGTATATCAAGAGCAAGTCATGCTCCTCTCGCGTGTCATCGCCAACTTCACGCGCGGCGAAAGTGACGCCTTGAGAAAAGCAATGGGAAAGAAGCTCATCGAGAAGCTAAACCACATGTATCCCAAGTTCATCAAAGGTGGCACGGCAAACGGCTACGACCCCAAGGTGCTTGAAAAAATCTGGGAAGACTGGCGTGCCTTCGCCTCCTATGCCTTCAACAAAAGCCATGCAACGTGTTATTCCTGGGTAGCCTACCAAACGGCCTATCTGAAAGCCAACTATCCAGCCCAGTATATGGCCGGTGTCATGAGTCGCAGCCTTGCCGACATCAAAACCATCACCAAACTGATGGACGAGAGCAAGTCGATGGGCATCAGCACCCTCGGCCCCGACATCAATGAGAGCCGCGTCAAATTCAGCGTCAATGCCCTCGGCGAAATCCGCTTCGGCCTTGGTGCCGTCAAAGGAGTCGGAGAAGCAGCCGTTGATGCCATCCTCTCCGAACGAAAGAAAAACGGCCCCTACCAGTCGGTCTACGACTTCATCGAGAGAATCAATTTCCTTGCCTGCAATAAGAAATGCGTTGAATGTTTGGCCCTCGCCGGTGCCTTCGACGGGTTCGGTACCATCAGTCGCGAACAATTCTTCTCCACCTGCGAAAACGGTAATATCTTCCTCGACGAACTCGTTACCTACGGCCAAAACTATCAGGCCGACAAAGCCAACGCCACCGCCTCCCTGTTTGACGACATCGCCGAAATCGAAATCACGAAACCGCAGCCGCCGAAGATCTATGCAAAATGGAGCGCCATGGAGCGGCTCAACAAAGAGCGCGACCTCATAGGCATCTACATCTCCGGCCATCCGCTCGACGACTATGCCGTCATCCTCAATCGCGTCTGCAACCTCCGCGCCGCCGAACTCGACCGTCTGGACGCGCACGCCAACGAAGAAGTCACGCTCGGCGGCATCGTCAACCTCTCGCGCGAAGGCCAAACGCGCACAGGAAAGCCCTACGGCATCTTCCGCGTGGAAGACTATTCTGGCACAGGAGAAATTGCCCTTTTTGGCGACGATTGGGCAAAATGGCGTGGATACATCGTCAACAATTCAACGCTTTTCATAACAGCCCGCGTCGAGCCCAAACGCTGGGACCCCACCAGCTTTGAACTGCGCATCGGCAACATAGAATTTCTCTCCGATGTCAAAGACCGCAAAATTGAGAGCCTAACCGTCGGCATCCGTCTGGAAGCGCTCGACGACAAAACGACAAACGACCTCTCCCAGATGCTTAAAGAAAGCAATGGCCCAGTCGCACTCTTCTTCAAAATCCTTGACGGAAACACCCAGTCCAACGTGTTGCTGCAAGCCACGGGGCGGAAAATCTCCATAAAAAAAGACCTCCTGGATTACATTGACGCGAGCAATGCGCTTTCGTATGAAATTAATTGATAACTTTGTAACTGGTTAAGGGAAAAAAGGAGATAGAAGGGGTGCACACGCATCCTCCTTTTTTCCACACCCGTAAAAACAATCAACCCATAAAATAAAAAAACAATGGCTTTAACAATCAACGATCAAAACTTCGAAACAATCTCCTCAGAGGGCCTGCCCTTGATTATCGACTTCTCAGCCACTTGGTGCGGCCCGTGCAAAAAAATCGCCCCCATCATCGACGAACTCGCAGAAGAATATGCCGGTAAGGTAACCATCTGCAAGTGTGACGTTGACGAGAGCGAAGAGCTCACTTCGCGTTTCGGCGTACGCAACGTGCCAACCGTCTTATTCATCAAAAACGGCGAAGTCGTCAACAAGCACGTAGGCGCAGCAAAGAAATCAGACTTTGTTGAGCTCATTGAGCAATTCCTCGGATAAAAAAACGCGAGAGAGAAACATGGCAATTCTTGACGAAGAACTCATCCGCGACGCCAATGAAGACGCAGAGGCCATACGCCACATCAGAGCACAGATGCCCTCTTCCATGAGCGCCCTTTGCACCGATGCAGACCTCCAGCAAATCATTGATGCAACAGTCGACACGCTTGCAACGAGCGACATCCTCGAGAGCCAGGCCGACGCTGACGGCTTCATCGACATCAACCTTGATATCTTGGCCCAGCAAGTTGCGAAAGAAGTGGGACAAACAGGCATCAACGGCTTGTCGACAGACGACATCCAGTTCATCGTTGAAACCTGGATGGATTTTGACGAGAGCCAAAATGAAGACTGAGACTCCGAAGGAAATAAACAATAGCGGTACATTCAAAAGAAGGACAACATTTCCTGCCTTTGAATGTACCGCTAATTGTATAAATGGAGACTCGAAATAATTTATAATATCTATGTGTGGGGGATTCGGAGGGGGATATTATAATCTAATGTTTGAATTTTGTTTTCTCCCCCAACTCCAAGTGAGGCAAAGTTCACCCTAAAATGAACCTTGCCTCACTTTGTTTTTGCCTTGGTAAATCTGTCCTGCATAACGGGGTTACCTTCTTTTCTAGTCCACTATTCGCCGACATGATGTCGGCCTTCAACGAATTTGCCTGTCAAGGCAAAATGCCTCGTGGCCTTGCGTTTGATCATTTCTTTATGAAGACCTTGCCTTTCTGGATATAGATGCCGCTCTGCGTGGTGGCGTTCACGCGGCGTCCCGCTAAATCATAGATGAGTGTGTCTTCGTTTTTTTCTGAATCGACTTGCTCAATGCCTGTCTCGATGTCTCCAAAGTTTAAGCCTAATGCTGGAGTTGCAATGCCGTCTATATGCAGATAGCTCTTATTGGCACCGGGAGAGTCGTCCAAGTCAGCTTTATAAAATTGCGTGATATTGTTGGTATTGGCCAATACATAGTTTCCTGATGTCATGGCAACGGAAGTGTTTAACGTGGCGAACGAGAAGGACTCGACAGACAGCGGTTTGACTTCTGTGGCAGCAGGCGTCAGCAGCGTTTGGGTGCAATCTTTTTCGCTTACCAAGATGACGCCTTGTTTTGCAGGTATGTAGTCTTTGATTTCTTCCATCTTCACGCACTGTTTGTCTGCTAAATAGCCAGCGGCATGGAAGGCCCGTATGTTTTCGGGAAGGATGGTCGCGAAGGGGGCGCTGAAGGTGGCAATTCGGCAGCCTTCTTCCAAACCAGAAATGGCTTGGCCCTCGATGGTGTTGAAAAAGACCGTGTTGTTGTAGGGCACGGCTGATTCTTCAACCATTACGGCAGAACTGCCTTCTTCTTTCTTGAAAACAGGGACTGTGGCGCCATTTGCTTTTCCGTCGTCATAGACGGAGAAATAGACTTTTTGATATTGCTCATAGCGGTAACGGATTCCGACCAGCGAAAGGCAGCCTATGCGAGCGTCGTTGTCGGCAGGCGTGTTGTTGACTAAATGGCTATTCAGGTTGCCAAACTGCAAGGTGCTGAAATTTTGGTCGAAGCCTTCAGAATATCCCTTGTTGTCGAAAGGAGGATTGTTGAGCTCTTTGCCGAAGAAGGAGAGATAGTGGCCCTCTTCATCCGAAAAGACATAACAGATGTTGCCTTTCTCGTCGAGGAAACGGTGGCAGATGAAATTCGCTGTGCGAGGGAGAGGGTCGTTTGTGCGTAATTTGTAGCCCATCTTCTGCGTGTCGCTATCATAACAGATGTAATACTGATGCTCTCCATCCTGCGCCTTGAAGGTGAATGTATAGGTCTTGCCATCTTCGGGTAAGGCGTGGGATTGAAGATATGCTTCCAGAGACGCAGCCAATTTTTCGGCGGCTGCATTTTTTTGCGAAACTGTTGCCTGCTTGTCGTTTTCAAGATTTTGGGCTGTTTCCAAATCCTGCTTCAAAGTGTTGGCAGTTTCCAGTGTTGGGAATCCTGGTTGCCCTTCTTTTCCATTTACCTTGCCGATGTAGGTCTGTGCTTTACTGATGACCTGCGACAATTCGGATTTCTCGGGCGAATCGGCATGGTTGGTGAGCCAGTCGAGAGAGAAGCGTACGAAGACCAAGTCGTGGTCGGAGGCGCCATCTTCTAAGTAGCAACCGATGGTTCCGTCTGGCAATACCGTCAAAGAGGAATAGGCCGAAGCATCGGGGCAGAGGGTGCGATGGACGGGGAATGTTTTTCCTTCATCGTAGCTCATGTAGCAGCTGACGTTTTTGCGGCTACCAGCATCGGGGAATGTGTGGAGCAGGCGATTGCGAGAGGCGCCGTCTTTGGTGGAACTATAGACAATCATGGAACCGTTGCAAGGATTGGTCTTGAGGTCGGGATGTGTATAGTGTGTTCCCCAGGTCTTTCCCTTGTCGTGCGAAACGTTGAACTCTCGTCCGCCAGAACGTCGCATGCTGATCAGAATGTCGCCATTGTTGAGCTCCACGAGTTTTGCTTCATCGCCAGCATCCCATGCTGGCTGAGAAGATTCGATTTTCCAGGTTTCTCCGTCGTCGTAGGACACGCAGGCATAATCAGAAAAACCGTTCTTTCCAGGAACCTTTGCGGCAACAGCAACCATGAGGACGCCATCGTGCGTGCAAATGCCACGTCCGGATGTGAGCAGCATGGAAGTCCATTTACGGGCTATTGGATCACTGCATTTTGCGCCATAGAGACTATGGGTGATTTCTACTGGTTTTGTCCATGTCTTGCCATTGTCGTCACTGTGTACCTTGTATTTTCTGAAAGGCTCTTCAGACGTGCTGTTAAAAAGTCCGGCTTTTCCGCCGTTGTAGAGAACGATGAGACGGCCGTTTTTGTTTTTAAGGATTGCGGCATCGCCATATCCGATTGTGCCAGGTTCGTCGCCAGCAATGCAGATTGGTTTGCTCCATGTCTTTCCGTTGTCTGTGCTACGATTGACATAAAGGTCTATGTGTTGTGGCAAGTCTACGTTGTTGTTGATGCGTCGGTCGGTCACTGTGACCAAGGTGCCATCGTCGGCCGTGATGATGGCTGGAATGCGATAGTTCTTTGAGCCGTAGTCTCCGCCAGCAAGCACCACGCTTTCCGTTAGGAAGATGGTCGTTGGGTATGATGGTTTTCCGTTGGATGGCTTGAAACTTTTGTTTTGTGCGCTGGTCATGTCAACAAGTTGGGCCTGGATGAGATTGCCCTCTTTTGCCTGTTCATCCACGTCGCAGGTTATATAGAAGATATTGTCGCCAGAAAGCATTTTCAGCTGGCTGTTGAGTTTCAATTCCATTTCGGGCGCAATGGGTCCTTCCGTTTGGGAAAGCAAGGTTGATTGCTGAGGACGCAGGCGGCGACTGTCGTTGGAGGCATAGAGGCAGACGCGTTTGATGTCGTTGAGGTTGGTGGTTCCCTTTAGGCTTATTTTCACTTTCGAAAGAAACATTTCTCCCTGGAATCCACTGACATTCGCCACAATGCGCAACACAGGGACATTTTGGTTGCCTTTGCCAGTCGCTGTTTTGGCGTTGGAAACCACTATTTCATTGATTTCTACGGGCGCTTTCAGTTGCTCTTCCGAGATGGGTTCGAAATACCATGCAGAGCCGGTGCCTTCTCCTGCCTTCCAGTTGCAAATGCGCTGGATGTCCCAAGAGGGGCAGTGGTAATAGCAGTTGTTGCCAATGATGTTAAATTGTTGGTTGTCAAGGTAGGAAAAACTGATTTCGACGTCTTTCTTGCCCATGCTGAAGGGTTCATTGGTTGTTGTCACTGGCTGGATTTGTTCCTTTGTATTGTAATTCACCAGCACTCTTTTGCCATCGGGACGCTTTTCGAGCATCCATACCATGTTTGCGTTGACAGCCTTGGTGTTGAGCGTGCAGCAAGGACGTCCTTCTGAGTTGAGTGTGAGCAACGCTCCTTTTAGATCACTACTGGTGGAGCCAGAACGTAAAAAATAATGCTGGTTGTCTTGAGGATAGGCAATCGTTTTTTTCATGTCGCTGATGAGAGCCACTAACTGGCGGAGTGTGGACTGGCTCATGTCGGTTGAGCTTTCAATGGATGCCAGTCTCTGCTTGAAATCAGCTCTTTCTGTCTCGCTCCAAAGCAGCTCTCCCGGTTGGGTGCCTATGTTCTTCTGTTTCATCAACAGGCGTGCCTCGTTTAAGCGCATATAGAGCATGGCTTTAATATCGGCTGCCGGAATAAAGAACCATGCCGTTGTTTTGCCCTTATTCTTGGCTCCGCCGCGATCGTAATTATATCGGTCGGCAATGATGGCTCCGCCTGGTGTTGTACATTTAATCCATAGCGGGCTACAGCTGCCAGTTTTGATTATATATTGTTTCTGGGTGCCACTGATGAGTTGGAGAAGCAGTTTCTCGCCTTTTTCATTCGAGCCCCAAGACCCCGTCATGTAACCACCAGTTCCTACATTGAGCAATCTGGATTCGCCGTTGATTTTGACGATTTTGAATTGCTCATTATTGGTGAACTGGGCAGTGTGGATGGTGTATCGAGACTCGTTGGTGGAACTGTTATATACCACGAAATTTTTCTCGTACATGGGGAAAAAGTCTGCTGTTAGACCATTGGAAGGGTCGCCAGGGACACGTTGGTCTGCTGCTGACAACAAATAATAACTCTCTCCTTCAGTTGGGGTTGCAGCGACATGGTCTGCCGTTAGATTTCCAACCGTGGTTGTTTGCGCCTGGGCAACTCCAAAGAGGGAGAAGAGGCAAAGAATAATTGGTATAAAAGTTTTTCTCATAAAAAAGTAGTGCTATTACGGTTTTGTTTATCTTATTTGTCTGACAAATTTAAGAATAGTCATAAAAACTTTTTGGATGTTGATAGGTAAAAGAAGTTAAATATGTTATTAAGCATATTTTCTATGTATGGTTACGCTATAATTTGAACGCTTTTACTTGAATTGTTCAAAAGCTCGAAAACAATATGCATGTAATATGTCTCTCTATATTGGTTAACTGGTTTCTTCCCGGGGATAAGTTGTCGTGCTGGCTCAATGAAGGGATTGGAGAATGGGGGCAACACTGGCAAACGAATAGGAATATGGATTATCGCGTTGGGCAGGGTGGAGGCGCATGCTTCCCATTTGAGCGTAGCTTATGTTTCGGCTCTGCCTTTATTCTATGAAATCTTTGTAAATTTGCACGTTATTAGTTACAAATTACAATTTACGAAGATGCAAAATTTACGTGTTTCTATATTATTAAAGTCCATGCGTTTTTACGCTTACCACGGTGTGCTTCCACAGGAGCGCTGCGTGGGCGGTGACTATGAGGTTAATGTCAGACTGGAGGTTGAGAAGGCCGCTGCCGCGGTGTGGGCCGATTCTTTGGCACACACCGTTAACTACGCAGACGTATTTCGCCTGACGGAAGAAGAGATGATGCGCCCGGCGGGGTTGCTGGAGCATGTGGCGGGGAGAATTTTAAACCGGATTTTCCAATGCTGGCATCAAGTGGCGGCGGCAGAGGTCTGCGTCAGGAAATGCGTGCCTCCCGTGGAGGGAGCGATGATGAGCGCTGAGGTGTGTCTGCGGGCGGAAAATCCGTGGGGCACGGAGACGCGACTGCTGGTGCTGGATTTTGACGGCACGCTGGCCGATACGGCACAGGGTATCGTGGAGACGATGCAGGCGACTTTCAAGACGCACGGCTGCAAAATGGTGCCAGGGGAGAGGACGGTCAAAGAAACGATCGGACTGCCGCTACATGAGGCGATGAAACAACTGCTGTCTGAAGAGACGGCTGAGGAGACCGTGGCGCTCTACGTGGAAACCTACAGGGAGCGCTTTGAGGAAATCGGCGCGGCGGCAACGAAGGCCTATCCCAAGGTGGCGAAGACGCTGGAGCGGATTAAGAGGGAAAGGGGCGAGAATGTGGGCATCGCGATTGCCACGAGCCGCAGCCATCGGTCGGTTGTGGACTTATGCGGCAAAATGGGACTTGCTCCCTATATTGACAGTTATGTGGCGGCAGACGACGTGACGCGGAACAAGCCAGATGCAGAGTCAGTTTTGAAACTGATGGAAATTTTCGGCGTGGAGGCGCAGGAGGTGCTCGTCGTGGGCGACACGACGTTTGACATGGAAATGGGGAAGGCCGCAGGATGCAGGACTTGCGGGGTTACTTATGGGAATCACGACGCAACGCAGTTGGCGGAAGCGGGTGCGACAGCGCTGGCGGATGATTTCACGGTTGTGGCGGGCTTGATTCTATGAGAAACGGGGAGGTTCTAGCTGCTACGGCTTTGGCTATTCGGATGTAGTGGGGGGCTCGGCTAACGGCGTGTAATGACCTACACTTTTTAGGTGGGTGTTCAAAATCCAGAAAAATCTCTGCGCGGTTTTAAGCCAAATAGAAAGCAACGAAGCATGCGCACATGATGCGGGAAGGGGGAGTTAATAGACCATGCTATCCATGAGAACGTCGTGTGGCTCGGTCGGGATGTGGCTGAATATCTGAAAGGGGAAGCAAATGCCCGATTTGTGGGCCGACATGACGCCAGGGAGGGCGAGAAAACGGTCGTAGAAACCTTTGCCGCGCCCGAGGCGTGCTCCTTGTGGCGTGAAAGCCATGCCAGGAACAATGATGAATTGAGGCGGAAGGAAATTCCCCCAAGGCTGCGAGGGGGAATGAGAGAGCGCGGAGGGTTCCATGATGCCAAACGCCCCAGCATGGAGGTTGTTTTCGCCGAGGTAACGTCCGAGGATGATGTGGTCGGCTTGAACGATAGGAAGGTATATTTCCTTGACAGCTGCATATTTTTGCAGGAAGGGCAGCGAAAAGGGTTCGTCTGGCAGTGGATGATAGGCCATGATGCGGCTGGCGCGTTGGAACTCTGGCATTTGCTCTATTCTGGCATAGAGGGCAGCAGAGCGATGCAAGCGTTCTTCGGCGGAGAGTTGGCGGAACTTTTGGCGCACTTGGAAGCGTATGGCTCGTTTTTCTTCTTGTGTGGTCATGGGCTGGGATTTGTTTCGCTTTTTTCTTAGGGGAGAAACTGGGTGGATTTTAGTAATGGTAAGTGGGATAAGTAGGTGTTCATAATTAGTTTATTGTGTTCATGCAGGTAGGGATAAACCAGTTTAATACTAATTTTGAACACCTACTTAAGAAAATGACTTGTACGACATATCTTTTCGCCGCCCCCCCGAAAAAAAGAACATGCCCAAAGCGGTGTGCTTCAGGCATTGTGCTTTACGTATGAGTGTGTGGAAAGGGGGTGTTACATTGTTTTGTATATCAGCGCAACGGCTTGAGCGGAGATGCCTTCTTTGCGTCCTTCAAATCCGAGACATTCGGTGGTGGTGGCTTTGATGTTGATGTCGTCGGAGCTTACGTTCATGATGGGTGCCAATTTTTCTCTCATGGCCTGGATGTGTGGTGAGAGTTTTGGCGCTTGGGCAACAATGATGGCATCAACATTGCCAACGGCATATCCTTTTTCGTTTAAAAGGGCGACAACGCGGTGCAAGAGTATGCAACTATCGATGCCGAGGAACTCAGAGGAGGTGTCGGGGAAATGGCGGCCGATGTCGCCCAAGGCGGCTGCACCGAGCAGGGCATCGCAAATGGCATGTATGAGGACATCGGCATCACTGTGGCCGAGAAGCCCGTGGGTGTGGGGAATGGTGATGCCGCCGAGCGTGAGGGGGCGGTTGGGAACAAGGCAGTGGACATCATAGCCAAGGCCTGTTCTGATGTTTGGCTTTTCCATGATTGTGATTGAGATTGATGGTGGGGTAGAGGGGCGTCAGCGACGACGGAAGAAATCGGTGATGCCATCGAAATCGAAGGAGAGCGAAACGCGGAGCGTCTGGTCGAGAGGATTGGAGGGGGCTGTTGAAATGACATAGCCTGCGTCGATGGTCATGACGTTCATGCGGAAGCCTGCTCCGACGGTGAAGTATTTTCTGTTGCCCTGCATCTCGCTTTCATGATGGTATCCAGCGCGTAGGGAGAATTTGTCGTTGTAGGTGTATTCCGCACCAAGGCTCCACTGGATTTCTTCGAGTTCTCCCTTGAAACCTCTTTCCGAATCTCCAAAGCTCTTGAAGATGCCCGAGATGGAGGATGTTTCGTAATACTGGTCGCGCACGCGCTGTTCGTAGGTTTCGTTGTCTTCGTCTTCGCGCTTCAGCGGTTTTGAGGGCACAAGGAGCTTGTTGGCATCAGCTGAGATGGAGAAGCGGTTGAACTCGTTGATGGGAACCATGAAACTGAATCCAAGGCGGAGGTTAGTCGGTATGAAATAAGAATAGTCGTCGCCATAATTGATTTTACTGCCGATGTTGCTGATGTTCATACCAAGGGACAACTGGCATTCGCGACTTCCCATCATGACGTAGTTGTTATAGAAACAGGCGATGTCGGCAGCGAAGGCTGAACCGGGGGTCGTGTTGTCGTCGTAGTGTCCAGAGAGGTCGGAATACATGTAGCGGAGCGCCACGGCAGCTGAAAATTTCTCAGAGAGCATTCGCGAATAGGCCACGTCAACGCCAAGTTCGTAGGGCTTGACTTGCATGGTGCCTGCCGTGACGTCGCCCAAAGAGAAATAGCGCAAAGAACCGCTAATGGCCTGATAATCGCCAATGCGCATATATCCCGTTGCATTGAGGAGGGCGATGTCGTTGACGAGTTGGCGCAGCCAGGGCGTATAGTTCAAGGCGAGACCCGCACGCGAAATGGTGAAGGGATATTTTGCTGGGTTCCAGCTTTGAGAGTTGACATCGGGATCGGTGGCGGCACCGAGGTCGCCCATTGCGGCGGCGCGTGCGTCGGCAGCGATGGACTGCGAGGTGACGGCCGTGAGGATGGGATTGAATTTGTCTTTTATGTCGTCGTCACCAGCATAGGCGGAAACGGTTGACAATTGGCTGGCAGCGAGCGCTGCGATGAGATATTTGTTTGCTTTTGACATGATCTGTTAGTGGGTTTTATGAAAAGTGTCGGGGGAACACAAGTGGGGCTTATGTAAATGGTGAGAAAATAATTCGAGCATTTTTGACGGGTAAGGAGATAGTCGCTCTTTTCTTATACCCTATCAAAATTGATCACTTTACTCTTTCATCATTACTATGTTTCTGCCACCTGTCTATCTGATAATGAGTTTTTTGGTTGCTGTTTTCAATTTGCCTCCCTCTCCCGACATGGTGGCCCGAAAGAGATAGATGCCTGCGGGGAGCGGAGTTCCCGATGTGTCGCTGACGTTCCATTGTTTGGTGAGATACGACTTAGATGTTTGGGATTCGTGGCTCCAGACACGGCGTCCGTAAGCATCAAATATTTCGATGGTGGCTTGCGATGCCGCCTGATTGCTTCCCTCGGGGATGCGCAGAATGAAGGTCGTGGCGGTCTTGACGGGGTTTTCCGTGATGTTGACGTCGAAGGAATCCTCTGAGAGCTGGCCGACATAGAACGTGAGCGCTGCTGTCGTTGAATTGTTGTTGACATCCCATGCCTTGAAAGAGAGGGTGTGTTTGCCTGGTTGCATTTCTGGCATTTGCCAACTAACGCTACCGGCATTGTAGGTGCCGAAGTCATACTTGAAATAGGGCGTCAGAGTATAGACCTGGGAGGGGTCGTTGTCAATACAGAGAGACATGTCGTGTCCGAGACTGACACCAGACGTATTAACCGCTACATCGTCTTTGACGCGTGCGAGGAAGAGGGGCGTGCTTGACACAATGCCTCCATCGGGGAAATCGTAGTTGTCGAGACTGACGAACACTTGGGGCGCGAGGGTATCGGCTGACGCTTCCTCGCTGGTGCCGTTCAGGCAGAATTGTTCGTTATGGCCTATCGCTGAGTGGTTGTTGCGGAGGTCGGAGGCAAAAAATGTGATACGTGCAGAGGAAGAAGAATAGCTGATGTCGCGCGGAACGGACATGCTGATGACGAAGCGTCCGTTTCTCACCGAATCGTTGATTTCCATGAGCGTCTTTGTGCGGTCTTGGTAAACCTGTGCTTTTGTGGCGCCAGTGTTGTTGACACACGTGATGGTATCCATCTTGTCGGACAAGACGGCGTTAACAACGCCGCTGAAGGTGTTGGCGAAGACGGCATCTGGCGTTTCGATGTGACCGCTAAAACGCGCCACAGAAGAAGCTTTCAGCGCCTGCATGGAAGTGGGTGTCAGGGGTTGGCCGTTGATGCTGTCGAGCACCACTGCGTGGCGCGGCAATGCAACAGGGAGAGCAGGGTCGCCCAAGAGGGCATATTTGAGTTTATTGATGGTGGCATCGGTATTGCTTGTGATGAGCGCCGTTTTTGCCTTGAGCAGGGCTTCTCCGAAGGTGGCAGGCTGACTGCCCTTTTTCAGCAGGAAGCGGCAGAATCTGGTGTTCAGTTCAACATTTCTTTCGGCAAAAACAGAGCGCGAAGCACACAACACGGCTACTGCCCCGCCATTGGGGTTGAAGAGAGCAGTGCGGCCGATGTCGGATTGCGGCATGTCGTAAGGTGAGATTTTGCAGGAGGCTAAAATCCAAAGCGGCAAGGAGGACGTCTGGTTGTCAGAAAAGTCGTCCTTTACAAGCACCCTTGCGTGTGAAACCTGATCGGGGCTCCCGTGACCGACATAATCGAAGAGTAGCGCCCCCTCACGCATGGCACGCTGCAGATCACGTGTGGCCTGCGGATAGGAATATCCCGTTGCTGTGTAGGTGCGCTTGTAAGCATCCCAATATGACTTATGAAGCAGGAGGTTGCCGCCAGTTGTCGACGTAATGCTGTTGGCAACGTCTTCAGCGCCTCTCATGTGCAGGTTGTTGTCTTTATCGTCGCCCAACACATAGGCCCTGCTTTGCCATGTTCCTTGGTTGGCCCCCGTCAGATAGGCGATAGACTTGTTGACCATCACGGCGGCTTCCGCTGTAGTTGGACAGGGGAAACGTCCGATGGAAATGTCGGGCTTGTTTGCACCATAATTAACGCCCTCACCATCATCGAGCCATGAGAAGAAATCGTCTGTCGTGTAGGAATAGAGGTCGCCGATTGAGAGCGAAGAGCTCAGGCTATTTGTAGCATTGTGGCTGACTTCAAAGATGAGGAGATAGTTGTCTGGATTTTTTCCTTGGAAGGAGGTCGTCAGCAAACGGTTGTCCCACACACTTGGCCCCATGAAGAGCAAATATTGCGGGGCATCAGCTGTTGTGGCGGCTCTGTCGTAGAGCATTTTGAGGTAACGGCGATAGGCAGAGGCATCGGGCGTTCCAGAAGAAAACTCGTTGTAGAGCTGCATGGCCGTTACGACTTTTACGTTGAGATTCTGGTGTTTGCGATGGGCCTCTGCCAAACGGTTGGCTTCGCTAAGGAATTTCCCGTCGGAGGGGATGATGATGACCATCTGCACCAGGCTGTCGGCATGGAGGTTCTGATTGCCAACCACGCCCCAAAAAGCGGGAGAGGGGTATGTCTGGTTGTCGTTGAAGACAACAAAGCGCTGTGTGCCATCGGCAACATTCGCCTCCAATGTGTCTGTCTTACTAAGCGTGGCCTGCATGCGCACCGTGTGGTTTTTCCCGTTGGCAATCTGCCACAATTGGCTGTGGCTGGTGGCGTCGGCAATTTTCAGTTTCAAACTGCCAGACATCTCGGGCGAGAAGGCGTAGGGAGCGTCAGTGGCTTTCAGTTGCCGCGGATAATGAATGCGGATGTAGTTGAGACGAGAGGTGGCAACTGGGCTGACGGTGAATTTGAAGGCGTTAGTTTCTGCAAAGCGCGACGTTGGTATGTCGTACGATTTTCTTGATTCACGGGCAGACTCGTCACTTCCGTAGGCGCTGACACTTATGCTCGGGAGCTTATAAGCGTTGTTGAGAATGATGCCGACAGAAGTGGTTGTCTTGCTGCTGGCAGCAAAGGCAATATCGACGTTTGCTGTTCCGTTTGGCATGATGCTGGGCGTGGCAAGTTTGAAGGTATGGGAATTGCCTTCCGCAAAATTATGGCCGTCATAAAGTTCGCGCCCGCCTTCATAAAATCCCGCTTCGTCACTATCCAAGACGACATGGTGCGTGATGACAGCGCAGGAAACTGAAGACGAGGATGTTTGCTGAGAGGTCGCGATGCGGAGCGGCTGGTCGCCCTCGGTTACGAAATAACAGGAGACGGTGCTGTAGGGATTGTTTTCGTGTCGTGTTGACGTCCAGCGCGTGGTGCCCTCTGCGAAAAAAAACAGTTTGTCGTCGGATATATAGGTTGACACCTCACAGAGGTCGTCGGGCGTTTGGTTGTCAGATGTGAAGTCCCACGTCTCTGGAATCATGCGTCCTCCATAGCCATAAATTTTGACGCGATTGATGTCGGCAAATCCGTTTTGCTTGAGCTGCTTTGCTGTCAGCTGATAAATGCCTTCTTCTTTCACACTGATTTTCACCCATTTCCCACTGGCCAATACTGACTTATTTTTCCAGCGTTTTGACATATCGGCCTGAGAGGAGCCTGTTGGCAAAAAGAGGGTCGTGGCATTTTCCTCTTTCCCGTTTGCCATGCTTTTAATTCTCTGCTCGCCACGGTTTGCTTCGAACGACGTCAGAGATATTTTGCAAGAGGTGAGGCGCATGAGCACACCGTTTTTCCTAAAAATCGGGCATAGGCTAATTTCCAGGATTCTTTTTTTGCGACTGATGCCGCAGACAACATGCGGTTTGATATTATCTGGAATGTGAAGTCCGCTTTTCTTCAAAAGCGCTGTTTCCTCCGATGTCAGTAGCTGGCATTCTGGATAGAGCACGCTGACCTTGACAGCGCTGCCAAGGAAGGCGTTTTCGCGGCTATCGACAAACGATTTGTTTTCCATACCAGACATATCTGCTCGCTCGCTGGCCGCATCGATGTTTCTCTGCATTGTGAACACAGGAAGCTGGTTGGAGGTGACGGGATAATCTTTCGCAGTCAATTGAATAAAGCCAGAAAGGGTGTCTTGGCTTTCCCTTTGCCCCGCGAAGATGTTTCCCTGAACAAATATCAGAGACGCAAGGAGAAAGAGGTATTTGCGTATATGTCGGAACATGCGGTTGTTTTTAACTGGGTGATACCTATACATTGGGAGATTATACAGGGGAATTAAAGTGGCGGCAGACGGCTATTTGATTGAAAATTGGAGCACGCGTTTGCCGTTTAAATACCCTTCTATACTATGATCTGTCTCGGCTTTTGTGGGAGGACAGGGGAAACCATAGTAAATGAGGTCGCCTTGGCGCAACATGAAAAACTGCGATACGTGGCTGACGATTTCAGCCAAACTAAAATTGGCATTCTCATTCGAGGATTGCTGGACCACCAGGCCATTGTCTTTCAGCATGAAGGAGGCGCAGGGGAGATTGAGGTCGGCAACAGGCTGAAACTGTCCCACGGCGGCAGCACCGTCAAAGCCCTTGCTGATGTCCCATGGCAGATGGTTTGACAGGCAATGTTCAAACAAATTGTCGGCCGTGAAGGCAATGCCCACTGTGGCTGTGTCGAAATATCTGTATGCATATTGGGGGGCTATGTAGCGTCCGAGCCGACTTATTCTGATGACAAGAGAACCCTGGTAACTGCATGGCTGGGCATAGTCTGGAATGAAAAACGGACGATGTTTCAGCAAGAGGGCCGTGTCCGGAAGTTCGTAAACGACCGGCGTGTTTGATATAAACGTCGGGAAAAGCGATTTATTGCACGCTGAAGGAGTGAAATTATTGTGTATTGCAAAAATATTCATTGTTGGCAGTTTTAAATTCTATGCCGTTGAGGTTGGTTTTTATAGGCTTATATCGAGACCGAACGATAGCATTTCCTTAAATTGGATATATGATTTGCCCTCTTTGCGTCTGACGCTGTCGTCAAATCGTGGGAAAATGAAGAGTTCTGTAGTCAAGTATTTGTTGAACTTCATCTTGAAAGTACTTTCCCATTCCAACTGGGCTTTGCTGTAGTCCGTGTAATAATATATTCGGCCGTTCCAACTGATGTTCTTGATGATGTTCCAGTTGTATTTGATCGTGATATTGGAACCATAGCCCAATTTCGAATGTTTGCCTTTGTCGACACCAAATGACGTGGCGAGATTTTTTCTGTCGACGTATTTAAAATTGGCAGCGATGGGGGAAATCGCTGCACTCATGTTGAAATTCCTGCAGTTGAATTTATAGTCCATACCGATTGAAAACAGGTTTTCAAAGGGCGACATGAAGTCGGAATAAACCTTGGTGTCGTTGCTGCGGTATCCGCGATAGAACTGGGTCCAGCTTTGCAGCATAAAGGTGTAATACCAATGCTTTGTTGCTCTCAAGCCGAGCTTGTTTGTCATACGGATCATGTCGGCGTTGGTGCGGAACTTATGCTTTTCGTCGTTCTGAGTGGAAAGGAAGCCCAACTTGCTTTCAAGGGTGTTTGTGAAAACGACTTTCTGCTTGTTATTATACGTCGCTTCGAGATTCAGTTGCACAAGCCATGAATAATTGCTCTCTCCGCCTTTATACCAGTTGTCTGATATATGATTTTGCATCAGTTGCAATTTGGGATTGGCTTTAAATTTCCAGAAATTTGGTTTTCTGATCGTGACCTTCCAATCATTGGCAAAGGTATCATCTTCTGGCCTGTCGTCGTTCGATGTTTTGCCAGAGAGACTGACTTGAGGGCGCACTTCCTGCACCAAACTATGGGATGAGCCCACGGCCGTTTTCTCGTCGTCTTCTAAAAATCGGATGCACCAAGGCACACTGACATACGCATGTACCAGCACACTGTCCATGGCCGTTTGAACAAAGTCTTCACGAAGATGTTTGTCGCTTCCAGTTTGCAGAACGCCGACAAGACGGTGTATGGGCGCTTGGAAATAGGTGGATGAAGAGAAAAGCGGGAAATAATACGGCGCGGGAGCCGTCACTTCATACTGGCTCCTGTTTTCCCGGTACGACACTATCATGTTTTCAAGGGAATCAGCCTGTTCGGTGTACACTTTGGAGAGATGTTCCAAGATTTTCTGATTAATCTGATTCTTGGGCATTTCGTGAAGGTGCCTACTTTTTGTTTGAGCCTGAGCGCTCGTTGCCAAAACCATACCTGACGAAAGCGCTGCAGTGCATATAATCTTATGAAGCGTAGTGATGTTCATGTTGTTGCCAGTTGATAAAGAGCCATGATAATGATGTAGCCGTCTTTCATTATCATGGCGCAATGCTGTGATGATATATTGTTCCTGACGGGCCAAAAGAATGGTCGAAGTGAGAACAGAGAGATAATCTAAAGGGTAGGGGAGAGGACTGCTTTGGAAGCGGCGCCTATGGGGCTACTTGCGGCGCTTGATGTCAATCAAATAAGTAAATTTGATGACAATTGTTCCATGGTTTGACCTTGAGAATACGTCCTTTTTGCTATTGGAAAATATATCAGACAATCCGTAATAATATCTTCCGTCAACCATGAAATGCCCGATTTTTGTGTTGGCCTCTACGCCGAGACCACCCGTGATACCATAATCGAATTTATGGTCGATGTTCATGTCATATTGCGCAAACATGTTGTTCAGACGGTCGGGATTTCCTTCGGAATTGAGCGTCCACGTGTCACCATATTTGGAGCGGCTGTTTACGCAGAAGCCAACTTGCGGACCCGCCAGAAAGTAGGCCATGAGCCCCCTCTGCTCATGCCCCCAGCCAAGACGTGCAAGCATGGGAATCTGCACGTAGTTCATCTGCCGGGAATAGGTGTCGGCCAAGGGAACATCGCCACTGCCGTGGATGTTCTCATCCCAACCAAGCTGCGCATAATTGACCTCCATCTGCAGGGCACACAGCGTCTTGAAATATTTTTCGCTTGTCAAGCGCAACGTCATACCGAAGGTGGCGCCTTTGTGCATGTTTTGTTTTATGGTCGGATCAAAGGAGATGGAGTTTAATGCGGCACCAGCATTGAAGCCGATGGCAACGGCATCGCGAGCTTCGCCGATTTGTGCAGAAACATGCGTGTGTGCGCTAAACATAAGACCAAGGGCCAAAGCGAGGTTGCGCAGATGATGTATCATATATCTAATTTATTTCACTGAGTAAAAGTTGGATGGTTCTATATGCCCAGACCACCTGGGCGCTTGGGAAGACTGTTCGATGGAACATCCTATGAAAAATTTCACTTGTAATTCGCGTCAGAAATCAGGTCAATGACGCCTGTTGTTCGATAATGAATAAAGTACATGGAATTATTGACATATCCTGAATTTGGAGCGACCTGTATGAACGAAATATTGTGTTGCAAAGCTGTTGTCTTTATGATTTGCTGGGCATAATCCTTTCCGTAGTTCATCAGTCCAGTCATCAGTCGGATTCCTGCATCGTAGCCCAACAGGAACATGCGCGGAGAAGTTTCCAGCGGCCTAGTCTTAAACCACGTGCTGTATTCGTCCACCTTCTTTTGGGTGTCAACAGAGTAGGGGTTGTAGAAGTGGTTGTTGAACACATAGGTGTCAATGTCAAACAAATCGCGCCGCGAGATGCTTGGGAGGTCAAGCCAATCGGGATACGCCATCAGGGCGAAACGGCCCTTTGGATATTCCTGTCGGAGCGATTTAATCTTGTCTATCATGTTCTTAACTCCATTTTCTTCGCTTGTTTCTGGAATAAAAACCACCTTTTTTTTGCTGTTGGCCAGCGCCTTGAGTTGGTCTGCGGAATACCCGGCAGGCAAATCAACGATGTCAAAACCACCCTGCGACAAAGCATTTCTCATTGCCGCCGAGAATATGATTTCGTTGCCATTCCCTTCATGCAGGAAAACGGCTTTCGCTCCTTTGAAAGTCTTTGCAAACAAGGATGCGACAATCTGCGCCTTTTGCTCAATGGGAGCGTTTAGGAGGAATACATTGGAGGTTGTCTTCAAGTCCTCATATTTTGAAGAAAACGGGATGACCCACTTCACATCTGGCAACTGCTTTGAGAGCTGCGTCATATCGCCAAAATGCTGCGGATATAATGGGCCGATAATCATTTGCGGATTCGTGGCTTTGATTTTGGCGGCTACGTCGGCAAACGACTGTGCACTCTGTGGCTCGTCGAAAGCATTCACCTGAATGTCAATGTTCTTTTTCTTGATTTCATCAACGGCCATCAGGAAACCGCGATAAAATTCAACGCTACGTTCCCCCTCCAGCTTTTTATTGAGCAACGGGAGCACCAGTGTTACATTGAGTTTTTCGTACCCCTTCGCTTTCTCCTGCTGCACGGCAACAAGTTCCGAAGAAGCATAGGGGATGCACAAGAACATCCCCTTCTTGATTTCCTTATTTTCAATATCGGGGTTTGCCTTGAGCAAATCCTCAACGGTCAGGCCATACTGCTTGGCAATACCCCATAGTGTTTCTTTCTTTTTCACCTTGTGCATCAGTCGGCAGTTCGTACCCTTGATGCCGTCCTTATGTTCAACGACAGGAATCAACACAACCGTGTTCGACTGTAACCCCTTTTCCTTTAATGCAGGATTGGCCGACTGGATAGATTCAACGCTGACGCCATATTTGACCGACAACTGATAGAGCGTTTCTCCTGCTTGCACATGGTGTCTGTACATTTGCGTCTGTGCCGAAGCAGACAGTCCGCCGCTTATAAAAAAAATGGCTGCCAGGCCGACAGCAATCAATTTCTTAATTGTTTTATGCTTCATAAGAGTAGGTATTCAAAAATGATTTGTACTATCAAAGCAGGGGAAAAAAGTTTGATATTGCCTTGCCACACTCCATAAACTAATTTTGAACCCCTACCTAGAAAGTTTTTGTTTACCGCAAAAATACATAAATCTTGCCATCTATGCCACGCCATTGAAAAGAAATCCGTATTTTTGAACCAAAAAAAGAACGTAGACACAAACAATATATGAGCAAAAAGAGAAATTTCGAGCTGTTTTGCACCATTGCCCTACTGCTTTGCGGAGGGTATCCGTCTGGCGTTTCCGCACAGAAAAAAGGGCGCAAGGTGAAGAAAGAAATAAAGAAAAGCACATCCAATGTGGCCAAACCGGCTTCGACATTGGTCAGCGAATACCGCTTTGACGAAGCCATTCAAGCATATACCAAGGAATTGAATGCAGCAAAACGCAATCGGGAGCTGACAGAGCCCATTGAAGAAGGAATGCGAAAAGCCCGGCTCGGCGCCGATATGCTGCGCGGAACGGAGCGGGTCATCATTGTCGACAGCATGGTCGTGTCGCGTGACAGGTTCATAGAGGCATACCGTCTGTCGAAAGGCAGCGGACACTTAGGCAAACTGGCCGAGTTCATTCCGGCATTTTCCTCATACAGGGCTGGCGAGACTGCCTTTATAAATGACTTCAAGGATTACGTTGTTTTTGCGATGCCAGACAAAAATGGATTGAAGAAATTGGTTTCAAGCACGCGCTTGGGAAACAAATGGAGCAATCCGCAGCCGTTGAATGGGATGGGGCAGAGCGATGACGTTCAAGACTATCCCTATCTGATGGCAGACGGACTGACTTTGTATTTTGCAGCCCAGGGAAGTGAAAGTTTAGGGGGATATGACATTTTCGTGACGCGCCGTGGCAGTTCCACCTCCGATTTCGTGAAGGCAGAAAACGTTGGCATGCCGTTTAATTCCCCAGCCAACGACTATTTGATGGTCATTGACGAGAACGCCAACATCGGCTGGTTCGTGTCCGACAGAAACCAACCCGCCGACAAAGTGTGCATTTATCGTTTCATTCCTAACGACACGCGTGAGATATACGAGCTGAAGGGCGACAACGAAGATGAAATCCGCAATTTGGCCCAACTGACTTCCATCTCAGACACTCATTTTGACAAGAAGGCTGTTGCAGAGGCCCAAAAACGCATAGCCGAACTGATGTCGTCCGACGGCAACACGCGAAAGCGACATGCGTTTAGATTTGTGCTGGACGACCAGCATGTGATCACGCACCTGTCGCAATTCAGAAACGCCGAAGCCCGCATGCTTGCCCAAAAATGCTTTGAAACGGGGCAGCAGATTTCAGAAGCAATCGATCATCTGGATGCTTTGCGCGAACAATACGCCAAACGGAAAACCGTCACGCTCTCGAAACAAATTCTGGGAAGCGAGAAAGCCCTTGAAGAAGCCTGCGGCAAATTATCCTCAATGGAAAAGCGCGTCAGACAATTGGAATTGGGGAAATAATTCTGACAACCTACTTTAAAAATGACATACAAGCAAGAAACCATAAAGCCTTACAACGAGAAGGAAGAAAAGGGAGCACAGGTTGAACGCATGTTTGACGGCATTGCTCATTCATACGATTTGCTCAACCACACGCTCTCCTTCGGAATCGACCGCCGCTGGCGGAAAGTAGCTGTGAAATGGCTCAAGCAGTTTTCGCCCGACAGCATTCTGGATGTTGCCACGGGAACTGGGGATTTCGCCATCTTAGGTGCCAAGGAAATCAAGCCGAAGCAGATGCTCGGCATTGACCTATCAGAAGGGATGCTATCTGTGGCCCGTGAGAAAATCAAGAAAGAAAAATTGGAAGACATTGTAAGCGTAAAGAAGGAGGATTGTATGAACCTGTCCTTCGAGGACAACGTCTTTGACGCCGTTATGGCAGCCTATGGCATCCGAAATTTTGCGGACTTAGACAGAGGCTTGTGCGAGATGTGCAGAGTGATGAAACCAGGCGGACACCTGGCCGTTATCGAACTGACTTCTCCTTCCCATTTTCCGATGAACATGCTCTTTAAAACATATTCCCATTGGGTGATGCCAACAATCGGACGCTTCATTTCAAAAGACAAAAAAGCATATCGCTATTTGCCCCAGACCATGGAGGCGTTCCCAAAGGAAAACAGAATGAAAGAAATACTTGAAAAAGCGGGATTTAAAGACATAAAAATCAAGAGGTTCACATTTGGAATCAGCATGCTTTATATGGCCTCAAAATAAGCGAATATAGACACCACACTAACAGATAAAACAACATTACGCATGGAAAGGTACGGACTCATCGGCCGTCCGTTAGGACACTCGTTTTCTGCAAGTTTCTTCGCCGAAAAATTTGCAAGCGAAGGGATAGATGCCGTTTATGAAAACCATGAATTGCCGGAACTTGCAGGCCATTTCACGGAATTGGTGGATTCAACGCCGAATCTGAGAGGGCTGAATGTGACCATTCCATACAAGCAAGACGTCATCCCCCTGCTGAATGAGCTCAGCGACGACGCAAGGGCGATAGGGGCGGTCAATGTCATCAGCATCTCCCGCCTCGACGACGGCAGGCCCCACCTCAAAGGCTACAACTCCGATGTAATCGGCTTTACGGAATCCATCAAACCGCTTTTGCGCGAATGCCATAAAAAAGCACTCGTATTGGGAACAGGCGGTGCCTCGAAGGCTGTGGTCTACGGCTTGGAAAAACTGGGATTGGCAACGACCTATGTGAGCCGCACGCCTCGGTCTGGCATGCTGACGTATGAAGATTTGACGGCCGATATCATGAAGCAACACCTCGTTGTGGTCAACTGCACGCCTGTCGGTATGTTCCCACACACAGACGAATACCCCGCCATCCCCTATCAGTTGCTCTCGCCCGATCATCTTCTTTACGACTTGGTGTACAATCCGCTTGAAACCATGTTTCTAAAAAAAGGAAAGGAACGCGGTTGCATCATAAAGAACGGTTTGGAAATGCTGCACCTTCAGGCCATCGCCAGTTGGGAATTTTGGCATGAACACCCGAACAAGTAGGGGGCAATATCCAACGTCAGTCCTGACACTTGGCAAACCAGCCCAAGACGCTTGGCAAAGACGAAAGCCAGTTTTCATTGCCAAATGCTTTCCGCCGCATGATTTCCTGTATGTGCAACTTCAACAAAAGCTAAAGAAACAGATGTATAGATATTTCATTATCACCCTGTTGTTCATCCTATCAGCTGCATCATCAAGCGCCAGGAAGTGGACACCAGAAACGCTTCCGATGGTGCATCTGAAGGATGCCACGAAATATGTCTGCAATCCAGATGGCATTCTGAAACCAGCAACCGTAGACTCTGCCGATGCACTTCTCTCAGCTTTGGAGCGCGACAAAGGTGTGCAAACGGTTGTTGTCGTTGTCAAGCAACTGGAGGGCGACGACCCGTACAGCTTCGGCATGGCCCTGGGAAAACGCTACGGAATTGGCGACGGCAAGCAGCGCACCGGCCTGATTCTCATTTTGGCCACAGAAGACAGAAGCTATCAGTTGCTGACAGGCAACGGTCTTGAAGGCACCATCCCAGATGCCATCTCCAGAAGAATTCAAAACCGCGTTATGGTGCCGGAACTGAAAAAGGGAGATTGGGACAAAGCCATTTCCAACACGCTGAAAAGCATCGACGGATATGTCAGAGGAGACGAAACACTTCGTGGCAACGACGACGAAGAAGACAATCCATTTGGCAGCATTCTGGCACTTGTCTTCACGTTCACCTTCATTGCGTTCATCTATATCCTCAGCCTCCAGTCAAACCGACGCACCTGTCCCAAATGCGGCAAACACAAACTGACTTTGAAAAAGAAAACGGAAAAAATCTCTGGCAAGAGAATAATGATAGAAGAACACTGGCGCTGCAAATCATGTGGCTATGAAGAAACCCGCCATACGGACAAGCCCAACGATGAGCACAATGGCAACCGGTCGGGCGGCAGAGGCATCCCCCCCTTCATCTTTTTCCCACCGACGGGCGGCGGACATGGCGGCCCGACAGGCGGCAGTTTCGGAGGCGGTACATTCGGAGGCGGAGGCAGCGGCGGCCGTTTTTGACTTTCAGTCTCCCCGTTATTCCAACGCACACGCATCATCTAATCCACAAACCCTTATACATTAAAATTATGAACCAAAAATTCAGAATCTCAACGCCCCTGATTGTAACGGGCGTAATCATCCTTTGTCTGTTCATCGGCGGTTTTTCTTCCTACAACGGTCTGGTTGGTTTAGACGAGGAAACCAACACAGCCTGGGGTAATCTGCAATCGCAATACCAACGACGGGCCGACCTGATTCCTAACCTTGTAAACACAGTGAAGGGCTATGCCAAGCACGAGCAAGGCACACTGGAAAGCGTTGTGGAAGCCCGCGCAAAGGCAACGCAAGTAACGGTGGATTCCGACAATCTGACGCCCGAGCGCATGAAGGAAATCCAAAAAGCACAGGGAGAACTCTCTACGGCGCTGGGAAAATTGCTCGCCATTTCAGAGAACTATCCCGACCTGAAAGCCAACGAAAATTTCTCAGAACTACAAGCCCAATTGGAAGGTACCGAAAACCGCATCAACGAAAGCAGACAACTTTACAATAAGGCCGTCAAGAATTTCAACATCAAAGTGCGCCGTTTCCCTTCCAACATCATTGCTGGCATCTGCGGTTTCGAAAAAAAATCGCCGTTTGAAGCCGACGCCAAAGCCTCAGAAGTGCCAAGCGTCAACTTCTAAGCGGGTGTTCGCTCTCCATTTCGTAGATGCCTAAAACATCCCTAATATGTAATGGTGAAATCAAAAAATGATCTTGAATTAGAAGCTAATCCCTTAAAAAATCACACCGACATGAAAGATAATAAATTCTCCATAACATCCCTTGGCCGCATGCCCCTTCTCTCAAGTTGCCTCGTGTTCTGCCTTGCAGTGACGGGGTGCGGCAGCGACGACGGTCCTGCGTTGCAGCCCATCAAACCGCAATTGCCGGCTGCCGAGTCAAATCCCGTCAAGCAAATCAGGCATCAAGGCGACGTCACAAGCTGCTACGACTGGAAATTCACCTACGATCAAGGTCGTCTCGTCAACGCCACGGGCCTCATGCGCAGTTCCGATGCGCAAACCGATGGCACCTACCAATACACCAGCAGTCTGGCCTTTTCCCCGTCAACCGTGCAGGTCTCAAATTCAAGCGGCGAAAAAACGCAGCTTCAGCTCAATGCTTTGGGACACATCAAACACATGTCGGTCAATAAAAACCAATACGACTTCGAATACATCGACGGCCGTCTCGTGAAGTGGGAAAAAACAGCCGTTGAAAGCAGCATGGGGCAGATTCTCTCCTACAAAAGTTCAGCAACCATTGAATACATGAACGGCAATTTCTCGAAAATCACCTACATGGGCCCCGATGGCGCGAAAATCACCATCAGCTTCACAGCCTCCGACCTCCAAAACAGAAACGGCGTTCTTCCCGAACTCGTCGGAAAAGAATTGGGCTGTCTGGGCTTCGAGCACCTCTATTATGCAGGACTGCTCGGACGGTCGTCCAGCAATCTCGTCAAAAACATCAGTTACACAAACGACAAAGACGCCTCACAAAATTTCGACACCAGCTTTGAATACAGCATCAAAAATGGCAACGTGGTATTGTGCAACTACCATACGCCCACAGGTGGTGTAGCCTCTGTTTCCTATGAATATTAACAAGAAAAACATCCAAACAAACACATCCAGCCGGGAAACAGGAGCAACACTTTACGATGCCATCACAAACAAACTAACCGTCAGGCAGTTTCTCTCAACCGCAGGCAACGAAAGGCGCCATTCTTCCAAACGCGATGAATGCTCATTTGTTTTCTACCGTCTTCCCGGCGAATCTGAATACATATTTATCTCCCAATGTGGCGACACATCGGAAATAAAATCATGGGACATCCCCGCCAAGACCCAGGGCGTGATCATCGCCCCCTATGAGCAAAGCGGCGAACCCCCCATGCTGATTGTCCGCCCCGACTTCATGGCAAAAGGACAAATCCCCAGCAGCGTTCCCCGCCATCAGCCGTCAGCCGTCTTGACAAGCACCGGCAACGACGAAAAAAAACAGCTGCGTTCCTACAAGGAGAGCTTTGAAAAATGCCTTGACACCCTGCGTGAAGGCACACTCAAGAAAGTGGTGCTCTCACGGCGGCTCAACATAAAGACAGACCACAACGCCGCCCTCATCGACCTTTTTCTCCTCACGTGCCAAAATATGCCCCAGAGCTACGTCACATTGTGGTACACTCCACACACCGGACTCTGGCTGGCGGCAACGCCCGAAACCCTCCTCCGACGCTCCTCATCCTCCCCCCTTTGGCACACCATGGCCTTGGCAGGCACCTGCGAATGGAAAGGCAGTCTCCCCGCCCTCGATGCTTGGAGCAAAAAAAACATCGAGGAACACCAGTATGTCGTTGACTTCATCACCAAGCGCCTGACCCCATTCGCCGAAGGCAGCATCGCGAAATCCCCTTGCCACCCCTCACGTGCAGGCAATGTGGTACATCTCCACACAGACATTTCGTTTCGCCCCAAAGCCACCCTCAGCATCGGGAGTCTCCTGCAATCCCTCCATCCGACACCCGCCGTGTGCGGAACGCCCACAGAAAGCGCCAAACGCCGCATCCTCACGTCGGAAACCACGCCGCGCAAATACTATGCTGGCTTCAGCGGTCCGATAAACATCAACGGACAGACAGCACTCTTCGTCTCGCTCCGTTGCATGGAGATGTCAGAAGGCCAGGCCACATTGTACGCCGGCGGAGGCATACTGAAAGAAAGCAAACTGGAAGAAGAGTGGCAGGAAACCTGTCGCAAACTGCACGCCATGCAGCAATTGTTTTCCGGGCAAAATGAGTAATCGTTAGAAACAGCGCCCTGAAAGGTAGCGTATTCAAAATCAAGAAAAGTCTCTGTGCGGTTTTGAGCCAAATAACATGGCAGTTGCGCCGCTGCCCTTGAAAGGGGCGCTGCCGCCTCTTTACCAACCTTGATTTTTATGGAATTTTGAACACCCCACCTTACACCCTCAAAATTGTTCAAATTATTTTTTAGGTAGGTGTTCAGAATTAGTTTATATTAAACTGAATAATCCCTGCATGGATAGTATAAACTAATTTTGAACACCTACTTACCATTACACAAACGCCCAAGCCCATAATCTTGTAAAAGAAAATGTTTTGTGACAAGACCAACGTAAACATCCTTACATCCATCCTTCTTCAGAGCGGCATAACAGATGCCGTTGTCTGTCCGGGCTCGCGAAACGGCGTCATTGTCCACAATCTCCATGAGCTCACAAGGACAGCCTCCCCCGAGCATCCCTTCCGCATCCATGCCGTCACCGACGAGCGCAGTGCGGCCTTCGTTGCCCTAGGCATCTCGCTGGCGCAGGACCTCCGTCCCGTCGCCGTGTGTGTCACGTCGGGTTCCGCCCTCTTAAACACCATCCCCGCTGTCGCAGAAGCCTTCTATCGGCAGATTCCCCTGCTCGTCATCTCCGCCGACCGTCCTCCGCAACTCATCGGCCAGCTCGACGGGCAGACCATTCCGCAGACCTCCGCTCTGGCGCCCTACGCAAAGACCTACACGCTCGCCGAGCCCCACACCGAAGCCGAGGTCCACTGGTGCCGCAACGCCGCTTGTGAGGCATGTATCGCCCTGAAGCGGCGCGGCGGTGGCCCCGTCCACCTCAACGTCCCCCTCTCGGAACCACTCTTCAGCTTCACCACGCCCCGTCTGCCTTCGGCCAGCCCGGTCGCCTTTTACGAGACGGAAGACGGTGCACCCCCCGCCGCCCTGGTCAGCAAAATCAACGAAGCCACCCTGCCCGTGGTCATCGTGGGGCAATGCGAGAGAAAGGCCGACATCCTGGAGTGGCTTGATGAGGAAAACAAACTGTTGGTGCTCCCTGAGCTCGTTTCCAACCAGGCAAACGCCCACCGCACGGCCCTGCTGGAAAGTAGCCCCGAATTGAGAGAACAATTGCGCCCCGACCTCCTCATCCACGTCGGCGGCAACCTCGTTGGCAAACAGCTAAAACTCGCTCTGCGCCAGCGTCCCGCGCTCTCCGTTGTCCGCATCCAGCAAAACGCCGGTATGCCCGACACCTTCATGCACCTCGACATGCTTGTTGAAGCCCCCTGGCAAAACCTCCTTGCCCGCCTCCGCCCCCTGCTGAGGGAAAAGACCGCCGTGTGCCGCCTACGGCAGCAACTCGACAACGCCCCCCGCGCCATCCCTGCCGCCGACATCCAGCATGCAGCCATGACAGCCATCAAGCGCCATCTCCAGCAACACCGCCTCCCGCTCTCCGCCATCCATCTTGCCAACAGCACCGTTGTCCGCTCCGCTGCCGCCGTCTTCAACGACGGCACCTTCACGCTGAGAGTCAACCGCGGTGTCAACGGCATCGAAGGCTCCCTCTCGGCCGCCGCTGGCAATGCGCTCGCCAGCCGCAAAACAGTCCTCGCCTTCATCGGCGACCTCAGTTTCTTCTACGACCAAAACGCCCTCTGGAACTCAGCGCTACGCGGCAACCTCCGCATCGTCCTCTTCAACAATTCCGGCGGACGCATCTTCAAACACCTCCCCGGCCTCAATGATTCTCCCGCCAGCAACAGCTACATCGCCGGTGCCCACCACACGTCGGCCCGTGGCGTTGCCGAAACCCACCGCCTCGAATATCTCTCGGCAGGCTCCCCCGACGACCTCCCAAGCGCCATCAACCATCTCCTGACGCAAGAGGCGGAGCGTCCCGTCCTTTTGGAAATATTCTGCTAAGTAATCGTACTATTACCAAAACATACAAACACAGAAACGGTGGGTGCCCCCTCACCGAAACACACAACATTTATACTAAAACACCTATCAAAGAAATGGAACGCAACTGGAAAACAATCAAACAATACGAAGAAATCCTTTTTGAAGAATACGAAGGCATTGCCAAGATAACGATCAACCGTCCTCGCTATCGCAACGCCTTCACCCCGCAAACCGTCTCCGAAATCGGCGACGCCCTGCGTCATTGCCGTGAAGCCGCCGACATCGCCGTCGTCGTCCTGACCGGTGCCGGCAACGTCGCCTTCTGCTCCGGTGGCGACATGCACGTCAAAGGACGCGGTGGCTACGTTGGCGGTGACGGAGTGCCCCGCCTCAATGTGCTCGACGTGCAAAAGCAAATCCGCTCCCTTCCCAAGCCCGTCATCGCCATGGTCAACGGATACGCCATCGGCGGCGGCCATGTCCTCCATCTCATGTGCGACCTGACCATCGCCTCCACCAACGCCATCTTTGGCCAGACAGGGCCCCGCGTCGGCTCCTTCGATGCTGGCTTCGGTGCCTCCTATCTCGCCCGCATCGTCGGACAGAAAAAAGCGCGTGAGATATGGTTTATGTGCCGCCAATACAGCGCCGTCGAAGCCGAGCGCATGGGCATGGTCAACAAAGTGGTAGAACCCGAAGCGCTCGAAGACGAAGTCGTCAGTTGGGCACAGACCATGATGGAACATTCCCCCTTGGCCCTGCGCCTCATAAAAGCCGGACTCAATGCGGAGCTCGACGGACAAGCAGGCATACAGGAACTCGCCGGCGACTCCACCATGCTCTATTACATGCTCGACGAAGCACAGGAGGGCGGACGCGCCTTCCTCGAAAAGCGCAAGCCCAACTTCAAGAAATATCCCAAGCTCCCCTGATGCCTCCTCCGCCAGCCTCTCCCCACAAGTCCATAGGAATGGGGGAGAGGCTGCGACGCCTTAGGACACCGCTCCCCTCCACACAAACAACACACACAAACAACAATACAAAACGAAAACGATGCCCCTCACAGACAACAGCCAGTTCGCCATCGACCTCCCAATCCAAGTCCGCATCATCCCGCGCCTGCTCCATTTCAAGAACCCCGCAGGCACGTCGCGCGGCATCTATCTCCACCACCGTGTCTGGTACGTTCTCTTGACCTCCCCAGCCAACCATTCCCTCTACGGCCTTGGCGAATGCGCCCCCCTTCACGACCTCTCCGCCGAATACGACGCCCATTACGAGACATTCCTCCATGCCGTCAGCCGCCGCGTCGAGCAGAGCCGCCGCCTCGACCGCGAAGCGCTGCGCAACCATCCCTCCGTGCTCTTCGGCTTCGAAACCGCCTTCCTTTCCGCCCGCGCCTCCCTCCGTGGCGAGTCGCATCTGACGCTCCTTCCAACGCCCTTCTCCCTCGGCCAGACCGGCATCCCCATCAACGGACTCGTCTGGATGGGCACCTACGAAGAAATGCGCTGCCGCATGCAGGAGAAACTCCGCGAAGGCTTCCGCTGCATAAAAATCAAGATCGGCGCCATCGACTTCAACGAAGAAATTCGTCTCCTGCGCCTCCTGCGCCAAGACTTCAGCCCCGCCGTTCTCCAGCTCCGCGTTGACGCCAACGGTGCCTTCTCCCCCGAAGAAGCCCCCGCCCGGCTCCGCGAACTCTCGGCCTTCGGCATCCACAGCATCGAGCAGCCCATCCGCCCCCGCCAGTGGGACGCTATGGCCCGCCTCTGCCGCGAGTCGCCCATCCCCATCGCCCTCGACGAAGAACTCATCGGCGTCAACCATCCCCGCGAGAAAGAGCGCCTCCTGCGCGAGCTGCGCCCCCAATACCTCGTTCTCAAGCCCACCCTCCACGGCGGCATGGCTGGCACAGAAGAATGGATGCGCCTCTCAGCCCGCCACGGCATCCCCTATTGGGTCACGAGCGCCCTCGAGTCAAACGTCGGGCTCAACGCTGTCGCGCAGCTCACCGCCTACGCCGCCGAAAAAACATGGCGCGAAAACGCCCCAGAAAATGCCGCCCATCTTCCCGCCACCCACGGCCTCGGAACAGGCCAACTCTATCTCAAGAACTACACCGCCACCCGCCTCGTCATCAAGTCGGGCGTACTCCACGACCTCACCCTTCCGCAGAGCGCCTTTGCCCGCGAGGTAGAGGAGTTCAAGCGCGAATGGCACAGCCCCGCGCCCTTCCTGACCGTCCACACCTCCGGCTCCACAGGCACCCCGCGCCCCCTCCGCGTCCTGAAAACCCACATGAGCGCCAGTGCGCAAAAAACGTGCCGCTTCCTCGGCCTGCAACCCGACGACACCGCCCTTCTCTGCCTCCCCCTGCAATACATCGCAGGGAAAATGATGGTCGTGCGCAGCCTCGTCAGCCATCTGCGCCTCCTCGCCGTGTGCCCAACGGGGCGACCCTTTGCCCAGCTCCACGCCTCCCCCGTCTTTGCCGCGCTCACCCCCTTCCAAGTCAGTCAAACGTTCAAGAGCCCGCGCGAAACCGCCCTCCTGCGCGGCGTTCGCCACCTCATCATCGGCGGCGGCCCCATCAGTCCCCAGCTCGAGAGCGCGTTGGCCGATTTCCCAAACAACGTGTGGAGCACCTACGGCATGACCGAAACCCTCTCCCACATCGCCCTGCGCCGCGTCAGCGGTCCCCATCGCAGCCAGCGCTACACCGCCCTCCCTGGAGTCACCCTCCAGACCGACCAGCGCCACTGCCTTGTCATCACCTCTCCCGACATCGGCGCCCACCGCCTCGCCACAAACGACATCGCGCAACTCAGCCCCGACGCCTCCACCTTCCTCATCCTCGGGCGCTGCGACAACGTCGTCTGCTCCGGCGGCCTCAAGCATCAAGTGGAAGAGCTTGAAGCCCGCCTGCAAAGCTCCCTGCCCTGTCCCTTCTTCCTCACGGGCGTACCCGATGCCGTGCTCGGCGAGGCCCTGACCCTCGTGTGCCAGGCGCCGCCTACGCAAGAAGCCCTCCTGCGCGAACGCTGCCGTGCGAAACTCACGCGCCACGAAATGCCAAAACACATCGTTTTCCTACCCTGCCTACCCATGACGGAGACTGGCAAACCCGCACGCGCGGAAATCAAACGACGAGCGATGGAGGCGATGGAGGCAATGGAGAAGAATAAAGGAGGAGAGATAGGGTAGGCGGGAGACACAAAAAAAACTTCCACATTCCTCTCCCTATGCAGGAATATAAAGGAGAAGAAATCCGTTTAATCCATTGTCGGAGACAAAACGACTACGGATTGAACGGATTTTTTATTGTCCGCTAAAAATCAAGGCGAAAGCCTCGCTGCATCCGAAGCTCGTTCTTATTGCACAAGTAAATGTTGTTCAGTAGAAATAAATAATGACTCTCAGCGAACGCGGGGCGAGACGCAAACGCATCTGGGACGTGACACGAACGCATCTGGGACGAGGCACACTTGTGCCTGCTCCCACGTTCGCCAACAAGTCGTAAGCAACAGGACGGTAGCAGTATGGGGGAACGAAACTATACAAACTGTATGGATTCAAAATTCATTCCACATGCCTCAAGCTATTGTGTAGATTTTACACAGAATATTTGGCTATAATAAAAAATCAAACTATATTTGCAGTGTAATTTCAACACAACTTTTTTTTTAGCGAGATGAATAAGACATGAGAACATAAAGTCCGCTACAGATTCAAGTGTAACTACCGATGTCGTTTGCCAAGGACAAACGAAGCAGGCAAGGAAGTGTTGTTAGTAATGGTGAAAGAATAAGTTGACCACGAGGAGAATAGTATAAATATTAAAACAATGTATGAGTATGTTAGGAGCTATAATTGGCGACATCGTTGGCAGTACCCGCGAGTGGCACAACATTAAGACAGAAGAATTTGAGATGGTTCCGAGAGGAAGCCGATTCACAGACGATACGGTGATGACACTTGCTGTGGCCGAATGGCTGATGACAGATACAGAACATCGTCCTGAAACATTAGTTGCTTGTATGCAACAGTTGGGACGCAAATATCCCAATGCTGGTTATGGGAAAATGTTTGCAAGATGGCTGACAACTGATAATCCGCAGCCATACAATAGTTTTGGCAATGGTTCAGCCATGAGAGTAAGTCCCGTTGGACTGTATGCCAACACGCTTGAAGAAGCGATGGAGTTGGCACGCATCACGGCTTCCGTCTCTCACAACCATCCCGAAGGCATCAGAGGAGCACAGGCCATTGCTGGCTGTGTGTTCCTAAAGAAAAACAACAGAACGGGAGCGGAAGATGCCATCAGAAATTTTGTCACAGAGGAAATTGGATATAATCTCAACTTTAATTTAAACGACATCCGAGACAAATATACGTTTGACGTAACCTGCCAGGGAAGTGTGCCTATTGCCATCAAGGCATATATTGAACGTAGCGGTTACTCCGCTCAGAAAGCATTGCAACTTGCCATATCTATGGGTGGAGATTCTGACACCATTGGTGCAATGGCGGCTTCCATTGCCAGCGCTGAAGCGTTCTATATCGTTGGCAGCGATTTCGATCGTGAAGTCATCAATCTCTGTCGTGAGCTACTTCCTGCAGATCTGCTTGACATCAACGACCGCTTTGAGGCATTTATCAGCCGCCCACTGCATCAGTCTTATTATTTGGGAAGCAAACTCTTCGCAGGCGAATACCCTGGCGACAAATGCAGGGAATTGGCGGAAATCAAATTGAAAAGAATGCATCATTTTGGCGTGCGGCATTTCATCGATTTGACAGAAGAGGGAGAACTATCTCCTTATCAGCAAATGCTGCTGAAGGACACCAGTTATCTGCGATTTCCAATCAGGGATGTGAATGCTCCGGAGTCGGTAGAGGCAGTGCACCAACTCATTGATAAGATTGAATATTTGATGCAGCAAGATGGATACACCTATGTGCATTGTTGGGGCGGTGTTGGACGCACAGGAACGATCATGGCATGTTATGAAGCCCGACAAATGGAGAAGCCGACCTTGACGGGTGCGCTCGACGCCATGCGCCGTCATTTTTGCAATATGCCGAAAGCGGCACATCGTAAGTCGCCAGAAACACAAGGACAAGTGGATTTTATAAGCCGGTTTGCAAACAGTTGCAATGAAAAAAAAGATTCTTTGAAACAGAGAACACGCGACCGCATCCGCGGGTCGCTGATGGCAGGCGCGGCTGGCGATGCGTTAGGCTATACGGTGGAGTTTATGAGCCGCAACAGCATTCTTGCACAATATGGCAACAGAGGAATCACAGAGTTCGACCTTGACAACGAGGGAAAGGCTTTGATTAGCGACGACACCCAGATGACTCTCTTCACGGCCAACGGGATGCTAATGGGCGTTACACGTGGTTGTATGCGTGGCATTGGCGGAAATCCTGAAGATTATGTGGAGGGAGCTTATCTTGACTGGTATTATACGCAGACTGGCAAGAAAAAAGAATCTCCTGACAAGGATTTCCACTATACATGGCTTCGCAATCTGCCAGAATTGGCTCATCGTCGTGCCCCAGGCACCACTTGCCTGTCGGCTTGCGAAAGTCTGTATCAAGGCGAAAAGGTACAAAACAACAGCAAGGGATGTGGCGGTATCATGCGCGTCGCTCCCATGGCTCTGCTCATGGCCGGTTATTGGAGTCGTGGCATTTCGTTCTACAACATAACTCAAATGGACGAAGCTGGCGCCAAGGTGGCTGCTGCAACGCACAAGCATCCGTTGGCTTTTCTGCCTTCCGCCATGCTGACGCACCTCATCTACGATTTGATAAGGCTGGATGAGAATGAGATAAAAACAAACTTTGCAGACATCGCTCTTAGCCCCCTCCAAACTCTCGACAGACTTTATAAAGGGAAATATGAGAAAGAGAAGCGTTTCCTTGCCAATCTCACCCGTACGTCTGTTATACTTGCTGCCAACGACAAGAGTGATGCAGAGAACATCCAAACACTTGGCGAAGGATGGACAGGCGAAGAGGCTTGGGCCATTGCGCTCTATTGCGCCGTTCGGCATATCGACAGCATAGAGGATGCCATCATCAGCGCAGTTAATCATGACGGCGACAGCGATTCAACTGGCGCAGTATGCGGCAATATTATGGGAGCCGTATATGGCTACGAAGCCATTAAGCGCATGAAATTATTTTGTCCGCAAAGGCACGAGTTGGAGCAGACCCTCGAACTCTCCAACATCATTCTAACCCTTGCTGACGATCTCTACACAAGCTGTATAATTAATGAGTATGAAGCCATTGACTCTCCCGCAAAAAAACAATGGTATGAACGTTACTGCAACATGAAACCATTTGGATTAGACACGTCTTCCAACGGAGCACGTGGTAAACATCTCGCTTGATGGCGAAAGTGATTTCTTTGGTTTTATGCCAAGGCCAACGCCCTGACATAAATTCATCTCTACCTAATGAGGGGGCTTGAGATGCTCACTTATAATATAGGTGTCTGTGTAAGATTACAAAAATCTGCAGACACCTATATATTCTCCATAGATTATAAGAATTATGTAAATCCTATTTTTGGTCGTTCATTGTTTTTATTACCTTCGAACTCATCACGAATCTGTTCATGCTGTTTTAAAATATCAGCAGAAACAGATGGTAGTTCTCCTTTAGATTTTTCAAAAGCGGACATCAAGGCATCCATACTTATTTTGTCTTTATCAGCTTGCGCTGTAAGTAATGCTGCCTTATTAACAAGTGTACTAATATCTTTTGATACAAATCTTTCTGATAAAGCGACAAGCTTATCATAGTTGATTCCATTATCAGAAATATCCTTAAGATACAACTTGAACAACAATGCGCGACTTTCAGCATCAGGAGCAGGAACATACATTTTGATATCTAAACGACCCGAGCGAAGCGCTGCTGGATCTATTGCTTTTGGATTATTGGTTGCACCAATAACAAATATATGATTATCCGCACAGTTGTTTAAGTGGGTTAAGAATTCATTCACTTCACCATACTCAGACACATTGGTATGTCTTGATCTATCAGCAATCATGGCATCCAACTCATCTAAGAATAGTATAGTTGGTGCATCCTCTTTAGCCTGTTCAAATAATGCCGCAATCTTTTCTTGACCACCATGTATATATGGCGAAGCAACATCAGAACAATGAACATACATATAGTTACATCCAAGCTCTTCTGCAAATTTTTCAGCGATAAATGTTTTACCACATCCTGGAGGTCCGTAAAGAAGCATTCCATTTGGAATTTTTACTTTCAACTTCTTATACTTTTCTGGGAATTTTATTAAGTCGATAATTTCCGTATTCAGTCGATGTTTTAATTCGCTCATACCTGCAACATCAGCAAATCCGTTTCCTTTTTTAGTTTCAATAGGTTTATCCTCTTTCTGCTTTGCACCTGATACATCAACCTTGATGAATGAAGCTTTAGCTATTTCTGTTTCGCCATTTAAGGCACGAAGAAATTCTTCCGCACTTTGAAATCGTTCATCAACATCCTGTGAAACTGCTTTCGCAATGATATTTAATAGGTTCTCATCCAACTCGAAAATATTCAAGTTCGGAATTTTTAAAGGAGTCTTCCGCTCTTCTATTATTCGAGTAACTCTATCTTGTACAGGAACATTGGACAAATCAACATACCAAGGTAGAGTTCCAAATAAAAGATGGTACATCATTACACCAACGGAATACAAGTCTGTTCTTGTTGAATAAAGCCCTTTGAACATTTCTGGAGCCATATAAAATAAACTAAGTCCGTCTGAATAGAATGGTTTATTTTTGCTATCCAGATATTGGGCATGGCCAAAATCAATGATTTTTGCTATTCCTAACTGGTTCGACATATCAAGCATGATATTTTCAGGTGTGAGTTCATTGTGGATAATAGGAATGTCTCTTTTATGGAGATGTTTTAATCCGTTCAATACACCTGAAACTATCCTTCTCAGATCATACACAGAGCAATATCCTTCTCTGCATGTTTTTTGAAAAACAGTCTCACCTACTATAAAGTCGCAAACCATGTAAACGTATCTCTGGCCTTCAAACACAACTTCCCCACTATCGATATATCCTTCTACATTTATGTGAGAAAGCTTCTTAACTATACTAACTTCTGTAATATCTTCCAAAGAATTTTCATACTGGGTGTCAGCAAGTTTGGCTAGATTAAATAATTTAAGGAATCTCTTATTCCCCTTTTCGTCAATGACACGAAAGGTTTTAGCGTACTTTCCTGATTTAATTGGGAAAACTATGGTATAAGGACCGATTTTCTTTTTTTCAACCATGATTTACAACTTGTATATGTGGAAGGAATAATTAAATTCCTCCCACAAAAAAGATTAATTTTTCTGACGTAAAATACCATCATTCTGAGGCTTCTCAGAACGAGGAAGCATGTCTGATAACTCAAATGCAATAGGACGCAACTCCTCAGCAGTAGGATTACCACTATTTATGATTTGCATTCCTTGATTGACTAGACTACGTGCTCTTGTTGGATTTGACCACTTCTTCTGACCGAAATTACGATTCCACCGTATGATCCACGCAATATAGAACTCTACTTCAGCAAGTTTGTAATCAAGGTTCCACATCGCATCATAAAGTTCTTCGGCGGCCTCCATATCCTTAGCTTCTGCAACTCTCTCAACATCATTCTTCAACTGCTGAATTACTGCTGTAGTCTTTTCATTACCGTATTTCTGGTTGTCCTCAACTAATTCACGATACATACCACGCAGTTTATTTTCCATTCTCTGCCAATCGCCAAGAGTGTATTCTGAGTCAATTTTGCTAAGTATATCCTTCAATGATTCCAAGGCCTGATCTTTCTTGTCTCTATTGTCAGCAGCATTAAATTCACTTTCTGCTTCATCTAACTGCTGTGCTAACTGAGAATTATCCAATTCTTGTAATTTTCTTCTTGAATCGTTAATCTCAGCTCTATAGACATCGTTGTCTGCATCTTTAGCACGAACACTATTCATTCTGCTAATGATATCCAAATCAATACCCAAGTATGGTATATCAATGACAAAGCTATCGAGCGTTCCTGATTTCTCTGCATGAGCAGTGATATTGATCTCACTTCCTGCAGGTAACAATGATGGGACATCATCGCCAGTAATTACAAGGTCATAGAGGTGAGTACAATACAGCATTTTGAGTTTTTTATGCTCACGCTTTAATTGATCCATATCCTGATTCGTCTGAAGAATAGGAATTACGATTTTATCTGTACTCATACCTGGACGGATATCTTTATCTGTACATAACTGGATCTTTCCATTTTTTCCGTAACCTGGCAATGGCATATTCTTTTTCAATCCTTCAAGAGCTGTGAAAACAACATCGTCGTCACTATCAGCTGTTGCAATACCCAAATGGAGAGGAAGCACAGCATCGCCAATACCATCAATGCCATGGATTATAGATATAGATGATGGTTCACACTCAATCTTATTGCCTAGCGAGTCATAGCAGAGAATCTGGAATACATTTGTAGTATTAGCTTTCAAGCCTAATTCAATTGCATCACCTTGCTCAGTTATTTCGATTTTACCTGTAGTGAACAAGCCATCTGCACGTGAGAAATCTATAAAGACAGAACTTCCATCGTAGCTATCACTCTTGTCACGTAGGAATTTTACGGCAGCATATTCAAAGTCTTCAACAGAGGCACTTTTGACTGCAATTTCCAATTGAACTTTTGAACGATCTCGCTTTTCATCAAGTATTTCCTTTGGAATATCAATAGTAGAACCATATAATGCAGCTCCACATGCAACAGCCGTCATTGGATCAATGCTGGTATCAACATTAGGAGTTATTTGTTCTTTTAACATCCGACGAAGCAATGGTGTATATGTTGGACCACCTACCAAAATAAGAGCTCCTAAATCCGAACCTGAAAGATTATTACGCTGCAGAAGTTGCTTAGTGATGTCTATAGCCTTCTGAAAAATTGGTTGAGCAACAGGTTCAAAGTTGCTTCTGGAAATGGTCAAGTCCAATTCAAGCTCAGAACCATTGTCATCGCAACCTAGTTCTTCACCTAAATCAGTTTGCAAATCATAGCTCTCATGAAAAGACAATGCTATCTTTGCTTCCTCTGCCATAGGCTTCCACATATTTTTGAATTTATCTGTACTTGAGCACTGATCAATAGAATAATTCTCTGAAAGGTAAGGGATAATAATTTGCTCAATAAATGCATTATCAATGTCTTTACCACCGAGATGGTTATCACCTGCAGTATCGACAGCTTTCATGATACCATCCTCAATTTTCATCAGAGCTGCATCAAAGGTACCACCACCAATGTCAAATACAAGCCAATATGCATTTTTCATTGTCGAGTTCAAACCATAAGCTACAGATGCAGCAACAGGTTCCTGTATTAGTTCAAAATGATCAAATCCTGCTAACTCTGCCGCTTTTTTAGTAGCGTCCTTCTGGTTATTATTAAAAAGTGCAGGCACTGTAATAACAGCCTCCTTTACGTCCTCGTCAAGAATATATGAACGTAAAGTTGATAAAACCTGGGACGAAAGTTGTTCTGGAGTAAGATTTGCATCTAATCCCATTTTCTCAAGATTACTACTATGAACTGTTTCGTCAGTTCCCATGATTCGTTTAAACTCAACGAAAGTGTTTGATTCATAGTTGCTCTTCGTGAATTTTAATGCTAAGTCTTTACCAAGCTGAGCATATGCTTTCTGACCAACTACATATCTTCCCTTAGGAGTTATATAAACACACGAAGGAGTTGTATCTCCTTGGACGCTGCTCTTCTTGATAACAGCTTGCACATTTTCAAACTTGGCGATGGCAGAGTTTGTCGTTCCCAAGTCGATGCCATAAATAATCTTATTATTTGCCATAGTACAAAGTTTATATATTATTCGTTAAATTCAACAAAAACTTCGGCAGCCTGAATAAGCTTACCTTTATAAGAGACCTGAGGCCTAATAACACGTTTAATACGGTTAGTACCTTCTTTCATATCTTCGTTTAATTCCATCGTAGCAATGATATTATCACCTTCATTATAAACTTTACCTAATAAATCAGGTATGTCGTATTGTTTACTATTCAAAGTAGTCATTATTGCCTTTGCTCGATTCTTTAACTGAGATACACCCTTAACTGTAGGATCCATAAAATTCAAATTTTGCTGGATACGTGTCAACTCATTTGCTACTGCTAAAGCTAATGAATGATCTTGGTCCTTAATTTCGGCTTCTGTTTTAACAACAACGGCTTGCTTTTCTATAGCAGAAATCAATTTGTCGTTTGAGGCGATAATATTCTCTTCAAGCCTGTGCTGTTCATTCTTCAACGATGTAATTTGACTATCAATATTATTTAAGTCAAGTGTGCTTTGATTCACTCTTCTTCGATATATTATAAAGATAACAACAGAAAGAACTAACGCAAGTAAACCTATCAGTCCAGCATATACAGACTTTGTATTTATTGCTGACATCATAGCCTTTTCTTTATAGTTAATGTTATCATTGGTATCACTTATATCTTTCTTCATGTCGGAAGACGTCTGTTTCATTTGTTCATTTACCTTAGAAATATCTTTGCGAAGAGAATCTATACTACGAGACTGAGCGCTGACAGTATTCGACAAGTCACTAATTTTGCCATTACTACTTTGCTGATTTTGTTTCAAAGTACTTATCTCTGTTTTTAGCAAACGCACTTGTTTTTCAAGTTCTATTTGCTTGCTATCATCTTGTGCAAAGCTATTAAGTCCTGCAAACAAGACCAGTTGAATAATTAATAGTGATTTTTTCATAATATCGTAATTTATAAGTTGTACGCTTGAGTAATACCATAAGCAATAAAACCGCATATCGCGGATACCACCAAATACACTAAACGGGTGCCACATTCTGCATCCCTTTACCGGTAGCACCACAAAAAGCGAAAATGCGAAGCCACCAAACAGAACACAAAGCCTTATGCTCCCCAAATACATGCAATACCAAGGAATATTGCTATAAAAACAGCAGCCACAATTAACCAGGTTTTGACTGTTTCCTGGTGTTCTATGCTTTTATTAGCCTCATTGGCATGTATTCCACTTGGATATTTTTCAAGATAAAGCTTGTAGTCTCCACTCTTTAAACATGCAGCCCAATAATTTTCATCTTCAAGTTTCTTTTTCTTGTTGATTTCAGTTCTTGCTTGAGAAGCATGCAAACCTTTAGGATACTTAGCAAGATAGCCCTCATAATCACCTTTTTGAAAAAAGATTGACCAACTATTATTATCCTGCTCAATGAGAGCCTTTATTCTCCCATTTGCTTCATTCAGATATTTGCCAGATGGATACTTTGAAATATAATCTTGGAGTTGAGAAAGAGTAACACATTCTTTGAATATGTCAGTCTCTGTTCTCATATCAACATCAGCATGTATGAAGAGAGTTTTGATCTTAAAATTCTTAACGTAACCTGCAATTATATCCTTGTTTGGCTTATATCTGTTTTCAATGAAATCTGGATCCAAATCAAATTCGTCAATATTGAGAAACAGTCGCCAAGTCTCCTTCATTAATCCACGAAGCTTATATATCTTTGTTGATAGACCGTATATTGATAGACCGTATATTGATAGAACGTATTCACTCAGGAGAGAATTTGAACTTGCGTTACTTTTTGCTTTTTCTTGTTCCAATTCTTTGAAGCAAGTGTTTATGTCCTTGATAGAATTGGAAAGTGCCAAGTTAACAACCTGCGTTGAAAGATCGATATATGACTTGTTCGCTTTTCCTAAATTCTCTTTAATCTCAGCAATAAGAGGAGCACACTCTTGAAGAAGCGCCAATCCATTTTCTACAGTTTCGTCTTTTGTCTCATAGTTACCAATAATTTTATTTACTCTAGCAAAAAGAGGAAATGAAGTTTGTGGAGGAAGATTGTCTAATCTCTTTTTTATTTGATCAAGACTATCCTGGGTTCTTTCCTTTAATGTTGAACTTACAGCTATGCTGTTAGCATACTTATTCAGATTGTAACAACTTTGTGTTGCAGAATATATAGTATCTTTACACTTCTTGTAATAGTCTAGTGCACAATTCAAAAGCTCTCGTGCTACTTTATCTGCACAAGATTGGTATAAAAAACTATCATCACCTACGAAGTAGGCAACGTCCTGGAGTATTAATTGTGCACTATTCTTTAATTTAACAGCACTTTCATATCTTGCTTTACCATCACTACGTTCAATATTTGTACAATTACTGATTAATCCATCTATTTCATCTATTGATTGTTGTGCTAATTTCTCACAAACATAATCATCGTCTTCGGAAGAGACTCCGTACTCATAGAACGTTCTTTTCCAATCGATTGAAGGGATGTCTCTTAATAGAATATCAATCAACAGATGGGAAAGTTCCTCCTCACTAATATCAAAATTATCTCCACAAACAGAGGCGACGAACTGACTTCTTTAGTTGTCATTATGTATCAATGTAGTGATGTCTTTAACAAAAAGACCATAGTGATATTGCCCAAACTCTATAGCAGCACGGTTCATCAGCGACGACATATCTTCATCCTCGCATAACTCAATAGCTCTTTCAGTATCTCCTGCTGAAAGAGCATTGAAAATTTCCTCGTCTTTTGAATTAGTCTTTATATACCAAAAGAGTGCATAAGTCATCTTATCTGCTGGCTGATTTATACGACGGAGAGCATCTTCTATACTGTCCTCGGAACGATGAATAGTAAAAAGCTCTTTTCTTTTAGTTTCATAATTAGACTGATAGATGCATAATCTCTCTTTTAAGGAATTGACATTATTAACAGCATCGTTATGATATCTGACCTGTTCCTCATCATTCTCATCATAATCTGAATAATAAGTTCGATTCTTTTCGGATTCAAGTTGTTTACCTATTTCTAAAACTTTGCTATATAGTTCATCTATAGATTCATTAATTGGCATTGGAAAGGCGTAAGTCTGGATAGGATAGACAGGGGAATAATAGAACTTCGATAATTTATCTACAGGTAATTCTATAGCCTTTCCTATCTTGAGGAACGCTGCCATTTTAGATTTATTGGCAGAAATCTCACGAATTGTTGAGTTAGTAAAAACTCCAAGTAATCTGAATGGATTTTCTGCAAGACAAGGAAATTTTAAACATGGTTCGTCCAAGGATTCATCATATTTAGCTTTTAACCATTTAAGACGTTTTATTGCACGCTCGTGACCTTTGTTAGCAGATTTTTTATACCAATAAATGGCTGCTTTATAGTTGACAGGTACACCCTTTCCATCTTCGAAGAGAATACCGACATTACACATTGCATATTCTTCATCTTGTAATGCCGCTTTCATATACCATTCAAAGGCTAAATGATAATTTCTCTCAACGCCTTGTCCATTTTCATACTTTGATCCTAAATTATTTTGAGCAATTTTCAGGCTCTTAGCAGCAGCTTTTCTATACCATTCAACAGCCTTTTCGTAATTTTTATCAACTCCATGGCCGAAGTCATATGCTAATCCTACACATTCTTGCGCAGAAGCATGACCCTGTTTGGCAGCTTGAAGATATAATTCAAACGCTTTTTTTTCATCTTTAGGACAACCATCTTTTCCATATTTATAACGATATGCTAGATTTGAAAGTCCATAATTATCTCCTCCTGCAGCGGATTTGCGAAACAATTCCAGTGCAGCAGGAATATCTTTCTCAATTCCATCACCATTGTAATAAGCACATGCCAACGTATTTTGCGCGGAAGCATCACCCGCTTCAGCATCTCTTTTTAGCTGTTCTATTTTTTCTTTAGAAATCATACGCCAATCTAATTAGAAAACATCATCAGCATCAGCTGATTGTAATTGCAAATTACCATTTTGAACTGGACAAAGTGTGTATTCACCATAACCTGAGATTAATTCTATTGGTCCATCTTTTTGCAAAGACTCGCCAGATACAAACCCACCAGTCAACTCACCTTTAGGTTTGTTTGGATTCCAACCTTCTCCAGAATAGAAATAAATATTAAAGTGCCCATCAGGTAAATATATTGTAGCATTATCTCCACCGTTTATATAAATATGGTTGATATATTTGTTGTCACTAGCGCGTTTGATGATAACTACATAATCATTGCTCCCAGATGTTTTAAATTTTAGGTAATTACTGCCTGATCTAGATTTTCCAAGTTGAGTGCCATAAGGTTTTGAACCAGTTTTTAGGCTATTATTTATATAAGTATCATATTCAGACGGTTCATTAGCTTGTCGAACATTAGTAGTGGCTTCATCATTACTGCTGTCATTCAGATCTACAGATGAAGTAGATGTGTTATCTGGCACTGTTTCCTGGTTTTCGGAATTCACCTCTTCAGAGATTTGAGATGATGACGATGTTACATTACTAGATGAATCACTGTTGTGAGTAATCAAAGCTGAAATGCCCCAAATCAGGAGACAGATTATAGCTACTCCAGATAATATCTTAAAAGGCCGCTGATTTATTTTTTTTATATTGCTTTTAGCTAAATCTGCATATTGTCCTCGTGGATATTGCTGGAGATATTGCTGATAACTGCGCTTGCTCTTACAAGTACAGTAAATATCATACTCCTGTTTTGACCGTAATTCATTCGCATGAACACCATTTGGGAAACAACTGAGATATGATTGATAGTTTCTAGTTTTGATAGCTGTTTCATAGGACATATCCTCTATCTTCATCATGGCATCCTTATAATGCGGACTAGAAGGATAATCTATGATAAATTTGTTGTAATCTGTAATTGTACTACATTTTGTATAGAGCATCTCATCAATCCGAACCTTTGCCTCTTTTATATAGGCGCTATCTGGATTGTTTCGCACGAATTGTTGATAGTCATAAAGGGTCCTACACTGCATAAACTTCAAATAGTCAATTCTCCTTAGAATTTCCGTACGGGATGGATGATTAGGATACAATCCGAGAACTGTCAGATAATCACTAATTGTCCCATACTTATCCCCCAATAACAGTTTATTTAATGCTTCAACTACCTGATTATCATTGTAACAATTAGGGTATTTGCACTTGTATGTTAGAAGAGCAGCAACAGTTACAACTTTTGGATAATCCTCATCTTCTATTTTACGAATACGAAAACGGGCATTATCAACATATTGGCTTGTAGGATTTTTTTTGACGAACTCCAATAATGAATCATAGTCGTTGCATGCATTGTACACATCTTCTTCTGTTTGAAGCGAAATGTCTGCACGAATATCACTATAAGCAATATTTTTACTGTTCAACAAATCCCTGACATCACTCTTCTTGTCATTCAATTTTTGAGAGACAAAAAACGGATCCAATGATAACACTTCAAGATTAAGTATAAGTTGCCAAGCATTGCGCAGGGTCGATATATCATTTAATACTATTGAATCATTTCGATTACTTATACGATCTACAGAGATGTCCAAATTGTATAAGGCGTTATCCGCGATTTTAGTTGAAATGGCAATATAATGTTTTGATTGCTACCAAGTACATTCTTTATATGAATAAGGTTAGGAACACAGTCCTTTATCAATTGTAAAGACCAATGGATATCATCAGATTTAGCACAAAAACTATTTATATGCTGTTTAATGATAGTAATATCCTGCTGTATTGAAGCTGGAGGAAGATTTTCAATATCTTTCTCCAAAGAAGTTTTAAACTTGGATGCTTTATCAATGATGCTACTTCCGTGTGTAAGCGTCATTACGAAATTCACCATCTGTAAAGTCGTATAAACGGATAGTTCATTGATTTTCTTTTCTGCAGTGTAGAAGTTTTTGCTTTCCTGAAGTAATTCTTCTGCTAGTCGGTCTAATACAAGTTGGGCTTCGGCAGATGGTTGTTTACCTTCCTCTACAGGGCACAATAGCCTTATATCTGAAGCTGTATCACGTCTAAGATTGTGGGCAGATGTTACATAGCTACTTGATGATCTATCTGAATTAGAATAGGATGCAATGGACTTTTTGATGTGTTCTATTGCCTGTAATTCAAAAATAGATTTCACGTACCTCTTAACTGTTGGTCTAACCAAATTTTTCAAGAATAACGACCACCATTCTATCTCTGGGTATGCCTCTAACAAAGATAAAATAAGAATACGTACAACAGCTTTATTATCAACTTCTTTCTGAGTAAGTCCGATCCGTTCTTTATAACTCGATAAGAATGAACCATATTCGATAAATTTGCAGTAGTTCTTAGCCGCTAACTCGAAATTCTCTCCAATTAAAAAGAGAACGGCATTGTTGATATAATCAGAGTATATATTATTATCTGAATCTGGAATAATAAATCTCAGATACGTATTGAGGTTAATATGAGAAATTGTAGTATCGTCAATCGTGTTGTTTTTATGAAACCAGAACAATGCAAATTTTGCCTTCCTAGTGTTGTCGAAAAGCAAAACATTTGCTTGTTCAACACTCTCAGAGGTGCGTTGTAATTTTCCTAATAACCCATCTGCATCTGTTTCAAATGAAATTTCTTTTCCAATCTTGGAAAAGGCACGTATCTTAGCTGTGTTTGCTATTCTCACTCTAAGAGGATCATTTGCAAACACTCCTAAAAGCCTATAAGGGTTCTGTAGAATCATATGCCACTCACTGTTCAAACTGTTTGTTTACATCAGACAAAACAAGTAGGTCTTTAATATCAACATTTAATAACCTTGCAATTTCAAGAAAGGTCTCTATACTTGGTTGTGATGTGTTAGTACACCATTTTGAAACTGTCGCAGGATCTTTACCTAAAGTTTCAGCCAACCATTTGCTTGTTTTCTTCTGTTCTACAAGAACAACTTTCAATCTATTGATATCTGCCATAACTACAAATTGATTTTGACGCAAATATATTGAGTTTAATCCAAAGTTAAAAATAATTTTGCAACTTTCTTTGCCAATAGTCCGTTTTTAACAGTTGCCTTATGGTGTGGTCTATCATGGACTGTTTCTATCAGATACCTACGAACGTGATGATTGGATTGGCTCAGCTGAAAAGCAATACTATGTTGATATCAGAATAGTACACCCTTGCGTTTCTGACCAGCCGGAGATAACCATCGAACAACTTAAAGCGGCCCTCCCTAAAATAAAAAGGGAAAGCGGCCATTCGGGAGAATTGCATACCGAAGAACAGGAACAAAAGTTCTAGAAAACGTTCCACTTTGATCAATTCTGTCTTACATATGGGCCAGTATTATGACTAAATATAAAAACAATGAAGATGATATGCATCATCTGGGAATTGTCAGCGAAGATGGAAGTCATAAAACTGCTACTGTGTACGATGCAATCCAGATTAAGCCCAAATCGGTCATTAGAAAAAGCTTCTTGTCATTTTCTAATGACCAATTTAAGTTTATGCCAAGGCCAACACCTAACATAATTTTTTCTTTACCAATAAAGGAGCATGAGATGCTCACTTATAATATAGGTGTCTGTGTAAGATTACAAAAATCTGCAGACATCTATATATTTTTATAATTTCAATGAGAATGGATTCATTGGTGGTTCTCGTCCTGTCAGTAGCCTTCAATCTAACCAAATTGAAACTTCAAAACCTCATTATCAACTGCAAATTTAAATCGCTTTTGGTTGAACTGTTGATGAGTTGGGTGCCAGAGGCTATACTGTCTTTATTGAAATAATGCAAGAGGCCGAAACATGCAGAAACTTGCATGAAATCAAATGGTTTCCAACGGCATTGACCAACAAGACGAAGACCGCGATGAAAAAAAGACGGGAATGCACCAGCATAGCTTAATTGCGGTTCGTAGGCATAGAAACGGTTGTCGGCTTTCGTGGAAAAGACAGCTGCAAAAGCGTCGAGCGAAAGCTGTTTTAATTTTTCCCATGAAAAACGGGATGACAGCATATAGCCTGATTGCATTTTCGATGTTTGCGAAACAGAAAGCAAAGCATCACCAGAAACCCAAAGCGTCATTCCGCTGAGAAAAGGGGATATGGTTGTCAGGGTCAGTTTGTGCAACTCTGCATATTGGAGCGTTCCCTTGTGACGAGGAATGTCTCGTTGCTTGGTTTTGTAACGATAGCGTATTTTATAGGTCAGCCGAGGACTGGGGCTATAGGTCGCCAACGTGCTAAATGCAAAACCTTGCGAGTTTTTTGCTGTGGCACTAAACGTTTCACGATGGAATCTGAAATATTCGGCATAGGAAGTAAATTCCCAAGAAGAAGGCAGTTGCGCGTTCATGCCCAGCGTTATACCTGTTTCGTTTTGTATGCGGCTGCCCTCCTGCATGGCGTTTCCGTGTATGGAAATGAAACGAGGACTGAAATGGCGGATTTGTCCCGTCAGGAGAAGGCGGGAGGAAGGACTGTAACGCACGGTGTGGGTCATGGCAGCGTGTAATCTGCGGTCGATGGCCGTTTCTCCAGAATGTATCCATTTCCTGTCGGCAGACCGAATATGGTAATCGCAACTGAAAGCACAGGCTGATTTGCCACGCATGAAATAGAGGTTATAGGGTTGTTCCTTTGGCCAAACAACATGGTTATAGTTGTCAAAGGCAAACGTGAAGGCCAATTTTAAGCGGTTTTTATTGTAGCCAAGTTGCATGGCAGCCGTCAGATTTCTCACGTTGTTTTTCCGTTCGAGTTCCGTTTGGGTGCGGTGGAACCCCGTTTTGCTGAAGGAGGTGACCGTGTCGTTTTCAAGCCGTGCATCGAGCTTTCTAAGAGAGAAGAAAGCGGCGGCATTCCAGAAACGGCCTTGCCGAGCTAAGGCCAATCCGCGGAAAAAGTTAGTTTCGTCACACGAGGAGTGCGGTTTGATCTGTAGAGGTTTTGACGAAAATAGGCCATTGATTTGTGCCATATTTTTAAAAAGGCCACTTGAAAAGATCAGACCATGATTTGATCGAACGTTGAAATCGCCCAGCCATGCCTGCCATTTGCCGTTTGTGGAGATGAGGTGTGCATAGGCAGAAACGTAGTCGTAGGGATAATTGCCGCAGCCCGCGAAGGGCTCTCCGGCGTCCTTCTGCAACGTGGTGCCGGCGCTGAACTGCTTTCCGTGGGAGAAACGATAGCGAACGGTGTTGGCAAGTGCGTTTCCCCAATACATGCAATTCGGATTATTCTTATACTCTTCTTCTGTGTGTTGTCTGTTTCCAGCTCGCTTGTAAAAGGGAACGTCAAGATTGGTAATGAATAAGTGTCTGTTTTTCCCTTTCTGAGCGTAGGCGCGTCTGCTGTCGATTCTTTCTGCGTAGAAAAAAAGCGACAGCCATTTCCGTTGTACAGGCGTCAGACCACTGACGAATTGCAATTCTCCCAATGAGAAAAATTCCCGTTTCCGACTTCTATAGGACAAAATGGAGTCGGCCTGCGCCTCTGTCATGAACGCAAGACGGAGAATATCTTCTTTTGCGGCTGTGTTGATGTTTTGAGGACGGAGATGAAGGTCTTCCATGAATTGCAGGTCTTGACGAAGGTCGGACTCTACTTCGAGAGCGTCTTCATCGATATTCTGTTCAAGGTATTCGGTGACAAATTCGCTCCACGTTGTGTATGTATCATAATCCCCGTTGCCGCTTTGCGCATCAGCAGGCCGCGACAGCAAACTTATGATGAGCAGGCTGAGCCACCTCAGAAAGGTTGTGTTTGCTGGATTAGCATTTCCCATAAGATTTGAAGTTGTTTTGAAGAATCTGCCGCGATATGAGTCTCGCTCATCTCTCCCCATTGTGAAAAGAATTAATAAAGGGGTGTCCTGAATACGTCTTACGACCCCGTGTGCGGTTTCGGTGGACTTCATTCAGAACCCCCCTTTTTCATTCAATTATTGGGGTGGGGTTATAGGGGCATTTCCGAGCTCGGTATGTCCCCGTGCCTCGTGCGGCTTCGCCCCGTACGGGTGTTTCTCCTGCGGGTTGTTTTCCTCCCCCTTCCGTTCCTTTTTTGGGGGGAACAGGAGGGGAAGGTTTTTCTTATTTGAGCATCAGTTTGCAACTGGCCGTGTTGCCCTTCGCCGTCTCGATGTTGAGGATGAGAACTTTGTGATTGCCTGCGAAGAGGGCGGGGAGCTGCACTTGCTGTGCTCCGCCGGCGCGAAGCGTGAGGAGACATTTGCCAAGGGGCGTAAAGACGCGGCAAGACGTGATGCCTTCTGCGCTGCTGACACTGACGAAGCCTGCTTCAGTGGTGTGAACGGTGAGAGGGGCGTCGGGGGCGGCGATGCTGCCGATTTCAGAAACGATGGGGGCGTCGCCCTGCGTGAGGTCTTCACGGATTTCGTAGATGACGGGGGCGGCGTTGCCCTCCCAGCTGATGCGGATGCAAGAGGGGGTGCCTGCGGCGGCGAGGGAGATTTTCTGGTAGCCACCCGTCAGTGTGCCGAGGCTGACCCATTCGCCATTCGTTGTCTGGGCGCTGACGACGGCATTTTGCGCGGGGGCGCCGGGAGCCTGGAAGAGGACGATGCTGGAGGCTGGGCTGGCATCGTAGAAATGGTAGGTGAGGCTGTTGCCAGAGGGCGTGTCGGTGGCGGGGATGCCTGTGTTGCCAGCTTTGTCGGTCAGGCTGAGGAGGGCGTTGCCCGAGGCATCGGCAGCGGGGTGCTTGAACTTGGCAGCGTGGGTGGCCTTGTTGACTTCAATGTCGTAGAGGCGCAACCACTTGGAGGTGTTGGCCGTGGAGACAAGGAGGCGTACGTATTGCGCAGTGTCGTTCGTGCCGCTAAAGTCGCAATAGGACATTTCGCTGGAATATTTGACGACCTGAGGGAGCGTCATGCGGAAGTCGGTCTGCGCGGTGCCTTTCACGCGGAGCGTTTTCCAGGTTTTGCCATCGAGAGAGGTCTGTACGCGGCCAACGGTCATGTAGTCGCCGTTCACTGTTCCCATGCAGATTCTGACGTCGCCAACGGGGACGGGAGCTGAGAGCTTGACAACGTAGGCATCGTTGGTTTTCTGGTTGCGGTTGAGACAGGTGTAGGTGGTGTAGTCGCCGTCGGTCATGAAGGTGGCGTTGTGGCCGCTATAGATGTCGCCAGAGGGGATGGTTGCGCTGGCGATGGCGGTGGGAGCGGGAAGCGTCAGTTTGAGGACGGCGCGGGCGAGCTTGAGGGAGCGGGGCTCTGGGTTTTCGTTTTCAACGACGAGGTATCTGACGTGGACGGCGGGCTGGCTGCCTTTTTCGAGGACGCTCCAGTCTCTGCCGTTTTCAGAGGTGAGGAGGGTGAAGGCAGAGAAGAGGCTGTCGGCGGCAGTTATGCTTTCGAGTTTGACGGGCTGGGGGAGACTGAGCCCGATGTATTGGCCTTGCTGGAGGGTGTTGACGCAGTTGTTGACGAAGGTGACGCTATTTTTGCTTTTCGACACGGCGCCTTTGGCTTTCTCAAGGTTGGAGAAGAGGACGGGGACGGCGGAAACGGGGACGCCGAGGAGGTTGCCGAGGGATTTCTCCTGGAGATAGCTGAGGAAGGGCCGGAGCGTTTCCTGCGAGGGATTGGTTTGCCGCGACGAGAGCGAGAGCTGCGCACCGACGGATCCAGCGAGCTGGGGTGCCTGGTGAGCGGCATCTGTGTCAATGCGGGAGAGGGGATTGATGGTCTGCGCGTAGGCGTTCCATTTGTCGGACTCTTCCGCGTTTTCTGCGGCTTCGATGAGCGTCAGTGTCTGGCGAGCCATGCTGTGGAGCTTTGTGAGCCAGGGGGAGAGGTCGGCGAGGAGCAGGCGGTCGCTTTCGTTTTGGCTGTTTGCGAGGGCTTCGATTTTCTCTGCGGCCTTGAGGATGTTTTGCATGGTGGTTTTCAAGGCGCTACCGTCGGCCTGTCCTTGCTTGTTGAAGGCAGTTTTGTATGCGTTGACGAGGGAGGAGAGGGCGCCTGAGTCATAGTAGCGCAGATGGGCGGCGAGGAGCTGATAGGCCTCGGCTGTCTCTTTGTCGCGGATGATGGCGGGGAAGGCGGCGTTCCAGTTGGTCTTGTTGTTGAAAGCGGCGTTGTTCCAAGCATAGTCGGCGACGCCGAAGAGGGCGATTTTCGACACTTCTCCCTGCTGCATGGGGTTGCTGAGGACGGCGAGACAGTTTTTCAAGCTTTTGTCGACCGTTGCGGTGTTGGAGATTCTGCTTTCGTCGTGGAAGTTGGCGTACATGTCCATCGTGAAGAGCTTGTCGGCATCGTTGTCGTTGCAGGGATAGTTCCACCACCATGCGACGTCGCGGCCCAAGTATTGGCGCACGCTCTGCACGTCGGAGGAATTGGGCACGCTCCATACGCCCCAGCCGGTGGTATAGATGACGACGTTGGAGGGCGTTTTGCTGAGGGCGGTGAAGAAGGCTTTACGCTGTTCTTCGCCACCACCCGCGAAGCTGCCGCAATAGATCTGGGGAACGAACTGGAGGGGCTTGACGGTGTCGGCGGGGGCGGCGCCGCTTTTGTTCCACTCTTTTTCAATGGCCTGCTGAAGGCTGGTGACGCGGGCGGCATTGAGGTCGTACTGCGCCTGGGTGGAGGGGATGGCGACGTCGTCGACGAACACGGCAAACTGGCGCACGCCGAGGGCGTACATGCGCTTGTATTTGTTCATGATGTCGGTGATGACGGTGGAACTATTGAGAAAGTCGTTGCCCGGATGGATGGCCCAAATGAAGTTGACCTTGGTTTCGTGTGACACCTGCGTGAGGTCTCTGACCATGTCCTGCGAGAGATAGCCGAGGTTTTTCTGCTGCTCGGTGATGGTGGCGGGATAGGGCTGTTTCCAATAGGCGGAGTGGTAGTAGTCGCTCTTCGCGCCATACATATATGAGTTCATCTTATGGCGCATCATGAATCTCATGACGTCTTTCTTTACGTCAATGGAATAGGGTACGCCATAGTAGCCTTCGACGAGGCCACGGTTTTTCTGGTCGGCATAGTCGTAGATGATGCCGCAGGGAATGCTTTCTGGGGCGTTGTAGTCGAGAATTTGCTCCAGAGAGGCCATGCCGATGAAGGCGGCATCGGTGTTTTCGCCCAGGATGACGATTTCGGCAAGGCCGCCAGCGTCTTGCAGGCTGAGGAGGTGCTTGTCGTATTTGTTTTGCAACGTAAAGACATCGCGACTGAGTTTCAAGGCGGTGGCTTTTGCGTCGGCCTTGTCACCCGAATTGTTGACGCCTACGAAGATGTGGACGAAGCCCTCTGAGGGGGCTGTGGCGAAGATTTCATCGCTGTCGCTAATGAGGTTGTGCTCGGATAGGATGTTTTTCAGACGGGCTTTGGTGTAGCTGTCGATGTGGTCTCCACAGATGACTTGAATTTTTCCTGCGGGGATTTTGGTTGTGCCGCCCACCGCTTGCTGCTGATGGGGGATGGGGTGGATCTGATAGACGCTGTCGGCAAGGACGGTAAGGCTACTGCACGTTCCAAGACAACAAAGGGCCAATCGTAGAATTGTTTTCTTCATGTTTTTTTATGGCTGTTTTTCCAAAGACGATGCGAGGCGCGGGCTTTGGATGTTAAACAATGATGTCCCTTGGCAAAAGAAATTGTTTCCCTTCGCCAAAGGACATGGATTCAGATGATTTCTATTTTAGGATGGTCTGCCATTATGCTCCCAAACTTTTGAGTGTTTCTTTCAAAACGGCAATCTTTGTTTCGGCATCTGCCTTTTTCTTTCTCTCGAGCTCTACGACGGCTGCGGGGGCGCCTTCAACGAAACGTTTGTTGCCGAGTTTCTTCTCGACGCCAGCGAGGAAACCCTCGAGATGTTTGAGTTCGGCCTGCGCCTTGGTGATTTCGGCTTCAGCGTCGATGAGGTTGCCGAGAAGCAGGGCGTATTCGGAGGTGCCGACCATGAAGGTGGAGGCGCCTTCGCCCTTGACGGTGACGGCGGCGATTTCGGAGATGTTGGCGAGCTTAGAGATGATGCAGTTGTAGGCTTCAACGGGGTTTTCTCCGATCACCTGCAAGACCAGGGGCTCCTTCGGGGAGATGTTTTTGGAGGAACGGATTCCACGGATGTTGGTGATGACTTGCTTGACGGCGGCGAATTTTTCAATCTGCCGTTTGTCTGCATCGAGGGGCGCCTGGATGGTCTGAGGACTTGTCATGATGCTTTCGCCATCACGACGCTCCGAGATGTTCTGCCAGAGTTCTTCCGTGATGAACGGCATGAAGGGGTGGAGGAGATGGAGGAGGTCGTTGAAGAAGGAAAGCGTTGCCTGGTAGGTGGCGGCATCAATGGCCTGGCCGTAGGCGGGCTTGACGAGTTCGAGGAACCATGCCGAAAATTCATCCCAGAAGAGGTGGTAGACTTCCATCAGGGCATCGCTCAAGCGATATTTTGAGAAATGGTCGGCGATGACTGCGGCGCTGCTGCGCATCTGTGCCCCAAACCAGTTGATGGCGAGGGCGGCGACATCGTTCTGGGGGAGTGTCTCGCTGACAGTCCATCCCTGTACGAGGCGGAAGGCGTTCCAGATTTTGTTGCAGAAATTTCTTCCCTGTTCGCAGAGGGATTCGTCGAAGAGAATGTCGTTGCCGGCAGGCGCTGAGAGCATCATTCCCATTCTCACGCCATCGGCACCGTATTTGTCGATGAGGTCGAGGGGGTCGGGGGAGTTGCCGAGCGACTTCGACATTTTACGGCCGAGTTTGTCGCGCACAATGCCAGTGAAGTAGACGTCTTTGAAGGGGAATTTGCCCGTGTATTCATATCCAGCCATGATCATGCGTGCCACCCAGAAGAAGATGATGTCGGGGCCGGTCACGAGGACGCTGGTTGGGTAATAGTATTTGAATTCTTCGTTGTCGGGATCGAGGATGCCATTGAAGAGAGAGATGGGCCACAACCATGATGAGAACCACGTGTCGAGGGCGTCTTCATCTTGCTTCAAATCGGAGAGCTGGAGAGCGGGGTTGCCTGATTTCTCGCGTGCCAGGGCCAAGGCCTCTTGTTCTGTCTCTGCCACGACGTAACCGCCCGAGGGGAGATAGTAGGCGGGGATGCGGTGGCCCCACCAGAGCTGACGTGAGATACACCAGTCTTTGATGTTTTCGAGCCAATGGCGGTAGGTGTTTTTATACTTGACAGGATAAAACCTGATTTCGTCGTTCATAACCGGCGGCAACGCCAAGTCGGCAAAATGCTGCATCTTCAGGAACCACTGCGTGGAGAGCTTTGGCTCAATGGGGACACCGGTGCGCTCCGAGCAGCCGATCTTGTTGTCGTAATCTTCAATGCGCTCCATCAGGCCAGCCGCTTCCAAATCTTTGGCAATCTGGCGGCGAACATCGAAGCGGTCTTGGCCAACGTACATGCCGGCAGCCTCGGAGATGGTTGCGTCGTCGTTGAAGATGTCGATGGTTTCGAGATTGTATTTTTCTCCAAGCATGTGGTCGTTGACATCATGGGCGGGGGTGACTTTCAGGCATCCTGTTCCAAATTCAATGTCAACATATTCGTCTTCGATGACGGGAATGACGCGTCCGACAAGAGGGACTATCACTTTCTTTCCCTTGAGCCAATGGTTTTTGGGGTCATTGGGATTGATGCACATCGCGACGTCGCCCATAATGGTCTCGGGGCGTGTCGTTGCCACGACGGCATAGCGCCCTTCTGCGTCTTCATGAATGATTTCGCCTTCTTCGCCTGTTGCTCCGAGGCCGTCGTCGGATGCGACGCGATATTTCATATAATAGAGCTTCGTGTGCTCTTCTTTGTAAACCACTTCTTCGTCGGAGAGAGCCGTCTTGGCCTTGGGGTCCCAGTTGACCATGCGGACGCCACGATAGATGAGTCCTTTGCGGTATAGGTCAACAAAGACCTTGATGACGCTTTTTGAGCGGGTTTCGTCCATGGTGAACGACGTGCGGTCCCAGTCGCACGAAGCTCCCAGACGGCGCAACTGCTTGAGAATGATGCCACCGTGCTCGTCGGTCCAATCCCAGGCATGCTTCAGGAAGTCTTCACGGCTGAGGTCTGATTTCTTAATGCCGCGCTCCGCCAGGCGTGCCACGACTTTTGCTTCTGTGGCGATTGAGGCATGGTCGGTGCCAGGCACCCAGCAGGCGTTTTTGCCTTCCATACGGGCACGTCTGACGAGGATGTCCTGGATTGTCTCGTTGAGCATATGTCCCATGTGCAACACGCCGGTCACATTGGGAGGAGGTATTACAACCGTATATGGTTTTCGTCCGTCGGGCTTAGAATTGAACAGCTTGTGTTCCATCCAATATCTATACCATTTGCTTTCGACATTTTCAGAACTGTATTTACTTGCTAATTCCATGTTGATAGAGAGTATGTTATATCTTTTATTTCTGCTATTATATATATAAGGGAAATGACGGGAGGTCACGAATTCATCGACAGGAGAAATTCTTCATTGTTTCTCGTTGTCTCCATTCTCTTCTTCACCTCGCTCATGGCTTCAATGGCGTTCATGTCTGCGATGTATTTGCGCAAAATCCACATGCGATTGAGCGTCTGCTGGTCTTGGAGCAGATCGTCACGACGCGTGCTTGAAACAACCAAATTGACGGCGGGGAAGATTCGCTTGTTTGACAATGAGCGGTCGAGCTGCAATTCCATATTGCCTGTTCCCTTGAATTCCTCGAAGATGACTTCGTCCATCTTCGAGCCGGTGTCGATCAACGCTGTCGCGATGATGGTCAGCGAACCGCCACCTTCTATGTTGCGAGCCGCACCAAAGAAGCGCTTGGGCTTTTGCAACGCATTTGCATCGACACCACCAGTCAGCACTTTTCCCGAGGCTGGGGCAACCGTGTTGTAGGCACGCGCAAGACGGGTGATGGAATCGAGGAAAATGACCACGTCGTGGCCACACTCAACCATTCGCTTTGCTTTCTCCAAGACGATGTTGGCGATTTTCACATGTCTTGAAGCGGGCTCATCGAACGTTGACGCAATGACCTCTGCCTTGACTGTTCGGGCCATATCTGTGACTTCTTCCGGACGTTCGTCAATCAGTAGCATCATAAGATAGGTCTCAGGATGGTTTTCGGCGATGGCGTTGGCGATGTCCTTCATAAGCATGGTCTTACCTGTCTTGGGCTGCGCAACGATTAGCGCACGTTGCCCCTTTCCGATAGGCGTAAACAGGTCGATGACTCTGCGCGAGAGGCTGTCGTTTTTCCCGCTACACAGGTTGAATTTTTTATCGGGAAATAGGGGAGTGAGGTGCTCGAAAGACACGCGGTCGCGGATGTCCTTCGGGGCCAATCCGTTGATGTGTGCAATTTCCAAAAGGGTGAAGAATTTCTCTCCTTCACGCGGAATCTTCACCAGACCTTCAATGACATCTCCTGTTTTCAATCCGTATTGGTAAATCAGATTGGGGGCGACATAAATGTCGTCGGGGGAGGTCAGATAGTTATAGTCTGACGAACGCAGAAAACCATAGCCTTCATTCAAGATTTCAAGCACACCGCGAGAATCAAGGGTTTGCGGGATTGCCAGTTCTTCGTCGTTGTCTTGGGCGAACTGGTCGTTTTCCCCGTAATCCTGTCGTTCCTGTGACAGAAGACTCTGAACGCCGCGCGGCTCTTGTTCGTTATGAAAATCATGGTTTCCACGGTAATCCGGAATATTCCGGAACCCCATATTTCTGGCATTTTCCCTTGCTTCGGCAAAACCTCTGTCGTGGGGTTTGATGCCTTCGAAAACGGGCGGAATGTCCTGCAATATGATAAAATCGTTTGCAACGACCTGTGCCGACCTTTGCTCTTCCAAAGAGATTTCCTTTCTCCAGATGTCTGATTCTGCATCATCGGCAGCAGATTTTTTTCTCAGTGCCTCCAAATCGGCATTGTTCGCAGAGACGTCAGTATGTGAGTCTTCGCTCTGACGGTTTTGCTGCTGGATTTGCTCCGTGATGAAATCGGGGACATCGGAATCTGACTGGAGATATTCGGGCTGCTCGTCCTTTCGGGTGCCGCCATCCGCTTGCTCTTGTGAAGACGGCTCTACGCTGTTTCCCGTTTTTACGACTTCAGCGGCGTCGCTGGCCAAACGTTCTTCATTCGTATTTTCCGCCGACACGCTGCCAGACACAGCAGCGAAGGAGGCTGGCTCATGAAGATGGTTTTCATCTGGCAGCACTCCATCTTGAGCGGACTTTGTTTGCGCAAGCTGATCTGTCACATCAGAGGCAGGAATGCTCCCAACAGGAGCAGAAGTTATGAGGGCGTTTTCCGCCTCTGCATTTTCTTCCTTCGACACGCGCGAGGTGCCGATCCTTTTTCTGCCCGGCTTTGCGTCCGAAGGGGACGCGTCAGAGGTCGACTTGGCAGTTTTGCTGGCGCTCGTTTTGCTCCTGCTGGTGGCAACGCGCGGCTTTCTGCCCGTCGATTCCATTCTGTTCATTTCAGCACTTTTGATTTCAGCCTGAACGTCTAAGATGTCGTAAACGAGATCTTCCTTGTCATTGCTGTCTTTATGTTTCGTGCCTAACGCCGTAGCAACAGAACGCAACTCCTCAATATCCTTATTTAGTAATTGTTCCTTGGTGAAAAGTGGCATTGTATAACATTTATTTTGTGTATATCTCATTTAAACCCAGAGGGGCCTAAATGGATTTTCAATTCGTAAAAAATCTTTGATGGATGATCAACACAAGTCCTTGTGTTTCCTTGTATTTTAAAGTCTTAGTCAACATAAAAAAATGAGTAATGATTTTGCATCTTTCCTTTGTGCGAAATAATCATTAACACCATATACCTATAAGAGATGACTATGCATATGCAAATTTAGTTACTTTGTTTCTTTTACCGAATATTAAATGCTCGGTTTAGTTTTTTCTACTACATTTTAAACATAATAGTGATACATGCGTATTTTAATAATTCTTGCTAAAGTCTCTTCGAATCGGCAGACATACTGGCGAAGATGTATTTCTTTGAGCGCCCAGCGTTTGTAACCCATTATTTTTGATTAATTTTGCATCAAATGCGCCCAGTCGACAATACATGCCTAACGACAGGCGGCATGATTTTGCGGTCAATAAAAAATTCCATACAAGAATGACATATCAAGAAACTGTTCAATATCTCTTTGAAGCCACACCGCTTTTTCAACATATCGGTGGCAAAGCGTATAAACCAGGCTTGCAGACATCGCTTTGCCTTGATGAGCATTTCGGCCATCCTCACAAGAGTTACCCGATTGTTCACGTGGCGGGAACGAATGGAAAAGGATCTTGCTCGCACACTATTGCGGCGATTTTGCAACTGGCAGGTCTGCGTGTTGGATTGTTCACCTCGCCACATCTGGTGGATTTCAGAGAGCGCATACGGATTAACGGAAAAATGATTCCAGAGGATACGGTTGTTCAATTCGTTGAAAGCGAGAAAGGCTTTTTCGAACCGCTGCATCCGTCGTTCTTCGAATTGACAACGGCATTGGCCTTCAAATATTTCGAAGATGAGCACGTGGATGTGGCAGTTGTTGAAGTGGGACTTGGAGGACGATTGGATTGCACGAATATCGTCACACCGAAATTGTCTGTCATAACAAACATCAGTTTAGACCACACGCAATTCCTCGGCTCTACCCTCTCTGAAATCGCCTATGAAAAAGCAGGAATCATCAAGCCAGGGGTGCCTGTGGTCGTTGGAGAGGATTTGCCTGAGACGCGGCAGGTTTTTCTTGATAAAGCAAAAGAAAACAATTCGCAGATTATTTTTGCTGAAGACAAACCAGAAGTCGTCAACAGCACAATGACGGAGAATTATACGCGCCTTTATGAGACTGTCGGTTACGGCACATTTGAGGGGCAACTGGCCGGAGAATGCCAAATCAAAAACACGAACACCATCCTGCACGTGGTTCCGCTCTTGCTGAAACAAGGACTGCTGCCGCAGTCGTACAACGATAAAAAACGAATCACGGCGTTGGTTCGCGAGGCTTTTTCAGAGGTGAGTTCATTGACAGGGCTGATGGGGCGCTGGCAATATGCTGGTCATCGTCCGGACATTGTGCTCGATACGGGACACAACACGGGAGGATGGGCATACCTCGGGAAGGCGCTTCAAAGCGGAAACTACCCTCAGGTGCATGTCATTTTCGGCATTATGGCAGACAAGGACATCGACGGCGTACTCTCGTTCTTGCCACAAAAATTGCACTATTACTTCACAAGGGCTTCTGTGGCAAGGGCCTTGCCGCCAGAAGCGCTACGTGACAGAGCCGAAAAATTTGGCTTAAACGGAGGGGTTTTCAATTGCGTATCAGATGCGCTTGAAGCTGCTTTGAAGAACGCCCAACCAGAAGATCTGGTCTACGTTGGAGGCAGCAGTTTCATTGTTGCTGACTATTTGGCAATCAACGATAAAAACGAAAACAAATAGGATTTAGACGCCAACTTAAATACATAATAATTAGCAAGATATGACAAGATTAAAACATAAATACTTTAACTTATCGTTGGGCCTCTTGTGTGTTCTGACGATGTGCTTCGCATGCAAGGAGAACAAGCACGAAGACTGGTCGGAGGCACGGACGAAAATGGAACAAAAGGGGCAGGCATATCTGATGCTTTCCAGGCAAGCCCTCTCTGAAAAGAATTTTACAACAGCGCGAGAAAAAGTCAATTTGCTGCGCAAGGAATGCGAATTGGCGCTCTCTGCCCGCGAAGAAGGTATCCTGCTGATGGATTCCATCAATCTCTTTGAAGCAGAGGAGCAATTCCGAACGGCGTGTGAGGATTCCACGGCAGCATCTGCGAGGGAATCTATAGAAGACCTGCAGCAGAAAATCTGCTTCTACCAAAGAAAGTTGGAACACGACAAAAAATCCAAGGAAGCGGGAAACCAAGAAATCAATAAATAAACGGCACTTCTAAAACTCCACACTCTACCATCTACGCATGTCGGCTATTAAAAAAGAACTAAACACGGCGCAATGGGATGCTGTTTCCTATTGTGAAGGACCATCGCTCATCATTGCAGGGGCCGGTTCTGGAAAAACCCGCGTATTGACCTATAAAATCGCATATCTCATCGAGCAAGGCATGGAGCCTTGGCGGATACTGGCGCTCACCTTCACCAATAAGGCCGCACGCGAGATGAGAGACCGCATAGCCAATGTCGTCGGTTTTGAATCTGCACAAAATATATGGAACGGGACGTTCCATAGCATCTTCGCCAGAATCCTAAGACTGGAATCGGATGTCATCGGCTATCCGCACGACTTCACCATATACGACCAAACTGATTCCCGTTCGCTCATCAAGAACATCGTCAGGGAAATGGGTCTTGACGACAAAACATACAAGCCAAACATTGTGTCGGGCAGGATTTCAGAAGCTAAAAATGCCCTGGTGTTGCCAGGCGCATATCTGAATGACAGAAATGTGCGGGAGCGCGACCAGAGAGACGGCATCGGGAAAACGGGAGAGATTTACCGCACTTACATGCAGAGATGCTTCGCAGCAGGAGCTATGGATTTCGACGACCTCCTGCTCAACACCTTCCTCCTCTTCCAGGAACACCCAGAGGTGAGAGGTAAATACAGCGAACGTTTCTCATATATCCTTGTTGACGAATACCAGGACACGAATGTTGCACAACATCGCATCATCACGCAACTAACCTCCCCCACTTCGAAAATTTGCGTTGTCGGAGACGACGCACAGAGCATCTATTCCTTCCGAGGCGCACGCATCGACAATATATTGGGCTTTCAGGAGCAATACCCCACAGCAAAATTGTTTAAACTGGAGCGCAACTACCGTTCGACACAAAACATCGTCAATGCTGCCGACAGTCTGATCAAACACAATGCGGTTCAAATTCCCAAAAAAGTGTACAGCGAAGCGGAAGTCGGAGAACCTCTGAAAATCATAGAAGCCTACAGCGACAAAGAGGAAAGCATCAAGGTGGCGGGAGTCATACGAAATCTGCACAACGTGCACGACGTTCCCTACAATGAAATTGCGATTCTCTACCGCACAAATGCCCAAAGCCGCTCTTTTGAAGAGACCTTCCGCTCTGCTGGCATGCCATACAGAATCTATGGTGGGCTGTCGTTCTATCAGAGGAAAGAGGTGAAGGACCTGCTGGCCTACTTCAGATTGATATGCAACCCTTCTGATGAAGAGGCCTTCAAGCGCATTGTCAACTACCCCGCAAGGGGCATCGGGGCCACAACCATGTCAAAGATACAGATGGCAGCGGTGGAAAACGGGGAAACCCTGTGGAATGTAGCAGCCAACCCGCAAAAGTTCCAAGTGTCTCTCAGCAAAAGCACCCAAGGGAAGCTCTTGGCGTTTTTGGCGCTCATCGAAAAATTTCGCAATGACCTACACCGGAAAAACGGCTCCAGCCTCGCAACCGACATTCTGTATTCAGCAGGAATCAACGCCGATTTGCTTGCCGACACCAGCGCTGAAGGCATCAGCAAAAAAGAGAACATCGAGGAATTGCTCGGCGCCATCAAAGCCAACGAAGATGAAGCGAGAGGCAGCAACGCCGCAATCGTGCCGCTGACCGACTATATCTCCAAAGTGTCCCTACTGACGGATACCGACCAGAAAGACGACGGCTCGCCCCGCATCACCCTGATGACGGTGCATGCCGCCAAGGGACTGGAATTTGACGCCGTCTTCGTGACTGGGCTTGAAAACGACCTCTTCCCCAATTCAAACGCCCGTTTCTATCCTAAGGAAATGGAGGAAGAAAGACGCCTCTTCTACGTTGCCATCACACGCGCCAAAAGCCGCTGCTATCTGACATACGCCAAAAGCCGCTTCAAATTCGGCAATATGGAATTTGGAGAGCCAAGCATCTTCCTGCGGGAGATAAACCAGAAATACTTAGACAAAAGCCCCTTTGCCGCGTCTGTCAGCACCACGCCAGGCCGCATCCCCAACAAAAACGCATTCTCGAAGAGTACATCTTTATGGGACAATCCTCCGTCGGGCACCACCTGCCAAGAAGAGCGGCATCAGTCGAAGCCCCGCGCGTCATCGCGCGCAACAGCCGACGACAAGCGGTTCAAGAAAAGAATCTACAGCAACGGAAGAATCTTGCAACAGATAGACTCAAGCTCCAAGGCAAACGATTCTACTACGCCGCCAGAAATGCTTTCATCTGCCGTTGAATACGGCTCCACCACGTTGAAAGCGGGAGACAAAGTCGCCCACGAACGCTTCGGAATGGGAACTGTCATCTCTGTGGAAGGAAGCGGCAATGGTGCAAAAGCGCAAATAGATTTTGAAAAAGGAGTCGGAATAAAAAAACTATTGCTTAAATTTGCAAAGCTCAGCAAGATTGAGTGACCTCAGCAAAAAAGCCGAGACGCTCCGCCTCGCCGCAAGCCCCCGCGCCTCCCTGTCAAGTGCGCCTTCCCTGCTTTGATAATATAAAATAATTTTTGAATACCTATTTATGATACAATCAATGACCGGCTATGGCAAAGCCGAAATCCATTTCAACGGAAAGAAAATCCATGCAGAAATAAAATCCCTCAATTCAAAAAACCTCGACCTTTCAGCACGCATCGCCCCCATTTATCGGGAAAAGGAAATGGAGGTGAGGAAATTCATCGCCGCGCAACTTGAAAGAGGAAAAGTCGATTTCAATCTCTGGGTTGAAAAAGACCAGGCGTCTTCCTTCCTTCCAATCAACCAAGAAGCAGTCAAAGACTACACCCGCCAGATTCGCGCCATTTCTGAAAGCAACAACATTCCTTTTCCAGAACAAGGCATCTGGGAAGTACTCATAAAACTTCCAGAAACCATGCAGCCCAATGTCGTTGAAGACCTAACAGAGGAAGAATGGAACGCAGCGTCCCAAGCTGTCGCCGAAGCAGTTGGCCACCTCGTTGAATTCCGCACGCAAGAAGGACTGGCCCTGCAAAAGAAATTTTCAGAGAAAATCGACAACATTGAGCGTCTTCTCGGAGAAATCGAACCGTTTGAGAAATCGCGCGTTGAAAAAATCCGCCAGCGCCTGACTGAGCGTCTGGAAGAACTGAAAGGCGTGGACTACGACAAAAACCGCCTGGAACAAGAGCTCATTTACTATATTGAGAAACTCGACATCAGCGAAGAAAAACAAAGACTTGCCAACCATCTGAAATATTTCCGCGAAACAATGGAAACCAGCCACGGACAAGGCAAGAAATTAGGATTCATCGCCCAGGAAATGGGAAGGGAAATCAACACAACGGGCTCGAAGAGCAATCAGGCAGAGATGCAGAACATCGTTGTGAAAATGAAAGACGAGTTGGAACAAATCAAAGAACAGGTTCTTAATGCCCTATAATCAACACACATCATGGAAGAAACCACTGTTGCAAAGAAAGCCGACGGGCGCGTAATCATCATTTCCGCACCCAGCGGAACAGGAAAAAGCACCATCATTTCATATCTGATGACGCTGGGGCTCAATCTGCACTTTTCTGTGAGCGCAACGAGCCGCCCGCCACGCGGGAAGGAAGTAGATGGTGTTGACTATTTTTTTCTCACGCCAGAAGATTTCCGCCAACGAATTTCAAAGGGCGACTTTCTGGAATATGAGGAAGTCTATGAAAACCGCTATTACGGAACGCTCCGCACTGAGGTCGACAAACAGCTGGCAAACGGCGATAATGTGGTCTGCGACATTGACGTCGTCGGCGCGCAAAACATAAAAAAAATATATGGTGGCCGCGCATTCAGCCTTTTCATAAAACCACCCTCAATTGACGCCCTACGCCAACGGCTTGAAAATCGCGGCACCGACTCGCAGGAAGTCATCCAGCAACGCATCAACCGTGCAGAATTTGAACTCTCGCAAGCCCCCAACTTCGATGCCTGCATCGTCAACGACGTGTTGCAGAAAGCCCAGGAAGAGGCAGCCAACGCAATTAGGCAGTATCTCGAAACAGCCGCGGAATAATCCCCCCACTCTCCCATTCACGAAGAAACATGCGCGTAACAATTTACGGAGGCTCTTTCAGCCCCATCCATAAGGGACACATCGCCTTAGCCAGCCAAATCATCAAAGAAGACATGGCCGATGAAGTGTGGCTGATGGTATCGCCACACAATCCGTTGAAGTCAACCAACGACCTATGGCCAGTTGACCTCCGTCTGAAACTCTGTGAGAAAGCAGTTGAAGGGCTGGAGAAAATAAAAGTCTCCGATCTGGAGACGCGTTTGGAAAAACCGTCCTACACCTATAAAACCCTGCGCGAACTATCACGTCTCCACCCCCAAGTCCAGTTCTCAATACTCATCGGTTCCGACAACTGGGCCTGCTTCGACCGTTGGGCACACCACGAGGAAATCCTAACACACCACTCCCTCATCATCTATCCGCGCCAGGGCTTCCCCATCAACCCCCATCTCCTGCCGCCGCAAACCAGCCTGCTCAACGCCCCTCTCCTGCCCTACAGTTCAAGCGAGATAAGGCAGCGCTTGAAAGCAGGGCGCCCCATCAACCACATGCTGCCTCCAAACGTAGCCGAAATGATTGCCACGACGGAGTATGCTGGAAAACGGCAGTCAAACTGATAGTTTCTGAAAATCCACTCAGCTTTCACGCCGCCACTGACACGCGCACACCCCACATTCGCTCTGCTGCAAAAAAAAACAGATAATCCTCCAACAATAAAAAACAACAAACATACAATGGATAGAAAACAGCTTGTAGACAACATCTTCAGAAAGAAATCCTTTCTCTGCGTCGGACTCGACACGGATTTGAAGAAAATCCCAAACCACCTCCTCAACGACCCCGACCCCATCTTCGCCTTCAATAAGGCAATCATTGACGCAACAGCGCCCCATTGCGTTGCCTATAAACCCAACTTGGCCTTCTACGAGTGCTACGGCATGATGGGATGGAAAGCTCTGGAAAAAACAATCGAGTACATCAGAACCAACCACCCCGACCAATTCATCATCGCTGACGCCAAGCGCGGTGACATCGGAAACACCTCAGCCATGTATGCCAGATGCTTCTTCGAAGAAATGGACGTAGACGCGCTGACGGTGGCCCCATACATGGGCAGCGACAGCGTTGTCCCCTTCTTGAAATACCCAGGAAAATGGGTGATCCTACTTGCCCTGACAAGCAATGCCGGTTCCCACGATTTCCAGTTGCTACGTGAAGAAGGCGGCAAGCGCCTGTTTGAGAAAGTGTTGGAAACATCGCAGGAATGGGGCAGCAACGAGCAGATGATGTATGTGGTTGGCGCAACGCAAGGCGAACGCTTTGCAGACATACGTAAAATAGTCCCCAACCACTTCCTCCTCGTACCGGGCGTTGGCGCACAAGGCGGTTCGCTGCAAGATGTTTGCAAATACGGCATGACGAAGGAGTGCGAATTGCTCGTCAATTCCTCACGCGGCATCATCTATGCAGACCACACAGAAAACTTCGCTGCTGCCGCCGGAGCCGCCGCAAAGGAATTGCAGGCTGCGATGGCAGTGGAGCTAAACAAGGTGCAGGGGAAATAAGATAAAAAGACGAGAAACAGACCATCCCCTCTGCATAAACAATACGACCATTAATTGGTTACATGGCAAACGCCTTGGAAACATACAAATCGCCTTGCAAGGAAAATTAATGTTTGCCGGTAAAGGGGGGCGCTCCAACAAGATTAAACAAATATATAAGGGAAAAGCTGCGATGCGCCGCGTCACAGCTTTTTCTGTTTTGTGGTTGCTCTAAGATTATCGCCCCTCATCAAGCCCCTCCCCCTAAAATGTTTATTATAAACATCAACGATATTATCAGTTTTTTGTGTAAGTTTGCAAAATGAAGCAGTTGCCCCTCGAGGAAACTGGCGTGGAGGATGAAGAGGACATCCCCCACAAAACGTTTTGTCACGCAAGTCCATCCCGATGGGACACTTCCACATCCCTGACTTGCATCGGGCATGTGGAAACGGGCTTCAAATCACAAACCACACATTTACAAAAGACACTTTCTTCCAAATAGACATGACAGAAATAGAATTCAAAATAGAATATGCCACGCAGTGGGGGGAGATTCTCTGCCTATGCCACAAAACTGCAGGGAGCACCCTACAACAGACGATTATGCACACCAGCGACGGACAGATTTGGGAGTGCTGCATCGAGGTCGCCCCGTTTGCCTTGGTGGAATACCACTACACGGTGGCACGGCAAGAGGATATGAAAACGGTACGCACCATGAGGCAGGGGATTTTCAAACTACTGACGGGCAGAGAGAAGCGCATCGTCGCCCACGATCATTGGGCCGCTAACGACATTAACGATGTGTTTCTCCACACGGCTTTTTCAAAATGTGTGTTCAAGGCTGGAGGGGGGAACAAACGACAATGGTCCTCTAATGGGGCAAATACGCTCTGCCTGCACACGACACCCCCACCGGCAGGCTGCTGGTGGGGGATTGTCGGCAGCAGCAAGACGCTGGGAGAATGGCAGGAAGGCGGCGCAAAGCGTCTCACTCAAACTGGGCCTTATGAGTTCTGCACCATGCTGGAGGAGAAAGACGCCATTCGCGGACTGGAGTATAAATATGTGCTTGTCAACGACGATTCGTCGAAACCCTACGTATGGGAAACAGGAGAGAACAGGGTTTTGCCGCCTCTAAAGGAAGGGGGAAGAATGGTTGTTAACGACGGCGGCGTGCGCATCGCCTGCACCCCCTGGCGCGGGGCTGGTGTCGTGATTCCCGTTTTCTCGCTCAGAAGCGATGGCAGCCAGGGTATCGGCGACTTCGGCGACCTGAGGCAGTTTGTCTCATGGTCTGCCAGCGTGGGATTTAAATGCGTTCAGATTCTCCCCATCAACGACACGACATCATCTGGAACTTGGCACGACTCATATCCCTACAACGGCATCTCTGTCTTTGCGCTTCACCCCATCTATCTCGACTTGAGGGAATGGAAGGACTGGAGCGGTTTTGCACCCTACAAGGAACAGGCTAAAGGAATTAACAGACTTCCGAAAGCTGACTATGAAGCGGCCTTCGCGCTAAAGATGGATTTTCTCTCAGCACTTTATCTGGCCTTCGGGGAGGAAATCATGGAGACAAGCGCGTTTCATGCGTTTTTCGACACCAACGAGAAATGGCTCATCCCCTACGCCTGCTATTGCCGTGAGAAGGCGCAAGCGATTGGACTTGCAGGGACTGACGACCTGGCGTTTTTTTACTTCACGCAATTCTTGCTCCACAGGCAGATGATGGCAGCGCACGACACGGCGCGACAGTGTGGCGTGATTCTGAAGGGCGACATCCCCATCGGGGTATGCGCTGACAGCGTGCCTGCTACCGTTGATTGCCAGCTGTTTCACTTTGACGGTAGTGCGGGAGCGCCGCCCGATGATTTTGCCCGCGAAGGTCAAAACTGGGGCTTCCCAACTTATAACTGGAAAAACATGGGGAAGGATGGTTACAGATGGTGGAAGGAGCGTTTGAAGAGCATGGGGCAATTTTTCGACGCCTACCGCATTGACCATGTACTGGGCTTCTTCCGTATATGGGAAATTCCTTCATGCCAGGTGCAGGGGCTGATGGGGCATTTCCGTCCGGCTCTGCCTCTCAGCGAGAAGGAAATCCATGAATGGGGCTTCCATGCTGACATCGAACGCTACTGCCGTCCCTTTGTGACAAAAGCAGAAAGAGAAAGGCTGAAGGAGCAATTTCCGCATGCCGATCTCGACCATTTCTTGATACAGGCGGCCGACGATTCCTTCGAACTGCGTGAGCACGTTGACACTCAGCGAAAAATTGCGGGTCTTGACTGTGACGAAAAGTTAAAGAAAACCTTGATGGAGATTGCGGCAGAGGTGCTCTTTATCAAGGATCCTGACGGAGTGGGCTATCACCCGCGCATCATGGGGCATGAAACGCGTGCGTTCCAGACGCTTGACAACCATTGCCGACAGGCGTTCAACGGCCTCTATGAGGATTTTTTCTACCGGCGCCACAACCAATTTTGGGCGCAAAAGGCGCTCGAGAAAATGGAGGAAATCATGGTGCCGAGCGGCGACGAAATCATGGATTCCATGCTGCCATGCGCGGAAGACCTCGGAATGGTGCCCAGCTCTGTGAAGGGCGTGCTGGAACGGCTGCAGATATTGTCGTTGGAAATACAACGCATGCCCAAGAAATTCGGCGTGCGATTTGACAACCTGAAGGAGAACCCTTACCTCTCTGTAAGCACCATTGCCACCCACGACATGCCGCCCTTCCGACTGTGGTGGCACGAGAACAGAGAAGAGGCGCAGGTTTTCTACCACGAGGTGCTCAAACGCGAAGGAGATGCCCCTGAGGATGCCACACCGGAAATCTGCGAACAGGTTGTCAGCGAACACTTGAAATGCCCCTCTATGCTGTGTGCCAACAGCCTGCAAGACTACATGGCGATTGACGGCGACTTGCGCAACCCATATTATGAAGAGGAACAAATTAATGTGCCCTCTAATCCTAACCAATACTGGAATTATCGTATGCATCTGACCATTGAGCAACTGGCTGGGGCTTCCTCTTTCAACGAAAAACTGCGTATGCTCATCAAAAGCAGTGGACGCTGACGCCACACGCACGCGCCGTGTGTGCCGTAAAAATATGGCACCCCTGGAATGTTATTTTGAAGTGCAGCCGCTGGATGATTTCCCGTTCAGCGGCGAAAATCATAAAAACATATAAAAGGCTTTCGTTTTGTGCGGACACGAAGACGGGACTACTATGTTTTTAATATATTTGCATGATGAAGTTGTCTGAACTTTTATGAAATTCAAGAGTTGCCTTTATTTTCGAGGCGTTTTGGGGCTTTGAAGAAGGAATGTAGCGGGCTACGTGACTGATGAAGGGTTAAAAAAACGCCCCTCAAAAAGGTGAAGCTTGAATTTAGAAGAGATGAAACTCCAATTCAAATCTTCGTCAGAAAAATTTAGACGACTTCAATATTTCAAACGCAACAAAGAAAAATACAATGAAAAAGATTTTATCTCTTCTGCTGGTGTTCATGACCAGCATGATCTCAGCCCATGCCCAATTTGAAAGGGGTGTGAAATACGTTGGCGCTTCAGCCTCTGGATTGGGATTTTCATACAGTTCGAATGAGAAATTCCGCCTCGGACTTGACGCGCATGCGGGCTATTTTGTGGCCGACTGCCTCATGCTGAATGCAACGGCAGGCTACGAACACAAGCGCAATCTTGACGATGTGCGCATTGGTGCTGGCGCACGCTACTATTTCGACCAGTGTGGCATCTATCTCGGCGCTGGAGCTGAATACAACCATTTCACCAAGAAAAACAACGACTTGATGATACCGCTCAGTGTTGGATACGCTTTTTTCCTCAACCAGTTTATCACGTTGGAACCTTCCTTGTATTACAAGATGAGCCTGCACGACTTCGGAGGAAACTCCACGTTTGGCGCAAGCATCGGCTTGGGTGTCTATTTCTAAAAGACGATATGAAAGATGCTGGCGAAACGAAAATCATTACGACGGCAGCACCTACTAAATTACATAACAGGATTGTTAATAAAGCGCCACATATACACAAATCAAAACATGTCAAGAACTGAAATATCCACCCTCGGCGAATTTGGCCTTATTGAACATCTCACAAGAGGGCTGGCTTCCTCTAACGCTTCAACAAAGAAGGGCGTTGGCGACGACTGCGCCGTGCTCGACTATTCGAACGGCGGCAGCAAGTTGCGCACACTCATCACGAGCGACATGCTCATGGAAGGCATCCATTTTGACCTGGTGTACACCCCGCTCAAGCATCTGGGATATAAAGCCGCCATGGTTAATCTCTCCGACGTTTATGCTATGAACGGCACGCCCCGACAAATGACGGTCAATCTGGCCATTTCACGTCGGTTCTCCATCGAAGATATCGACGACCTATATGCCGGCATACGCATGGCCTGCAAGAAACACAATGTAGACATCGTCGGTGGCGACACAACATCATCATTGACGGGCTTGGCCATCAGCATCACCTGCATCGGAGAAGTGCAAGAGGACGACATCATATACAGAAACGGAGCGCACGACACTGACCTCATCTGCGTGAGCGGAAATTTGGGCGCCGCTTATATGGGACTGCAACTGATGGAGCGCGAGAAAGCCGTGTTTGAATCGCAGGTTGCAAAAAACAAAGAAGCTGCGATTCAACCTGATTTCAGCGGACGCGAATATCTCCTGGAAAGGTTGCTCAAGCCGGAAGCACGACGCGACATTGTTGAGAATATGCGCAATCAAGGCATACACCCGACAGCCATGATGGACATCAGCGACGGACTCTCATCGGAACTGAGACACATCTGCAAACAGTCGGGCACGGGGTGCAGAATATATGAAGAACGAATTCCTGTTGACTATCAAACGGCCGTCACTGCCGAAGAATTCAACATGAACGTAACGACATGTGCGTTAAACGGAGGGGACGATTACGAACTACTCTTCACCGTGCCATTGACCGAACACGAGCTGGTTGAATCCATGGACGACGTTAAAGTCATCGGATACGTCACCAAGGCGGAATTGGGATGCGCACTCGTTTCACGTGACGGACAAGAATTCGAACTGAAGGCACAGGGATGGAATCCGCTCAAGGAAGACAAATAACCAGGCAACCCAACAGGATTGGAAACACCCCACGTCTGCGATTTCACCGTGACGCGAAGGAACATCGAATAAAATCCTTGTGAAGTACAACAAAAATAGGTAACTTTGCAGTCAAATTGGTATCCCAGAAGAAATCTGAGAACCGAAAATCAACCCCAAAAGATAATCAGAAATTAACACATGATAGAGAAAATCAATGATTTGCTTGCCGAAGTCGGTACTTTGACAGCGAACGATGAAAAGGAATTAGAAGCATTACGCATCAAATACCTCAGCAAAAAGGGCGTAATGAACGAGTTGATGACCGCCTTCCGCGATGTACCAGGCGACCAGAAACGCGAATTGGGACAGAAGCTCAACACGCTGAAAAATGCCTTACAGGACAAAATCAACGGATTGAGACTCGCATTGTCCACTAAAGACAACAACCACGATGACCTTGACTTGACACGCACGCCCTACCCCATAAAGGTGGGGACACGCCATCCGCTATCAATCGTGAAAAGCGAAATCATTGACATCTTCTCCCGCTTGGGATTTTCTCTTGCAGACGGACCAGAAATCGAAGATGACTGGCACGTGTTTTCTTCCATGAACTTCCCTGAAGATCATCCCGCACGCGACATGCAGGACACTTTCTTCGTTGAACAGCACCCCGACATTGTCCTCCGCACCCACACCAGTTCTATCCAGAGCCGTGTCATGGAAACAACCGAACCGCCCATCCGTGTGATTTGTCCGGGACGCGTTTACAGAAACGAAGCCATCTCGGCACGCGCCCATTGCTTCTTCCATCAGATTGAAGGTCTATATATAGACAAGGACGTCTCGTTTACCGACCTGAAGCAAGTGTTGCTCACCTTCGCACGCGAAATGTTTGGAGCAGAAACGAAAATCCGTCTTCGCCCCTCTTACTTCCCGTTTACAGAGCCAAGCGCAGAAATGGACATTTCCTGCAATATCTGCGGCGGGAAGGGCTGCGCATTCTGTAAGCAAACAGGATGGGTGGAAATTCTCGGTTGCGGCATGGTGGACCCCAATGTGCTTGAAGCCAATGGCATTGACAGCAAGAAATACAAGGGATATGCTTTCGGCATGGGCGTTGAGCGCATCACAAACCTGAAATATCAGGTCAAGGATTTACGACTGTTCTCTGAAAACGACATCCGCTTCCTGGATGAATTCATGGCAGCAAACTAAAATCGCATATTAGGAAACTGGACAGAAGCAAGCGTGCATTGACAAAAGGTATGCAAATGCGCAAAAAGGATATTGCAGCCTGCATTATGAAAATTAGAGAAGATGCTCCATCGTATCTATATATACCCTATCAGTTTATTGCACGTAACATAAGCCGTTCCCACGAAATTACCAAATGAACATAGCACCTTCGTTTTAGCCTGCCAAGCGGGGTAAACGGAGGTGTTTTCAATTTCTGGCATAGGCCACAGACAGACCACCACTATGGAGAAATTCAATCTACATGTGCTTGGATGCGGCAGCGCACAACCCACCTTGCGTCACCACCAGACATCGCAGGTGCTCAATATTCATGAAAAGCTTTTCATGATTGATTGCGGCGAGGGCACACAACAACAACTGAGAACCACACATCTGAGTTTCTCACGTCTGAACCATATTTTCATTTCGCATCTTCACGGCGACCATTGTTTCGGGCTCATCGGCTTGATTTCCACTTTTTCGCTGCTCGGACGCACAAAAAGTCTGCACGTGTATGCCCCTTCTGAATTGGAAGGACTTATGAGGCCGCAATTGCAGTTTTTCTGTAATGGCATCATGGCATTCGACGTTGTGTTCCATCCCTTCAGCACAAAGAAAGGGGGCGTTATCTATGAAGATAGGACCATATCGGTGGAAACCATACCGCTACGACACCGGATGCCCTGCTGCGGATTTATCTTCCGCGAGAAACCAGCACTGCCTCACATCAAGCGCGACATGATCGACTACCTGGGCATCCCCCACTTCGAAATCAATCGGATCAAACTGGGAGGTGATTGGACGAAAGCAGACGGTACCGTCGTTCCCCACCACATGCTGGTTACTCCTCCACACGCCACGCGAAGTTATGCCTACCTCTCAGACACGGCCTTCCTGCCGGAACGTGCTCCCTTGATTAAAAACGTATCGGTGCTGTTTCATGAAGCCACATTCGCCACGTCTGCCGCCGCCCGCGCCACCCAAACAATGCACTCCACAGCAGCACAGGCAGCACAGATGGCAAAACTGGCCAACTGCGGTAAACTCATAATTGGGCATTTCTCGTCGCGCTACGAGAATGAGGACATCCTGCTGGAGGAAAGTCGCGAGATTTTTCCCAACACAATGCTTGCCTACGAGGGAATGCAACTTGAAATTGGCAACGAACAATAGGCACAACCGACAACATTTGAAACAAATAGTTCGTCATTTCCAACGATTTTCGTAACTTTGCGACAAATAAATAAAAGCAAATATGGCTAAAGAACTCAAAAATCTTACAAAAAGAAGCATAGACTATTCTAAATGGTATAACGAATTGGTTGTCAAGGCCGATTTGGCAGAACAGGCAGACGTTCGCGGCTGCATGGTAATTAAACCTTATGGTTATGCGATTTGGGAAACTATCCAGCAGGAATTAGACAAGCGATTCAAATCAACAGGCGTTCAAAACGTATATTTCCCTCTCCTCATCCCCAAAAGTTTTCTTTCCAAAGAAGCAGAACATGTGGAAGGATTTGCAAAAGAATGCGCCGTTGTCACCCACTATCGTTTGAAGGCCAATCCGGAAGGTGACGGCGTGGTGGTTGATCCAGCAGCAAAACTAGAAGAAGAACTGATTATTCGCCCGACATCAGAAACCACCATTTGGAACACTTATCGCAAATGGATTCACTCATGGAGAGACCTCCCCTTGTTGTGCAACCAATGGTGTAACGTGATGCGTTGGGAAATGCGCACCCGTTTGTTCTTGCGCACCAGCGAATTTTTGTGGCAGGAAGGACATACGGCACACGCCACTAAAGAAGAGGCTGAGGCACGTGCAAAACAGATGCTTGACGTTTACGCCGATTTTGCAAAAGACATTTTAGCCATTCCAGTAGTTCGCGGCGTCAAGAGCGCAACAGAGCGTTTTGCAGGCGCACTTGACACATACACAATTGAAGCCATGATGCAGGATGGCAAAGCGCTCCAAAGCGGAACAAGCCACTTCCTCGGTCAGAACTTCGGCCGCGCTTTCAACGTGCAGTTTGTTGACAAAAACAACAAGATGGACTATGCCTGGGCCACCAGCTGGGGCGTCAGCACCCGTTTGATGGGCGCGTTGATCATGACACACTCAGACGACAACGGTTTGGTACTTCCTCCACACGTCGCTCCAATACAGGTGGTCATTGTGCCCATTTATAAGGGAGAAGACGAATTGCAGGCACTTGATGAAAAACTGGGCGGCCTGAGAGACCGTTTGCAGGCGATGGGCATTCGTGTGAAATACGATAATGCAGACAACAAGCGCCCCGGATTTAAATTTGCCGACTACGAATTGAAGGGCGTTCCTGTCAGAGTCGTCATGGGAGGTAGAGACCTGGAAAACGGCACCGTTGAAATCATGCGTCGCGACACGCTCGAAAAGGAAACCGTTTCTTATGAAGGCATTGAAGACCACATAAAAAATCTGCTTGAGGAAATGCAACAAAACATCTTTAAGAAGGCTGAGACATTCCTCAACAACAATATCTTCCCTTGCGACAATTACGAAGAGTTTAAGGAGAAAGTCAAAAACGGCGGTTTCTATCTCTGTCCTTGGGATGGCACGCCTGAAACTGAAGCACAGATCAAGGCCGATACGCAAGCAACCATCCGTTGCGTGCCTTACGGATTCAGCCAGGAAAATCTGGGAAATGACATGGTCAGTGGAAAACCTGCCACATGCCGTGTCATTGTGGCCCGCAGCTATTAATCAATAAGAAGGCAGGTGGGCAGAACTTTTTTTGAAAAGAGTTCCGGCACTTGCCTGCTCATTTAATGAAGAAGCTACCTCCTTAAAAAAAGGTGGCGGCTAGCCTCCAATTTATCATCATCCTTATATGATTTCTGTTGAATCATTAAAAGTTGAATTTGGCACACGTCCTCTCTTTGAGGACGTGTCTTTTGTAATAAACAAGAAAGACCGCATCGCGCTTGTCGGGAAAAACGGAGCAGGCAAATCAACACTTTTAAAAATCCTCGCCGCACAGCAGCAACCCACCTCAGGGAGCGTTTCTGTGCAAAACGACATCAGCATTGGCTATCTGCCTCAAGTCATGGTGCTTTCAGACAACCACACGGTCATTGAGGAAACGGAAAAAGCCTTTAGCCACATTCAGGAGCTGAAAGAAAAAGTTGACACACTAAACGAAGAATTGCTCAACCGTACGGACTACGAAAGCGAAAGCTACATGGAATTGGTTGAACGGTTCACCCACGAAAACGAGCGTTTCCAAATCATCGGCGGCATGAACTATCGCGCGGAAATGGAGCGTACACTTCAGGGGCTCGGATTTGCAACGAGCGACTTCAACCGCCCGACAAAAGAATTTTCGGGAGGATGGCGCATGCGCATTGAGCTGGCCAAACTCTTGCTTCAACGCCCCGACGTGCTTTTGCTCGACGAACCAACCAACCATTTGGACATAGAAAGCATCCGTTGGCTGGAATCGTTCTTAGCCCGCTGCGGCAGCGCAGTGGTATTGGTCAGCCACGACCGCGCATTCATCAACAACGTCACCAACCGCACATTGGAAATTTCCTGCGGCCGAATCACCGACTATAAGGTGAAATATGATGAATATGTCAAACTGCGTGCTGAGAGAAGAGAGCAACAACTCCGTGCCTACGAAAACCAGCAAAAGGAAATTGCAGACATCAAAGACTTTATAGAACGGTTCAGATACAAACCGACGAAGGCAACACAAGTTCAGAGCAGAATCAAACAACTTGAAAGAATCGTGCCGATAGAGGTTGATGAGGTCGACAATTCCTCGCTCCACCTCAAATTTCCGCCATGCTCAAGAAGCGGCGACTATCCCGTGATTTGCGATGGTGTCCGAAAAGACTATGGCGACCATTGCGTCTTCCACGATGTTGACCTCACCATCAAGCGCGGTGAGAAAGTGGCATTTGTTGGAAAAAACGGCGAAGGAAAGTCAACGTTGGTGAAATGTATTATGGGAGAAATCCCCTTCACGGGAAATCTCAAAATCGGCCATAATGTTGAGATTGGCTACTATGCCCAAAACCAAGCCCAGTTGCTTGACGAGGAAATAACCGTGTTCGACACCATTGACCGCGTAGCGAAGGGCGACATCCGTCTCAAAATCAAAAACATCCTCGGTGCTTTCATGTTCGGCGGAGAAGCGTCTGAAAAGAAAGTGAAGGTGCTTTCAGGTGGCGAACGGAGCCGTCTGGCAATGATTAAACTACTCTTGGAACCTGTCAACCTGCTCATCCTCGACGAACCGACAAACCATTTGGACATGCGCACGAAAGATGTGCTCAAAGAGGCCATCTTGGCCTTCGACGGTACGGTGATTCTCGTTAGCCATGACCGCGACTTTCTGGATGGCCTCGTTTCAAAGGTCTATGAATTTGGAGGCGGCCACGTCAGAGAGCATATCGGAGGCATCTACGATTTCCTTGAAAAAAAACAGATCGAAAACATCGACGACATCCAGCTAACGGCTTCTTCCCAGAAGAAAAATACGCCAGAGCCAGAAACGGCGCAAGTGTCTGACAACAAACTTTCATACGAAGCAAGAAAAGAGAAGGCCAAGTTGCTGAGAAAGGCAGAAAAATCCGTCGAGGAAAAGGAAAAACAGGTTCTGGAACTCGAGCAGGAAATCAAGGAAATTGAAGCGATGTTGTCCACACCGGAAGGAGCGCAAGATGCCAAACTCTTCGCTCGGTATGACGAAGTGAAGAAGCAGCTCAAGCAAGCCGAAAACGAATGGGAAGCAGCTATGGAAGAAGTTGAGACCCTCAATCAGTAATTGGAATCTAAAAGCAGGTGGTCAATATGATTTTTATCGATGCTGACCACCCATCTAAAAAGCAGAATAACAATATGACTTTAAAAACAATGCTACTGCAAATCCTGGCCTTCAGCGCCGCAACGGGTTTTGCACAGACAACAGCACAAACAGGCATTGACAAGGCCAATATGGACCTCAGCGTCAAGCCAGGAAACGACTTTTATCAGTATGCCGCTGGCGGCTGGATTGAAAGACATCCACTCACCCCGGAATTTTCACGCTATTCCCAGTTTGACGAGCTCCAGGAAAACAACCAGAAGCAGCTGCGCGAAATGATAGAGCAGTTCGCAAACAACACCTATCCCCAAGGCTCTCTCCAGCAGAAAATCGGTAGCCTCTATCGCCTTTCCATGGACAGCGTCAGAAGAAACAGAGAGGGCTATACGCCCATCAAGGGAAAACTGGCAGAGATTGAAAAAATTGCCGACCGTAAATCGGTGCAATACCACGCCGCACGCCTTTCAAGCGAAGGCGTGTCAACATTTTTCGGCTTTGGCTGTGACGCCGACCTCAAAGACTCGCAATGGAATCTCATGCAAGTCAATCAGGGCGGCCTTTCCATGGGAGAACGCGACTACTATCTGAGCGACGAAGAAGCCACGAAAAAAGTACGTGAAGGATATAAAGCCTATGTCAAGAAACTGTTTCTCATGACGGGCTGCGACGAAGCGACAGCCCAAAAGAGAATGGAGGCCGTCCTCAACATCGAAACGCGCATTGCAAAAGCATCATACAGTGCTACAAAATTGCGCGACGTTGAAGGCAACTACCACAAAATGAGCTATCAGCAACTGCTTGCCGACTATCCAGGCATCGACTGGAGCACGCTTTTCCTCCTCAACGGCGTCCCTGCCTTTGAATCCATCTCTGTTAATCAGCCTGAGCCCATCCACGAAGTTGAAAAAATTTTAGCCGAGAGCGCAATTGAAGACTTAAAGGCATATCTGTATTTCAAACTGGTGGATGATGCCACTGGCGCGTTGAGCGACGATTTCCGCAAGGAATCCTTCAACTTCTACGGACACATCATGAGCGGAGCCGAGCAAGATCGTCCGCGTTGGAAGCGTGGCGTTTCCGCTGTCGAGTCTGTCCTGGGCATGGCCGTCGGGAAGATGTATGTTGAAAAATACTTCCCCGAAAGTTCCAAGAAGAGAATGACCGAACTTGTCAGAAACCTTCAAATCGCCCTCGGACAGCGCATCGACCAGCAAAAGTGGATGAGCGAAGCAACAAAGAAGCAGGCCCACGACAAGCTGGATGCATTCTACGTGAAAATCGGATATCCCGACACATGGATGAGCTACGATGCGCTTGACATCAACGATTCACTCTCATACTATGAGAACCTCACCAAGGCCACCCAGTTTATGAGCCGCTACTACATCGAAAAGCGCGTCAACAAAAAGACCGACAAGACGGAATGGCTCATGACTCCGCAAACCATCAACGCCTACTACAATCCAACGACCAACGAAATCTGCTTCCCTGCCGGCATCCTGCAACCTCCCTTCTTCAATGCCGAAGCAGACGACGCTTGCAACTATGGAGCCATCGGCGTGGTCATCGGACACGAAATGACCCACGGCTTCGACGATCAGGGCAGCCAATTCGACAAGGAAGGCAACCTTCGCAATTGGTGGACCAAAGCCGACGGAGAGAACTTCAAAGCACGCACCAAGGTCATGGCCGATTTCTTCAACATAATCGAAGTGCTTCCTGGCCTACATGCAAACGGCGAACTCACCCTGGGCGAGAACATCGCAGACCACGGCGGTTTGAACATCGCTTTCCAGGCATTCCAAAACGCCACGAAAGAAAACCCGCTTGGCACAAAAGACGGCTTTACGCCTGAGCAGCGCTTCTTCTTGAGCTACGCCTTGGTTTGGGGTGGAAACATCCGCGAAGCCATGCTCCGTCAGCTCAACAAAATTGACCCGCACTCCCCAGGACGCTGGCGTGTCAACGGTGCGTTGCCGCATATCGATGCTTGGTATAAGGCATTCAACATCACGAAGAAAGACGCCTTGTTCATTCCGAAAAACAAGCGCGTCGACATTTGGTAAATAGAACCTACCTGAAGCCATTGCATTGCTGTTTCCCTGCCCCAACGCAGGAGCACTGATGCAATGGCTTCTCATTTTTGAATACCTACTTACCATTACTAACACCCTAGGCTTCACCTCTGTCAGCCTTCAAACACCCCCATCCACCATGCTCTTTCTCCCACAAAGCATGCCTGCCATCAACATTCTCCGCAAGGAAGGCGCAGACATTGCCACCTTTGACAAAAACAATATCTCTGGATTTCCGCAAGAAACACTGCGAATCCTGTTTCTGAACCTCATGCCGCAGAAAGCAGTGACGGAACTCGACATCGCGCGCGTCATCTGCCGCCATCACCGCCCCGTCGCATTGCTCCCGATGAAAATCGCCAACCAAACCTACAAAACCACTCCGCCGGAACACATGGAAAGGTTTTACACGGATTTCGAATACTTCGAAAACGCCCCAAACCCGCATTTCGATGGTATGATTGTGACAGGCGCACCAGTGGAGCACCTCCCTTTTGAAAATGTCAGATATTGGACGCAGCTATGCCACATCATGAGCTGGGCAGAAGCCCACGTCCGTTCAACGCTGTATATCTGCTGGGGAGCACAAGCAGCCTTACAACATCTGTACGGCATCCCCAAACACCAACTTCCCGCAAAGAAATTCGGCGTCTTCATCCAGAAAAAACTCGCCGGCGATGCCCCCATATTAAGGCATCTCCCTGAAAACTTCCCCATGCCCAATAGTCGGCACACGGAAGTCCAACGAAAAGACATAGAGCGCCATCCACTGCACATCGTTGCAGAAAGCGAGGAAAGCGGCGTCGGCATCGTCACTTCGGCCGACGGCACACAGCAGATTTTCATTGTAGGTCACCTGGAATACGAGCCCAAAACGTTGCACAATGAATATCAACGCGACCTCTCCAAAGGACTCCCCATCGCTCCCCCACTCCATTATTACCACCACGACAAACCGCAAGAAGGCATCGACTTCTCATGGCAAAAAACGGCCGCCACGTTCTATAGCAATTGGCTTGACATCTGCGGCAAAGAGACCGTGCGCGAGCAGTGAAAAACGGAACCACCAGACGATGAACAAAAAAAACATCGCTGCCGGAAGAACACAAAAACAGATTCCACCGCATTTTTATTACCGCCGAAACGCGAAAATCCTCAATTTTATTCTTAACTTTGCGTAATGAGTAACTGGTAGGAACATTTTGCAGAGCAAACCCCAAGCACTGTCAAAATCGCCCCAACCGATTCCTTTGCCGTCACTCAAGCAGATGGAGAAATCCGTCACAAAGTGCCAGCCGCGCTGGAACAAGGCAAAAAAATATTCCAAAACAAACAGGAAAGGGGCATCTGGCCTCTGACGAGCAATTGCCATCAGAGGCACAACAACGCCCGTACCCCCCTTCCCGTGTCATTCATTATCCCCACCAAAACCATGTCTTGCATCTTACATATAGAAACATCAACAGACGTCTGCTCCGTTGCATTAAGTCAGGACGGCGTCTGCCTACATGAAGAAATCGATACCAACGGTCGTCGCCACGCAGAAATCCTCGCGCCCTTCGTTGAAGAAGCCGTGTCTTTTGCCGACAGCCACGCCATACCGCTCGATGCCGTCTCAGTCAGCGCCGGCCCCGGTTCCTATACGGGCCTACGCATCGGCGTCTCAACAGCAAAAGGCCTGTGCTATGGCAGAGACTTAAAACTCATCAGCATCCCCACGCTCAAAGTGCTCTGCACCCCGATTCTGCTCTACAGAGAAGACATCCCCGACAACGCGCTGCTCTGCCCGATGATCGACGCCAGACGCATGGAAGTCTACACCGCGATTTACGACCGTGCCCTCCATGAAGTGGTGCCAACAGATGCCGTCATCGTCAACGAAAACTCCTTCGCCGAAATCCTTGACAAACAACCGGTTTTCTTTTTCGGCAATGGTGCCGACAAATGCCGCGACACGCTCAAGCATCCCAACGCCCATTTCATAGAAGGAATCGTGCCAAAGGCATCAAACATGCTGCCCTTGGCCGAACGCGCCCTGGCGCTGAACGAGACAGAAGACGTTGCCTACTACGAGCCCTTCTATCTGAAGCAATTCGTAGCCGGAAAAAGCAGAAACCTGCTCAACGGATAAAAAAACGCCCCAGTTTCTGCACACACCATTTCCCCTCTTTGCCCCTCCCCCGCATCTGCAGGAAACAGCCCCACAAGAGGCCACAGGAGCAAAACCGAAAAACCCCACATCATCAACATGGCATTTGAATACAACACAACAGAAGAAAAACTGCGATTCCCCGCATACGGGCGCATGGTGCAAGAGATGATCGACCGCGCCACGGCCGAAAGCAATCCGCAAAGAAGACAACGGATGGCCGAACACATCATCACGGTCATGGCCGACCTCAACCCGCAGCTGCAGGCATCGCCAAACGCCTACGAAGTCCTGTGGAACCATTTGGCCTTCATCTCAAACTACCAACTCGACATCGAATATCCCGTTGAAATAGAACGGGCAGACAAATCCGCCCCCAAAAAACTCTCCTACCCAGGAAACGCCATACGCTTCCGGCAATACGGACACCTCATTGAAAACACACTCGACAAAATCCAGGAAATGCCCGCCGGCACACCGGGGCGCGAACACCTGTTGGCCGACATAGCCATGCGCATGAAGCGTTGCATCACCGAATGGAAAGGCGAAGAAGTCGAAAACGAAAAAGTCTGCCACGACATTGAGCACTACACCAACCAAGCCATCACGTATGAAGAAACGCTCAACGCCCTAAGCAACACCAAGCAAAGCATTTTCGCCCGCCAGCGCCAGCGTTTCGCCCCCCAGCGGAGAAACGGCAGATATTACAATCCCAACAGATAAGTAAATGGTCAGCATTATTTTCCCAAATGTAAAAATAATTTTGACCACCTACTCAAGCCCGCCAACCAGGCCATAACCCGCCATCCCGCAGCAGGCAGACAGACACACACCGATTCAGGAAAAAAGTTCAAATTGCTTTTTACCATCATCTAATATTTCAAGCAACTAACCTATAACCCTAAACCCAAACACATTATGGCTTCATTTATAATAGAAGGCGGCCATCGCATCAGCGGCGAAATCAAACCGCAAGGTGCCAAAAACGAAGCGCTGCAAATCATCTGCGCCACCATCCTCACCCGCGAAGAAGTGCGCGTTGCCAACATACCCGACATCCTCGATGTCAACAACCTCATCCGTCTCCTTGAAGACATGAACGTGAAAACCGTGCGCCACCAGAAAGGCGACATCACCTTCTGCGCCAAAGACATCGACATCAACTATCTCAAGAGCCAGGAATTTCTCGAGCGCTGCTCGCGCCTGCGCGGCAGTGTGCTCCTCCTCGGCCCCCTCGTTGCCCGCTTTGGCCACGCCGTCATCTCCCACCCAGGCGGCGACAAGATCGGTCGCCGCCGCCTCGACACGCATTTCTACGGGCTCCAGAAACTGGGTGCAGAATTCAAATACGACGAAACGGCCGGCACCTTCAACATCCTCTCGAAAGGTAGACTCGAAGGCTGCTACATGCTCCTCGACGAAGCCTCCATCACAGGAACGGCCAACATCATCATGGCCGCCGTGCTGGCACACGGAACAACCACCATCTACAACGCCGCCTGCGAGCCCTACATACAGCAGCTCTGCAAAATGCTCAACAGCATGGGAGCGAAAATCAGCGGCATCGCCTCCAACCTCCTCACCATCGAAGGCGTGGAAGAACTCCGAGGCACCACACACACCATTCTCCCCGACATGATTGAAGTGGGCAGCTTCATCGGCATGGCCGCCATGACGGGCAACGGACTCACCATCAAAGACACCTCCGTCCGCAACCTGGGCATCATCCCCTATTCCTTCACCCGCCTGGGCATCAACCTCGAAGTGAAAGGCGACGACATCCACATTCCGCGCCACGACCACTATCAAATCGACCGCTTCATCGACGGATCCTTCATGACAGTGGCCGACGCCCCCTGGCCAGGACTCACCCCCGACCTCCTCAGCATACTCCTCGTCGTGGCCACACAGGCACGCGGCTCCGTACTCTTCCATCAGAAAATGTTTGAAAGCCGCCTCTTCTTCGTCGACAAACTCATCGATATGGGCGCACAAATCATCCTCTGCGACCCACACCGCGCCGTCGTTGTCGGACACAACAACGAAATCAAGCTCAGAGGCTGCCGCATGGTGAGCCCCGACATCCGCGCTGGCATCGCGCTACTCATCGCCGCCATGAGCGCAGAAGGAACAAGCCGCATCGACAACGTTGAGCAAATCGACCGCGGATACGAAAACATCGAACAACGCCTCTGCTCATTAGGGGCCAAAATCAGAAGAGAAGAATGATCAGGCAAGACGAAGTCTTCTACATAGGAAAAATCAGCAAATTCAGGGGCATCTGCGGAGAAACCGAACTGCTCTTCACCGACGACGTCTTCGACCGTGGCGAAGCCCCCTACCTCGTCATCGACATGAACGGCATCCTCGTGCCCTTCTTCTGGGAAGAATATCGCTTCAAGAACAACGACACCGCCATCTTCAAATTTGAAGACATCAACGACGAAAAAGCCGCCAAGCGTCTCGTTGGCCACAGCGTGTTCTATCCCAAGAAATTCAACGTCGAAGCAGACACGCCCGATGCCCACCTCAGCTCATGGAAAGCCTTCACGGGATTTGAGGTCTACGACACACGCCACGGCCACCTCGGCACCGTCGACACCGTCAACGACACCACCGACAACATCCTCATCTACCTCCAAACGCCCGATGGCACCGAACTGGTGTTGCCGCTGCATGAAGATTTCATAGAACACTATTCCCTGACACAGCGAACAATCACCCTCGCCCTGCCAGAAGGACTGGTATAAACGGGAAGAGCGACAACACACACACCACCGCAGCCTCCCCCGCCTGGCACACCCACAACGCCCCCACCATCCGAACACACAATGAAGAAAAAAATAGCAATCCTTGGCTCAACAGGCTCCATCGGCACCCAAGCCCTGAGCGTCATACGCCAACACCCCGACCTCTTCGAAGCCAGCGTTCTGACCGCAGGACGAAACGCCGACCTACTCATCAGTCAAGCCCGCGAATTCCTCCCCGACAGCGTCGTCATCGCCGATGAAAGCAAATACCGCCAAGTCTCCGATGCCCTCGCCGACCTCCCCGTGAAAGTCTATGCCGGAGAGCCCGCCATCGCCGAAATCGTTGAGAGCCAGGAAGTCAATATGGTGCTGACCGCCATGGTCGGCTTTGCAGGCCTCCGCCCAACGGTCCGCGCCATCAAAGCCGGAAAAGCCATCGCCTTGGCCAACAAAGAAACCCTCGTCGTGGCTGGAGCCTACATCACGCGCCTCGCCCTCGAAAAACGCGCCGCCATCCTCCCCGTCGATAGCGAACACTCGGCCATCTTCCAGTGTCTCGTCGGCGAGGACCAGTCGGAAGTGGAAAAACTCCTCCTGACAGCCTCCGGCGGCCCCTTCCGCACCTACACCAAGCGCCAGCTCGAAACCGTCACGCCCCGTCAGGCCCTCTGCCACCCCAACTGGGCAATGGGCGCAAAGATAACCATCGACTCCGCAACCCTCATGAACAAAGGCTTCGAAATGATCGAAGCCAAATGGCTCTTCGGCATCGACCCCGAGAAAATAGAAATCGTGGTCCATCCCGAAAGCATCATCCATTCCGCCGTACAATACACCGACGGAGCCGTCAAAGCCCAGCTCGGCGTGGCCGACATGCGCCTCCCCATCCAATACGCCTTCAGCCACCCTGGGCGCCTCCCCCTCAAGTCGGAGCGCCTTGACCTCTTCAGCCTCGGCACCCTCCATTTCGAGAAACCAAACCCCGATGCCTTCCCCTGCCTCCGCCTCGCCTACGAGGCAACAGCCAAGGGCGGCAACATGCCCTGCGTTCTCAACGCCGCCAACGAAGTGGCCAACCTCGCCTTCCGCGAAGGCCGCATCTCCTTCCCCCGCATTGCCGACGTCATCGCCACCACCATGCAGAAAGCCCACTACATCGCCGCCCCCACGCTCGACGACCTTTTCTCAACCGATGCCCACGCACGGCGCCTCGCCTCCGAAATGCTTTAAGCACGTAGGCACCCCGCCAATCTTAAGTAGGTGTTCAGAATTAGTTTATATTGAATTGTCGTATTATTTTGTTCCTACAGCTGTCTTGAAGAAGGAGCGTAGCGGGCTACGTGACTGATGAAAGACAGTTGTAGGGGCAAAAGAATGCGGTAAGGCAATATTAAACTGACTTATCCCCACATGGATAGTATAAACCAATTTTGAACACCTACTTAATATTCCAATTTTGAACACCCCCCAGAGGGGAACACACATACCATACACACAAGAAAACCCACCACACAAACACCACGCCAATGGAAATATTCCTCATCAAAGCCCTCCAGCTCATCCTCTGCTTCGCCCTCCTCATCGTGCTCCATGAAGCAGGCCACTTCCTCTTTGCCAAACTCTTCAAAGTTCGCGTAGAGAAATTCTGCCTCTTCTTCGACCCCTGGAAAAGTTGGAAACTCTTCTCGTGGCGCGGCACCGACTACCACATCGGCTGGATACCCCTCGGAGGCTACGTCAAAATCTCCGGCATGATCGACGAATCGATGGACACAGAGCAGATGAAGCAGCCCGTCAAGCCCTGGGAGTTTCGCGCCAAACCCGCCTGGCAGCGCCTGCTCATCATGGTCGGAGGCGTCATGGTCAACTTCCTCCTCGCCTTCTTCATCTACGCCATGGTGCTCTTCGCCTGGGGCGACACCTACACCCCCATTGAGCGCATGTCGCAAGGCTTCAAGTTCAACGAGAGCGCCCAGTCGCTCGGCTTCCGCGACGGCGACATCCCCCTGCGTGCCGACGGCCAGCGCTTCACGCGCTTCAGCGCCAACCTCTTCCGCGACCTCTCCCAAGCCCGTAGCGCCACCGTCCTGCGCCAGGGCAAAGAAGCCACAATCGCCCTCCCCGGCAACCTCAACCTCCTCGAGATGCTGCAAGCACAACCGCCCTTCGCCGCCCCCCTCAGCGCCAGCCTCGTCGACAGCGTCTTCCGCGGTGGCCCCGCCGAGAAAGCAGGCATACGCCGCGGCGACCATCTGCTCGCCATCGGCAGCCACAGCATCACCACGTGGAACGAATACAACCTCCATCTCTCCGACCTCCAGTCGTCCATCGAAGCCAACCGCGCTCTGGGCGACACCGCAAAAGCGCAAGCGCTCAAGCGCGTCACAGTCGTCGTTCAACACCCCAACGCCACGCGTCCCGACACCCTGAGCCTCACGCTCAACGCCGAAAACCTCATGGGCATATACCCACACAACGCCCTCGCCGACTATCCCTCAGTCACGCGCTCCTACACCTTCCTTGAGAGCTTCCCCGCCGGCATCGCCCACGGATGGGACGTCCTTTGCGGATACGTCAGCGACCTCAGATACGTCTTCACCGCCGACGGCGCACAAAGCATCGGCAGCTTCGGCACGATTGGTAGCCTCTTCCCCGGGCAATGGAACTGGATGCAATTTTGGCACCTAACGGCCTTCATCTCCCTCATGCTCGCCTTCGTCAACATCCTCCCCATCCCCGCCCTCGATGGCGGCCACGTGCTCTTCCTCCTCTACGAAGTTGCCACGCGGCGCAAGCCGAGCGAGAAATTCATGGAACGCGCCCAGATGCTGGGCATGATCCTCCTGCTCGCGCTCATGGCCTTCGCCATCTTCAACGATTGCCGGAGATTCATCTTCTGAGGGGAATCAAAATAGAGAACCACAAAAATCCAGAAAAAGAAACAGCACCCCCGCCGCCCCTTCCCCACATCGTGTTGCAAGGCTTGAAGCAGGAGAGAAAACCAACCCCGTGCGAACGTTCAAGATGCACACCGCTCGGCGGCAAACTTTCGTAGGGCTACTGAAAAATATTATCTAAAAGTTATCCTGTTTTCACGGAGCAAAAGGGCATTTTCCCTTTTGCTCCGTTTCATTTATAGCCTTCTTTCCAACCTTCAGATCGTAACGTATGGCAACACACTCTGCCTCCAGCTCAGCCACATAGCCCCTACCACCTGCTTTTTAATTTCTGATAGTTGCACCCCAAAACATCGCTAACAAACGGAAAAGATTGCTCCCCACATCAAATCCTATGCCTTTTGGCGAACATCGTCCCATGTGCGTCCGCGTCTGCTCCCAGACGCATTCGAATCTGCTCCCAGGTGCGTTTGTGTATGCTCCCGCATTCGCTAACAAATAAAGGCTTTGATGATTATTTTACAAAGTAGGTGTCACTTTACAAATTTTAATAATAGCGTAAGCGTTTCCGCGATGCCCCTTTCCCCTGTCTGGTAGAGTGTTCAAAATCCAAAAAAAGTTTCGCACGGTTTTGATCCAAATAGCAAGGCGCTTGCGGTGTAGCGACAAGAGGCGCTACAGAACATTCGGCGAAGGTCTGAGGCGAAGCACTGTAGCTCACTTTGCTCGCAAAGT
>OGJF01000022.1_pt1 | contig 101084 bp, 100 predicted proteins | sample 1572001 | NCBI WGS metagenome assembly OGJF01 (sample SAMEA2582113, study PRJEB24529) | metagenome | biome: Human gut stool | place: China | collected 2011
GTGTCTCAGTCCCAATGTGGCCGGTCACCCTCTCAGGTCGGCTACTGATCGTCGCTTTGGTAGGCCGTTACCCTGCCAACTGGCTAATCAGACGCGGGTCCATCCCATACCACCGGAGTTTTTCACACCGGACCATGCGATCCTGTGCGCTTATGCGGTATTAGCAGTCGTTTCCAACTGTTATCCCCCTGTATGAGGCAGGTTACCCACGCGTTACTCACCCGTCCGCCACTCAGTCACAAAATCTTCATTTCCGAAGAAAATCAAATAGAGTGCTTCGTTCGACTTGCATGTGTTAAGCACGCCGCCAGCGTTCATCCTGAGCCAGGATCAAACTCTCATGTTAAAAAGTTTTGTCCTGCCAGAATTAAATCTGGCTTTTAATCAGAAACAATGTCCTGATTTACTGTTTTAAGGTTGCTTCTTTATAGAAGCGTTCTTGAATTATTCTCAAAATCTTTCAAGGTTTTTCACTGTTCAGTTATCAATGTTCGTTGTTGTTATTTTCAACAGCTTGTATATTTTATCATATCTTCAAGTCGTTGTCAACAACCTTTTTATTTTTCTTTGTTGTCTTTCAAACGCGACAACTCTGATATCTTATCATGTTTGTCATTGTTTGTCAACAACTTTTTTTCATCATCATGACCACCAACCATCACTCAGCTTCCTGCCAGTGCCTGTATCAGTGTCCTCGTCACGAGTCAGCTTAGATATAATATCACGCAGACAACCTAAAGTCAACAAAAACTTTACATTTTATTTGCAAAAATATAAGCACCACAAGATATTGTTCCCTGGGTGCTTACAAACCACAATTCAATCATAAAAACGAAAGCAGAATCGTCAGTATTAAATTATTTTCATATAGCCATTGCAGAATTTCCGACTGATATACCGCATCAATCACAACACTCCCGGCTTCTGTCGCTGCCCCCATTGCTGCAAACGCAAATACCAGCCATACCAGCAACAGTCCTTTGATCAATCCGGCAATTCCCCCAAGCATATGATTTACTTCTCCTATTACGGGCAGTTTTGCCACCAGATCAATCGCAGTGGCAATCAGATGAAAGGCGATCACCGTAATCAGCATAACAATAACAAATGCAATCGCTTTCATGGCAAGGGATGATGCTTTTGACGCAATTGTATTATACAGTCCGCTTTGCTCCATCCAGCCATCCGCAAGTTTATGTGTATCCCCTATCTGGTTCCATACGTTTGCCGGCAGTTTCATTCCCAGACCGCTGAGATCTTTCTGCTCCTGCGTGTTTTGTTCTTCTGTACTTTTTTCTTCCCCTGCCACGGCATTTTGCAATTTCTCTTTGCAATTCTTTTCAATTCTGGCATCCAGGCCTGTGTGTTCTGTCATCCAGTCTGCAACATACGGCGTTGCAAACGTAACAAAAACCAGAATCAGTATCCAGGCAGCCATTGAATAAACCACACGCAGGAAACCACGGAAGAATCCCCAGACAATATTTCCGGCAACAAGTAATACAACCAGTATCAATAACCAGTTCATTGTAATCGTACCTCTTCTATTTCTCCGTTTAATACCAATGTATAATTCTGACCATCCGATCCCGACAATACGTTATAAAGCTGCCGGTCAAACGTATAACGGAATTTACGGATGCTGTGTATGGTAAACAATTCACAGTTATAATCATCCCGGACACATATTTCATTATTATCGAGGAGCTCGATTCTGTTGTATGCGATCTCTGTATCATTCTCCATGACCGTTTTACCATTCATGTCATAGACTTTTATGTGCCAGCTGTTTTCTTTTTTGGTATCGCTGTATGAAATACCGACATATTTATTATTATAGAAGACACTCTGTATCTCCCGTTTAAACTTTATCTGTTTTTTCGGCGCAGGTTTTTGTGCTCCGTCAAACCAGGTCAGTCCGGCATCGCTGATCGCGAGAAGTTTTCCGGATTCGGTATAAACCAGTTCCGATATCATCGTATTTTTGTAACTGTACGTTCCCACATTGTTGTCGATTTCATTCTGCCCAACCGAACCAAAGTTATAAAAAGTAACCGTGGAACAGGTTTTGCCCTTTGTCACGTCGAGCATATCTACTGCCAGTTTCTGCGCATCCGGAGCCAGCGCAATATCTACAGGAAAACTTCCTTTTTCCTGATAAAATTCACCACTGGCAAGTTCCTGTCCCTTTTTGTCATAAAGCCGTACATACGAGACATCATCCTCCTTCATCAGCACAGCCACCGTTCCCTGACGGGCAACACATACACGTTCAATCGGTGTTGCCGTTTCGATTTTCTTTACCAGTCCTCGTTCCGACATGATATAAATGAATGTCCCTCCACGATCATAAACCGCAAGATACTGTTCACACACGGAAAGTTCCGGCGTAGTCATTTCATAAGACTGGTTCCAGATCAGCCGGTCATCTGTATCGTGACACACGATTCCGTCATTATCATATTCCAGTATTTTTCCCTGGAACATCTTATATCCCGTTGCCGCACTGTCCTTTCTCTCCGCCGATGCCTGCACCTCAAATCCTGAATATGTGCGAAGTGCAGACCAAAGTTCTACAAAAATCACTGCTGCTACAACAGTAACGATCACAAGTGCTGTTCTGCGGGCTATTTTATGCCTGTGTCTCCTGATTTTTTCTTCCAGTTCCTCCAGGTCTTCCTGACTTGTCTCTACGGTTTTAAATTCCGTTTTTTCAGCCACCGATTTTTCTCCTTTTCGCTTACGTTTCTATCATTATAGCATTGCAGTCCCCGTTACGGAAGTAATAATTTCTGTCCAACCCTGATATCATCCGAATCTTCCAGATCATTCGCCTTTTCAAGCTCTTTTAATTTTTTCATTGATCCATATGCCTGTTTACAGATTCCGCTCAACGTATCCCCCTGTTGTACCACATAATAATTTTGTGCTTTTTCTACCGCCACAGGTTTTTCTTTTTCCTCGGCCGGCTGTGTGGAAGGAGCCGCTTCCTCTGCCTTTTTCACCGCTCCCGCCGGAACCTCTTCAATCGGTATCAGCTGCATGGGTTCACTGATGGTTTCCGTACTCTTTGCGCTCTCCGTCTGTTCTTCCACTATATTTTTTTCAGTTCCCACCAGGACTTCTGCCGGTTGTGACACATGGCGGATTTTTTCCCCTATCGTCTCCACGGTCTGCTCCAGACCCGGAATATGAATTCGCTGCTGCCAGATTCCGACCCCGGCCAGAACCAAAAGCAACGCGATTGCGGCAGCCATCGCATACGACGTTGGTTTGCGTTCGCTCTTTGAACTGCTGCATTCTTCTTTTTCGTTCTCTTTCTTGCTCTCCGTCAGAATCTCCGGAAGCATCTGCCGGGTTCCACGTCTCGGCAGTTCAATCGTCACATCCGGGATCCGTATCTCATGCAGTTCCCTTGCATAATAGATATAAAACCCGTTTTTCGGTTGCAGCCGGTTGCCTTTATGCAGATAAAAGTATTCTTCCCCCTCCATACTGTCCATAAGGAAAAGAACCTGATGTGCACCTCCGAACTGTTCTCTGTGGATAGCTTCCAGTTCTGCTGTCAGGCGTGGTGGATATCCTTTACAATCCAACGCCCATCCGACAATAATGGAATTCTCATAAGATCTCTTAATCTCACGGAATACATCCGACCACGCATGTGTTCCCCATCTCGGCAGATTCTGTGAAAATTCCATATCCCTTACCGGAATGGCAGCCTCTACAAAGGTCATATATACACCCTGCTCGCACTCTGTATGCCCCATAAAGATAAACACTCTCCGCTCCTCATAAGTTTCTTCATGCACCCTGGCATACGCCGCATTTTCTATGTAAATTCGATCCCCCTCTGCCGGTGTTCCGATCTGTCTGATATTTTTCAGGTCACGTCCCGGCCCTTCTGCAATATCTATCATATCCTGCCTCCTTATCCGTTTTTCCAGAATATAGTATCACCACCATCCGGTAGAATTTTGGAAAAACCTGACAGGCATGAAAAAAATCGTACGACACTACCGGACATATTTCCAGACTTCAGGCAAAAAAAGACTGCCATATCCTTCGATACGACAGTCTCCTTTGTACTTGCTGTATTATTTTGCAAAAGCTTTTACTTTTTTGTAAATTCCTTCTGCGTCCAGTTCGTATTTATGAATCAGCTCAACCGCCGGTCCGGATTCTCCAAACCGGTCATTCACGCCGATACGCATCATCTTTGTCGGTGCCTTTTCACACAATACTTCCGCTACCGCGCTTCCAAGTCCACCGATTACGGAATGTTCCTCAACGGTTACGACTTTCTTCGTCTTTGTTGCAGATGCAACAACCAGTTCCTCGTCAATCGGCTTGATGGTATGGATATTGATTACTTCTGCAGAAATTCCATCTTTCTCCAGCATCTTTGCAGCTTCTAAGGACTCTGACACTTCCAGTCCTGTCGCAAAAATGGTTACATCCGTACCTTCTTTTAATACGATTCCTTTTCCGATCTCAAACTTGTAATCCTCTCTGTCATTGATCACCGGCACTGCCAGACGTCCAAACCGAAGATAAACCGGTCCCACATGATCATATGCTGCATGTACTGCTGCGCGTGCTTCCACATCATCCGACGGGTTGATCACTACCATACCAGGGATCTCACGCATCAGAGCCAGATCCTCCAGACACTGATGGGTAGCACCGTCTTCTCCGACCGAAATTCCTGCATGGGTAGCTCCAATCTTTACATTCAGATGTGGATATCCGATGGAGTTACGAACCTGCTCGTAATTACGTCCGGCTGCAAACATTGCAAAAGAACTGATAAACGGAACTTTCCCACAGGTAGATAATCCTGCAGCAATACCTGTCATGTTGCACTCTGCGATACCGCAGTCCCAATGGCGCTCCGGAAATTCTTTCTGGAAAATACAGGTTTTGGTAGCACCTGCCAGATCTGCGTCGAGCACGATGAGATTCTCATGCTCTTTTCCAAGTTCTACCAATGCGTTTCCATAGCTGTCTCTGGTTGCAATTTTCTTTACTTCTGACATAATGCTTCACCTGCTTTCTCAAGATCTTTCATAGCGATTTCGTACTGCTCGTCATTCGGAGCTTTTCCATGCCATCCGGCTTCATTCTCCATAAAGGAAACTCCCTTTCCTTTGATGGTCTTTGCAATAATGGCAGTCGGCTGACCTTTGGTCTTCTTCGCTTCCTCAAATGCTGCACGGATCTGGTCGAAATCATTTCCGTCAATCACGATCGTGTGGAAATTAAATGCCTCAAACTTCTTATCAATCGGATACGGAGAACATACTTTGTCAATCTCCCCATCAATCTGCAGATTATTATTGTCTACGATCACCACGAGATTATCCAGCTTACGGTGTCCTGCCCACATAGCAGCCTCCCAGATCTGTCCCTCCTGAATCTCACCGTCTCCGGTTAATGTGTATACACGGTAATCCTTGTTATCAAATTTTCCGGCTGCAGCCATACCAACCGCTGCGGAAACGCCCTGTCCCAAAGATCCACTGGACATATCAACACCTGGAATATGCTTCATATCCGGATGTCCCTGCAGATAGGAACCTGTGTGACGCAGAGTTACCAGATCTTCTTTTGGGAAAAATCCACGCTCCGCAAGTGTGGAATAATAAGCCGGTGCCACATGTCCTTTGGATAATACAAACCGGTCCCTTCCCTCCATCTTCGGATTCTTTGGATCAATGTTCATTTCTTCGAAATACAGATATGTAAAAATATCTGCAGAAGACAGCGATCCGCCCGGATGACCGGATTTTGCGCTATGCACTGCAGTTACAATGCTCTTGCGGATTTCATTCGCAAGTTTTTCCAATTCTAAATTATTCATTATTTATTCTTTCCTCCTCTTAAAATGGTGGTGTATTATAATTCCGTTCTTCCCTGCAATGCACGCAGGAGAGTCACTTCGTCAATATATTCCAGATCTCCGCCAACCGGCACTCCGCTGGCAATCCGTGTCACTTTAATCCCGGTCGGCTTGATCAGTTTACTGATATACATGGCTGTCGTCTCGCCTTCTAAGCTGGAATTTGTAGCAATAATCACTTCATCCACATCCTGCTCCAGACGAACCATGAGTTCTTTTAAGCGGATATCGTTCGGTCCGATTCCAAGCATCGGGGAAATAGCACCGTGCAGCACATGATAGACTCCATTGTATTTTCCGGTCTTTTCATATGCAACCAGATCACGGGTATTCTCCACTACCATAATCGTCTTGTGATCTCTGGAAGTATCACTGCAGATCGGACAGATTTCCTGATCTGTCAGGTTAAAACAGCACTTACAGTATTTTACGTTTTTCTTTGCCGAAACAATCGCCGAGGCCAGTGCATCCACATGGTCCTGCGGCATATTTAAAATATGAAATGCCAGCCGCTGCGCAGATTTGGCTCCGATTCCGGGAAGTGCAGACAATTCCTCAATCAATTTCGCAATCTCATGACTGTAATAATCCATATTTAGAACGGAAGTCCTCCGCCCAATGCACCGGTAATCTGTGACATGGACTGCTGGGAAGCTTCATCGATTTTACGCATTGCCTCGTTGGTTGCTGCCATGATGAGATCCTCAAGCATCTCAATATCATCCGGATCTACGACTTCCTCTGCAAGTTTTACCTTTGTCACCTCATGCTTGCCGGAAACGGTCACTTCTACCGCTCCACCGCCTGCTGTGGCTGTCACTTCCTGCTCCTCTAAGTTCTTCTGCGCTTCTTCCATCTGCTTTTGCATCTTCTGCGCCTGCTTCATAATATTTGCCATATTTCCCGGCATACCGCCAGGGAATCCACCTCTTTTTGCCATGTGGGGTCCTCCTGCTATTTCATTTTCTCTGATGATTCAGAGTTGTCTTGTATTATCATACCATTAGAAGTTTTCTTCCTCAATATCAAAATTGATTAATTGACGCAAATCCGGTACGGTATTGGCCGCACTGCGCCCGCCTTCATTTAAGCGAAGCTGTACTTCCACCTGCTTTGCGCACCGCTGTGTGATCATTTCTTTCAAATGGTCAATACACCCTGCCTTATTGTCATTCAGATAGGCAAATGCATTGGCATCATCAAACATCAGAAGTAATTCTCCTGCGGGTCCGAGTGTCGGCACCGCCTGATTTAAATACTGTCTGGTGATACCACCCATCTCCGAGATAACCGATCTCCAGTTTTGCATCACCTGTTTAATATCTTCCGGAATCGCTTTGGGAAGCTCCGGCTTCTCCGGTGTCCCGGTCCCCGCCCCATCGGCACCGCTGCTCACCGGCGAGACGGTACTCTGTGGTGCTGCCGAAACAAATGCTCCGCTTTCCAGTTTCTGTTCGATATCGTCCATACGCTCATTGAGCGCCGACAGATCCTTTTCCATCTGTGGCCGGCACAGCTTAATAATCGCAATCTCAAGCAAAATACGCTTCTGCGCCGCATACCGGATCTGGCTGGACAGTTCCGAAAAAATCCGGATATACCGGATCAGTGTTTCCGGCTCCACCATCTGCGCTTCTTCCTTTAAAGCTGCCAGATGCTCCGCCGACATATCCAGCACATCCTCCATATCATCCGCGCTCTGGATAAGCAAAAGATTCCTCATGTACCAGGTAAAATCGTTCACCATCTGTCCCAGTTCCCGTCCCTGATCTACCAGTTGATCCACGGTGAGGATTGCACCTGTCACATCTTTTGCCAGCACCTGACGCAGCAATGCCGAGAATACTTCTGTATCCACCGCGCCGAGCACTTCCAGCACATTTTCATAGGTAAGTTTCTCACCCAGGTGAAAGGCAATACATTGATCGAGCAGACTCAGCGCATCTCGCATGGAGCCATCTCCTGCCTTTGCCACATAACGCAGGGCGCGCTCCTCGACGTCCACCTGCTCCGTGCGCATCAGCTCCGCCAGACGGTCAGTAATCGTATCGATGGAAATCCGGTGAAAATCGTATCGCTGACAGCGGGATAAAATCGTAATCGGGATCTTGTGTGCTTCCGTGGTCGCAAGGATAAAAATTACATATGCCGGTGGTTCTTCCAAAGTCTTAAGCAACGCATTGAACGCACCTGCCGAGAGCATATGCACCTCGTCGATAATATAAACCTTGTATTTGCCTTCCGTCGGGCGATAAGATACTTCTTCCCGAATCTGACGGATATTGTCGACACCATTGTTGGAAGCCGCATCAATCTCTATGACATTCATAGAAGTCCCAGCGGCAATACCCTGACATGCAGGGCATTTTCCACAGGGACTTCCGTCTACCGGGTGTTCACAATTTACTGCTTTTGCAAAAATCTTTGCAACTGTGGTTTTTCCGGTACCCCGGGTACCACAAAACAGATAAGCATGTCCTATGCGATCGGCTTTGATCTGGTTCTTTAATGTTGTAACAATATGTTCCTGTCCCTTGACATCTTCAAATTCCTGGGGACGGAACTTACGGTATAAAGCCGTGTAAGACATTTTTCTTCTCCTTCTTATCGGATATCAGATAGCCGAACGATTAATCTCCAAAACTGATACCGATCCGTTTTGCCTCCTGAATCATCTGACTATCCGGATCTACCGTCTTTAATTTGCCGGCTACATCTTCCAATGGCACACATTTGGTCTTGTTGTTGATCATCGCGATCATGTAACCAAACTTTCCATCCATGATGGCTTTGGCTGCCGCGGAACCCAGCCGTGTACATAACACTCTGTCGTATGGGCACGGACTTCCTCCACGCTGTGTATGGCCCGGAACTGCCACCCGGACTTCCACACCACACTTCTCCTGAATCTGATCTGCAATCTCATAAGAAACCGACGGATACTTACGGGATGCTACCTTTGCCTTGTACTGTTTCTTGGAAAGCTCTGCATCTTCTTTGGAGATTGCGCCCTCCGCAACAGCAAGAATCGTAAAGCCCTTTCCGTCTTTGGTGCGCTTGTGAATGGCCTCTACAACCTTGTCGATGTCGTATGGGATCTCCGGAAGCAGAATGATATCTGCTCCGCCTGCCACACCGGCATACAACGTAAGCCATCCCACTTTGTGTCCCATGACTTCTACGATAAACACGCGATTGTGGGAAGCTGCTGTTGTATGGATACAGTCAATGGTTTCTGTAGCTATATTAATTGCACTCTGAAAACCGAATGTCACGTCTGTTCCGTAAATATCATTGTCAATCGTCTTCGGAAGATGAATGATATTGAGCCCTTCCTCACGAAGCAGATTGGCAGTCTTTTGCGTACCATTTCCGCCAAGGATCACCAGACAGTCCAATCCAAGCTTACGGTATGTGGATTTCATTGCCTCTACCTTGTCCAGTCCGTTCTCGTCCGGTACACGCATCTGTTTGAATGGCTGGCGGGAAGATCCGAGAATCGTTCCGCCTCTGGTAAGAATTCCGGAAAAATCTGAGGCTGTAAGAATCCTGTACTGTTCATAGATCAGCCCTTTGTACCCATTTTCAAATCCATAAATCTCCAGTTCGTCTACGTTTGTAGTAAGTCCTTTTACAACACCACGCATGGCTGCATTTAAAGCCTGGCAGTCTCCGCCGCTGGTAAGCATTCCGATCTTCATCATGCACGTTTCCTCCTGCATATTCTCTTATTGTGTACAAAACGTTTTTTCGCATACACATTTATATTATAATATAATTTTTGTTCATTCACAAGATAAGCGACTTGAAAAATGTATGTAAATTCTGTATACTATTAAGGAGCACATCGCATGAAAGTTCCGCTCCGCGGAAGCGATGTACGTAGGAAATTCATCAGAGATGAATTTCATTGGAGAGTTGTCCGAGAGGTCGAAGGTGCCGCACTCGAAATGCGGTTTGCGTCGAATAGACGCAACGTGGGTTCGAATCCCATGCTCTCCGCTCACTTTATAAACAAAAACAGCACCGCGGTCTTTGACCTGCCCGGTGCTGTTTTTATATGTCAATGACGTCCCCGGTTATTTCCACGCCGATCCGTCATGTCACGCTTTTCGCGGAAATCACGGCTCCGATGCTCACGGGAATCGTTTGCTCTGTTTCCATCCGCACGGCTTCCATGATCCGCATCGCTGTTTTTGCCGGATGACGATCTCTCTTTTTTGCGGCCGATATATACGTTCCATTTCATATAAGCTTCCTGCGCATTGCGGGATTTGTAGATTACGTTGCGTTCCTCCCCTACAATATCCGTAATGCTGTACCAGCCTTTGTCATACTGGAATTCCGCTGTCTTTCCTTCAAGTTCTTTATTTCCAAGTACAAATTTATGTATTGCCTGCTGTGGCTGCTGCTGTGCCATCCTATCCCTCCTTTTTTCCTAATACATACTCCACGGCCTGTCTCAGTTTTTCATCTTTTTTCATTTCTTCCGTTCCCTGAAGTGCCTCTGCCTCTTCCCTGGTAAACAACTCCCGCAGTTTTACCTGATGGTTTTCTACCGGAATATAAGATACTCTGGATTTGTCGAATACCGGGCGCAGCACATAGTACGGAATTTTGCGCTCCCTGCGTGATGCGGAAAGCGAAACAATATTTTCTACCTGACAGACTCCCTGTGTTTCACTGTATATGATCTGTTTTTTTTCAAACATTCTGTCACCTCTGAAAAAGATAAAATTATCATATCACAAGAAAAAAGTTTTGACAAATGCTCCAAAACATTTTACGCTTGTCCCATGGAGGAAATTGCATATGTGGATTCTATTTGCATTTGGGTCAGCTCTGTTCGCCGGACTGACTTCCATACTGGCGAAATGCGGTATCAAAAATACCGATTCCAATGCAGCTACGGCGATCCGTACCATTATTGTACTTATTTTTTCATGGATCATGGTATTTCTGGTCGGGGCACAACACGGCATCGGAAGTGTTTCTGCCAAAACCTGGACATTTCTGATCCTGTCGGGACTTGCCACCGGCGCTTCCTGGCTGTGCTATTTCCGTGCACTGCAGATCGGAGATGTGGATAAGGTGGTCCCTGTCGATAAATCCAGTGCCATCCTGTCGATCCTCCTCGCTTTTATCTTCCTGCACGAAAGCATCAGTCCGCTCAAACTGCTGTGTGTGGTACTGATTGGCGTGGGAACCTACCTGATGATCACCAAAAAAGGAACTTCTTCTCAAAATTCCCGCAAAAAAGGCTGGAGCTGGTTCTTCTACGCGCTTGGCTCTGCCATCTTTGCCAGCCTGACTTCTATTCTGGGAAAAGTCGGCATTGAAAACATTGATTCCAATCTGGGAACAGCCATCCGTACCATCGTTGTGCTGATCATGGCATGGATTGTCGTGTTTGTCACGAAAAAGCAGGACAGTGTGCGCACGATTGATCACAGGGAACTTGGCTTTATCTGCCTGTCCGGACTTGCCACCGGTGCTTCCTGGCTGTGCTATTACCGTGCGCTGCAGGATGGTCTGGCAAGTGTCGTTGTGCCGATCGATAAGCTGAGTATTCTGGTTACCATTCTGTTTTCTTATCTTGTATTTCATGAGAAACTGGGGAAAAAAGAAGCCGGAGGTCTGGTACTGATTGTGGTGGGAACGCTTGGGATGCTGGTGTAGTATCCCTTGCTATGCCCTTCAGGCGCACCAACCAGACAATATTTACCAGATCATTCCACAATCAACACTGTCTTTGCCTTTTTCATATAGTATACCCTATCCTTAAATGAATGAAAAGCAGGCTTTTCATTCATTTATCTCCATCAGTTCCTGAGGTTTGCAACACAACACCTGCGAAAGTTTAATAACATACTCCGCCTGCGCTTTGTTAATGTCTTTCCTCCGTTGTTCATACTGCTGAATCGTCTTGACGGGAATCCCTGTTTCCTCCGCAAGCTGGCTCTGACTGAGTCTGGCTCTTTTCCGTAACAACTTCAGATAACTTTCTACCCTGTTCTGCTGAGCAATCTCTCTTAATTTTTGCACTCCCTGCGTAATATCCATCTCATGATATGGATGATATAAATCACGAATTTTCTCAACTGGGACTTCTTTTTGTATCACCGCAAAGGTTTTCCCACTCATCCATTGATAATATGCCAACAACCATCCGGTCCAATATTCCGGGCTTTTTTTAAAATAATATCCCGGCGCAACAATTTCGTCATCCGGCACATCCATCACACGAATGGCCAGCTCTACCCCTGACATTCCCGCAATTACAAATGGGTCTCCTTTTGAAAAACGCTCACTGTATGAAGATTCTGTAAAAAGCCGATAATACTCGTTCAACTCATATCCACAATCATATACGGCATAATTGAGCATCTCGCCCAGTACACGCTGTGCAATTCTTAAATATACTTTATCGTAAGAATAAATCATCGCTTTTCATCTCCCCGTCAATGATTCTGGAAATATACATATAATCTAATATATCCTATACAGAGCCTATTGCAAAATCTCCACTTCCAACAAATCTTCCGGCCTGCAATACAACGCTTTTGCCAGGCGGATAACATAGTCTGCACGTGCATGGTTGATGTTTTTTTGTTTCTGCTCATACTGCTGAATCGTCCGCAACGGCACATCCGCTTTTTCCGCCAGTTCTTTCTGACTGAGACAAATCCGCTTCCGATATTCCTGCAGTCTGGTAACCTGGCGCTGCTGATGATGCGCCCACATTTCGTCCAGCGCACATATAAACTGCCGGATGTCCATCTCGTGATATTTCTGATACATCAACAAAATACTTGTGATTGTCACCTGATCTGTGATCTGTTCAAATTCCAGATTATAATACCACTGATAATATACAATTATCCAGTTTTTCCCATACCATTTTATGCGTTCCCTTTATCATAGCCCCATTTCCCGTGTTATAAATAGCGGTTCCGGTTACATTTTCGATCCGACGTTCAATCCATTTTCTATATATATCCAGATTTTTACTTGTATATATTTCTGTTCCCATACAACTCTTTACTTTTCGAAGTCCCTCTCTGCTGGTAATTTTTCTTCCAACGCCTTTTGCATGTGAGTTTCCATCTGTATATGCTAAATCTACTCCAACAAATATAATATTTTCTGCTCCAAATTTAAGAGCTATATCCAATGCTGTCGTAGTAACAGAGCCTCCCGTTTCAAAAGTCTCTGCATTTAACGATTCTGCCACCTCTTCTGCCGGTTGATACCCCTTCTGATATGCGACATAAATATCCCCTTTATACGCATTTATAACAGATGCTGATGCGGTAGAAAGCAATATTAATGGTATATTTTCAGTATCCAAACCCTCTATCTGCTTATACATATGTGGTTGCGGATCTGTTATTATAATTGCATCAGGTCTTATTCCTTCTTGCAAAAGTAACTTCGTTATATGCCCCGTTGCAAAAATAATCACTTTGTTACGATACTTTTTCATCATCTCAATTTGCCCGTTCACAGATGGTCCAGCACCAACAATTACCACATTTTTCTTTGAAAACAACGGCTTTAAAACGCCACATTCCGGTAAATGCGTCTTAGAAAGTTTAGAAAAATTAGAATCTAAGAAGCTTTTCTGCTCTCTCATACTACTTATAGTCATAAAAAAGTCCTCCAGCAGCTGCCGGATTTTTTCATCATCAACTGCCTGTACCGTCGGATAATGTACCAATAATTCATACGGCTGCTGTAAACATCCTGTCTGCTTCACTAACTCTGCAATATCCGGATGATAAACAATCTTAAGCTGTCGCGATTGTAAGTATTTTGTCCAATTCTGATATTTCATACTAAGCTTAATCAGATTTATTTCGCTTTCGAAAACAATCACATAGCTTTCCGGAAATCTATTTAATAACTCCATAATATGATAACCAAGCCCTAAACCTATCACAATATATTTTTCACATGCAGATACTTCATTCACCAATATTTTTGCTTCTGTTTCCGGATTCACTGTACTGTGCATAAAAAAATTATATTGTCCTCTTCTGACCTGTAATGTTGGCTGACCATTAATTGCCAAAGTCGTTTCATATTTATCATAAAAAAGATCTCTATTATTTGTTTCATTCTCCTGTAACTGCATATATAACTTTTTATCTGTCTGCCCTAATATGGTCATATTCTCTTCCAGATAGTCCGGCAATTGAACTTCTGCGTTCTCCTGCAACCAAATTTGCAATTTTTGCAAAAGCGGAAGCATATCTCCTTCCAAAATATCTGCCTGCAATATATAATCCTGATTACTTTGTGCCTGCAACAATGGCGGTAAGATCTGCTGTAATTCTACTGCCATTGCTTTGCAATCTTTCTGAGAAAAAAGAAACTCTGCCACATCATTCATATTTTTTAATAATTGACTCAGCTTTGACGTACCAACAAAAAAGCTTTGCTTCCGAAAACTTTGAATAATCTCATAAACCAATAAAAGGTTCTGTCTATTAATTTCAAATATATGTTTTTTCATTTCATCACCCTTCGTATAATATCAAGCCAAAAATCATTATTCAAATAAAGAATCGCATATAATGGAAATCGTTTTTAGAGTATGGCATAATAATCTAAATAAAAATGGAACAGTTTTTTCTTAACAGTTAACAACCACAATTTTAAATAGATCTTTTTATACCATAATACACTTTTTTAATTTTTCATAATAGAACTGGTTTCACTGCATTTCCTCTTTCAACAATTGAACTAAATGTCGGTTTTCATTACTTGTGCGAATTGCAATTCGAATATATTGCCCCCCATTTTTTATTTTACCTGTCAGATCTTTGATCAGAATATTCTTCTTCAAAAGTCTTCCCGCCAATTCTTCGCTAGTATGTCCATCCAGAAGTTCACACATAAAATAATTTGCCTGTGATGGATAAACTTTCAGAAATTTTATCTGACTCAAAGACTCAAAAAATCGATTTCTCTCTGCTTTTATCTCTCGAAGGGATTTTGCATAATCTGCCTTATATTTATCCAGTATCTGCATAAAAAACTCTGCCATAGAATTAATATTCCAGATAGACACTCTCTTCTTCAAATAGCCGATCATATCTGCATTTCCGCTTGCCAATATTCCGAGTCGAAGTCCCGGCACCCCATAAGATTTGGATATGCTCTTCACCACATACAGATTTGGATTTTCTCTCAAAATACTTTCTGATAATAACGATACATTTTCTTCATCTGCAAAATCCAAAAAGCTTTCATCCACAATCAGATTTTTATTTTGTTCTCTACACCATTGCAATAAGGCTGTAATCTCCGACTGACCCATATAGTATCCGGAAGGATTATCCGGATTAATCAGCACCAGAGTATTCACCGGATGCTCAGAGAAAAAAGTAATTAACTGCTGTGCACTATATGCAAAATCATCCTGTGTGCAATCATACACCACACATTCTGAATCCCAACGATTAGCATACTCTTCAAATGTCGGCCGGATGACTCCCAATGTCCCATGCAGTTCTTCCAACAGACATTTTATCAGTTCTGCTGCGCCATTTCCCAATACTACATGCTCCTCATGTAATTGAAAACATTTTGCAGCCAAAAGGCTATTTACTTTCATCCCCGATGGATACTGCCGCATTAAAATATCAAAATTAGATTCCATCTCTTCCTGCATCCGTCTAGTTGGAAAATAAGGATTTACAAGATAACAGTAATCCTGTAAATGCGGGAATCTCCAATATCCTCCGTATCGTTTCATCAAATAATGATATCGCTGGGTATTATCTTCGATAAATAACGTCTGCGCAATATCAAGATCCTGTATATCGTCAATCTCATACCACAATTCTCCTTGCAGACGTTTAGCTTTCATTGTGTTCTTATCCAATAACAGAATCAATTTGATAACCGTCTCATAGTATTCGTTATTTCCCATAACTTTGGCATACGCTTCCAGAAATGGTACATATACATTTTTTGAAAAGTCCGCACCAAATTTATAAATATTTACGGTTTTATAATACTGTTCTTTTGCCTGATATTTTAATAATTTTCCCGGAATAAAATCTGTAATATTATCACCCTGATCTACCATAATACAGGTTCCATCCATCCAGCTTTCAAACTTATCTACTAATGCCAGAGAATCCCTTTCGTCCTCTAAAAGCATATCAATCAGCCGTTCTTCAAAGATCAAATCCGATTCCAATAACAATGTGTCATCTTGCATTAACTGTTCTTTTGCCAGAGAAAGTGAAAAAATATTATTTGTTTTATCATATACCTCATTTATAATATACTGAATGGAAGTGTTAATATTTAATGTCTTTATAAATGAGATCAAATTTTCAGCCTGATATCCTACAACTAAAATAATCCTGTCAAGTTTTTTTCTGTCTAAAATACGCAGTGCTCGTTCTATCAGCCTTACTCCATTCACTTTTACCATACATTTGGTATCATTTTTTGTAAGTTCTCCCAAACGTTTTCCCATACCTGCTGCCAAAATAATCGCCTGCATATCATCTCTCCTTAATCAAATAACAATCAAATACATATTTATTATTCCAATACAATTCATTTTCCGGTTTGACAATCAAGCACTTTGCCCACACACGCTTCGCAAACGCCTGAAACATTTCTTTTGTGTAGAAAGTTTTATCTAACCCTTCATATTTTTCATCATAATTCTCCACGCATTATCTACGGTAATTCAGATATTCTTCTTTCATCTCTTCATCATGAATCTCTGTAATAATAACTGCTTTCTGTGCTTTACTCCACATTTTTTCCAACACATTCATCCCATATTCTGTGTCCTGAAAATACTGAAATACACTATCTGCCATTACCACATCATAGAACGGTCTTTCGGCAATATGAATAGCTTCCTCACATTGCAAATCGGCCAATGGAAGAACCTATTTGGCAATATGAATCAACGCAGATGAATAATCACATCCCCAAATTTTTTCAATATTCATCAAGTTCTGAAATAAATATAAATTTACTCCACTACCACATCCTACTTCATACACACTTTCAAAATCTTTTATTTGATGGCAAAGACGTTTTCCCATTACCTGCCATTCTTTATAAAAAGCCTCATAATATCCATCCACATCCTGCGTATCAAACCCATCTGCCCTTTTTAGTTTACAAAACATATCAAAAACATCATTCGACTCTACAATTTTCGTTGAACGCTTTGCCCATATTTTTTCCCATTGATTCATATTACTCAAAAATCTCCTTCCATCTTTTCCAACATGCACCCTTTATTTTTGCACCAGCGCCGGTATTATAAATCTTTGTTTCCGTAACCCTCGCGATTCTCCGCTCAATCCATTTTCTATTATATATCCAAATTCTTACTTGTATAAAATTTATCCCAAGTACAACTCACCACCTGCCGAAGCTCATCTGAATTTTCAATTTTTCGTCCTTATCCCGCAGATCCCCAGACCCATACCAAAGAACACATAATTGGCAGTTCTCTTTAAATTATCCACCAACAACTATGCTTCCCTGCACAGCCAATCCCAAATTGATACTTTTCAAGAAGAGTATCATCTTCTTCAACTGCGTTTAACACCTCAAATAGTTTACGATTTTCTTTTTTCAGACTTCGCATGTTTAAACTTAAAAAATCAGGAACCTGAACCATATCACGTTCCTGAAATATAATCTGAATCTTTTGAAGTAATGGCTACAAATCTCCCTCCAAAATATCTGCTTGTAAAATATAATCTCCGTTTCGTTGAACTTCCATTAACGCCGGTAAAACAAGCTGAAATTCGTCTAATATTTTTTCGGAACATTGGCCAGAAAAAATAAATTCAGAAAGAGAACTAGTATTTTTATCAGTTTTGACAATTTTGCAGAAATAGTAAAAAATTTTGCTTTCTAAAATTTTCTACTATTTCTGTCAAAAGCAATATGCTTTCCTGATTACTATTGAATAGATCTTCATTCATACTAATCCTAACATAACTTCTTTAAAGTCTCTATCACATAATCCTGCTGCTGATCCATCAACCCCGGATATAACGGTAAACTTATAATATGTGAATAAACCTCCTCCGCATTTGTACAATGCACTTCCTTATATCCATGTTCCTGATAATATGGATGTTGATAAACCGGAATGTAATGTACATTTACTCCGATGCCCTGCTCTCTCAGTTCTTCAAAAACTTTCTTACGATCACAGTTTTTCAGCTGTACAATATATAAATGCCAACCACTGTTTGTATCCGGAATCTGATATGGGGTTACAATATTTTCACAATCTGCAAATGCTTCATTATACCGCTTTACCAGTTCACGTCGTCTTGCAAGAAAACGATCCAATTTTTTCATCTGGCTACATCCAAGTGCCGCCTGAATATCCGTCATGCGATAATTGTATCCAAGAAATAACTGTTGATAAAACCAAGGACCGTCATTTCGTGTCATAAAGTTTTCATCTCTCGTTATTCCATGGCTTCGAAACAACATTAGTTTTTGGTAAAATTCTTCATTATCCGTAACGATCATACCACCCTCACCTGTTGTAATTGGTTTAACAGGATGAAAACTGAAGGTTGTCATATCAGATAATGAGCCTACCTTTTTCCCCTTATATTCAGATCCTAGAGCGTGTGCCCCATCCTCTATCACAAGCAGATTATGTTTTCTTGCAATTGTGTGAATTGCATCCATATCACATGGCTGCCCAGCCAGATGTACCGCAATAATTGCCTTTGTGTTTGAAGTAATTTTTCTTTCGATATCTGCCGGATCAATATTATAAGTTTTCGGATCAACATCCGCAAATATCGGTGTACCTCCACAATATAAAACACAATTTGCAGAAGCTGCAAACGTTAATGGTGTTGTAATCACTTCATCTCCAGGTTTTATTCCTGCCGCAAAACATGCTGCATGAAGTGCCGATGTTCCATTGGAAATTGCTACAGCATATTTTGCTCCAACATAATCTGCAACCATTCTTTCAAATTCCGCAATTTTGGGCCCTGTTGTCAAAAAATTGCTTTTTAACACATCCACAACTGCCTGAATATCATCATCCTCTATAGTTTGTCTTCCGTATGGTATTATATTATTTATCATTTATTTTCTCTCCAATTTGTATGTCTTAAACATATCTGTTTACTTTTTAAATATAATAAAAAGGAAATCACGACATCTACTGGAAATCCTACTTTCATTTTATTATATTTAAAAATAGTCTTTTATACATTCAGCTATTCTATATGCTCCTTTTCCATCAACTGCTTTTTTCATTTCCTCTCCCATTTTTCTCCTCGTTGGTGAGCTTTTTATAAGATCCAATATCGCATTTCTTACATTATTCCAAAATTTCTCTTCTCCATATTGCCCAACATATTTCACAATCATTTTTTCTCCCATAAAACGGGCTTCCTCTATCTGATTTTCCGCAAAAGCAAACAATATCGCAGGCACACCAATCGCACATAATTCGTATAATGTTGTTCCTCCTGCAGATATTACTAAATCACTATTCTGCATAATTGTTGATATATTTTTAACATTATTTTGAACTTCCATGTTTTTTATTTTATTAACCTTTTCTATTAGATTTTCTCTATTCGCATTATATGGTCCTGAAATAAATACAAATCTGATTCTTTTACACTCCTGTAAGGTACATATCTTCTCCGCAAATTGTCCCATAAAATTATACGGATCACTTCCTCCTGTCATAACCAAGATCTGTTGAACCGCTTTATTTGTAACCTCTTTATGTTTTGCCAAAAATTCCTCTCTCAAAGGTACATAACTACTTCCCAAAAGTAATTTAGTTTTTGAAGCTTTATATAAATTTTGGTACAGCTTTCTATTACAATTAATATTATAGTTAATTATATAATCAGCAGGAAGATAGCTATTAGAGCTGTTAAAGCATCCAACATGAAAATATTTTTGCAATCCCACCAAATACTCTTTAGTAACATAATAACTATCAACTAAAATGTTATTTATATAATTTTGTTCCCCTAATTCAATAATTTTTTTTACTTCCGAAATAAACAAATTATTATATTTAGATTTTAGACATATTACTTCGAAATCATTATCGTTTATTACTTTATAAGATTCATAATCAGACACCAAAAAAATACAATCTACATTTTTTAATGCATGAGCAACCGTTATACAACGCATAACATGTCCCATTCCAATATTTTTATTAGCATCTGCACGAATAAAAATTTTATTTTTCATTTTTACAAATTAAAACATCTGAATATTTTAATGCAATTACACCGATTTCATACTTATCTTCCAATGCAACATTGGCATGGTTCGCTGCATTCTGTGCTATCATTTTAGGAAAATCAATTCCACATTCATATGCGTGCGGATAACCGCCACCAAACCTTGGATTTATTTCCAAAATATAATATTTTCCCTTTTCCTCCAATACATCAATATCAAGTGCGCCCTTTAACTGTAAATTATGCACAACTTTTATAATTAATTCTTTTATTTTTGGAACTTTAACTGACACTGATTTTTCGGTTTCTCCTGCCCGCATTCTTATTTTTTCTTTACAAAATAAAGCGGTAATTTGCCCAGAAATAAAATCTACATAAACATCAACACCATATTCTTTTCCTCTTATGTATGGTTGCACAATCAATTGATCAGGATTTTCATCCTTCAAGGCCTCCAAAAAAGCTCTTGTTTTTACTCTCATTGCGCCGACACTTCCGGCACCCATTCGAGGCTTTACAAACATTTCTCTACTCAAAGATTGTTTATTTTTTAACCAATCACAAACTAACTGCGTTTTTATTGTTGGAATCTGCATCTCGTTTAGTACTTGATACAATTTATATTTATCTTTACATAAAGCAACTGTTTGATATTCCGAAGTTGCTAATAATATATTCATTCTTTCAAACACAGATTTATGCTCTGCCATTAATAGCAATTCTTCTTCTTGTAATGGCAAAACAACTCCCACTTTTTCAAGCTTGCATATGTTAACAATTTCATCCATATAATTAGTTTCCGTCATTTTAGATACGATATAATATTTATCCGCTATATATAATGCTGGCGCATACGAACTACAATCCGTTGCGATTACATTTTCAAACCCATTCCCTGCTTGTTTAAAATATTCAACTAATTTTACTCTCGTTCCACAACTTAAAATTAAAATATTCATTCTACTCCACATATTCCCATCTCATTGCTGTTCCCTTTTTCAAATCACACCGTGCTTTTTTCCCCAAAATCTCATACCAATATTTTGTGTGCAACCCAAATCCAGGTCTAATCGATCTCATATTAGTTTCTGTAAATAGCTGCCCCTTTTTTATATCTTCAACAACATATAATGATCTGGATCTTCCTTTGCTTTTTTTTTGCTTATCTGTTAACTGATATGTAACTTTACCAAGTGCATGCTCAATATTCCGAACATCATCAACCATCTGTTTAAATTCATCAGGTTCCATAGAAAATGAAGAATCTGGCCCCCCATCAGAACGCTTTAATGTTAGATGCTTTTCTATCACCTTTGCTCCTAATGTCACCCCTGCAATAGCTACTGCATTTCCAAGTGAATGATCTGATAATCCTGTAATACATTCAAAAGTTTCTGTCATATTTTGAATCGTTTTTAAATTTAGTTCTTCATATGGAGTTGGGTATTCTGACACACATTTCAAAAGAACAATATTATCATTCCCTGCTTTTCTACACGTTTCTAATGCTAAATGGATATCTTGTAAATCTGCAATTCCAGTTGAAATAATAATAGGCTTCCCTGTTTGTGCAACTCTTGATATTAATGGTACATCATTGATTTCAAAGGATGCTATTTTATACGCATGTACACCTAAGTTTTCCAATAAGTCTACCGCAGTCAAATCAAATGGTGAAGAAAAACATGTTATGCCTATTTCTTTTGCATATGCCATTAAATCTGCATGCCATTCCCAAGGTGTATATGCTTCTTTATATAGTTCATATAAATTCATCCCTTCCCATGGGCTTCCAGGTGTAGCCATAAATTCGTCACCATAACAATTCACTGTAATAGTATCAGGTCTATATGTCTGTAACTTTATAGCATCAGCCCCGGCATACTTTGCCTCCATTATTATCTTTTTTGCCCGTTCAAAATTCTGCAAATGATTTGCGGACATTTCCGCAATAAAATAAGTCGGTTCATTCGGTCCAATTTTTTTATCGTCTATTTCTATATTCTTTCTCATTCTGTCCCCTTATTTTCTTAAACGTTCATACTTTAATTGTGCCATTTCCCAATCATCTTCATTATCTATATCCTGTACCTCTCGTTCCGATAAAATAATGGGACAAACCTTTCCTTCAATATTACCTGAATCCGCTAAATATTCTGCAATATTATAACAATAAAATTGACCAGCATCTTGATAAAATGGTTCTAAATCTTGTGACCTTGTATTTTTATATTTTTCCCATTTATACTTCAATCCATTTTCCTTATCCAGAACATATGCTCTCTGCGGGGGAAACGAAAACTGAACTACTGGGACTACCTCCTCACATTGTTCCTTTTCCAATATATTTATAGCTTCTCTTATTCTTTGTGCAGTAATAAATGGATTTGTCGGATATAAACATACCATATAATCAAATTTTTTTCCCCTTTTTTCATATTCCATAAGAACTTCCATTAAAACATCTCTTGTCGATGCAAAATCATTTGATGTTTTTTCACTTCTCAAAAAAGGAACATTTGCCCCTGCACTTTTTGATATTTGAGCAATTTCTTCATCATCTGTTGATACCATAACTTCATCAAAAATACCACTTTGAAGTGCAGCATTTATCGGATATTCAATTATTGGTTTTCCGCAAAATTCTTTTATGTTCTTCCTTGGAATTCGTTTGCTCCCACCTCTTGCAGTAATAATTGCAATTATTTTTTTACTACTTTTTCTTTCTTCCATTTCCATTATTTCCTTATTTTTTCGAAATTACATGGTACCATACGTTTTTCTTACTTCCATTATTTTCTGTATACATATATTTATCAATCGAAACAATTTTAAATCCAGATTTTGTATATATATCTTCTAACTGTGCTAAATCCCAGAAATGATAACAACAACCGCTTCTTCCACTTTCTTCATTCATAGCAAAATAACCATCTTCTATTTTTTCTCCCATACCATACAGAGAATCTTCTTTTGCACGCCAATCAGCCCACATCAATCCATTAGCATTCAGTACATTATGTAAATTAGATAATAAATCTATTGTTTCACTCCAACCATTATAAAATAAACTACCATTCGCAACAATGGCATTTACACTCTCTTTTTCCAACGGTACATTAATATTTTTATTAATCACACATTGTATATCCAATAATTTTTCATTTGCTTTTTCTTGGACTAATTTAATTGCCTCCTCGCTATAATCCATAGCTATCATCTGATAACCTTCCATGGCTAATGCAATTGCATTTCTTCCTGCGCCACACCCAAAATCTAAAATCTTACTATTCCTGTCAGATATATTTTTCTTAACAAATTTTATAATACTCTCATTTGGCCACACAAGATTTGCCGTTGTTACTTCTTTTCCCCAAAATTTTTTTGCGTTCTGACTTATATTCATTAATTTACTTATATGATAATTAGAAAGTTAATTATCACACGTTTCCTTTCTTTTAATATCGTGGTTCAATATAATTCAGATACTATGGACTCTTGATTTTTCCTGTAGCCTTGACTACTTGACAGGAGTATATTACCGCTACATTTATCTGAATCCTTTATCATCTGGATGTTACCAGAATGTTTTTCACTCAGAGTATTTATTTCTCCATAACAATTTTTCACATGACAACTATTTGTTTCATAACCTCTATCACCCTATTCTGCATCTTATCCGTAAGCCCTGGATAAAGTGGTAAACTAATTATATGTTCATAAATCTCTTCTGCATTTTTACAACATACACCTTTATACCCATTTTTCTGATAATATGGATGTTGATAAACCGGAATATAATGTACATTTACCCCAATTCCCTGCTCCCTTAGTTTCTCAAAAACTTTCTTCCGATCACAGTTTTTCACCTGTACAATATATAAATGCCAACCACTGTTTGTATCCGGAAGCTGATATGGGGTTACAATATTTTCGCACTCTGCAAAAGCTTCATTATATCGCATTACCAGCTCACGCCGTCTTGCAAGAAAATGATCCAGTTTTTTCATCTGGCTACACCCAAGCGCCGCCTGAATATCGGTCATGCGATAATTGTATCCGAGAAATAACTGCTGATAAAACCAAGGACCGTCATTACGTGTCATAAGGTTTTCATCTCTCGTTATTCCATGGCTTCGAAACAGCATTAGTTTTTGGTAAAACCCTTCATTATCCGTAACAATCATACCACCCTCACCCGTTGTAATTGGCTTAACCGGGTGAAAACTGAACGTTGTCATATCAGATAATGAGCCTACCTTTTTCCCCTTATATTCAGATCCTAGAGCGTGTGCCCCATCCTCTATCACAAGCAGATTATGTTTTCTTGCAATTGTGTGAATTGCATCCATATCACATGGCTGCCCAGCCAGATGTACCGCAATAATTGCCTTTGTGTTTGAAGTAATTTTTCTTTCGATATCTGCCGGATCAATATTATAAGTTTTCGGATCAACATCCGCAAATATCGGTGTACCTCCACAATATAAAACACAATTTGCAGAAGCTGCAAACGTTAATGGTGTTGTAATCACTTCATCTCCAGGTTTTATTCCTGCCGCAAAACATGCTGCATGAAGTGCCGATGTTCCATTGGAAATTGCTACAGCATATTTTGCTCCAACATAATCTGCAACCATTTTCTCAAATTCTGCAATTTTTGGACCTGTTGTCAGGTAATCAGATTTTAAAACCTCTACAACAGCCTGTATATCATCATCTTCTATGGTTTGTCTTCCATATGGTATCATAATTCATTCTCCTTTATAGCAACTCTACATATTTATCAGTGCTTGTGCCAATCTTTCTGCACCCTTTCCGTCTACAATAGCCTGCATTCCATTCGAACTTTTTTTTCGTAATGCAAAATCTTTCCGAAAACGATCTATCATTTTTTTAACATTTTCTGTTACATCATCTCTTCTCAAATCTCCTGCATATGCTATAAGTCCATCCTCATCAAACTGTCTCACATTATCTAATTGGTTATCTGCAAATGAATATGATATCGTCGGAGTTCCAACTGCACATAATTCATACAATGTTGTTCCACCTGCCGATACTGCTAAATCTGCATCCTGCATATACTTTTTCATATCCGATACATTTTTATAAACCACTACATTCAAATACTTTTTGTATTTCTGACATAAAATTTCATAATTAAGATTATATCGACCACAAACCACATCCACTCTCGTGAACTGTCTCAGTTCTATTTTTTGAAGTATTTTGTCCAGGAAATTATACGGGTCCGTTCCTCCCGATAAAAGCAACAGCGTTTCCACATCTGCCTGTATCTCTTTTTCTGTACAGTTCCAGAACGCTTCTCGTAATGGCACATACTTTGTCCCTAATAAAAGTTTTGGTTGTAGCCGATTTCCATTATAACAAAATCTTTTCCAATAATTTGCGTAGCAAACAATAATATCCACTGGATACTCAAACATATTCAAATCATCAATATACATAGTTTTTACAGAATCGCTTAACCTCCGTAAATAATTCTGTGTCACTTGATAACTGTCAATTAATAGTTTTGATATATTAAACTTATGAATTATTTTTTCCAGCATTGGAATCTCTTCATCCATATTGTTCCAATCTGTTCCTAAAATAATGCTTGAATATCCTCGTTCTTTTATAAGAGCAACTGCGTTTTCATCCGCAACTATAAATTTAACAGATTTGCCAATTTTCCGTAATGCATCTGCAATGGAAAGACATCTCATGATATGTCCCGTTGCAATCTGATCATTCATATCAGTTCGAATATATATCATTATATATTCCTCTTCTCAATCTCATAAACTCTATAAGCTTCTTCATACCCAGCTGCCGAAAAAACTTTCTGCGATGCAATATTGTCCGTTTTTACTCTTCCTATTACCTTGTTGATATTTGGAAAATCATTCCATGCCTGCTTACTTATCAGAACAAGCAATTCCTTTCCATACCCCTTTGAACGCTGTGCCGCACATATGCTATATCCAATTTCAGCAACATTCCCCTGCACCGTGATCCGAGCCTGTCCCACAGGTTGATCTCCACACATAAAAATATATTGCCTGCACTGCTTATTTTTCAGCATATTTCGATACCAGATAACATGTTCTTCATATGTGATTTTTCTGGTTGAAAATGAATTTTTTCTTACCATTTCTTCATTTGCCCAGGTAAAGAGCAAATCCATATCTTCCATTTCTGCTAATCTCAAATATCCATCTTTCATAATGTCTTAATTTTCCATATCAATTACCAATCATGTCAAATTGTAATGGTGTACCTCTTCTTATATCCTGTAATGCTTTTTGTCCCATTATCTCATTGTAATACTTTGGAACAAGTCCATATCCCGGGCGAATAATACGCACATTATCCCTCGTTATTTTTTCCCCTTTTTTTATATCTTTTACACAAAAAATGGAACGTCGAAATTGAAGATTTCCCATTTCCTGTCTTGTCGGGCCATATTTAACACATCCGATTGCCATCTCAGCCTGACGGACATCTTTTACCATCTGTTTAAACTCTGATGGATTCATAGAAAAAGAAGAATCCGGATTCTCAATTGCACGATCCAGGCAAAAATGCTTTTCAATAATACTTGCCCCTAATGCAACTGCTGTCACCGCACCAACAGCCCCCATAGAATGATCTGACAATCCTACTGGAACTCCAAATGTTTCCTTCATATTTTGCATTGTGCGTAAATTCATTTCATCCGTAATTGCTGGATATGCACTTGCACAGCGTAAAAGTGCCAGATCATCATTTTCCTGTCTGCGTACCGCTGCAACAGCTTCATCTATTTCTGCTAATGTAGCCATTCCAGTTGACATAATAATAGGTTTTTTCTTTGACGCAACATACTCTATCAAAGGAATATCCACCAATTCAAATGATGCGATCTTATAAAATTTAACTCCTATTTCTTCCAGAAAATCAACAGCTGTATTATCAAAAGGTGAAGAAAAGAAATCTATTTGCAACTTATCTGCTTCTTCTTTTAATTCTCTCTGCCATTCCCATGGTGTAAATGCTTTCTGATATAATTGATATAAATTTTCTCCGCTCCAGGTTCCATCTGATATATGAAAATATGGCAAATCACAATCAATCGTAATTGTATCCGGTGTATATGTTTGTATCTTTATGCAATCGGCTCCCGCTTCTTTTGCTGCATGTATAATCTCCTTTGCACGTTCAATATCACCTGCGTGATTAGCCGACATTTCAGCAATAATATATGTTGGATGACCGTTTCCTATTTCACGATTTCCTATTTTCATATTTATATTTTGCCTTTCTCCTTCAGTAATCGATATTTTGCTTCCGCAAGTTCCCAATCTACCTCATTGTCAATATCCTGAACCTCTAATTCCGAAATCACGATACCTGCTGTATTATCTGTTACCAGTTTACGTTCTCTTATAAAACTCGCAACCTGAAACGCATAAAACTGACCACAATCGTGATAGATCTCCTCCAAATCCTGTGATCTGGTCATTGCATACTCCGACCACTTATACTCAAGCTTGTCGTCTTTTATGATCATTCCTCTTAATGGTGGAAAAGAGAAAGCGGTGACAGGCATAACGCTATGCCTGTTATCTTTTTGAAGGATAGCCATTGCATTCTTTAACTTCGCTGCATTCACAAATGGAGCAGTAGGATAAATGCAACATGCATTTTCGAATGTTATCCCCATCTTATCATATTGTTCTATAACTTCTAATAAAACATCTGTAGTTGTTGCATAATCATTGGCAGTTTTCTCGCTTCTCATAAACGGGACCTCAGCGCCTGCATTTTTTGCAATTAGTGCTATTCTCTCATCATCCGTAGATACCATAACCGTATCAAAGACCTGTGCATCCAACGCTGCCCTGATAGAATATTCGATAATTGGTTTTCCGCAAAAATCTCTTATATTTTTATGGGGAATTCTCTTGCTCCCACCTCTTGCAGTAATAATCGCAATATTCATTTCAGCCTAATGCTCCTTTACATTCTTCAATAAATCCTTAAGATCATCAACTGACAACCACTGCGAATTATTTCCAGAACTGTATTCAAATCCAGGTTCTACCTTCTTTCCGCCCGCCTGAATCTTATCTGTATTCCACCAGTCAAAATGCGGATATACAATAAAATGCTTCTCATATTCATATGTCAGCAACGAATCCTCTTTCGTCACCATCACCTCATGAAGTTTTTCCCCTTCACGAATTCCCACTTCCGGCATTTCACATCCCGGCAGAATGGCCTGTGCAAGGTCTGTAATCTTAAAGGACGGAATTTTCGAAATAAAGGTCTCTCCACCCTTCGCCTCACCCAAAGCCTTAATCACAAGCTGCACTCCCTCATGCAGACTGATCCAGAATCTTGTCATTCGATAATCAGTGATGGGAAGCTCTTTTCCACCATTTGCAACAATATTTCGAAAAAACGGAATTACCGATCCACGACTACCCGCTACATTTCCATAACGAACAATCGAAAAGCAGACATCTTTCGCTCCCGCATATGCATTGGCAGCAATAAATAATTTATCTGACACCAGCTTTGTTCCGCCATACAAATTGATTGGATTTACAGCTTTATCTGTGGATAAGGCAACAACACGTTTTACTCCGCAGTCAAGTGCAGCATCCACAATATTCATAGCTCCATTGATATTTGTCTTTACTGCTTCCATCGGATTATACTCACAGGATGGAACCTGTTTTAACGCAGCTGCATGTACCACATAATCCACTCCGTCAAACGCCCGATAGAGTCTCTCTTTATCACGTACATCCCCGATAAAGAAACGCAGTTTATCTTTATATTTCTTAAATTTATTTGCCATATTAAATTGTTTAAATTCATCTCTGGAATAAATAATGATTTTTTTCGGTTCGTAATGAGTCAATACATATTCCGTAAACTCATTTCCAAAAGATCCGGTACCTCCGGTTACTAGAATTGTCTTTCCATTTAACATTTTGTGCCTCCTGCATAATACTATTGCATCCTGCAATACTGATATAACATATTTATCGGATTTTTTATTGTTTTCTTTAGCTATATTAAAAAATCCATTGATATATCCATTTACAGACCTGATTGTAAAACTTTTATTTCTTGTAACACTATGTTATACTATCAGTAATTATAATCAAGTTCAAACAGGAGATAAAAATATGAACAAAATACTTAAAGACCATATAGAAACTTACTTCCAGCAGGAAGACTATCCGTCTGTTCTCCAACTATTAACAGAATATTCTTCTCAATGTTCAAATGACAGAGATTTATGGTTTTACGAATGTGCTTACTTTCTTTCTACTTCTGATTATTCCAAAGCTCTGAAGATTGCCCAAAAATGTACACGGAAATTTCCAACAAGCTATGAATCTTATTATTACCAAGCCAGTGCCTATCAGGCACAAGGAATGATCTTAGAGGCATTAAAAAGTTATAAAACTTCTTTGTTTTTTCTTGAATATTTTAAAATAGATGCATATAAACTCAACGATGATATTCAAAAACAAATTTCTGAATTGGAGACCTATCTGGAATCTATGACAGACGCTGCTATTCGTGCTAATGACACCACCAATTTGATTGACCTTTCTTCTTACTTTGAGCGACAAAAAAACATCTGGGGTAAATGGGAAAAATCCCCAAGAGATGACACATCTTTAATTGTAGGCAACGAATACTGGGTATCCGACACCGATCTAAGATATATAGGCATATACCGAAGTCCTGTTCAATGTTTCATTGGGGAAGAAAATCTAAGTTTAATTCGAACACGAGGTGAATTTTTAAATTTCTGTCAACGCGGTACGGAAGTATCTATAACAGCACCCGCAAGTACTTATCTTCTACCAATTGCTAGTAAACAATCCAATACCATACATTCATTTCAGACTGCTGAAGGAACTCATACCATTATGCAAGTTGACCCTCTTCATTTTAATTATTACCGCTTAACCGGCAATGCCTTAATTCACTCTGATCACCGAGCCTATTATGGATATCCAATTCCTTTAGTCCACGAAAAAAAAAGGAAAAAACTTATTCTAAGTTTTTTCCTTGATGGTTTAGCACAGGAAGTAATTAACGGAACTGATTTTAAAAAACTGATGCCAAACACCTATCATTTTTTCAAAAAAGGCACCATTTGTACCCATGCATATAGTTGTTCTGAATGGACCTTTCCAAGTTTAGCAACATACGAAAGTGGATTAAACACCTTAAACCATATGATGTTTCACAATACGATAGATGGCGAACTTCCTACAGATACTCCAACCCTTTCCGAATATATCAAAAGAAAAGGATATTATACCAGCAAATTTGATGGTGATTGGCGCTGTATTTACTCATATGGTTTCGCCAGAGGTATTGATCAATATGTTTATCAAATTCAATCTATGGGGGCTAGAGCTGAACAGGAAGTTATAAATATTATAGAACACTTAGAGGCTTTTAAAGAAACCGATCAATACTTGTGGATGTCCGTTGGTGATCTACATGATATAGCCGATGGTCTTGACCTGTCTGTGGCAGTCCAAAAAAATCTTTCTCTGAAAGACCGTGAATATGAAGACAAAGGTGTAACTTCTGTCAAGCAAAATTATAGTTCTATAAAAATTCGAGCATATAAAGAAAATATACATTATCTAGATATGATATTCGGTTTTTTGTACTCCTATATAGAAAATAATTACCAAGATGACGATATGATTGTCAGCCTCTTCGCTGACCACGGACAAGGATATCTTGTTCCTCCTGGCAAACATTTTCTATCTAAAGAAAGAACAAATGTTGCATTCATGTTCCGGGGTGCAAATATCAAACCAATTGTATCCGATGAAATAATCTCTACTGCAGATTATCTGCCAATTATGTGTAAATTAGCTGATATAAAATTGGACAATATCCCTATTGATGGTCAATTACCCAAAATTTTTGGAGGTGAGAAGGAACGCTCTTATACCATTACAGAATCTCTCCATCCAGGAGATATCTACTCTGCAGTCGCTAATGCAAAAGACTATGAAATCTATTTTGATAATTCTGAAAAAACAGATGACGAAGGACGTTTTCTCTTAGGCGACTACAAAGTATATGGCTATTACAAAAACGGAGATAGCATCACAGATAAAGATCTCTTGAATCGCTTCTCAGAAATTTTTTTATCAAGGCTTGAAGAACATATTATCTACCAATAATCAAATAGACAGCATTCTAACTTATTAAAGGGAGAATTCTTATATCCTCCCTTTAATAAATTATGCTTTTATAACACGGATTCAAGTTCTTCTACCGCCTTCATATATCCTTCAAAAAGTTCCCGCCCTTTATTACTCAAATCATAAATTTGTTCTTCTACTTTTTCCTTCTTATCATATTGTAAAAGCGATCCTTTTGCCTTGTAGTCCTCTCTTATCGCGTAATATCTTACCATATCAAATACCGGATTTTCTTCCAATTTTTTATTAATTGTTATTATTTTTTCGGAGAACCTTTTAATATTTTCATTTTCTTTTTCACATTTCAGCCTATTAAAAATCTCTAATTCTTTTTTCACCATTTTCTTTATATTCTGTAAATTCTCCGGATTTTTCTTTATTGATGCATGAATTTCTTTTTGTTCTTCTTCGGTTAATGATAAAGGAATATTTTTCCATATAATACTCTTATTATATTTTTTATCAACTATATTTGCTGATACCCATTTCATACTTTTTATTTCGGTTCCTTTTATTGCGGCTCCGCCTTCCGTTGCATCAATAAAACGAATGGATGAAAAAACAGAGATAAAACTTTCAAACCATTTCAAATAACTCAACATGTTAGGCTCCGTGTATACTTCTTTTCCATAAACATCCAAAACCTTAACATATTTTTTTTCATTTTCATTAATTGTGTCATATTCTCCATAGGCCTGTAACGTATGTGTTTTCTTTTCCGGATATGCCAGATCCTGTCCCATGAATATAATAATTTGAAATCCCATCCGTTGTAATAAAGCACACGCATTGTTCGCTACCGATCCTCCTGTTGGAAGCTCCACTACTTCTTTTCCTATATTGTGAAATAATTTTGCCAATAATTCTTTGGAAGAAAGCTCGTAGAACCTTTTCTGACTAATGAATGGTATAATTTCTTTATTAGATCTACTACTTAATGCAATTGGTATTTCTTTTGTTTTTGGATTTTTAAATAATTCCACAGGTTTATGTCCATCTATTGAAATAGTCATATCTGGTATAATTTCATGATTTAATACAGTATTTAAAGCAGTATCCACTGCTAAAATAAAAACGCAATCTTGTATTTCACGTAATTGATCTATATTTTTATCCAGCGAAGGCCCCGCTGACACTAACACTGCAGGCATACCAGATAAATTCTTTTTCTTTACGATATCATCAAGTTGTCCTACTGAATAATGGTTAATAACATCCTCCGAAAGTGCCATCTGGTTTTTCACCATCTCCTTATTGAAACAAATTTCTGTATTTCTACTCATAATAATTTTTTTCATTACATATAAGTATTGTTCCATCATCCAATGGTATTCTGTCTCAAAAACCCGATCATAATTAGGTAGTATTCCTATCTGCATTAACTGAAAATTCGTATAATCTACAAATGTCTCTAAATATGGTATGAGCAAGGCTTCATTTATTCCATTCACTGTTAAAAATACTCTTCCACTTTCCAAAAGTTCTGCTAACATTTCTTTTCCAAACTGTTTCCAAAATATTTCTGCACAAGGTTCATAAACAATAATAATATTTTCGTCATTACGCTCAAGTAATTTTTGAATTGCTTTTCCATCTCCAATACCCATGATCAAAAAAACAGTATTGTCTGTAACAATATCTAAATATTGTCCTGCCCATACCTTTGCTGCATCTTCTGCTGAATAATAGCTTTGCATAAGCCACTCATGATTTTCTTTTTCTACCACAACAACATCTTCATTTTTTTGATTTTGTATTATTGATATTTTATCCTGATCTTTTCTATTTTCAAATGCACGTATAATTTTCTCTTTGGATACCAAAATTTGGTTCCCGAGCAATCCATTCAGACATCTTTTTTCAATCTCATTAAACAACACTATTTCTCCTTTATTTGAATATAGAATTCGATAGTCTCCATAAGTTCATATTGTATTGTATCAGCCATCATTACAATATCTTTGTATGTATATGATTCATTCCAATTCTTCACCTGCTGAATCAATATATCAATTGGCAAATTTTTGTCATTGTCTTTTTGTTCTACGCACTCATTCAAAACATCATTTAAAAATAAAGAAATTTCTGGAATTACTTCGTTCACTTGATTCATTATTTTATCTCTGTTTTGTCGTAATTCAACCATTATACCTTCTATTTTAATTTTTAATTTTTTTAACTCTTGTATATCCATCAATTCTCCTTAGAAAAAATGGGATCGACATCAAAGTCGATCCCATTTTCGTTTTCATTATTAAGCAGTTCCGGTTAAAACTACTGTAACAGAGAAAGTACACCCTGAGTAGACTGATTAGCCTGAGCAAGCATTGACTGTCCTGCCTGAGCAAGGATATTGTTCTTGCTGTAGTTAACCATCTCTTCAGCCATGTCTGTATCACGGATACGAGACTCTGCAGAAGATGTATTCTCAGAAATGTTATCCAAGTTGCTTACAGTATGCTCCAGTCTGTTCTGTAAAGCACCAAGTGCAGAACGCATAGTAGATACCTTTGAAATTGCATGCTGGAAGTTTGTCATTGCAGCTCCGGCAGTGCTAAAAGAATCCACTTTAATTGCATTAGCAGAAAGTCCTAAAGCAGTTGCATTCATTGTTGTAATAGAAATAGAAATCTTCTGATTCTGAAGTGCTCCAACCTGAAGATTTTTCCCCTTAAATGAACCAGTCAACAGATTCTGTGTATTGAACTGTGTAGTAGATGCAATACGATTCAACTCTGTTGTAAGAGCATTAACCTCTTTCTGGATAGCAGTTCTATCAGAAGTTGTGTTGGTATCATTTGCAGCCTGTGTTGCCAACTCATTCATTCTCTGTAAGATAGAATGAGACTCATTTAATGCACCTTCAGCTACCTGAATAAGAGAGATACCATCCTGAGCATTATCAGATGCCTTATTAAGACCTCTGATCTGGCTTCTCATCTTCTCAGAAATTGTTAAACCAGCTGCATCATCTGCTGCACGGTTGATCTTGTAACCAGAAGATAACTTCTCTGAAGACTTAGCCTGTGCGCTTGTTGTAACACCTAACATTCTGTTCGCATTTGCTGCGGTCATATTGTGCTGAACTACCATAATATTTTTCCTCCTTGAATTAAGTGCAGCTTCCATGCTGCAATTTGATTTGTTTGTGACAGTTTTCTATGCGGCCGTACGCTCCGCTTCGAATTCCATCCGATTTTTAAGAAACAATTGTTATCTTGTTTACTTGTTATATATATCGGACGGGGTCTGGAATACTTTAGCATTAATTTTAATTTTTTCAAATTTTTTTCTGCCGCATTTTATAATAATGCCGAAACTTTTCCTTCTAGTATTGCACAGATCTTATCCAAATCCTTACCTGTGATGGATGCAATGTTTTCCGGGGACATTCCGCTGTGGTTCATATTGATAATGATTTTTGCCTCCTTATTTCACGATATAACTCATCATTTGCTTTGACACTTACCTGTAACACAGCCTCAACATTCTGTCGGTCACGCGGTGTATTCATTTCTTCCACGTTCCTCAGGAATTCTTCTATTTTATGTCCATACTTCTGCAATGTCAAAACATTTTCTCCGGTCGATTTTCCCTGAAAATAGATACTGTCAACTCATTAATTGGAACTGCATCTACATGTTCTCCATAGCCTTTGTACAGACATGCATATCCAACTGTCTTATAAAAATCATCAATAGTCAGTGCATCTTCCGGACTCTTATACTCGATCACATTATAGGTTCTCATGATGTGGCCAATTTCATTCTTAATTCGTCTGTCACTTTCTTCTTTTATAATAAGAAGATCAATGCGGATTGGTTCCTTGCTCAGATTGTATTCCGGCTTTAACTCCAGCCGTTCAATATCTTCGTGAAATTCGAGCCCCGCGGCGGCACAAAACGCCGGATGCCACTGAAGCTTATCTGGTGCATTTTTCAAATTGCTTCCTCCTGTTTGTGTGAAATCACGATTCCGCAACATCGCAATTTGTTTTCTGTGCACAAATGCTTAGTTTTCACCTCTTTTCTATTATTCCTCCGCAATCTTTTCCTACTGTTATCATAACGTAATTTTATTTTCCCTGTTTTTCGATCAATCCCGCTTGCGACAATCTTATACTTCAATTCACGATCAGCACATTCTTTCCTTCAAATGCAAATCCATACTCTTTGATCTGCTCTCCTGCAATTCCTTTTTCCTTCAGTTCTTCGCTGTATTTTCTATCCTTAATCTGTGCAAGTGCCGACTGCGCGGTTTCCTCCAGACTGTTTTCTTTTCTTGTGCTCCGCACCTTAAATTCCAGAATCACTGCTGGGTCTTTTCCCGGTTTTTTCGGTTCCAGCATGACATCATATCTTCCAAATCCGCTCTCCCGGTTAGATTTTACATAATAGCTGCCCTGTAAATCCACCAGCAGTCCAAGTACAAATCCATGATAAAAACGCTCCGGTTCGGCTCCGGAAGCCCTTTCTCCGGTATCAAAATAGCTGAATGTCTGCAATGCGACACGGTTCATGTATTCATTCATCGCATCCACATCCCCCAGAAACATTGCTTTTACAAAATCATTGTACTCTGACTTCACTGGTACAAACCAGTCATGGATCATTCTTTGAAACATGATCTTCACTTCCAGATTAGTAAGCGCAAGCTGATATCTTGGTGCAAAACGCTCCCCTATATCCAGATAGCTTTCATAGGACAGGACTTTTAAATAACCACTTGCAAGAAGCAGACTCCAGACGGCCTCCTCACTTCCGTTCAACTGATTATATACAATCTGTTCATCGATTTCCGTCCAGATACATTCCCCGCATAACAGCTTTTCAAATTTTTCCTTGATATCCCGGTTTCCTTCGCGGACCAATTTGCCAACCAGACTGTTTGCACTCGTATTCGCCCAATAGGTTGTGTATTGCTGTGAATCCAGATAATTCAGGATGGACCATGGATTATAGATATCCTTATGTGTTCCGAATATAAATCCGTCGTACCATCTTTTTACCTCTTTCTTTTCACCGCCCAGTCCACATTTTTCTAAAGCCTCAAACACTTCCGGTTCGGTAAATCCAAATGTCGTTGCATATTCATCCGATGTGGTGGTAACCACTTTTAAATTATTCAAATCGGAAAATATGGACTCTTTACTCACTCTGGTAATTCCTGTCATGATTCCACGTTCCAGTGCCGGATTCGTTTTAAATGTTGAATTAAACAGGCTTCTGGTAAATGATACCAACTCATCCCAATAGCCATCCACAAAGGCTTCCTGCATAGGTGTGTCATATTCGTCCAGTAGAATGATTACTTTTTTGCCATAATATCTATAGAGGAAATCTGACAACTGGTATAATGATGAAGTTGCATCCGTTTCTCTTATATTATCAGACATCATGCGATCATAATATGCCCTGTCTGCCTCTGTCATTTTTTCATAATCTTTCACATAAGAAAACTTTATATAGATATTCCTTAAAATTTCGCACATCTTCTGTTTGGTTTTCTCATAATCACGCTCTTTAATCCGTGCAAATGACAAACTAATGACTGGATATGTTCCCTGCAGTTTGCGATACTTCTCATCTTTCCAGATTTCCAAGTTTGCAAACAAATCTGACCTGTCTGCATAGTCGAGAGAAAAGAACTGTTCTGTCATACTCATTGTCAGCGTTTTTCCAAAACGTCTGGGTCTTGTGATCAATGTCACACTGTCTCCACTATCCCACCATTCTTTTAAAAAAGCGGTTTTATCTACATAAAAATATTGATTTTCAATGATTGTGGAAAAATCCTGTACTCCAATCGCTACATTTACTGCCATATGCATTCCCTCTCCCAGATATTCCTTCTATCTTTTCCTATTCCGTCTTGATACTCCCCCTGCACATCCGTCCGCTTGATACCGATTGCCGGGTCATTCCATGCCACACCGCCCTTGTTGTTCGGATGTCAGAAGTCATTAACTTTATAGCAGAACCCTGCCTCATCATACCGGTGCAATCGTCATCCTTTCTATTTTACAAAAATGTTTTTTATAATTTTCTCCATCCGAATCTTTACTTTCATAATTAATTCCTACCAACAACACTTCTCCCCTGTAATCTTTCAGACTTTGCACATACTCTTTTCTTTTGATCTGATCAATTGCAGCATCTGCCGTCTGATTCCTTTTCAGTTCAACCACTATCGCCGGAGCCTGCGTTGTCTTTCGCGGTATGAACACCAGATCTGCAAAGCCTTTGCCGCCTACAAGTTCACGATAAATCACGTAGTTCTTTTTTGCAGAATAGTATGCCAGCGAGATGACACATGCCAGTGAATTTTCATCATTGTAGGCAAGTATGGATGTATTCTCCTGATGTACATGTTCTATTATCCTGGCAACGTTATCCTCATCACCGGAAATCGTTGCATTTAAAAGTTCTTCTGATTTCCGAATAGCATCCATGACCGGTTCCCAACCGCCATCCTCTATGCAATTGATAAACTCTTTCTGCACTTCCTGATTGGGAATATGAACCGTACGGGTATCAAAATCATAAGTCAGATATCCCAGATGCACAAGAAGCGTCAGCACATCATCCGCACTTGCAAAGGTTGTCATATCATTTTGAAATTTATCCGGATTTATTGCAACAGAACTTCCTGCTATGAGTTTTGTTACAAGTTCTTTTAAATTGTACATATCCATCTGGATATATTTTTTTAACGCCTCATAGGTCTCTGTCTTTGTCCAGTAGCTGTCAAAATCATGTCCCAGAAGTGACATCACAACGGATCTTGGATTGTAGATCTGTATGCCTTTCAAATCATACCCATCATACCACTGTTTCATTTTCTCGTATGGCATATCATACGCTGGGCAGAGTTCCTGCACTTCCTGCTCGGTAAACCCTGTAAATTCAGCAAGTTCCCGCTGATTTGTCATGGAGTATTCATCAAACATGTTAAGCGCAGAGTGTTCCCCATACTTCTTTATCGGAAGAATTCCTGTCATATATGCCAGTACACAGTATGGCTGGTTTTTTAATAAATCCCTCAGGAAGTTCAGATAAATTTTCTGTGCGTCGGTATCATTCCCTTTTACCCGGAAGATACAGTCCCATTCATCTATAATAAATACAAAAAAGCTGTGCGTCTGGGAATATATTTCTTCTATGACAGATACGAGATCTTCTTCATAATACGTGACATTGGCAAATTCACGTTTCAATTCACGCGTCACTTTCCGGGTTAGAAGTTCTAACATCTCGTCAATGGTTTTTGTACGTCCCAAAAACTGCTGCATATTCAAATGTATCACATTATATTTGTTTAAATGTTCTTCAAAACCGGCATCTTCTGCTATTTTAAATTTTTCAAACAACTCTTTGGAATCGCATCCTCTGCTATAATATGCCACAAGCATATTGGCAGCAATGGATTTGCCAAAACGACGCGGGCGGCTTACGCAGATATTTTTATGCTCACCAAAAAGCTGCGAATTTGCAAACTTAATCATTTCTGTTTTATCAACATATATTTTTGAACGAAGGGATGCATTATAAAATTCTTCATTCCCTGGATTTACATAAAGTCCCATTTCTTCTCCTTTCGAACACCATGCTGGGTTTTAAATTCGAGAATCACGGCTGAATCTTTTCCAATTCCATCTATATTATATAGTATTATACAATTTTTCCAGAAAAAACGAAACAATAAAAAAGGTGTCTCTTTTCAAGACACCTTTTCCACCTATCTTCTATTATTTCTTCAACCCCGGCCACTCCTGGTCTTTCTCCGAAAGTGTCAGCGGCGTTCCATCTGTCATGCAATATCCTTCTGCTGACGGTGTTCCGCGATACCCGCCTGTCACATCCGGCCACTGGATACCGATTGCCGGGTCATTCCATGCCAGGCCGCCCTCGTCATTTGGATGCCAGAAGTCATTGACTTTGTAACAGAACTCTGCCTCGTCAGACAGGACCAGGAAGCCATGCGCAAAGCCTTCCGGAATCAGGAACTGTTTTTTGTTTTCTTCCGACAATTCCACACCATACCATTTTCCGTAGGTTGCGGAACCTTCCCGCAAATCCACCGCCACGTCAAATACGCTACCGCGCACGGCACGGACAAGTTTGCACTGCGGATAGTTGATTTGAAAATGCAGTCCGCGAAGTACACCTTTGACGGACATGGACTGGTTATCCTGTACAAACTGGATATCGAATCCGGCTTCTTTCATTTCCCGTTCATTGTAGGTCTCCATAAAGTATCCGCGGGCATCCCCGTGTACGGTCGGTGTAATCACGCACAGTCCCTCGATCCCACCAACATTTTTTTCAACTGTTATCTGTCCCACAATCTATTCCTCTTTCTTTTACAAATATTCCCACCCTATCTTTCTTCCACATTTTTTTCTATTCTATAAATGTAATACACATATCATAAAAAACGCTTTATTATTCGAAATCGTAATTTACAAAAGGAATCTGTAATCACCTGTGTAATTGTCTGTATACTTTCTAGAACATCGGGTACTTTAAATATTTTAAGAAGCACAGACGATATAATTCCCGCAATAACCACACCAACTATTCCAACTGTCTAATTTTTTCCATACAACCCTCCCATCACAGTATATAAATTTAAGAAAATTTTCTTACCATTAACATATTTCTCAAATTCTGCCTCTTTTTTCATTATAACAACAAAAAATGCAATATAAAGAAAAGCCCAAAACCACTTCTTTAAGTTTCCAAGAAAAACTTTCCATTCCCATAACCTGTTTTCCCAAAATACATCTTTATACAAAATAGCTGGTTCCGTAGGTTTCTTTAATTTTACATTTTCCCATTCCCTTTTAGCAACACTCCAATTTAATTTTCGTATTATTTTTGGCTTCAAGGGGTATTTTCCATTCATTAATGCATGTTTTCCTTCTTCATATTCCTCCCAAAATTCATATATTTTTTCTTGAAAATCACTTAAGAAATCCCAGTATCTCTTGCTTACATTTTCTATGCTATCCTCTACAACATAATTGTAACACAGATTAAATTGCCGTGGATGCAGCTATGTCTGCCTCCCGGTATCCTCTACAACATAATTGTAACACAGATCAACAATTACCTCGGCCATACTTTTTATTTCTTCCGATTTTTCTTCTTCTTTTAGGTTCTTCAACCATACTGATCTACTCTGTAAATTTTCTCTGGAAGCAATTATTTTTGATTTCACATCCTGTAAACAATTGCTTCCAGAAAGAAATAATTTTTGGAAGTTTTCATTATCAAATTTTGCCCTACGAACCCAGTTAATCATATATGGTAATGTATAAACAGAACCTTCCTTAACCGGATTCATCGCATGCTGTTGTATACTAATATGAAACATGAGCTCAATATAATTCTCTAATTGCCCCACATCTTGTTTCAAATTTCTCAGACTGTCTAAATTACAATATTGCAATGCCTCCTGTGCACACTGAATTACCTTTAAATCTTCATTATTCACTGGAGCATTTGAAAAAATAAATCTCGTCCGCCCTCCTTCCAAAGCATTCTGAAGATATTGTGAAGCAGAACATATTCTCTTTCCCGTGTATGGATCACAATATTCTGACAATCGTAACGCTCCATTTTCAAATAAAGATGTAATAATTTCAAAATCTGTTTTATCTTTTAACAGTTCTAAAAATATTTTAGAATCTGTTAACTGTTGAAACGTAAGAACTACACGATTTCCTCTCATTACTATTTCTTCATACAGAGCTTTCCTTCCATTATCAATCTCCCAGGGAGATATTCTTGTTGAATCCAATTCATATAAGTACACAAGTTTATTCATTGTTTTTCCCTATAATTCAATCGCAATACTATAATATCTTTTATACGTTATGGAAAATTTATTATAACAAAGTTTTAGCCACTTTTCATCTACAGTTCTTTCACCTCATCCCGCATTTCTTCTGTCATATTCTGTACATAGGTCGTCTGGGAAGAAATTTCTTCCGTATTTGCGGCAATCGTTGACACTTTCTGCGTCATGGTATTCATGCTTTCTACCAGATCTTTGATGGAATCCATACTCTGTGTAATCTTTGGAAGAATTGCCTCAGCTTTCTGGTCGTTCTGTGTCAGAAGATCTTTCGTGGAATCAGACAGTGTACGGATTTCCTCCGCTACCACTGCAAAGCCTCTTCCGTTCTCACCGGCACGCGCCGCCTCAATGGAGGCATTGAGCGAAAGCAGATTTGTCTGTCCTGCAATGGCAGAAATATCTTCATTGCTCTTTTTATATACACTGATGAAATCCGACATGATACGGATGGACTCATTCAGTTCATCGCACAGACGGGAAATATCCTGAATATACTGTGCCAGATTGGTTGCTTCATTTGCAGATTCCTCGTTTGCCGTGTTCAGTTCTGCAATGTTATCGCTCAGGGTAATAAACCGGTCTGTGATATCTGTAATCTTCTGCTGGCGGATTTCCTGTTCCGTCCGCTCCTGATCGCGAAGTTCTGCAATCTTTTTTGTCTCTTCCTCTGCCATGCCCCGCACATAGTGCACACAGTTTTCTTTTACGTTGACTCCATTGTGGATGGCACGTACCATGTTGGTGCAGCTTGAATATCCACAGGATTCGCAGTCCCTGTGCTGTTCCTCATAGGTATCTTTTTTCATTTCTGCAAACAGGCGGTTCTTCTCCTGTTCGGACGGTTCCTCAATATGTACTGCGCGATTGGTGTAGCTGCGCATAAAATCATTGATGTCCAGCTTCCCGAAAGCGTCCATGAAGTTTTTCAGACGTTCCTCCGGTGTCAGTGTCTCTGCCCACGGACTCCTGCTTTTGCTCTTCCTGCCAAAGTGTGCCTTCCCCTGTTTTGCACTGGTTTTGCTGTTCCGCAGTTTTGCGATTGTCAGCATGACATCATCCGTTCCCCGTTTCGAATCTGTGGCAGTTCCGTAGAGACAGCCCTTCGCGCAATTTAAGATATCTACCATAAACGGAAGTTCTTTATTCTGCTGAATGCGTTTTGCATAGGAACGCAGATATTCATAGGCCTCATGCTCGCCTTCTACCTGACGCACTACCTGCTCTTTTCCAAGAAAATGTTCTACATTCTCCCTCAATCCACCAGGCATCGGATACAAAGACCCCAGTCCATATTCCAGTTCATCGGTATATGGTTCACATCCTTCATAATCGTTTCCGATATACTTCATCATCTTTTCAAAAGTTACATTATAAGAAACATATCCGCCGCAATTTGGATCGGTAATCTCTAATTTTTTGGCAATACACGGACTGATAAAAGCGATTTCATCTGTGACCTGCATGTATTTTTTCATATAAATAGCAGTACACATCATCGGACTGTGTACCGGCATCAGACGCGGAATCAGCTCCGGTATATATTTTTCCACATAGGTGACTACTGCCGGACACGGCTGGGAAATGCCCCCGAAAAATTTGTGTTCCGTAATGTATTTCAGATATCCCCAGGTTGTGATATCCGCACCGAACGATACACTGCAGATATGGTTGACTCCCTTACTCTTTAAATATCCCAGCACACGCTGGTATTCTTTGGGATAATTTGCCAGAAATGCCGGTGCCAGTATCACGGAAATTTTCTTTCCCGATGCAAGGTCTTCAAAGAAGCGGTCCGTATCATCATAATAGTCTCTCGCTTCATGTGGGCAGACATCAAAGCATTCCCCACATGCAATACATTTGTCCGGGTCTACCGTTACATAACCTTCCTGCGTTGCAATATTTGCCGTAAGTACAGGACAGCCCCGCACGCATTTGTTGCATCCGGTGCATAAATCATTTGTGTAAATCAGTTCCATAAACGCACTCCTTATTATGATTTTCGTATAAACACTACCCCTATATGCTTATAATTTTATTACTTTTTACTATATTTGTCCAGCAAAACCTTGCTTTTTCCGTTATTTTTATCAAAACACAAATGGTTGTCTATGATTTTTTGCAGACTGGATTTATATTTTTTTCCCATTTTGGATATATACACACCGATAGATCGCACTATACTAGGATACAAAGAACTATTTTCACCAATTCGGAGGTTTTCCATGAAAAAAGCAGCTGTTATCCATGATCTGTCCGGTTTCGGAAAGTGTTCGCTCACGGCAGCGATTCCGGTATTATCCGCGCTGGGCGTGCAGTGTTGTCCGGTTGCAACAGCCGTACTGACCGGCCAGACCGGTTATCCCTGTTATCACTGTACCGATCTGACCGCTATGTTACCGGACTATATCGATGCCTGGGGGAAAAATAACGCACATTTTGATGCCATCTACAGCGGATTTCTGACCGGGGCGAAACAGATTTCGCAGGTGCTTGATTTCATCCGCTATTTTCGGGAAGAACATACGCTTCTTCTGGTTGACCCTGTTATGGGGGATGACGGAAATGCTTATCCGTTTTTTACTCCGGGGCTGTTAAATGGAATGAAAGAACTGACGCTTGAAGCAGACGTGATCACACCGAATCTGACGGAAGCCTGTCTGCTGGCAGACATCCCGGAAGATGCCTTACTCCACTGCCGGACGAACACGGATCTGCTGAAGCTGGCAGAAGATGTGGCACTGCGGCTGCAAAAAAAAGCCTCACACCCACAGGATGTCGTGATCACCGGTGTCAAATGCCGTGATGAGAAACATCCCGTCATTTATAATATTGCTGCCACTGCAAATGGAATTTACCGGCACGAATCGCCGTTTTTTGACCGGAGTTTTTCCGGAACCGGGGATCTGTTTGCCTCTGTATTGTGTGGCTGCCGCACAAAGGGCATGTGCACGGAAGATGCGATTCTGCTTGCAGGGAAATTCTTATCCCACAGTATCGGGGATACCATGAAAGAAAATACGCCGGGACGCGATGGCGTTAATTTCGAGAACTTTCTTATTGACCTGATTGCAGATTCAAGCGTATAAAAACGGGAAACCCGGAAACGAATTTCGCAATTGATTAATCCATACGATAGAAAGAAGGAATTGTTATGGCAAAAATTTTATATGTGTATAATGATCAGGTATATGCAAATATCACAAACAAATGTGACTGCAACTGTACGTTCTGTATCCGTAAACAGTTTGATGGTGTGGGCGATGCGGATACCCTCTGGCACAAAGCAGAGCCTTCTTTAAGTGAAATTATTGCCGCAATTGATGCCTTTGATTTCACCGGTTACAAAGAATTTGTTTTCTGTGGCTATGGGGAACCGACCTGTGCACTGGAGAATCTGATCGCCAGTGCCAGATATGTCAAAGAAAAAACAAGTCTCCCAATCCGTGTCAATTCCAACGGTCTGGGAAACCTGTATTATAAACGTGACATTGTACCACAGCTGGCAGAAGTGGTAGATAGTATCTCCATCAGCTTAAATGAGGCAACTGCAGAAAAGTATGAAAAAGTAACCCGCCCATCCTTCCCCCATGCTTATGAAGCAATGCTTGATTTTGCAGAGGAATGCGGAAAACTTATCCCACACACCCAGCTGTCGATCGTGGATATTCTTCCGGAAGAAGACATTAAGGCGTGTCAGCGCATCGCTGACAGCCGCGGTGTCCATCTGAAAGTACGTCCATGGGAGCACAGTGCATAAAGAAGTTACCGTTCTCATGCTTACCAGTGAACACCAACGGCATTACAGCCCCAGCACATCCAGAAGGATCTGTTCATCTTTCTTTTGTTTCTGTGGATGCTGTAATTCCGCATCTGCCAGACGGGTACGGATATTCTGCATCCGCTGATCCAGATCTGCACTGATCTGTGCACATTCGCTCAGTTCCTGTGCCAGACGCTCGGTTTCATCTGCCGGAACATTCTTTTTGTACCGCACTTTGTGCTCCAGACTCGCCCAGAAATCCATGGCAATGGTGCGAAGCTGTACTTCAACTTTCATTTCCCGTTTCTCATTCTGTAAAAAAATCGGTACTGCAACGATCAGATGCAGGCTGCGGTATCCGTTTTCCTTCGGATGCTTGATATAATCTTTCTGTTCGATCAGACGGATATCATCCTGCTGAAGCAGGCAGTCCGCCAGCAGATAGATATCTTCCGGGAAAGAGCACACAACCCGGATTCCTGCTATATCATTGATGTTCTGTTCAATCGCCGAAAGCGTCAACGGAATATTTTTCCGGCGCACTTTGCGCACGATTCCGTCCAGCGATTTCACACGTGTCTTGATGGACTCGATCGGATTACGGTCATATTCCAGCGAAAATTGTTCGTTTAACACTTTAAACTTCGTTTCTACTTCCATGATTGCGCACTTGTAATATGCCATCAGCGTATCCAGCGGTTTTGTATTTTCCTCCACAAAATCCAAAAATTCATCAGACATCAGACGGTTACGGACAAGGTTTTCCGCTGCCTGCTGCAGCTGCGCATTTACTACTTTACTTAATTCGTTCATATCTATTTCCTCTTTTTCTCCTGTAATTTTCTATATAAATAATTGTGAAATTCTTAGTTCCGGCGGACTCCCGTGTGGTGGCTCCGGCTGCGGCCTCTCCGATACGCACGAATTAGACAGAATCTTAGAATTTGCGAAAGTGATTGCGTGGCTCTAATTTTGTGTCCGGGCAATGTTTCGACAGCGGCGCGGTTTGTGTCCGTCTGCCAAGGATGCGCTCAGAATTTCTAGTCTGCCTAAGCGGAGCACTTCAAAAATTTTATGGCGCCCGCTCCCGGTTATGTCTCCCTACGGACTTTTTTGAATGACCTTAAATAAATGTGGTCGCAAACACGACCCGCGGGCACAGTATTTTGAAGCACTCCGCTAAGGCAGACACGAAATCCTTCGGACGCGTCCTTGGCAGACGGACACAAACCGCGCCGCTGTCGAAACTTGAACGAACACAAATCATCAAAGGAGTCACGCAGTCACTTTCTGCAAATTCTTGATTCTGGATATTGAGTGCGTATCGGAGAGGCCGCAGCCGGAGCCACCACACGGGAGTCCGCCGGAGCACAAACTTTCCCAATTGTTTTAAATAAAAAGAACTTCACGGAAATAAATTTCCATGAAGCTCTCCGCACATGGACTTTCCTGTCTGGTTTCCACATGCCTATATTATAATGGATTCATCCGCAAAACGGAATAAATAAAGTCTGAACTTTTTCCGAACTTTATCTTAATCCTTGAACAGATCGGTAGAATAATAACGATCTCCGCTGTCCGGAAGAAGCGCTACAACTGTCTTACCCTTAAACTCCGGTCTCTTTGCTACTTCGATGGCAGCCTTTAATGCTGCTCCGGAAGAAATACCTACCAGCACGCCTTCCTCTTTTGCAATATATTTGGAATACTCGAAAGAGTCTTCATTGGAAACCGGAATGACTTCATCATAAACCTTGGTATCGAGTGTGTTTGGAACAAATCCGGCTCCGATACCCTGAATCTTATGTGGACCTGCCTTTCCGGTAGACAATACTGCAGATGTCTCTGGCTCTACGGCAACGATCTTTACATCCGGGTTCTGGGATTTTAAATACTCACCAACACCTGTGATGGTTCCGCCTGTACCGACACCGGCTACAAATGCATCGACTTTTCCATCCGTATCTTCCCAGATCTCCGGCCCGGTTGTCTTCTTGTGTGCTGCAGGGTTTGCAGGGTTCTCAAACTGCTCCGGAATGAAGCTGTCTGCGATCTCTTTGTGAAGTTCCTCTGCCTTTGCGATGGCTCCCTTCATACCCTTGCTTCCGTCGGAAAGAACAAGCTCTGCGCCATATGCCTTAATGATGTTGCGACGCTCAATACTCATGGTCTCCGGAAGAACGATGATCAGGCGGTATCCCTTTGCTGCTGCGATTGCCGCAAGTCCGATACCTGTATTTCCGGATGTCGGCTCGATAATGGTGGAGCCCGGTTTTAATTTTCCGTCCTTCTCTGCCTGCTCAATCATCTCTTTTGCAATACGGTCTTTAACAGATCCTGCCGGGTTAAAGTACTCCAGCTTTGCAAGAAGTCTTGCCTCAAGGCCAAACTTCTTCTCGATGTGTTTGAACTCTACCAGTGGTGTGTGTCCGATCAGTTCCAATGTTCCTTCATAAATATTTGCCATTTTATTATCCTCCAATTTACTCTCTCTGATCTAATCCCTTATTTTCATACTTCTTTAGTAGGAATTATCTGTTGTTATGAATATACACCCTTTCCCAAACGCTGTCAACTACTTTTTACGATATTATTTTATACCCCTAAAAAAATACACGACACTCCTTATATTTTACTCCGCTTTGCCACAATTAAGACTCCAAAATTTTAACAGAGCCAGAAACTGCACAAAATTCGTAACGTATCCTATAAGAAGCATCGTGTATTTTTATCTATATGTGTATAAAAAATCTTTCGACTTTATCACTCTTCATCCTCATCGTCATCATCGTCCGCATCCTCACCGAGCAAAGCCTCTTTTAAAGTTCTCCAGCCAAGGACTGCACACTTCACACGCGCCGGCATATGGGCGATATCGCGGAGTGCCGATGCCTCCTCAAGAGAATCAATCTCCTCCTCGTTGGCATCGCCTTTGATCATTTTCATAAAGATTTTCCCCATCTGCAGGGCCTCTTCTTTTTTCTTTCCGACAATCATGCCAAGCATGATATCTGCGGAAGCCTGGGAAATCGCGCATCCGTCCCCGACAAATGCACCATCGGTAATCGTGTCGCCATCCGTCTTTAATTTCAGGAAAATATCATCCCCACAGCTCGGGTTGACACCCTCAAGCACAATATCCGCATCCGGCAGATCATGTTTAAACTCCGGGCGCACGTTGTGCTCGGTTAAGATTTCATTATAAAAACTTCTATTTTCCATATCCCATTCGCTCCCTTATACTTGCGATGCCTGCTACAAATTTGTCGGCTTCTTCTTCGGTATTGTAAAACATAAAGCTTGCCCTGGTGGCGGAGCTGATGCCCAGATAATTAAGCAGCGGCTGCGCACAGTGATGTCCGGCACGCACACAGATGCCATCGGCGATTAAAATCTCGCTCACATCGTGTGGATGCACGTCATCAATTGTAAATGTAAGAATTCCGGTGTGTTCTTCGGCCCGGTCGGATCCAAGTACATGCACATGTGGAAGTTCTTTCAATCCGTCAAACGCACGCTTTGTCACGGCAAGTTCCCGCTCCTGCATCACGTCAAAGCCAACAGACTGTGCGTATTTTATGGCAGCATGCAGTGCTATGGCACCGGCAGCATTTACGGTTCCCGCCTCGAACTTATGCGGAAGTTCTGCGTATTTTGCGCTCTCGCGGGTCACGGATTCGATCATCTCGCCACCGGAAAGAAACGGCGGCATTTTCTTTAACAGTTTTTTCTTTCCATATAACACACCAATTCCCATCGGTCCGAAAATTTTATGTCCGGAAAATGCAAAGAAGTCTGCATCCAGATCCTGCACATTGACCGGCATATGCGGGGTGCTCTGTGCCCCGTCCACCACGACAATGGCATTTTTTTCATGTGCCATGGCTGCGATCTCTTTGACCGGGTTCACACGTCCGAGCACGTTAGAAACCTGTGTGATTGCTACGATTTTTGTCTTTTCCGTAATCTGTTCTTTTACCTGATCAAGATCCACCGATCCGTCCGTACGGCATTCGATAAACCGGAGTACCGCTCCTGTCTGCCGCGCAACCATCTGCCATGGCAGAAGATTGCTGTGATGTTCCATGATCGAAACGAGGATTTCATCCCCGGCATTTACATTGTTTAAACCATAGCTGTATGCCACAAGATTCATGCTCTCTGTGGTATTTCTGGTAAAGATGATTTCACGCGCGGATTTGGCTCCGATAAAATCACGCACGCCTTTTCTGGCATTTTCATACAGTTCGGTTGCTTCCACACTCAGCGGATAATTTCCACGCAGCGGATTTGCATTGTGTTTCAGGTAAAAATCGCGTTCTGCATCAATGACACACTGTGGACGCTGGGAAGTTGCCGCATTGTCGATATAGATCCATTCCCTGCCATCGACTGTATTTTCCCCGATTTCCGACAGCAGTGGAAAGTCCTTGCGATAATCGGTCATGCTACACCTCCCCAAGTTCTTCGTCAATCATTCTGGCAAAGCTGTCGTCTTTGATGATTCCTTTCAGGCGGTCAATGTTTGCTCTTGCCATAATATTTTCCGCGTGCTCTTTGTCGATTCCGCGGCTGGCAAAATAAAACATGGTATCCTCATCAAGTTCCCCAATCGTTGCACCGTGATTACCAACGACATTTTCCTCGGAGCATAAGATCACCGGAACGGTTTTATTCTCCACATCATCGCCAAGCATCAGTACATTTTCCAGCTCGTTTCCGACAGAATCGGAAGAGCCGGTCTTAAAATCAATCGTTCCACGGAAGATCTTCTTTGCACCGTCGCGCAGGGCACCTCCCACGTTGATCTCACTCTCTGTATGTTTTCCATAGTGGTTGACCACTTCATTCATGTCGATGATATGTGTGTGCTGCCCGATATAGCCGATATCGCTCCTAAAGCTGCTTGCATCGCCGTTTAAGTTGATGGTCGTATCGGAATAGATATCTCCTTTCCCGAGATAAATCTGTACCAGCTCGATACGGGCGTTTTTTTCACATTCTCCCTCAATCTGATTGTACACAAGGGAATTTTCTGCTGTGTGCTGCAGCTGCACCAGACGCACCCGTGCATGTTCTTCCACCGAAAGGCTTGTCCTTACGGCAAGTTTTTCCTCTGTCTGATAATCCATAAACACGGTCACCTGCTTACCTGCCGGTGCTATGATATGGATCTTTTTACTGCTGTATCTTCCCTCTCCGGTAATGGAAAAGCGTACCTCTTCGGTGCTCCCCGCTGTCACGGTTTCCTCCGGAAGTTCTGTTGTATGTTCTTTGTCCCACGGAAGCTTGGTCTCGTTGACATGTAACCAATACCAGGTCTTCGATGGAAGTTTATTGATTGTCATTTCTGTCATTGTTCTCCTCCTAACCTATGCTTCCCTTCATCTCCAGCCGGATCAAGTTGTTCATCTCAACCGCGTACTCGACCGGAAGTTCCTTGGATACGTTGTCCGCAAATCCGCTGACCAAAAGTGCCCGGGCATCTTCTTCCGTCATGCCTCGTGACATCAGGTAAAAGACGGCATCGTCGCTGATGCTTCCGATCTTTGCCTCATGTCCCACAGCTGCGTCTTTGGTACGGATGTCCATGGCCGGAATCGTATCCGAACGCGACTCGGAATCAAGCATCAGGGACTGACAGGATACTGCTGATTTTGATCCTTTGGCATCCTTTGCCACAACCACGCTGCTTCGGAAGGTACTGATTCCGCCGTCTTTGCTGATGGAACGGGTATTCATATAGGAGCTGGTGTTTGGTGCTGCGTGTACCACTTTGGCACCGGTATCCAGATTCTGTCCGTGTCCGGCGAATGTGACACCGGTGAATTCCATTTTGGCACCCTCCCCCTTTAAAACGCTCATCGGATACAGGCAGCCCACATGGGAGCCAAACGATCCGGAAACCCACTCGATCGTTCCGCCTTCCTCAACGGAGGCACGCTTGGTATTCAGGTTGTACATATTCTTGGACCAGTTCTCGATGGTGGAATAACGAAGCTTTGCATTTTTTTTGACGAACAGCTCCACACAGCCTGCATGCAGGTTTGCTACGTTATATTTCGGAGCGGAACATCCCTCGATGAAATGAAGGCTTGCGCCCTCGTCCACGATGATCAGTGTATGCTCAAACTGACCGGCTCCTTTGGCATTCAACCGGAAATAAGACTGCAGCGGAATGGACACGTGCACGCCCTTTGGCACATAGACGAACGAACCACCGGACCATACGGCTCCGTGCAGTGCTGCAAACTTATGGTCATGCGGGGTGACAAGTTTCATGAAATACTTGTGTACCATGTCCGCATATTCTCCTTTTAAGGCACTTTCCATATCGGTGTAGACAACGCCCTGTGCGGCAACCTCGTCTTTGACATTGTGATATACCAGCTCGGAATCGTACTGGGCACCGACACCGGCTAAGGATTTCCGCTCGGCCTGCGGGATTCCCAGACGCTCAAATGTCTCTTTGATGTCTTCCGGCACATCCTTCCAGGATGCCTGCATTTTGGAATGTGGACGGACATAGGTGGCAATGTGATCCATGTCCAGTCCCTCAATTGACGGTCCCCAGTCCGGAACCGGCATCTCATTGTAAATCTGTAAGGACTCCAGTCGGAACTGCTGCATCCATGCCGGATCGCCCTTTTCTTTGGAAAGCTGCTCCACGATCTGTGGGGTCAGACCTTCTTTCATTCTGTATGCATCTTTTTCCTCATCGCGGATATCATAGATGCTGCGGTCGATATCTTCTACCTGACTCTTTTCTCTCATTTCGCACGCACCTTTCTTACTGTTCAAATTCCTCAAAACCGTTTTCGTTGATCTCATCTACTAAGGAAGCATCTCCGTTCTTTACGACTTTTCCTTCATCCATAACGTGGGTGACATCCACGTGCAACGACTCTAAGATTCGTGTGCTGTGGGTAATAATCAGAAGGCTTCCCTTGCATTTTTCTTTGTAAAGCTGGATGCCCTTTGATACGGTACGGACAGCATCCACATCCAGTCCGGAGTCGGTCTCGTCAAGGATTGCAAGCTTTGGCTCTAACATAAGCATCTGCAGAATTTCTGCTTTTTTCTTTTCACCACCGGAGAAGCCGACATTTAAATCACGCTCTGCATAGGACTCGTCCATGGAAAGAAGTTTCATGGTCTCGGTCAGTTTTTTCTTGAAATCCCACAGACGGACACGCTTTCCGGTCTTCTGCTCGAGTGCATTACGGATAAATGCGCTCAATGTTACCCCCGGAACTTCCAGCGGATTCTGGAAGGAGAGGAAGATTCCCTTTTTGGCACGCTCATTCACCGGCATCCCAGTGATGTCCTCTCCATCAAAAAAGATCTGTCCGGATGTGATGGCATATTTCGGATGCCCGGTGATGGCATAGCCCAGGGTGGATTTTCCGGTTCCGTTCGGTCCCATCAGAACATGCACTTCGTCTTTTCCAACTTCTAAATTTACTCCGTGTAATATTTCTTTATCTTCAACGTTTACGTGCAGATCTTTGATCTCTAATAAGTTTTTTTCAGACATTTGTATTTCCTCCATATAAAACATGTTGTTTAACTTTCACAGGAATGCGTCTTCTGTGAAATCATATCCTCAAGGGTATGCTTCTCAAGGTAATCATTGATCACAGCTTCCAGTCCCTGCCAGAACGGAAGTGTGGTACACTCTGCGGTGCTCTCGCACTTTTTCCCACCTTCACACAGGCACGCGACCGGAGCTAAATTTCCTTCGATCAGTTGAAGGATCTCAATTACTTTATATTCCGACGGTTGTTTGATCAGACGGTAACCGCCACCCTTTCCGCTGGCACTCTCAAGCATCTTCCCTTTTGTCAGTATGGTCATAATACTTTCAAGATATTTCAGGGAAATGCCCTGCCTTGTGGCAATTTCTTTGACCGGAATGAATTCTCCGGAATTGTGCTGCGCAAGATCGACCATCACACGCAGTGCATATCTGCTTTTTGCGGATATCATCATATCGTTTTACCACCTCGTTTCATGAAATACGACCGCAGCGTATTCCGTGAGTTCTACGGTGTGATTATACCCCCACTCCCCTACTATGTAAATAGGGGAATGGGGTGAATTATGTTTTTCTTCCAGTACAAATTGCTGGTTAATAGCGTGGTCTTGGGTCTTTTGTTTTTCAGAGGGACGGATTTGCGGGGGTTGTTTTAAATATAAGTTTTTCTCGATGCGACGGAAGAAGGGGGACATTCTCTTTCTCCAGAAAAATTTACAAGTCAGCGCCGATGTTGATTTCAGGTTAATTTGACAAAGGTTTTACTTTTATGCTATTAACGTTACATGATGGAACTACGGCGCAGTTGTAAATTTGTTCTTCCGAAAGAAATGTCCCCCTTCTTCCTGTGGATTGGAAAGCCATAAGTAAAAGAATGATGTCCGCAAATCCTGTCTGTGGAACAAACATAAAGGCACCAGAACCTGCAGTTAAAGGGACGCCTCAAAAGCAGCTACGAATGCCATGAACTGGAATAAGCATAAAAATACCCTGTTAAATCACTTGATGATAAGGCCGGGTATCTATAGATGAAAAATTAAAGTTTTAGGTGACGGTTTTCCGAAATTTTAAGGTTTAAAATCAGGAAATGTCACCTATATAGTAAAAATTGTTTCTCCAGATACCGGTTTTTAGAAAAAGTGGTATCTGGAGAAGCAATTTTTGATCTATAGAGACTTTCCGGTATCTGAATGTTAAATTTTCAATATATAGGTACCGCAATGGTATCTTTTACATGAATTTTATTGGTATAGATACCACGATGGCATCTTTTACTGAATTTTATTGATATAGGTATCACGATGATCTTTCCTATGATCTTCCACAACGACACCGATGGTCTTCGTTCTCCTCGTCTTTAGATTTTTGGCAATATAATTCGGAATATAATTCAGTTCTTCAATTGCTTTGAGTACCCTCTGCTTTGTCTCCTGACTGGCATTTGGTTTCCCATTGATAATATTGGAAACGGTCGCAATCGAAACATTACAGTATTTTGCTATTTCTTTAATTGTAACCATAACACCGCCTCTTTCACTGACTGCATAAATAATATCTTTATTATACGTTATACCTGTACCTGCACTCAACCATAAAAGCACAAAAAAACGGTATTTTCTATAAAATGAAAAAAGACCCACGAATCTCTCATGAGTCTTTCTCCATTTTAGTTTTTTTGCAAAATTTATTTATTTTTTACAGTGACTTTGCACTTATTTGTGATACCGTTAGATTTTACAGTAATGGTAACTTTTCCTGCTTTCTTTGCCTTGATCACACCCTTGGAAGATACGGCTGCGATCTTAGTATTCGAAGATTTGTAAGTTACTTTTCCAATGCTTCCCTTTACGCTTAACTTCGCAGTCTTACCTTTTTTCAGGGTTACTGTCTTTTTGTTTAAGGTTGGATTTTTAACGGTAATTTTTACCTGTCCACTTACACCGTTGTTAGTTGCGGTGATGATAACAGAGCCTTTCTTTACAGCGGTAACTTTACCGTTGGCATCTACTTTGGCTACCTTCGGGTTGCTGCTGGTGTAGGTTGTAATTCCGCTTCCGGATACGACATTTGCAAGGATATTGGTCTTACCCTTTACGTACAGTGTGGTATTTTCACTGACAACTGCAACTTTTGTGTCACGCTTGATATAGCTGATGGAAGAACCGTCCGGAGTCTCAAAAGTAAGGATGGTTGCCTCACCTTTCTTTGTGATGGCATACTTGCTGGCCTTTGTAAGTTTCTCACTGTCGGTTGAGATGTATACACCACTGCTTACATCTTCTTTTCCATCATTGTCATATGCATAAAATGTAAATGGACTCTCGGTATATGTTCCGGTTCCATTCGGATCGAAATACGTCACTCCGGTTCCGTCCGCTTTCAGTTCACAATACATTTTTGCGTTTTTATACTGCGGATTGCTGGCATATGCGGACATATCTGCATCCCAGACACCTGCTAAAACGCTCTGCTGCGCTGCGGTATCTGCATTCTTCATTTCTGCAAGATTTTCGGTACAGAATAAAGCGATGCAGTTTTGGATCATCTGCTCGTTTTTCTCTGTCAGTGCACTCTTTAAGATACCGGAGCCTACCCAGTTTGCATATTTTCCAGTGTTGAGTTTTAACAGTTCTGTCAGATCGCTGCCGTAACGGAATTCAATGTGATAGGTTGTTGCCGGAGTATCCGGGCAGAGGAATACATACTTAAACTCATCCTCGTTTTTGTCTGTGCTCTGGAATACATAACCTTCCATCACACCGCTGAGTGCATCTTTTTTCAAAAACTTATACTTATGGGAAACTTTTTTGCTGTCGCTTGTGGTAAATTCTACTTTGCCACCGTCCTGGAAAGAAACTTCCTTTACATCATTGATAAATCCACAGTAAAATGTATTTGGATCTGCTTTGTCACCGTAGGTCGTAGAACCCACGGAAGCCTTCAGCGTCTTTACGGCTTCTGCTACAGCACTTCCTCCGACAACGGCTGCTGCGTCATCGTTCCAATACTTATTGTATTTTACATCAAATAATGCATCCTTGAACAACTGGATGTAATCGCCTTTTACTGCGGTAAATAATTTATCCGCCTTGGAGCTGTCGGACTCCTCTGTCGGGATCGTTGGTACACTTGTGTTGGTGCCTGCCGCCATAACCGGTGCTGCAGATGTTCCTGCTACCGTAATGGACAATAACAGTGCGAGTAATGCTTTGCGCATCTTTTTCATAATTCTTCTCCTTTCAAAGTTCCGCAGTTAGTCTATTGTAACTGCTGTTAGTCTGTTTATTCTATGATAGTCTTTTCCCTATGTTATGTCAAGAAGGCAAAACAAAAATGGATATCATGTAAAAAAGGAGAGATACAAAATCATGATCTCTCCAAGAATTTTTATTTGGTTTCAATTGTTCCACCGCACAGCACATGATCGTCCTGATAAAAGACAGCGGCCTGGCCAGGCGTCATGGCACGCTGCGGTTCATCAAACTGTGCCAGCAGTGTTCCATCCGGCTGCGGATACAGCGTACACGGTGCACCTGCATGCGAGTAGCGGATTTTACCGATAGCCTTGACCGGCCCGGTCAACTTTTCTTCTGCCATATAATTGATATTATCCACATGACAATCACGAGAAAACAGACTCTCGGACTTGCAAAGCACGACTTCGTTTGTCTGCGGGCGAAGTTCCCTGACAAAAATAGGCGTGGATGAAGAAATGCCAAGACCCTTGCGCTGCCCGATCGTGTAATGAATCAGCCCGCGGTGCTGTCCCATAATGTTTCCTTCTTCATCGACAAAATTACCCGGTTTGCTTTCTTTTCCGGTCTCCTGTGTAATAAAAGAGGCATAATCATGATCCGGTACAAAACAGATATCCTGACTATCATGCTTTGTGGCAACCGGAAGCCCGATCTCCTCTGCGATCTGGCGGATATGAGGCTTATCATAATCTCCCACCGGCATCAGGGTACGGGAAAGCTGATCCTGTGTCAGATTGTAAAGTGCGTAGGTCTGATCCTTCGCCGCTGTAACGGAATTGCGGATCGTATAGCGGCCATTCGGCAGATGCATGATACGCGCATAGTGTCCGGTGGCAATATAATCCGCACCAATCTCCAGTGAACGATGAAGCAGTGACTCCCACTTGACATAACGGTTGCAGGCGATACACGGATTTGGTGTACGCGCTTTTTCGTATTCTGACACAAAATAATCAATGACATATTTGTGGAAATCTTCCTTAAAATTCATCACATAATAAGGAATTTCCAGACGCTCCGCCACGCGGCGGGCATCCTCCACTGCAGAAAGTCCACAGCAGCCACCTTCCTGTGACTGCATAAAGACATCTTCATCCTGCCAGATCTGCATGGTGACACCAATCACATCGTATCCCTGTTCTTTTAACAGATAGGCCGCCACGGAGGAATCCACACCTCCGGACATGCCGACAACTACTTTTTCTTTCATTTAATACTCCTCTTCCGGAGCCTCTTCCTTCTCACTGATATCATTGACCGGACGCTCTAATCCCTCGATCTTGATATTGTGTTTCTCTGCATAATCCCATAAAGCAGCATGAATTGCTTCCTCTGCCAGCAGGGAGCAATGCACCTTCACTGGTGGAAGTCCGTCGAGTGCTTCCATAACGGCCTTGTTGGTTACCTGCAGTGCTTCCTGGATCGTCTTGCCCTTTACAAGCTCGGTTGCCATACTGCTGGTTGCCACTGCTGCACCGCAGCCGAAAGTTTTAAATTTTGCCTCCTGGATGATGCCATTGTCATCAATATCCAGATACATACGCATGATGTCTCCGCACTTTGCATTTCCAACAGTGCCAACACCACTTGGGTTCTCAATCTCTCCTACGTTTCTTGGGTTATTAAAATGGTCCATTACCTTTTCGCTGTACATTTTGTTTCTCTCCTTCTGCAAAATATTCTATCCGTTTTTCCGCACAAAATCCTCATACAGAGGAGACATGCTGCGCAGACGTTCGATAATTGCCTTCAATTTGTCTACTGTATAATCAATCTCTTCCATGGTTGTCTTCTCGGAAAGTGTCAGACGAAGACTTCCGTGTGCTATCTCATGCGGCAGTCCAATTGCCAGAAGCACATGGGACGGGTCTAACGATCCGGATGTGCAGGCACTTCCGCTGCTGCCGCAGATCCCTGCCTGATCGAGAAGAATCAGCATGGATTCTCCCTCGATAAAACGGAAACAGAAGTTGGCATTGTTCGGAAGACGGTCGGTACGGTCTCCGTTTAAGCGGGTGTACGGAATCTCATGAAGCACACGCTCAATCAGATGATCGCGAAGCTTTATTTCATACTCCGTGTTCTTTTGCATATTCGCCACTGCAAGTTCCGCTGCTTTCCCGATTCCGACGATACCCGGGACATTGTGTGTGCCGGCACGGCGCTGACGTTCCTGTGCACCTCCGTGAATGAAAGAACGGATCTTTACGCCTTTGCGGATATACATGACTCCGATTCCCTTTGGTCCGTTGATCTTGTGACCGCTGGCACTGAGCATGTCGATATTCATCTCATCCACGTTGATCGGCACATGTGCAAATGCCTGTACCGCATCGGTATGGAACAGTACCCCGTGTTTCTTTGCAATCGCACCGATTTCCTTCAGTGGCTCGATGGTTCCGATCTCGTTGTTTGCTGCCATGACAGAGATAAGAATTGTATCCGGACGAATGGCTGCCTCAAGCTCGTCCAGCTTAATCTTACCATTTTCATCCACACCGACATAAGTCACTTCAAATCCGTGCAATTCCAGCCACTGTGCTGTGTGCAGGATCGCATGGTGCTCGATCGCGGATGTGATAATGTGCTTTCCCTTGCTGCTGTATGCCTCTGCGGTTGCTTTGAGTGCCCAGTTATCGGACTCGCTTCCGCCTCCGGTGAAATAAATTTCCTCGGTCTTTGCCCCGATCACATCTGCAATCTGCTTTCTTGCTTTTGCGACCGCACGCTCCGACTCTCCTGCAAAGCTGTAAATAGCTGCCGGATTACCGTAATGCTCCGTAAAATACGGGAGCATCGCATCAAGAACTTCCGGGTATACCTGTGTGGTAGCCGCATTGTCCAGATAGATTAATTTACTCATACTCTTCCTACTTTCTTTTCTTTTTTAATAAGGAGCACATCGCATGAGATGTCTCTTCGAGATACCTCATATCACATAATCCCCATTTTTTTCTCTCTGCCAGTCAACCAGATCCTGCAATGTGATATGATCCACAACACTGCAGATGGCATCATTAATCTTTTTCCAGAGAATCAGGGTAACACAGTCTTCCCGTTTCTCACAGTTGACATCGTCTCCCTCATCGAGACATGCAACCGGTGCCAGCGATCCCTCGGTCAGGCGGAGAATCATTCCAACGGTATACTCCTCCGGTGCTTTACGCAACAGATATCCCCCCTGTGCTCCACGCACACTGCGCACATAACCGGCGCGGTTCAATACGGAAATAATCTGCTCCAGATATTTGTCGGAAATCTCCTGACGTCTTGCAACATCTTTTAAACTGATCGGCGCTCCTGTGTTGTTCAATGCCAGATCCAGCATCAGTCTCATGGCATATCTGCCTTTTGTTGAAATCTTCATGATAATATATCTCTTCTTTCTTAAAAAAATGTACAGCATTTAAAACTTAGTATTCCTACTAAGTTACTATACATTGGTAAGATAAATTTGTCAATCTATTATCACTCTATATTTTTCCTGCTTTCTTTGCGCATTTGTTTCTGGCGGTACATATTCTGATCGGCAAGTGACAGATACTCATCTATAGTCTCTTCTCCCCCCGCAAACGTCAGCTCTACACCGATACTGATCATAATGTTTTCCTTGGTCAGCCGGCTCTGCACACGATCCGTGTACTGTTGTGCCTTTTTGGAAGTCGCATATGGGAAAAATCCGATGAACTCATCGCCTCCGTATCTGCATACATATCCCTGTTCCGGGCATTCTTCCTCAAGAACCTGTGCAATTCTTATCAGTACCTGATCTCCAAATTCATGTCCATATGTGTCATTCACAGATTTAAAATCATCCGCATCCACAAAGACAAACGCACATGCTATTCCCTTTTCCTGATACTTTGCAAATGCCGGACGGATAATGTCCGTATACGCAATCCGGTTACAGATACCGGTCAGCGGGTCCCGGTTGTACAACATCTGAAGTTTATTTACGGCATTCTCCAGCTGTTTTTGCTTAAACTGCGTTTCCAGTGTCTTTACAATCGTGCTGTGAATGTCATAATAATATGGATTATCATACAGAAATCGTCCGTTTTTCATTACCAGATAGCCAACCGACTGTTCCCGGAAATGAATCGGGGTAAACAGATAGGCATTCTGGCTTCCTGTTTCTTCCAGATGGCGGTCCAGTTCCCCGACACTGGCAAATGCCATTCTCTTATGGTTCTCAAATCCATCTGCCACCACAAGATTCTTTTCATCATAGCCTTCCACCGGAAAATCCGTATCCTCATCGGCCGCAAACAGCTTGCGATCCACCACAAAATATACCCCGTCACATCTCAGTTTCTGGAAATAGTCAACAATATATTCAAAAATTTCCCGGAAACCATTGCACCTTGCCATCTGCGCTTCCAATTCCACGAGAAGGGAATCATCTTCATCTTTTTTGACCGTTGCAACAATCTTTTCCTTTATATATTCGCGGTAGTTTACCATGCCGTTATTCGGACAGCCACAGCTTTCTCCGTAAATACAGGTAACCGGAATATAGTTGCGTTCTTCCACCGGTTTTCCTTCCCAGATGCGCAACAGTACATCCACACAAAGCTTTCCGATCTCCTCCCGGTCCTGAAATACAGTCGTAATCTGCGGACGGAAATAGGCTGCCTTATCCAGATTATCAAAGCCCGTCACCAGAAAATCGTCCGGTACGCGGTACCCCCACTGTTCTGCCTCTGCACAGATTCCTGCCGCAATATTGTCATTTGCACAGACAAACACATCCGGAAGTTTCGAGCCGCTATGGACATACTCCCGCATATAGTTCACGCCGGTCTCATAGTCGTAATCCCCACATAAAATCGGATTGTCATCCAATGTCATTCCATATTTTTTCAGGCATTCGCAGTACGCAGCAACACGTTCAAAATTTCCGAAAGCATCTTCCGGGCCTCCAGCAAAAACAAATCTGCGGCATCCATGCACTTCGTATAAATGTGTCATAAGTTCACGGATCGGACGCCGGTTATCTGCGCCTACATAATAAAATCCGCTGATATACCAGTCCAGGGAAAGAACCGGAACCCCACAGTTCTGCAGGCGTTCTACAATCTTTTCTTTTTGCCGGACATCCACAATATTGCTTCCATCCAGTATAATTCCATCAAACGCTGACAGATCCGGCAGATTATAAATATTATATTCACCCGTATTATGCAATGCATCTTTGCTCCAATTGCCATAACAATTGTACTGATACAAAGCAATATCCTCATCCAGTTCCCTGATCCGCCGGATGATCCCATCTACCCAGGCATACGTGATCATCCGGCGCCAGCCGTCTGATATCAATGCTATTTTTTTCAATTGTCCTCCCCCATATACCAATTCATGCCGATATGTTTAATTTATCACAAAAAACCAAAGGCTTCAATGCTGTTCTATACAAAAAACATGTATCCTTTGTGATTTTTAACTTTTTATGTTATGATAGAATTCTAGACTTTAGAAAAGAGGATATTTTATGGCAAAAGGAACTGCTGGAAAAAACTATTGGGCACTTCTTTTGATGATTCTCGCAGGTGTTGTACTGGGTGGCTTTATCGGTCAGCTTAGTGCCGGTGTTCCGGCTCTCCGCTGGCTGAATTACGGACAGACCTTTGGTCTTTCCAACCCACTGGTACTTGATCTGGGAATTCTGGTGCTCACATTTGGATTAACCATAAAAATAACGATCGCCGGCATCATCGGAATTGTGCTGGCGATCCTGATTTACCGTTTCCTGTAACAGGTGCTTATTTCAGGAAACGCTCGAGACTGCGCATATGCTCCTTCATCGTCTCCCGTCCCATACGGTAGGCGGCAAGGAGTCTCTGCCGGTCTCTTTCTACTTTGCTGACTTCTATCTTTTTGGGCGGACGAATGACAAACAATTCCCCACGTTCTTCTTTTTCCCTGATATATTCCAGTTCTTCGTTGTAATGCTCATGCCGGTGTTCCATGGCATCAATCATCGCCGGATACCTGCGAAGCGATACTTTCGCCAGCGGCATCAGCTGATTCTTTTTTTTCACATAATCCCGCGGCTGCGTCAGAACCACTACCGTTTTATCAAACCCAAGTTCCTGCATTTTCTGCACCGGAATGGAATCTGCTACGCCTCCATCAAGCAATTCATATCCATCCACGCAGACCGGCTTTGACACAATCGGCATGGATGCCGATGCTCTCATCCATTCCATTTCTTTCTTATCACACCGATCCACTTTTTTGTAAAGAGCTTTCCCGGTTTTTGCATCTGTCACCACCACGTAAAAATCCATCGGGTTCTTGCGGTAAGTCTCATAATCAAACGGATCAAGATGCTCCGGGATATCATGATAACAGAACTGTTCCCCGAACATATCCCCTGTTTTCAAAAATGTGCGCAGTCCCGCATACTGCGGTTTATTACAGTACGCTGCATTGTAACGAATGACGCGTCCCGGCTGATTGGACTTATAATTACAGCCAAACACTGCCCCTGCTGACACGCCCATCGCTCCGTCAAATGTTATCTGATGCTCCATCATCACGTCGATGACTCCGGCGGTGAACATTCCGCGCATGGCTCCGCCTTCCATGACCAGTCCTTTTTTCATCATCGAATCCCTTCTTTAAAATAAACAGTACTTTTCAGAATCTATCATCTGTTTTGTATTCTAGCTTTCTTTTTCCATGATTTCAAGGGGCGAAACCATGATTCTACCTTAACATTTCCTTATTTTTACATAATCCCGCTTTCTTCTGCCCAAACTAATAAATATTTGTTGAGGAAAAGGAGTATGCCCTATGTATGGTTCACTATTTTATGTATTGCCCATTCTGGCAGTAATTGCAAAAACTGTTTTCCGCGCAGTCCTTCCCTTGCTGATCGGCTGTATGATTGCCTATGTAGTTAATATCCTTATGTGTTTTTACGAAAAAGGGTATGCAAGAATATGCCGTATGGCAGCCATTGCGCCCTTACAGCGTCCCCTATGTATGACACTCTCCTACCTTTCGCTTGTGCTTGTGATCCTGATCTTATGGTGGATGATCGTCCCTCAGCTGTTATCCTGCATCCGGATCATCGCAACCGATTTCCCTCAGGTTTTAGAATTACTGTGTGAGTGGGCAAACGAACATCTGCAAATGGATCTTGGCATGGAAAACGAAATCCGGGCATGGATGAATGAACCCTTTTGCTGGGATACACTGATCGCAAAAATCCCCCGTCTGGCAAAAGGCATGAAAACTTCCCTGGAGAAACTTGGCAGCTGGCTTTTAATTTTTCTGCCGGGACTGATGTTTTCTTTTTATCTGCTTGCTGCCAAAGAATCCCTCTTACGGATGGGCAGTTCCCTGATCGACCGGTGTTTCGGTGTTTTCCAAGGGAAAAAAATACGTTATGTACTGACGGTTCTCAATCAGTCCTTCCATCATTTTCTGGCAGGACAGACCATAGAGGCAGTAATCCTCGGTATGCTTTGTACCATCGGCATGTGGATTCTTCGGCTTCCCTATGCTGCCATGATCGGTTGTCTGGTAGGTGTAACCGCACTGCTACCGGTCATCGGAGCTTATATCGGTGCCGCAGCCGGTGCGTGTATGCTTCTTACGGTTTCCCCGGTAAAAGCACTGGTATTTCTTATCTTTTTAACAATTCTCCAGCAGATCGAAGGCAATTTTATCTATCCCCGTGTGGTCGGACATTCCATCGGGCTGCCCGGCATCTGGGTACTTGCCGCAGTCATTGTCGGCGGTGGGGCATTCGGTATCTGGGGAATCCTGTTTGCCGTGCCACTTGCAGCAGCCATCTACCGGCTGCTCCGTCCCTCAATCAATTAAAGCCGTGCAGCAAGCTGCACGGCTTCTTAAAAATAAGCAGAAATCAAATAGAGCTTACGCTCTCTGTGTTTTTTAAACTAAATGGAACCAGTTCATGTGTGGCCGGTTTGTTGAGATCAATCATGCCAAACAACAGATCAATACTTTTTCTGGCAATCTTTTCATACCCCTGACAAACCGTCACAATCTTTGGATTATAATAATCTGCAAGAAGTGTTCCGTCAAATCCGATCACCGAGATATCCTCCGGTACCCGCAGACCCGCATCAAAAATTGCGCGCATGGCACCAACTGCCATCACATCACTCATGGCAAAAACCGCTGTAATGGATCTTTTGGAAGCCAGCATCCGGTTCATGGCATTGTATGCACTCTCATATGAGAACCGCGCTACCGCATAACTTTCTTCCTCAAATTCACAGCCATGTTTTATAAAGCTGCGCTTCGCTCCTGCTTTACGATATTTACTTGGGGAAGATAATGCCATATCTCCCCCGATAACAGCAATATCGCGATGTCCGTGATCAAACAGATAATCAACCGCCATCTCCGCAGCTGCCATATCATCTGTTGAAACTGATGCAAGATTCCGAAATCCCAGTTTATCCGCCCGATCTGTCACCAGCACACACGGAACATTGACCAGTTCAAATTCTTCATGAAAGTACTGTATATTACCTCCAAGGAACAAAATCCCCATTGGCTTATGTTCCCTGCACATCCGCACAGCCTCTTTCACTTCATCTGCATCTTCATCCAGATAATGCACCCGCAGGGAATAATCCGATCCCTCGATAGTATCCTGAATTACCTCTATGATATTTGTAAACAGCATATTCGAAGTACCTTTTACGAGAATCAGAATACTCTGGCTCACGGTCTGTTTTAAATGCTTGGCATTGTTATTTGGTACAAACTGGTAAGCTTCCACAATTCGCATAATGCGGTCACGGGCTTCTTCGCTGACATCTCTTCTTCCATTCAGGACACGGGAAACCGTACTGACAGAATATCCTGCCTCTTTCGCAATATCTACAATTGTCATTCCTTCACCTCGTATATACAGACGAAATGTCTATTTTCTAGCCCTTGACAGCACCTGCAAGAACTCCTTCTATTATATATTTCTGGCACGCAATATAAAAGATAATAATTGGCAGAATTGCAAGAACAAGTACTGCCATCATGGCACCCCAGTCGATCTGTCCATGACTCTGTTTCAGAAACTGGATTGCGATCGGAATGGTTTTATACTTATTAATATTCAACACCAGACTCGGCAGAAGGTAATCATTCCATACCCACATTGCCTCAAGGATTGCTACCGTTACCGTCGTTGGCTTTAAAATTGGAAAAACCACCTTAAAAAAGGTCTGTAATGGTGTACATCCATCAATCATTGCAGCTTCTTCAATTTCCAGGGAAATTCCCTTTACAAAGCCGGTAAACATGAAAACGGCCAGCCCCGCTCCAAATCCCAGATATACAACAATAATTCCAAGAGGATTGGACAGATGTAAAAGGTTTGCAAATTTTGATAACGTAAACATTACCATCTGGAATGGAACAATCATGGAAAACAGACACAGTACATAAATTGTTTTCGTCACTTTTGTATGGACTCTGGTAATATACCATGCACACATGGAGCAGCAGATAATAATCAATGCAACCGACCCTACTGTAATAAACAGGGAAATCCCAAAACTGTTCCAGAAATTTGTCTTACGGATACCGTTGGAATAGTTCAACCAGCCACAGAATGCACGTTCAACACCATGAATAAATTTATCCCAGCCAGCGGAAAGCGGCTCTGTTCCAAGTGTAAACGGATGTCTGAAAATAAAGGCTTTTCTTTTAAAGGAATTTAAAAGGACTACCAGAATGGGTGCAATCCATAAAATGCTGATAACCGTAAATGCCAGTGTCCAGATCCAGCCATGTTTTGCCTGACGGACAGCACTTACCTGATTGTTATTCTTTTTAGCCATTAGTCCTGCACCTCCTTGCTTGTGGTCAGTTTATTCTGAATCAGCGCAATAACTGCAACCAGAATAAAGAAGATAACCGCTTTGGCCTGACCAACGCCCTGCCATCCGGTCGTGCCGTACATTGTGTCATAAATATTTAATGCCAGAAGCTGTGACATCTTAGCCGGATTACCACCGGTCAGAGCGAAGTTCTGATCAAATAACTTAAATCCATTGGTCAGCGTCAGGAATGTACAAATGGTGATCGTCGGCATCAGCATCGGAAGTGTTACATACCGAAGCAGCTGCCAGGAATTTGCACCATCAATCTTTGCCGCCTCGATTAATTCTCCCGGAATATTCTGGATTCCTGCAATATAGATAATCATCATATATCCGATCTGCTGCCAGCATACTACAATAATCATACCCCAGAACGCATACCACTGTGTGGATACGATTGTCTTGGAGAAATTGGATAATACGCTGTTAAAAATCATCAGCCAGATATAACTGAGTACGATACCACCAATCAGGTTTGGCAGGAAAAATACGGTACGGAAAAGATTGGTACCCCTGATGCCTTTGGTAAGTGCCATCGCAATGAGAAATGAAATCACATTGATGATCAGCACCGATACAACCGTAAATAACGCTGTATACCATAATGAATGAATAAATGTTGTGTCTAACTTTCCGTTTACAAAAAAGATTCTCGAATAGTTCTGTAACCCTTTCCATTTCCAGTCTGTAACGGTTGTGAACTTACAAAAAGATAAGAAAATTCCATATACAAACGGTACAATAAATCCAATTGCAAATGCAATCATTGTCGGAAGCAGAAAAATCGGGAAATATTTTTTAATTGCTTTTTCCATAATACATTCCTTTCACTAACTGCAGCCCCTGCCAGTACCAGCCTGCACTGCAGGTGCTTCTTTAAAAAAAGGAGTAAGCGGCATGCCACTTACCCCTTTTCCCATCATCTTTGATTACTGTGCATCATCTTCATGGGCGATCTTCCACTGATTTGCCCATCCATCAACAAATGCGGTCTTTACAGCATCCCACTCACCTTCACCTGCGGTATAGGCAGTCAGGGCAGAAACAACATCCGCTCTCCAGTCATCTACATTTGGAGTAGCATTGAAGCTCCATGCTACAGATGTTTTTCCGTCAGCCATTAACTTGTTTGCAGCCTGTGCAAATGCATTCTTTGTCTCGTAATCACCTGTAAATGTATCATATGGAGCAGTAAGTCCCATCTGATTTGTAATGGCATCACGTCCCTCGTCAGAAGTGATTACCCAGTTTAAGAACTCAAGTGTTGCATCAATATCTTCCTGAGATGCCTTTGCGTTCACTGCCCAGTAGTTCTCAGTACCAACACAAAGTCCTTCATTCTCATCATCTACACCAAAGTAAATTGGCATCATGGATAAGTCATCTGCTGTAACGACATATCCGTTCTCCTCGTTTGTTAACGGAGAGAACTCCCAGTCACCATTCTGGTAGAAGACTGCCTCTCCCATACCAAACTCAGACTCTGCATTTAATGCACCGGAATTTAATGTCTTAGGATCTGCTGCGGAATCAGATACATACATATCCCATACGTTTTTGAAGTTATCAAGATAAGTTCCCTTAATGGACTCTTCCCCGGCTGTAAGGTCACATCCATCATCCTTGAACTCATAGTACAGTGGCATATTGGCAAGATGTCCGGCAAATCTCCAGGAAGATCCGTCATCCAGTCCTGCGGAAGCAAATGCCTCTGTCAGGTCAGTTCCAAGTTCTTTATTGATGTCATCAATACGGGAATTGATGTCATCTGCAACTTTCTTTAAAGTATCAAAGTTGTTAATCTCATCTACCGAAGAAACTACAGCACCATCCATGCCACAGTATCCTTCCAGAATTGTCTTGTTGTAGATCAGGCCGTAGCACTCATAGCAGTTTGCAATGGCAGCTACCTTATCATCAGAGTTGATTACAAGAGACTTATCTGTCAGATGCTTGTAAAGCTCAGAGTCCTTCAGATCATATGTATAATCGTTCCATGTCTGTGCTGCGGAAGAATTTCCCACATTGAAGATGGTAGGTGCATCTGACTTTGCCATCTCGGACTGTAATGTTGTGTTGTACTGTCCGTCTGCTGCAGTAAGCACATTTACCTCTACACCGGTCTGATCGGTATAGGTCTCTGCCAGATCCTGCCAGGCTTCGTCTGTCTCTGGTTTAAAGTTTAACATGTAAACCTTTCCAGAACTCTTGCTGGTCTTGTCTCCACCCTGTGTGGATGTGCCACCCTTATCGCTTCCGCATCCTGCGAATGCTGTGACAACCATTGCGGCAACCATTAATGCTGATACAATTTTCTTTTTCATATTTTCACCCTCCTGAAATAAATACGTTCGTAGCGTTACCGTTCATACGGCAGCTCCTGATTGAAAACGTTCACGGCAATGTTTCCGGTAACGTTTTCAGTAAGCAGAGTATACACCTATTTTGCACAGTTTCGCAAGTGTTATTCTCATTTTTGTGAAATAAGTAAGTTTTCCTCTCTATTTTTCGTGCATATTGCACAACGCTTTTCCCTTTGCTTGACATGTATAGGCTGTCGATATATACTTTCATGTATAGACTGTCTATAGTACTTATCACTGAAAGGAGGTCATATACCATGGGTATTGACAAAAATCTCGTACAGGGAAGCATGGCACTTCTGCTGCTGCGCCTTTTGGAAACGAAAGATATGTATGGCTACGAAATGATTGAAGCTCTTCGCAGCAAATCCAACAACGTCTTTGAACTGAAAGCCGGCACCCTGTACCCACTGCTCCACTCTCTGGAGAGCAAGGGCTATGTGCGGTCCTATGAGGATGCCTCTTCCGGGAAAAAACGCAGATATTACCAGCTGACAGAGGCCGGTCGGCATCATTCTTCCGAAAAAAAGCAGGAATGGATGGCTTATCAGGCTGCTGTAAGCAATGTGTTAAGTTTTGAAGGAGGAATCTGATATGGAGGAAAAAGAATATCTGCAGACCCTGGGCGAACAGATTTTAAACCCACATGCACGTACCCATGTGCTGGAAGAAATTCAGGAACACATTGACGAACAGATGCAGGATTATATAGATACAGGAATGTCTCCGGACGCAGCAGAAAAAGAAGCTGTCCGGCAGATGGGAGACCCGGTTGCAGCCGGCACGGAATTAAACCGGATCCATCGTCCCCGGTTTCCGGGTGTTTTGTTCGGCATTGCGGTGGCTCTTACATTATCCGGAATTTTCATGCAATATATCCTGTATGGTTCTGAACCACTTAACACCACCTATTCCAACACCGTGTTTATGCAGCATGCCGTTTTCTATCAGGTGATTGGCTTCGGCATTATTCTGTTTGGGATGTTCAGCAATTACATGTGTTTATCAAAATACAGCTGGTTTTTATACGGTCTGTTTTTGGGATTCGCGCTGCTCGCCTGCTTCTTTCCGGGCACGTTCTCTTTCTGGCAGACCCGTACCTTTAGCTATTATCTGTGTCTGCTGTATCCACTGCCCTATGCACTGCTGCTATACTCCAACCGGGAAAAAGGATGGAAAACCATTGTCTGGCTGCATGTGCTGTCACTCCTGTTTTTCGGAGCGATCCTAAGCCACACCAGTGGTTTTGTATGGCCGCCGGTTCTGGCATTTGTTTTTCTGTCCGTCCTGCTGTCCGGAATCTGTATCCAAAAAAGGATTCTGCCCGGTTCCAAAAAGGTTCTCTGGTGCTGGACACTTCTTCCTTATATCGGAATCGCAGCTTTGGCAGGCAGCCTGTTTTTACGTCCGCAAACCTATCTGTATGACCGCCTGTTGACTGCACTCGGACTGCAGCATACTGACGACGGACCTGGCTTTACGAGACTTGCCCTGCAGTATGAACAGACACGTTTTTCCCTGTTCGGTGGAAGTTCTGTCAGTGACCGTCTTCCACGGGAAGAACTTTACTCTACCTATCTGCTGCACAGTATTTTTCTGTGGTTCGGCATTGCGGCCGGCATTTTAATCATCGCTGCACTTACCTTTTTTGCGCTGTACAGCATGCACTGTGCGCTGCGGCAGAGCAACCGTCTGGCAATGCTGCTTGGTACTGCTGCCAGCGGAGTCCTTCTCCTTGAGCTGTTCAACTATGTACTGACGAACTTTGGCATCAATCTGTTTTATACCGCCTCTGTTCCGTTCTTATCTTACGGACTTACCGGCACAGTTGCCAATTCCATTCTGGTGGGGATTCTGCTGGGGATCATCCGGAACCGGAATGTATTGTATGAAAAAGAATCCGGCCCAGCCGTGATTCCGGATACTGGAACGGTTTAAACAGCAAACGGCATAGCCTGTGATCCCTGCAATATGTACCGGATCACAGCTATGCCGTTTTTATCTTGTTTTATTTCCGTAGTAAAAGAAAAATCGGGTGAGCTGGCGGCTTCTTTGCCACCGGATCATCCGATTTTAGTATCTGCCTGTTACAAATCGCAGGAAGGATACCGGTTTGCGTCCGTAGCTCTTCGTCCGTTTCACGTAATCCTTGTAATACTGAACTACCTGAGCAAAGGACATGGTTGGATCGATTGCATACATCATCGATACACCTCCTTTTTTATTTTGGTGTGCGCCCTTCTCAATTATCTTATGTCATATGGGCTGATATGTTCGAAATGATTTTCTCATTTCTTGTATACATTATAACACCGTCTTTGGTAGTATTCAACAAAAATAACGTAAAATTTTTGTGCAAATCACATATTGCTTTTGTAAATATTGCTCATAAATAAATGTTCCCGCAACAATTCTTTCTGCGTCCTCTCTGCTGTCCAGAAAATATTATTGCCTGTGATTACAGCTTTTAGTGCAATTGGTTCCACACCCGACTTTTTATATTCTGCCAGAAATACATCCACCTGATCCGAATTCATTTCCGAAAAAATCAGCATTTCTGCCGGAAATTCCGGACCGTCATATTTTTTTGCCTCTCTGGTAAATCCCTGTATCTGCGCCAGCGTACCCAGTTTCTGGGAATAATCCTTGCGGGCAACATCTATGATACGAATGCCTAATGTCCTGCATACATTCTGAATCACTGCGTATTTATCCCGGTTTATACGAAAAAGTAATATTGTCTGTGCCATAATTTTCTCCCTGCTGATCCGCTGCCTTACCTGTGTCTGTTTTCATCAGACTCCAAACTCCCTGTAATCCTCCGGCAAAAAACGATGGTAAATGATATGGATTCCCTCATCCTTAAAACAATAATAATAGGGATCTTCCTCATCCTCCGCAAACCGGAACATCCAGTCGAATTCCCCATTTTCGATCTTCTGACATTCCACATGGGACGAATGTTTACAGAACAGTTCCCGGATCTCCTGCATGGTACAGCCATGCCTGCCAACCAGTTCCACCAGTTCCCGGATAAATTCATCCGGCTTTTCATGCTCATGGACATATACACTTCCCTGTTCCGGAATATAAAAACAGAAACGCTCTTTTTTTGCCGTCACACCTACATCCCCGAGTTTTTCCTGCCACGTTTCCGGCAGATGCTGCAGGCGATGAAGCATTTGTTCTTCTCCCTCCTGCACGTCAAAAAAGTGATTCAGAGAGGACAGGGGATAGTATAACCGGATGGCTTCTTTTCGAAATCCCAGTTTTGCCTGTTCCTCTTTGATCGTGTCCGTCAGACTTTTTTCCAGCCGCTCGTATCCCATCCTGTCCTCCTGTATCTATAGCTGCATGATAAAATCTGCTTTACCGATCCTGCAGCAGAATCTGCCGTGTCTTGGGATCATCCGGCGGCAGATTGCAGTGCAGGACATGAAATCCTCCGGTCTGTGACCCTTCAATCACATTGATTGCCCCATTGTAGAGTCTTGTCTTTCCGGTTCCGATCTCATGATTCGTAAGCCCTGCCAGAAGCACATTGATTGCCGCTCCATGGGATACCGCAGCCACTGCCTGATGCCCCGTTGCCGCAAGAAGCCCTATCGCACGCTCCATGCGTTTCTGCACATCGGCAAACGGCTCCATTCCTTCGACATGGTCGCCTGCCGCAAGTGCAAAATACTCTTTTTTATCTTTTACCAGTTGTCCGGAAAACGGACCAAGATCCCGCTCAATCAGCTCCTGCATCGGCTCTACACCGTCTCTGCTTAACCCGATCTGTGCAGCAATCTCCTCCCCTGTGCAGTGTGCACGTTTCAGTGGGCTTGTATACACAGCTTCTATCCCCAGTCCCTGCAACGTCTGCCCACAGCGTACTGCCTGTGCAATTCCTGCCGCATTCAGTTCTATATCTTCCCTTCCCTGAAAACGGTTGATATGATTCCAGTCCGTTTCTCCGTGCCTGATTAAATATATTTTCATTTTTTATGTTTACCAGCCTCAAAAAATTTCTTTGTCTCATATACAACCACACCATTTAAAGCAAACAGCGCAATCATATTCGGCAGTGCCATCAGACCATTGAAAATATCGGCAATCGTCCAGACAGCACTTACCGTCATATACGGTCCGATAAATACTGCCAGAATATAAATCCAACGGAACACCATTACTTTTTTCATATTTCCACCGGTCAGATATTCCAGACATCTCTCACTGTAATAATCCCATCCAAGAATCGTTGTAAAGGCAAAAAATACCAGACACATCATCAGGACAAAAGAAGATACCACATGAGGGAACGGAAGTCCGTTCTGGAACGCATATGTAGTAACCTGAACGCCCTCGAGTCCATCCACCTGCCATGCTCCGGTCAGTACAATGGAAAGTCCGGTCAATGTACAGATCACAATCGTGTCAATAAATGTACCTGTCATGCTGACAAGTCCCTGACGCACCGGCTCATGTGTCTGTGCTGCTGCCGCTGCGATCGGCGCACTACCAAGTCCTGCCTCGTTTGAGAAAATGCCCCTTGCAACACCGTTTTGCATGGCAACAAACATACTGCCTACCACACCACCGGTGACTGCACGCGGATGAAATGCGCCCTGCACAACCGTAACAACCGCTGCAGGGACTTTTGTAATATTACAGATAATTAAAATCAATGCAAATACAAAATATGCAACCGCCATAAACGGAACAACAATCTGGCTGACACTTGCTATACGCTTGATTCCTCCAATCAGCACGGCACCCACACAAAATGCAAGGATCAGGGAAGCGATTACAACCGTCCAGGAATAAGTTCCGATTCCCGGAATTGCCACGGTATGAACCTTATTCGGGTCAAAAAAGTTCTGGATGGCACTGGCTATACCGTTCACCTGGCTGAATGTTCCGATTCCGAACAGACCTACACAGACTCCAAAAAAGGCAAAAATCTTTGCAAGCCATTTCCATTTCGATCCCATTCCCTGTTCAATATAGTAGAACGGACCACCCAGACTGTGTCCGTCTTTGTCAACTACACGGTATTTGATGGCAAGTAATCCTTCGGAAAATTTTGTTGCCATTCCAAAAAATGCCGCCACGATCATCCAGAACAATGCCCCCGGGCCGCCTGCGCATACCGCAGTTGCCACGCCGACAATGTTTCCCGTACCGATCGTCGCACTCAGTGCCGTACATAACGCCGCAAAACTGGAAATTTCTCCCTTGCCGCCCTCTTCATTTTTGATCATCCACTTGAGTGCCAGCGGAAGCCTGCGCATCTGCAGGACTCCCAGACGCACGGTCAGTAAGATACCACCGCAGAGAATCAATACCATAAGCGGAACTCCCCAGACGAAGTTGTCCACGGTCTTTAAAAATGCATTGATTGTTGTCCACATAATTTTTCTCCTTATTTTCCTTTTTCAAAAGGCTTTTCCTGCGTACAAATGTGCTTTGTACGCGCACATTAAAAATTATACGCAAAACAGGAAACAAGTGCAAGAAAAAAATCATTTTTGTCGGTGAAAACATAAAATTCTGTTGCTATTTTAAATCAAAAAAAATATACTATAAGAAAAACAGATTAGATTTAAGGGGGAATTTTCCATGAAAACATTCATCGGCACAGGTGTGGGACAGCCGGAAGCTGCCGTGCATCAGGCAGTACAGGGACTTACATCCCCAAGTGCAATTCTTTTTATGGCTTCTTATGAACATTTCAAAGAAACTGCCTCACGCTTAAAAGAACTTTTTCCGGATACTCCGTGTATCGGAACGATCGGAACCAGACTCGTAAACGGACAGGTGGATGATTCCGGTCTTGCGGTTCTTGGATTTTTTTCTGATGTGAAGATCCGCTGTGGTATCATCACCGAAGCCAGCCGTTGTCCGGTTGCGGGCACAACGCAGCTTCTGAAGCAGATTGCAGAGATTTCTCCCGGCACAGACGATACGGTATGCGTGGAATATTGTACCGGCTCCGAAGAAAAGCTGGTAACCACGTTTACATCCTGTCTGGAAACAAAGGGCATCCATCTGGCAGGAGGCACCGTTTTCGGTGTCCCGGACGGCAAACCTCCGGTCGTTGCATATAACGGAGAATTATATGAAGATGCCTGCGTCTATGCACTGATCAAAAATACAACCGGAAAAATACGTGTATACAAAGAAAACATCTATGAAAAAACATCGGCTCAGAGTCACTTTGCCACAAAAGTCGATGTGTCCCGTAAAGCACTCATCGAACTTGACAGTAAACCCGCCGCAGACGTATACAGCGCAGAACTTGGCATTCCCCGTGATAAAATCGTTGACAACGTACTGGTCAATCCTATGGGACGTGCGGTGGGCAATCAGGTTTTTATCTCTTCCATGAACGGAATGGATACAGACGGCACACTGACCAACTACAAACGAATCAATAAAAACGACTGCATTTATTTCTTAAGCCTCGGTGACTACAAAGCAACGGAACAGCAGACACGCCAACAGATCCAGCAGGACGCATCCCATATTTCCCTGGTTTTATCCATTGACTGTATCTACCGGTACCTTCTCTACGAAAAAGAGGGATATTTTTCTACATATGCAAAAGACATGGCAGTTCTCGGACCACATCTCGGCATTGTCGGCGGTGGCGAACAGTATAATAACCAGCATGTAAACCAGACGATGGTCTGCGTGGTATTTGAATAGGAGGAACTTTTTATGTTTGGAAAAAAGAAAACCACAGGAACCGCAACACCTGTTCCACAGGTTTCCAATAAAAAGAAAATAGAAGACTGTCTGACATCCATGTCTTTTCTCAGCCATTTTGTCATTGACAAAAAGGAATCTCTCGTTGAAGAAGAGATCAAGACCGTGCGTGAGATTGATAAAGTAAAAGACTCTTACACCGATGTGATTGAACACAATGCCTCGATCCGCGAAGCTGTTGATTCCCTGCAAAAAGAATTCGGGAAAATCGGAGAAATTTCCGGCCAATTTACGGATGTAATCACCGATGTGACCAGCGTATCCGACGACGCCATGCAGGATATCCGTGATCTGAAAGAAAGCTCTGCCAAAGTGGAAACGCAGTTCGCAGAGATTCATAAAATCTACGATGAATTTCAGGCCCGCTTTGATGAAATCCATGCAACCATGCAAAACATTGTCGGCATTGCAAACCAGACCAACCTGCTGGCATTAAATGCTTCCATCGAAGCGGCCCGTGCCGGTGAACACGGAAAAGGATTTGCCGTTGTTGCAGATGAAGTCACAAAACTTTCCATTGGCATCAAAGAACTGGTGGGTGATGTAAACAAAAGTATGGAAGGTTTGCAGACAAGCTCCGAAAATCTGACCCATTCTCTGCTGGATGTACAGGATGCACTGGATGCTTCCCGCACACAGATGGACACAACCGAAGATGTCTTTTCCCATATCAACGATTCTGTGTCCAGCGTAGAAAATGTTCACCGCGGCATCAATGAGGTTGTGGAAAACTGCAGCGGACAGGTGGATCAGCTCCGGGAAGACATGGAAGCCCATGAAACCCGTTATGCCCAGGTTCAGTCCGATATTGACGGCTTAAAGAGCCTGATGACAGAAAAGGGATTTATCTATGAGGACATTTCCAATATGATGGAACAGGCTGATCCATTGATCGAAAATATCAAAACGGAATTAAACAAATAAATCTCATTATTCCCCATCTTCTGCCCAGAGCCGTGCGCACCGCACGGCTCTCTGCCATCCCCTGAGCAGCTTTTTGCGCTCCCCTGAGTCCATTACCGGTTCAAACCTTCGTCCCAGCTGCCAGTTTTCCCGGATTTCATCCCTATCTTTCCAGTAACCTGCCGCAAGTCCTGCCAGATATGCCGCTCCGAGTGCTGTTGTCTCAATACATTCCGGTCGAAGTACTGCCGCATCAATGATATCTGCCTGAAACTGTACAAGCATGTTATTTGCACTGGCTCCTCCGTCCACACGCAGACCGTTCAGCGTCACGCCGGCATCCTCTTCCATGGCGTGAATGACATCTTTCGCCTGATAGGCAATAGACTCTAATGTCGCACGGATAAAATGTTCCTTTTTGCATCCCCGTGTCAGCCCGACAATCGTTCCGCGCGCATACGGATTCCAATACGGTGCCCCCATGCCGGCAAATGCAGGAACAATATAAACACCATTGGAATCCGGGACCCTCTTGGCATATTCCTCGGACTGTCCTGCGGTACGGATCATACGCATCCCGTCCCTCAGCCACTGGATGGCCGCCCCTGCCACAAAAACACTTCCCTCAAGTGCATATTCCACTTCCCCTGCAGTACCCGCAGCAATGGTCGTAAGCAGTCCATGTCTGGAAATGATTGGTTCCTTTCCGGTATGCATCAAAAGAAAACAACCGGTTCCATAGGTATTTTTTACATCCCCTTTTTCAAAACAGCACTGTCCGAACAATGCTGCCTGCTGGTCTCCTGCCACACCCATCACAGGAATTTTACCGCCAAAAATCTGCTCCTGTGTCTCTCCGAAGAAACCACTCGACGGCCGCACTTCCGGCAGCATTTCTTTGGGAATGCGAAACAGCTCTAATATCTCTTCCTCCCAGCAGCATCTGTGTATGTCAAACAACATGGTTCTTGCCGCATTCGTATAATCCGTGACATGCACCGCCCCTTTGGTCAGATTCCAGATCAGCCATGTATCCACCGTGCCAAACAAGAGTTCCCCTTTTTCTGCAGCATCGCGCGCGCCTTTCACATGATCAAGAATCCATGCGATCTTGCTTGCGGAAAAATAAGCATCCGGCACCAGGCCTGTCCGCTTCTGCAGCATCGGTCCATATCCTTTTTCTTTCAGTTCATCAATCTGTTCTGCCGTGCGCCGGCACTGCCAGACGATCGCATTGTATACGGGTTCCCCGGTCTTTTTATCCCAGACGATTGTGGTTTCGCGCTGGTTTGTGATGCCAATGGCACGGATATTTTTGGATGATGCCCCGATATTCGCCATTGCCTCTATGGCAACCGACATCTGGGAGGACCAGATTTCCCTCGGATTCTGCTCTACCCAGCCCGGCTGCGGGTAAATCTGTGTAAATTCTTTCTGTGCCATCGTGACGATTTTTCCTGCATGATCAAACAGGATACAGCGGGAACTTGTCGTTCCCTGATCCAGTGCCATAATATATTCTTTCATAATCTGTAATCCCCCATATGATTTTCCTGTAGCTTTTCTTTTTTCTATTTTACTGCATATTCCCATTTATCACCAGTTCATTTTCTCGTCAATTGTGGTTTTAACAACATATTTTCCATTTGCTTTCTGATAAATTACTTCTTGCTTACAAAATAAAATCAAAGGAGTATCTTATTATGGAACATAAAATGTTTTGCTATCAGTGTCAGGAAACCGCAGGATGCAGCGGCTGTACCCAGATGGGTGTCTGCGGCAAAAAGCCGGAAGTAGCAGCTATGCAGGATCTGCTCGTCTATGTGAGCAAGGGATTATCCGCGGTCACAACCCAGCTGCGCAAAGAAGGAACAAAGGTTTCAGAAGAAACCAACCACTTGATCACCTGGAATCTGTTTACCACCATCACAAATGCCAACTTTGACAATGAGGCGATCATCGCACGGATTCATAACACTCTGTCCGTGCGCCGCACACTCATTTTACAGGTAAAAGATACCTCAGGTCTGCCGGAAGCTGCTTTCTGGGATATAAAAACAAAAGATGGCTCTGACGCATCGGATGATGTGCTCTTTGCCAAGGCAAAAGAGGCAGGGGTTCTCTCCACAAAAGACGAGGACATCCGCAGTCTGCGTGAACTGATCACTTACGGATTAAAAGGTTTGTCCGCTTACTCCAAGCACGCCAATGTACTGCTTTCGGATGATCCGGAAATTGATGCCTTCCTGCAGCGGGCACTCGCTGCAACACTGGATGATTCCCTCACAGCCGATGACCTGGTCGCACTCACACTGGAAACCGGAAACTATGGTGTCAGAGGCATGGCGATGCTCGATACTGCAAATACCGGTGCCTATGGCAATCCTGAAATTACCAGAGTGAATATCGGTGTGGGAAAAAATCCGGGAATTCTTGTCTCCGGTCATGATTTAAAAGATCTGGAAATGCTTCTGGAACAGACACAGGGAACCGGTGTAGATGTGTATACACACTCAGAAATGCTTCCTGCCCACTACTACCCGGCATTCAAAAAATATCCGAACTTTGTCGGAAATTACGGAAATGCATGGTGGAAACAAAAAGAAGAATTTGAACGTTTCCACGGACCAATTCTGATGACGACCAACTGTATTGTTCCACCAAAGGACAGCTACAAAGACCGGCTGTACACCACCGGTGCTGCCGGCTATCCGGGATGCACACACATTGATGGCGAAATCGGTGCACAGAAGGATTTCTCGGCACTGATCGAACAGGCGAAACACTGTTCTGCTCCGGAAGAACTCGAGCACGGTGAAATCATTGGTGGCTTTGCCCACAATCAGGTACTTACACTTGCCAGCCAGATTGTTGAGGCCGTCAACTCCGGCGCGATCAAAAAATTTGTCGTCATGGCAGGATGCGATGGACGGGCAAACTCCCGCAATTACTATACGGATTTTGCCAGAGCACTTCCAAAAGATGCGGTTATTTTGACTGCTGGCTGTGCCAAATACAAATATAATAAACTGAATCTCGGCGATATCAACGGAATACCGCGTGTCCTTGATGCCGGACAGTGTAACGATTCCTACTCTCTGGCTGTGATTGCCCTGAAACTGAAGGAAGTATTCGGTCTCGATGATATCAACGATCTGCCGATTGTCTACAACATTGCATGGTATGAGCAAAAAGCAGTGATTGTGCTGCTGGCACTGTTGGCACTGGGTGTAAAAAATATCCACCTGGGACCGACCCTTCCGGCATTTCTTTCCCCGAATGTGGCAAAGATCCTCACGGACACGTTTGGCATTGCCGGAATTGGTACCGTAGAAGATGATTTAAAACTGTTTTTTGGCAAATAATCCACAAAGTCTGTTTTTTGTCTGTTTTCCTTTGACAAACGGTATTTATGAGAGGTATGATTATTATACAATTTAACGATTTTGCATATTTGGCAGAAGGAGAACATTACATGAACGAAAAACAGTATTTACGAGCCAACAAGCGGGTATTTCTCGCTGTCACCATTATCTTTTCCTATATCACGCTGACCATGCTTGCTGCACTGGCGGCCAGCCACGGGGACCACTTTGTCCGGATTATGATCCAGTGTCTGGTTTCGGTCGGTGTGATTATCCTTTCCGCACTGGGCTATCTGACCCGAAAGAAAACGCACACCTGTGCCATCATCCTGACAACCGCCATGATGGTCGGTTATGCAGCTGTTGCTTTACTAAATACCACGGAAGGGACATGGGCTTACGCGCTTCCCCTCATTATTGCCGCCATGGTTTATCTGGATGAACGGCTTATGAAAATAATAAACAGCGTATTTCTGCTGGTAAATATCGTTCGTCTGATGCTCAGTTTTGCCCCACACGCATCTGCTGCACTGGCCAACAAGGTGCTGGCACTGTTTGTCCTGCTTCTTGTTGCATACGCTTCTATCAGTATTACACGGATGCTTGTGCTTTTCTTTGATGAAAACATGACGGAAATTACAGAAGCTGCGGATAAGCAGAAGAAAAACCACGATCAGATGCTTCTCGTTGCCGAAAATATTTCCCGGCATTTTGAAGAAGCAATGACTGTGCTTGACAGTTTGGAAAACAGTATTGAGGTCAGCCACAGTTCTATTCAGGAAATTGCAGACAGCACCGAAAGCACCGCTGAAGCCATCCAGAAACAGGCGGTTATGTGTTCCAATATTCAGGGCAACACCGATGCGGCAGAAGCCGGCATCCACCAGATGATTGAAGCCGCACATGAAACGGATGCTACTGTAAAATCCGGTGCACAGGTCGTCCTGGAATTAAAGGAACAGGCACAGAACGTGGAAGAAGCCAGCAATATCACGGTACAGGTCATCCAGAGCCTGACTTCAAAAGTCGAGGATGTCCAGAGCTTTGTCGGATCCATTATTGAAATTTCCAACCAGACAAATCTGCTTGCCTTAAATGCTTCCATTGAGGCTGCGCGTGCCGGGGAAGCCGGAAAAGGGTTTGCTGTGGTGGCCGATGAAATCCGCCAGCTTTCCGAACAGACAAAAAATGCCTCTGCCAACATTACAGAAATTATCGACAAATTAAACGATGACACAAAACGTGCCAACGAAAGTATCGAAAACTCAGTTGCTTCCGTAGAAAAGCAGAACGAACTGATTGAGAATACACGGGAGAAATTCGGCAATGTCGGTGAAACCGTTGAACGCCTGATGGAAGATATCCATACGGCAGAAGAAAATATCCAGAAAATCCTTGATGCCACGAATGTTATTTCCGATAATATTACCCACCTCTCCGCCACCGGTGAGGAAGTGGCTGCCTCTTCCACCGAAGGGCTGCGTATGGCAGATTCCACGGTGGACAATATGAAGGGCTGTAAAAAAGTTCTGGAGAATATTTACATGCTTGCAGAAGATATGAAAGATTCCGTAGAGCACAAAGAACTCGGATAACTCTGTCTGCCAAAAAGCCGGACGCTGTTTACACAACGTCCGGCTTTTTAATGTTTACAGAAAATACAAAAGTGACAGGCAAACGGCCATGCCAAGGAATGCCATCCGGTACAACAGCACATTCGCACACCGGATATCTTCCGGTTTCACCGGACGCAGGGCATCCCCTATCGTCGGTTTCTTTACAGTCTTTCCAAAATAACTGGCATCCCCTGCCAGCTGGATGCCAAGGCTTCCCGCACAGGCACTCTCGGTCTGCGCAGAATTCGGGCTGGCATGTTTCCGGCTGTCCCTTCTCCAGATCTTCCATGCCCCGGTCCCGCTAAAACGTTTCCCCGGAAGGAAGCTTGCCACGATCATAAGCAGTGCCGCAATGCGGGACGGAATGAAATTTACCACATCATCCAGTTTTGCCGCAAACCTTCCAAAATACAGGTTCTTTTCATTCTTATATCCCACCATGGAATCCATGGTATTCACTGCTTTATAGGCAAAGCCGAGCACCGGTCCGCCAACTGCCAGATAAATCATCGGCGCGATCACACCGTCGGATGCATTTTCCGCAACGGTCTCAATTGCTGCCTTTGCCACACCTGTTTCATCCAATTGTTCCGTATCACGCCCAACGATCATGGACACTGCCTTTCGCGCTGCCGGCAGATCCTGCTTTTGCAGCTGCTCATATACCTTCATGCTTTCCACTTTCAGACACTTTGTAGCAAGAATCTGATAGGTCATAATGGCTTCCACGGCACAGCCAATCGCCGGATGCAGCCCGTATGCCCCCTCAAGGATAACGGCGGCCACACCGGTTGTCCATGCGATAACAATCACAACCATCGCAAACCCGCGCAGAAATTTTTTTGTGTCTGACAGTTCCTTTTTATTCAGTTTTTCCAGTGATGCGATCAGATTACCAATCAGACGGATCGGATGGGGCAGCCAGTGCGGATCGCCAAACAACAGATCCAGCACAAACCCAAGAAACATCGCAAAGAAATGATAACTCATACTTTTTCTTTTAACTCCATTTTATTCTCTTGTAAGGACAGGCGCAGATGATAGCCCTCGGCATTTTTTACCTGATACGAAAAATAATCACCGCCACAGTAGTGCGAAAGCAGCGCCATGATCGTACCCCCGTGAACCACAGCCACCACCGGAAGCGGCTCCTGTATCATACCGTTGTCTTCCGTTTCCCGGCACTTTGGACACGCTCTGTATGCCAGCTGCTGCCGGATCTGTTCCATAACCAGCTCCATCCCATCCACACATCTTGCGATAAAAGCCTCCCGGCTCTCACCTCCCGGAAATGCCAGCGTTCCACCACTGTCAATCCATGCCTGATAGCGCGGATCTCCATTCAGCTGTGCATAATTCTTTCCTTCAAATTCTCCAAAATCCATTTCACGCCATGGATCAATTTCGATCTGTGGAATTTGCGGAAATAAAATTTCTGCGGTCTGCCGGCAGCGAAGCATGGGACTTACAAATACATATGGCATATCCCCTGTCCTGCATACCTGTGCCCATTGGTCTTTTCTTTTCTCCAGCTGCTGTCTGCCGTCCTCCGAAAGCGGTTCATCCGTCTGTCTGCCAATATACCGGTGTTCTACATTTCCCAGCGTCATTCCATGCCGGATCAGATACAGTTCTATTTGATTCTCTGTCCAATTCCACATACAATCCGTTCCACCCTTTCTGCTTTTGCTGCAATTTCACAAAGCAGCCGTCCCAGCCGCTCACGATATTCCCGCTCGAACGAATCAAGCGGCACAATTCCATTGCCTACTTCATCGCAGATAATTACTGTATCCGGATGTTTTTCCAGATAAGCCATACTTTCTGCTTCCGGGGATAGAGACTTCGGGGCACTTTCCTGCAATTTCTCTCGAAACCATTCTTCAAAATTGTCCCAGATCCGTGCTTCCTCGATGCCCCGCACCTGTGTTACATATGCTTTTTTTCCCTGAGCAGTGCCGCCAATGTATAATTCCATTAATGTACTCCCTATTGCTTGATATTTTATATTACCACGTTTCGACAAATTTATCTATTTATGCTATATTAGCGGCAATTAACCTGAATGGATGCTCGACCATACAAAATGAGAAGAACCCCCAGTAGCGGCAACTACTGGGGGTTCGTTTTTGGTGTACTTGTAAAAGTATCGCCTCATTCTTTGTTGATTGCATTATATCATACACAATCACCAATTTCAAGTATACCCCAATTCATCATCCTTTTTGCACCAGTAGCGCGACTTTTTCAAATCAACACTGACACGGCTGCCGCCACCGCCATTGCCCCCTCACACAGCGTCAGAAAATATCCCGCCGTATCTCCGGTTATTCCGCCAAATTCCCTGTAACTGCGCCAGCGATAGTAACCGAACACTGCAAATGCCGCCGCCACCGCCAGAATTCCCGCCAGAAGCGAAAGCCAGAGCATAAACAGTACACACAACAACGTCTGTGCATAAAGTGCCCCTTTTACCCCACGCTCATGTGCGGTACTCGCAAAATGATAGAGCATCCCATCCGTTTTTGCGGAACGGAAGGAGACCACGCTAAGACCACTCAGGCAGCGGGACAGGAAAAATCCACAACAAAACACTTCCAGCGCACGGTAATCCACAATCTGGGAAAGAGCCGCCACATAAATCAACCCGAATTCCGCCAGCTTGATCACGGAAAAAGCTCCAATGTGGGAATCCTTTAAAATTTCCAGTTTTCGCTCTCTGGGCTGATACGAATGCAATGCATCCATGGTATCCATAAACCCATCCACATGGAAGCCCCCGGTGATAATAAGCGGGAGCGCAGCTGATATCAGAATAAATGCAAGCGTACTGATTCCCAATAACGCAGACAACCGAAACCATCCCCAGAAGATAGCACCGATCACTGCCCCGATCCACGGAAAAAAGCACATGCTGTAACGCATGTCTTCTTCTTTCCACACAAATTGTGGCATCGGAATTTTTGAATAAGTGGAAAACGCCACCGCGATTCCTCTAATGATGTGCATAACCTGCTTCCTTTCTCTCTTTTACCGGAACCGGAATACCTACAACGACTTCGGTCACCGTATCCGCCAACGTCGCCACTCCCGTATTGATGCGTCCGAGTGCACGGATATATGCCTGCGTTGTCGCATCATAGGAAATGCCATCCTCAAACACGTTATTACTGACAATCACCAACTCGTCCACTTTTGCGGAAAGGCTTTTGATTCCCTGCAATATGTGTCCGACAACCACATCTTCCGAAACGATGTCCGCACCGGAAAACATCTCATTTGCAACCAGATTGGACATACATTCCAGCAGGGCACAGCGAGGACGTTCCGTAACATTTTGCCCTGCGCGATCCGGTGGTTCCATGGCTTGCTGTGCTCTTTTCGAAAAATCTACTTCCCCGATATCACGCGGCTGTTCCATCGTAACAAATCCTTTTCCCGCGCGAAGTCTCCGGTGTCTTGCAACTTTTTTTCCGCCCTCCGCATCGTACACCTGCATGGTTGCGATATAATATTTATTCGTTTTTCCATCCAGCAGATGCTCTGCGTAAGCCGATTTTCCGCTGCCGCTTCCGCCCAAAACCAAGGTGATCATTCTGTTTCCCCATACCGCTCGTACTGCGCAATTTCCATCGTATCAAATGTTGTCTGATCCTCGTAGAGTGCCAGCGCCAGATCCAGAAGGGAAAACAGCATCACGGCTCCTGTGCCCTCCCCAAGCCCCAGTCCCGCATCTATGACCGGATGAAGTTTCAGTTCCTCCGCGATCCATTTTGCCGCGGGTTCCTTGCTCAGATGGCTCGGCAGAACAAATTCCCGCACACCCGGCACGATCCGCTCCGCCACCAGTGCCGCGACCGATGAGATCAGCCCATCCAGAACGACCGGCACATGATACAGTGCTCCGCCGATGCATACACCTGCCATTCCCGCGATATCCAGACCGCCGAATGCCGCCAGCATGGAAAGTGCATGCGCTGACCGGATCTCTTTTTCATATTTCTCCAGTGCCTGCGCAATGACCTGCTGCTTGCGCAACAGCCCCGCGTCGTTTAATCCGGCACCACGTCCGGTCACTTCTTCTGCTGTGCGTCCGGTCAGTGCCGCCACAAGCATGCTGCTCGTCGTCGTATTTCCGATTCCCATCTCTCCGGTACCGATCAGCTGATAGCCTTTGTCTTTGCACTCCCGGACCAGATCAATTCCCACAGACAATGCCTGCAACGCTTCTTCCTCTGTCATTGCAGGTTCCTGCAGAAAATCGCGCGTGCCCTGCATCACTTTGCAGTCGCGCACCCCCGGCAGCGTTTCTTTTGTGTTGATTCCAATATCGACCGGGATCACATCCACACCGGCGCGGCGCGCCATTTTGCCAACCGAGCTTGCCTGCTGCCCCATAAATCCTGCAACCACCGCGGTCACTTCCTGTCCGGACTGACTGACCCCTTCTGCGACAATACCGTTGTCTGCGCACATGGTGAGGATCACTTTTTTTTCAATGGAAAGGCTGCTGCTTCCTGTGATTGCGCCGATCTGCGCAAACATTGTCTCAAACTGCCCCAGACCATCCAGCGGTTTGGCAATTTTGTCCCAGCTTGCTTTTACTTGCGCGTAGATCTGTGCGTCCGGTGGAATGATTTTAAGTTTCTCCATTTCTTTTCCTGTAATCAAATGTATTCTCCTGTCAATCAAACGGAAATCCGGCTCTCCTGCAAAATAGAGTATACATACTCCATATCCAGATGCTCCCGCAATCCCTGTGCGAGCTTGTCATACTGCTGTTCCTTAAATGCATGATAATCGCCGCCAGCCTCCGGTTTCCATGACACCTTTTTTTTGTCGGCCAATGCCTGTACTATGCGCACGGCAATGTCTCCATCGTCAAAAATGCCGTGCACATAACTGCCGTATACGCCGGGTTCTTCGCTGCCTTTTTCCATGCGCTGCACCCCGTCGGTTCTGCCATCTGCCAGCTGTACCAGTGGCGTCTGATGTTCCCCGGTGGAAACCGTTGTCTTTCCCATATGAATCTCATAGCCGGAAAATTCCAATCCGGAAAGTGTGGAAAAAATACCGGTCACATTCTCAAATTTTCCACGTGTCTGCGTACGCATTTTTTCCGGCATCAGGGTCGTGTCGGTGTCGATCAGTTCCATACCACGCAGGGGTAGTGCCCCGTCGCGCTTTATGCGCTCCACGGCAATTGTATCCGGCTCATGAGAAATTGCTTCGCAATGAGCCGGATAGAGCGGTTCGCGTAGCGAATTCTCATTCTCTACCCCATGTGGGTCCGAAATGGTACGCCCCAGCATCTGATAGCCACCGCAGATCCCCCAGACCGGGATATGCGCCGCCAGCTTTTTGACCGCGGCTTCCAGACCGTTCTGCCGCATCCAGCGCAGATCACCCATCGTATTTTTGCTGCCCGGCAGAAAAATCATATCCGGCTGTCCCAATTCCTGCACCGAAGAAACATAGCGCACGGACACACCCTCCAGCCGTTCAAACACGTTAAAATCCGTAAAATTGGAGATCCGTGGAAAACGGATCACTGCCAGATCTATCACGCCTACATCGTGGTTGTCCAACTGGCCGCTCAGACTGTCCTCATCCTCAATGGACAGATGCATATACGGCACTACGCCGGCAACCTTCACACCGCCGCGTTCCTCCAGCATCTCCACTCCCGGATCAAGGATCGTCTTGTCCCCACGGAATTTATTAATAATCAGACCCTTCACACGGGCTTTTTCATCCTCTTCCAAAAGCATCAGCGTTCCCAAAAGCTGCGCAAACACGCCGCCACGGTCGATATCCCCAACCAGAAGCACCGGTGCATCGACCAGTTTTGCCAGCCCCATATTGACAATATCATCCGATTTCAGATTAATCTCTGCCGGGCTTCCCGCCCCTTCCATCACAATAATGTCTGCCTGCTTTTCCAACTCCGAAAAAGCCTCGCAGATCGTCGGAACCAGCTTTTTCTTATACGCAAAATAATCCCGCGCCCGCATATTTCCGAGCACCTCACCCTTTACGATCACCTGTGATCCGACATCATTGGTCGGTTTCAACAGGATGGGATTCATAAGCACGGAAGGCTTCACCCCCGCCGCTTCCGCCTGCATGACCTGCGCGCGCCCCATCTCCAGACCGTCTTCGGTGATGTAAGAGTTGAGCGCCATATTCTGTGATTTAAACGGTGCCACGCGATAGCCATCCTGCGCAAAAATACGGCAAAGTCCTGCAACGATCAGGCTTTTTCCGGCATTTGACATCGTGCCCTGCACCATGATTACTTTTGCCATGTTTGTTTCCTTCCTGCTAACCAGCAATCACAACCCTGCAATCCTTCTTGAAACATGCAATTCCATATTTGATAAAATTACGCATTCCGTCCTGCTTCAGCTTATCGACATATGATTTTTCTTCCATCTGTTTCAAAGCTTCGGCACATGCAGCATCCAGATCTCCATTCCCGGCATATTTCAGTTCTATCACAATTCCTGTTCTGTTGTTCGGCACCTCAACAAGAATATCGCTGTAGCCGGTTCCTGACTCTGCATTTGACTTTATAAGCCAGTTTGCTTTATATCCCAAAAGCCCAAGTAAAATGCCATGGTAAAAATTTTCTTTCTTTTCCTTTGCAACTGCTGTATCACGTATACTTATAGTATTCCAAAGATATTCTCCAAAGAGCTGCTCTATTTTTTCTGTATTTTTTTCTAAAAATGCATTGCAGAATTCTTCCAGTCTCTTACCGTCATTCGCGGACGTATCCCGGAACCATTCCCTGATTTTCTTGATAAAAAGATTTTTTATCTCTTTATTTGGAATTGCCAAACGTATCTTTCCATCCGCTGTACGCCCCTGTTTTGTCAGATATCCGGTCGTAAAAAGTACGCTCCACAGATTTCCAATGTTTTTATCAAGCTCATCATACGTAAGTTCCTGTGAAAGTTCCTTTTCAATACACTCTCCCGCGATCAGACGCTCAATTTCATCCTTGGTCTGCACATCCGCCTTATCAATCAATCTGCGGACGATCGCATTTCCACTCGAATTAGACCAGTAATCCTGTGGTTCAACCGTTTGATCATAGTTAAGTTCATCCACATAATTTATGACATCCCATGGACAGTACACATCCGCATTTCCAAAGTGATAGCCATCATACCATTCCTTTGTTTCCGGAAAATGTGAAGCCAGACCATACGACGCAAGGAGTTTTTTTACCTCATCATCTGTGAATCCAAACTGTTCATCAAATCTGGAATCCATAATAGAAAGTACCTTAAAATTATTCAATCCTGTAAATATACTTTCCTTCGATACTCGCAGACATCCCGTCAGAAATGCAAACTGTAAATAATCATTCGTCTTTAATGCCTGACCAAAAAGGCCTCTGATCAGAGAAACCATTTCACGATAATATCCATTCTGATATGCTTTATCCAGAGGAACATCATACTCATCTATGATAATTACTGCCTTTTTCCCGTGATGTTTATATAAAAGCTGTGACTGTTTACGGATGCTGTCTTTTATATTCTCATCCGTACCTGTAAGCATTTTAGCGAAATATGCCTTATCCTCGTCCGTAAGTGCATCACTTGTTTTGAGATAATAATGCCGGTCCATTTCATTGGCAAGAATCGTGCCGAGCATCCTCTTCGCATCCGCAAATGTCAGCCCCTCCACCCCTTTGAGCGTGAGAAATATCACTGGATACTTTCCCATGTACGCATCGCATAGTTCTTTATTCTTTGCAATATATAAGCCTTCAAACAGTGAAACATCTGCACCGATTTCAAAAAAACTTTTCAGCATGCTCATATTCAATGTCTTGCCAAAACTTCGCGGACGAGTGAACAGTGTTACTTCCCCCCAATTCATCAGAATCTGTTCTATGAGATTTGTCTTGTCAATGTAATAAAATCCGTTCCTGCGTATTTTTTCAAAACTGTCAATTCCTACCGGTAATTTCAAAGTATTTACCATATGAGCCTCCAACAAACAGATCATTTTGTCATATTTACATATAGTATAACTGATTGACAGGGTAATTACAATTTCCTTTCATTAAACGGTCACCGAAATACACTGTCATGATTTACTCTCCATTCCAAAAACATTTTCTTGAAAAGATCCCCATGTTCCGTTAAGATGATATTGTAACGAAAAACAATATATCAGGGAGGTAGTTATGAACTATACAATTGAAGGAGCACCAATGCCTGTCGTCATCTGTAACTTAGAGGGCGGCGAAACCATGCTTACGGAAAAAGGAGCAATGTCGTGGATGTCCCCAAATATGAAAATGGAAACCACAACAGGCGGCGGAATCGGAAAAATGTTCGGTCGTGCTTTTTCCGGTGAAAGCATGTTTATCAACCGTTACACCGCACAGGGCGGCACCGGACTGATCGCATTTGCATCCAGCTTTCCCGGAGATATCCGTGCATTTGAAATTGCACCGGGGCAGGAGATTGTCGCCCAGAAAAGTGCCTTTCTCGCATCGACCGCTGGTGTGGAAATGTCTGTTTTTTTCCAAAAACGCATTGCCGGCGGTCTCTTCGGCGGAGAAGGATTTATCATGCAGCGTCTGTCTGGAAACGGCACCGTCTTTCTCGAATTTGACGGACACATCAAAGAATATGAACTTGCACCGGGACAACAGATTGTCGTCGATACCGGATACCTCGCAGCAATGACAGCCGGATGTTCCATCAATATCCAGACTGTACCGGGTGTAAAGAATATGCTCTTTGGCGGGGAAGGGATCTTTAATACCGTTATCACCGGACCGGGACGTGTATGGCTGCAGAGCATGCCGGTTGCACAGCTCGCCGGAGCGATCAGCCCGTTTATTCCAAATAAAAATTAATCATTTTCGAAAAAATCCCGGAGCCATTTTCCATGCTCCGGGATTTCATTTTATATCATTTTTCAAATTTTCCGAATCTCAAAACTGTTTTTCCCACGGGTTTTTACCTCATATAATACACTGTCTGCCTCCTTAAACAGTTTTTCATAAGGAACTTTCTCCGTCATACACACAGCACCCAGGCTGATGGACAGCGGCACTGATCCCTCTGCATTTCCTCCACCAGACCATATCGATTATACAAACCGGTCAGTGCATCAGTCTTTGCCAGACGGTCCCGGTCTCTCATGATAAGCAACACAACAACTACAATGTGGAAATGAGCCGGGTATCGACATCTTTATAAAATACAAAACAGAAATTGCCATTTCTTGCCAGCGGAACCGTGGTCAGATGGGTAAATCCCTGCTTCTGAATATAGTAATTCACACTGTAATAATCGGCTACCGTAAAATCTGCCCGCAAATTACTCATCCTTCTTTTGCAGCCTTACCGCGCTTCATATGCCCTGGATACACGCTTATACTCTGCCGGTTCCGTAATCTGTTCCACAACGATATCTCCGTCTTCCGCATCACGGTATCGATACAGATACACACCTTCCTGAATCTCATCCTCCTCTATGAGAGACACTGCCATATAGTGCTTCTCTTCAACGGTAAAAGTATCCATGATGGCAAACTCTTTTTCCGTCCCATCCGAAACCGGAATACGGATTACTTCATACTCTTCCATAATATCTCTCCTTTATCGTGGCACTTTCGTAAACAGTGCAAATGCATTTTCCCGTGTGGTCTGCTCGACTTCCTCCACAGAAACGCCTTTGATCTCCGCAATTTTAGCAATCACATACGGAATATTACGTGAATCATTGCGCGTTCCCCGGTGTGGTTCCGGCGCCATATACGGGCAGTCGGTTTCGAGCACTATGCTCGAAAGAGGAATCGTTTCCACGGTCTTTACCAGCTTTTTGGCATTTTTAAAAGTCACAACACCGCCTACACCGATGAAATATCCCATCTTTACATATTCCTGTGCCATCTCCGGCGAATAGGAATAACAGTGGATCACGCCCTTTATGCCATCCTCATATGCCTTTTCCATGATCTTCATGGTATCTTCTGCTGCATCCCTGGAATGAATGATCACCGGAAGATCTGCCTGTTGTGCCAGTGCAAGCTGCCGTACAAACCAATACCTCTGCTTCGCCTGTATCTCCGGTTCCTTATCCCAGTAATAATCCAGTCCGATCTCTCCCACCGCAACTGTCTTTTGCAGCGTTGTCTGCTGTCTGAGCCATGCATAAGTGTCCTCATTTAAATCATCCACGTCACTGGGATGTACGCCCACCGCAGCATAAAGAAAAGGGTATTCCTGCGCCAGCGAAAGTGTTGTCTTTGTCGTCGCAATGGAAGACCCTACATTAATCACCGGCGAAATGCCGCGCTGCGGTAATTCCGCAAGCAGCATCTCCCGGTCCGTATCAAATTTTGCATCATCGTAATGTGCATGTGTCTCAAAAATCATAAGAAATGCCTTTCTATCTGATCAAGTTCCTCCATGATGATACAGTTTGGAAGTGTATCCGAAGCCACCATGCCCCGCACCTGGGCATAATCCATCCAGCGCACACTCTCAATTTCTTCGGTCTGCAGTTCAAATTCCTCTGCTTCCCGATCCAGCCAGAGCAGATAAACATTTGAAATCTGGTGATCATGAAATGGCTGTCTGTGAAATTCGCTGTCAACATCCTTATGCACCTGTCCGCAATAAATCAGATCCGACTCCTGCACTGTCACATTTAATTCTTCTTTCAACTCCCGAATTGCCGAAGGAATATACTCCTCCCCTGCCGGTATATGTCCGGCACTGGAAATATCATAGCAGCCCGGAAATGAATCTTTCTGCATACATCTCTTCTGCAGCAAAAGCTGAATCCGTCCGTTCCTGTTGCGGGCAATCCAGACATGTGATGTACGATGCCGCACACCCTCCCGGTGCGCCTCTGTGCGTTCTACGGTTTCACCGGTTGGTGCTCCGGTTTCATCTACAACATCAAGGATTTCCATAATTTATGCCTCCTATTTTTATGCCTCCGACCTTGTTTAACAGATCTCTGCACCGCTTGGCATTGGTTTCTCCGGTGTCATCAGAGAAAGTGTGCCGTTTTCGTCCTCTGCACACAGCAGCATGCCCTCGGACAATACTCCGGCAAGTTTTGCCGGCTTTAAGTTCACAAGAACCATAACCTTCTTGCCGACCATCTCTTCCGGTGTGTAATCTTTACGGATACCGGATACAATCTGCTTTACAGTGTTTCCGATTTTTACCTGAGAGCAAAGCAGCTTCTTTGACTTTGCAACTGCCTCACAGGAGAGAATCTCTCCCACCTGGAACTGCATCTTCGTAAAATCATCAAATGTGATCTCTTCCTTCGGATCCATATCAATGACTGCTTCATCTGCGGACTCTCCGCCATTTAATGCTTTCTGTTCTTTTTCGTACTCTTCCTTCTGCTTTGCCTGAATGGCATCCACTTTTGGCTGGATCTCTTTTGCGTCAATTCTTGCAAAAAGGATCTCCGGAGCATCGGTTACTTTTGTTCCATCCGGATACAGACCAAACTGATTGAGCTCATCAAAATCACGCAATGATGTCGATAACTGCGCCACGATTTTTTCTGCGGTTTCCGGAAGGAATGGGTGCAGAAGACTTGCGCCAATCGTGATGGACTCGGTCAGATTGTAAAGAACCTCTGCCAGACGGTCTTTCTGTGCCTCGTCTTTTGCCAGTACCCACGGGGTTGTCTCATCAATATATTTATTGCAACGGCGGAACAGTGCGAATACTTCGGAAATTGCATCTGCCACACGAAGTTTTGCCATCTTCTCTACAATACGGTCGCGGGTTTCCGTCACAACAGCTTTCAGATCTGCATCCACTTCACCGGTGACTCCTGTGGATGTTACCACACCGCCAAAATATTTATTGCTCATGGAAACGGTACGGTTTACCAGATTTCCAAGAATATTTGCCAGATCAGAGTTGAAACGCTCAATGACCAGATCCCAAGTAATCACGCCATCATTCTCAAACGGCATCTCATGCAATACAAAATAGCGGGTAGCATCTACGCCAAACAGATCTACCATGTCATCCGCATAGATTACATTTCCCTTGGATTTGCTCATCTTATCCCCGCCCTGAAGCAGCCATGGGTGTCCAAATACCTGCTTTGGCAGTGGCAGATCCAGTGCCATCAGAAAGATTGGCCAGTAAATGGTATGGAAACGGACAATATCTTTTCCGATCAGATGCAGATCAGCCGGCCACAGCTTCTTAAACTGATCTGTGGAACCATCCGGATCATATCCAATCTTTGTGATATAGTTTGTCAGTGCATCCAGCCAGACATATACGACATGTTTCGGATCAAAATCTACCGGAATTCCCCAGCTGAAACTGGTACGTGATACGCACAGATCCTGCAGTCCCGGAAGCAGAAAGTTATTCATCATCTCATTCTTACGGGAAACCGGCTGAATGAAGTCCGGATGGGTATTGATATAATCAATGAGCCGGTCTGCATATTTACTCATCTTAAAGAAATAAGCTTCTTCTTTGGCAGGCTGCACTTCCCGTCCACAGTCCGGACATTTGCCGTCTACAAGCTGGGATTCTGTCCAGAAAGACTCACAAGGTGTACAATACATTCCCTCATAAGATCCCTTATAAATATCACCCTGATCATAAAGCTTTTTAAAAATCTTCTTTACACATTTCTCATGATCCTCATCCGTGGTACGGACAAAGTTATCATAAGAAGAATTCACAAGATCCCAGATCCGCTTTACCTCACCGGAAACCTGATCTACAAATTCTTTCGGTGAAATATCTGCTGCCTCTGCTTTTTCCTGAATCTTTTGTCCATGTTCATCAGTTCCGGTCTGAAAATAGACATCATAGCCTTCGGCTCTCTTATAACGCGCAATTGCATCCGCAAGAATAATCTCGTACGTGTTTCCGATATGCGGCTTACCTGAAGTATAGGCAATCGCGGTTGTCATATAAAACTTCCCTTTATTTTCTGCCATGTCCTTGGCCTCCTTATCTCACATTCGCTCTCCCCATTTTACCGAATTCCACGCCATTTGTAAAGTATCCCCTATTCGTCCGTTTTTCTGTTTATTCAAGAATATTTTCTTATATGCCAAGAATTTCTTGCTGACCTGTTTTTCCGTAGACTAATATGCTTTTATCCAGTTTTTTCCAGTACAAAACTGCCAAAGATAAATGAGAAGGAGCACCAACATGAAAAATATACAAATCGGGGCAGCCTTAAAAACGATGCGAAAAAATCGTGGCTGGACGATCCATGACGTAGTTGTACAGCTGAATGACCTGTACAATATCGCAGTCGCCGAAAAAACCGTGTACGGATGGGAAAGCGATCAGGCCTATCCCCGCACGGAAACATTGCTGCTGCTCTGTGAACTGTATCAGAGTGACGCATTCACCGGAAATCTCCTGCACATTCCTGCAGACAAATCCTTCCCGATCACTGCAGATGAACGGCATGTCATCGAAATGTATCGCCGGCATCCGGAACTACAAAGTGCTGTAAAACGCGTGCTTGATGTTCCCGTCAAAAAACCTTCTGCAAATTAAAGTCCTGATATCCTGTCCCCTGTAAAAACTATTTTCCAAAATTCATCCTGTCACAGAAGTTTCTATCTCATACAGATATAAATCACATAAACCACATATAAAACCAGCATCACAATACCTTCTTTTCTGCTGATTTTTTCTTTTGTCCATGCAAACCCCCAGATCAACAGGCTCAAAACAATCAAAATCATAATATCTATGATGTTTTCCATCAAGAACGGCATCGGACTGATAACTCCCGCCAGACCAAGTACAAACAGAATATTAAAAATATTGGAGCCGATCGCATTTCCAAGTGCCATATCCACTTCATTTTTGCGGGCTGCAACAACAGATGTCACAAGTTCCGGAAGCGAGGTTCCAATTGAAACAATGGTCAGTCCTACCAGCGTCTGGCTCATTCCAATTTTCAATGCAATATTGCTGGCACTGTCTACAACGACATCCCCGCCAATCACAATACCAGCTACACCAACCACAAGGAACAACAGGCTTTTTGGCATCGACATTACTTTCTGTGCCTCTGCCGCTTCCGTTTCTTCACTTTGCAGATGTCCGCCTTCTTTTCCTGCTTTCAATGCCATACGAATCATTGTTCCGATAAATATGGCAAAAAACACCAGAAATACAGCACTGTCAAAACGTCCCAGTTTCATTCCCACACCACCGAGTATCATAAGCAGCAATGCTGCAAACACGGAATATGGGAAATCACGTTTCAATGTAGCTTTCTGTACAGCAACCGGAGTCATTATGGCACAAAAACCGATGACCACCATCATATTAAAAATATTAGACCCGACCACATTACTGATTGCCAGCGTATTCTTATGCTGGATTGCTGCAACAACAGAAACCGCAGTCTCCGGAAGTGAGGTTCCCATGGCAACAATCGTCAGGCCAATAATGATGGCCGGAACATGAAACCGTTTTGCAATGCTGGAACTTCCCTCCACAAAAACATCTGCCCCTTTGACCAGGAAGAAAAATCCTGCGATCAAAAAAACAATTGCCAGCGGCATGGAACATGTTGAAATAAATTCTGTCATATCTTTTCCCTCTTTCTGTAAAATAATGTGTTAAAAGGCAATAATGCCAAGATGCTCCAACAATATTTTCAAACCTATGAGCATAAGTATTACCCCACCGGCAATCTCTGCCTTTTTCTTATAACGGGTACCGAAGAAATTACCGACAACCACTCCGATGACCGATAATACAAATGTCGTGCATCCGATAATCAGACAGGCTTCCATGATGGATACATTTAAAAAGGCAAATGTAATACCGACTGCAAGTGCATCGATACTGGTTGCAACTGCAAGAAGCAGCATCTCTTTGTGATCCAGTGGCAGATCTTTTGCTCCAATTTCCTGCACGTCTTTATCACGAACCGCTTCAATCACCATCTTTCCACCGATAAACAGCAACAGGAAAAAGGCGATCCAGTGATCGACCGAAGTAATGTATTTCTGAAAGCGGATTCCCAGCGCCCAGCCGAGAAACGGCATCAGTGCCTGAAATCCTCCGAAATACAATCCAATCAGAAACGCATGTTTTTTGTTGATTTTTTCCATGCCAAGACCCTTGCAGACGGATACCGCAAATGCATCCATCGAGAGTCCGACACCAATCAGAAATAACTCGATTACCATTCTTATGTTCTCCTTTTGTGAGGGGATTCATACCTTGCGCTTCTGTCCTGATATATCAAAAAGAGACCCAATGCGCACCAACGAAAAGCGCGACTGCAACCACGTTTTTCTGGTGCACATGAGTCTCATTCTTTAAGGCTTGCCAGGTCCAAATGACCGGTATGTTGACAAGTCACACAATGTGCGAACTACTCCCTCACATACTTTTGTCTATGAATTAGGTAAACTATAACAAACGGTCTTTGAGTTAGTCAATACGAACTTCTTATTTACTGATGACTTTTGCAAACTTCTTCTTACCACGCTTTACGACCTTTCCTTCTCCGGCAAACTCGTCGAGCGTGTAACTGGTACTGATGTCTGTAACTTTCTCACCGTCCACAGAGACTCCACCCTGCTGTACGGCACGACGTGCATCGGAACGACTCTCACACAGAGAAGCCTTTACAAGAACTGCCATGATATCGAGCTTGTCATTGTACAGATCATCTGCAGTCACTTCAACCGTCGGCATATGTGCAGAAACCCCGCCGCCTGCAAACAGTGCGTGGGATGCCTCTTTGGCTTTCTTAGCCTCTTCCTCACCGTGTACCAGTTTGGTCAGCTCATAAGCGAGAATCTCTTTTGCTTCATTCAGCTTGGCACCTTCCCATTTGTCCATCTCATCGATCTGCTCCAATGGCAGGAAGGTCAGCATGCGGATGCACTTTAACACATCGGAATCTGCCACATTTCTCCAGTACTGGAAGAAGTCAAACGGAGAAGTCTTGTTCGGATCAAGCCATACGGCACCGGACTGTGTTTTTCCCATCTTCTTTCCCTCAGAGTTTAAAAGCAGATTGATCGTCATGGCATAAGCATCTTTTCCAAGCTTCCGGCGGATCAGTTCCGTACCACCGAGCATGTTGCTCCACTGGTCATCTCCACCGAATTCCATGTTACATCCATATTTCTGGTACAGAGTGTAGAAATCGTAGCTCTGCATAATCATGTAATTAAACTCCAGAAAGCTTAATCCTTTTTCCATACGCTGCTTGTAACATTCTGCTGTCAGCATGCGGTTTACGGAAAAATGTGCACCAACATCACGCAGTACATCAATGTAGTTTAAATCCATCAGCCAGTCGGCATTGTTTACCAGCATTGCCTTGCCTTCTCCGAAATCGATGAAACGGCTCATCTGCTTTTTAAAACAGTCTACGTTGTGCTGAATGGTCTCCGGTGTCATCATCTGCCGCATATCGGTACGACCGGATGGATCACCGATCATGGCTGTACCACCACCAATCAGCGCAATCGGCTTATTTCCGGCCATCTGCAGACGTTTCATCAGACACAGCGCCATGAAATGTCCCACATGCAGACTGTCAGCTGTCGGGTCAAAACCGATATAAAATACCGCTTTTCCATTGTTGATGAGTTCCTTGATTTCTTCCTCGTCGGTTACCTGTGCGATCAGACCGCGGGCAACCAGTTCGTCGTAAAGTGTCATTGGGTTTCCTCCTGTAATTTAACTTTTTTGATTTTTCTGGAGCTTTATGTCCCTTTGCTCCATATCTATAAAAATCCAAATAAAAATCCCCTCGTCCTAATTATAAGGACGAGGGGGATCTCTCGTGTTACCACCTTAATTCGCATGCTGTTCACACAGCCTGCCTCCGCGAGTGCAGCTACACTCCAGTGCGTCTAACGGGCACTACTCCGTTACAGCCTACTTGCCTGCGCGTTCGGTGTAAAGCTCAGGGATGTATTCCCTGCGGTAAGGGGGAACCCAGCTTGCTGGGGGGATTCCTTATCGCCCGGCTTATGGTTTTTCCATAAATCCATCTGTGCTTTCCGTGTGCCTCTCATCTACCGGCTGCTTTCTGTTCGTTCCACACATTGGTACTTGTTCCCATCTTCGCTTGTATTCTATAATTATATTATTATAGAAAGACAATCACAGTTTGTCAAACAATTTTTACTTGCCTTCTTTCGCTTCTGCCGGAACCCAGATTCCATCTTTTCCCCATGGCTGGATCATAGACAAATACCGCTTCTGTCCATCCTTTAAAAATGTAATCTGTATACCGACCTGTGTTTTATCTGCAGATTCAGATTCTTTTTCCACGGAAACAAGCTTTTTATCCGACGATAAATTCAAAAGCTGCCGGGCTGCATCTGTCGGCTCAAGCAATGCACCAATTGGAACCATATTCTTATTCAGCACTTCACCCATACCGTTTATACAGTAGTCCATCTGCGTATCGCTGATTCCCTGCGCATATGCTGTATCAAACTCATCTGCCGATGCAATTCCATCCGTTTTAGCATCCGGACCGTCAGCAAACTGATTGATTTTTTCCTGTGTAATCTGAAATTGACCATTTTCCTGTGCATAATGGATATTCTCTATCCACACGCTCACATGCGGATCTGATGACTCCACATAATACAAAATCTCTGCAGTCTGTTCTTCCGTATTGATTTCATGCAGCCAGTAGCCATCCATTTCTTCTCCGGTTCCACCAAAGAAACTGCCAAAGGCTCCCCATGGCCATGGACTCGACCAGCCAAATGACGGTGTATCTCCATCCATCCACAAAATATGTATTTTCTCTAAATTCGACTGTACCTCTTTGGATGTCATCTGCACAATTTTTTCTGTATCCCGGTCGCAAAATGCCTGTGCCCATTCCCTGATATTCTGCTCTATTATCGCAGCTCCTGCATTTTCCTGCACTGGCTGCTGTGTACTATCCACTTTCTCGGTTGTATGCTCTGTTTTTGTCTCCGACGGTTTCTGGTTTGTCAGACAACTTACTGCCACAAGTGCAACCAAAACGGTTGCAATCGCAGCCACCCAGGTATGTGGTTTTTTAAAATTCAACACGTTCTTAATTCTCCTTCCTGCATCTGCCTCTCCAAACGCAACCGGGGCAAATGAATACGGATGCCGCTCCATCGCAAAAGCAAGTAAGGATGCGCTGTATCCTTTTTTAATCTGATTTCCAAACTGCGCAAGTACGGCCTCATCACAACTCATCTCCATGTCTCTTGTCATATAGAAAAAGGCAATCCATGCCAATGGATTCCACCAGTATACAGCCAAAAGTACGAATGCAATCAGCTTCCATAAAGGATCATGTCTGCGAATGTGCCAGCTCTCATGCGCAAGGATGTACTGCTGTTCCTCCTCTTTCATCCGAAACGGAATATAAATCTGCGGGCAGAAAATTCCCAGTACAAACGGTGATGGAATACAGTCACATTCCCAGATCTTTATGGTCCGCCGGACGTTTCCAGATGTTTCATTTACGGTTAAACGTACTGCTGTCCGTACCATACTGCGGCATTTGATATAGGAATACATTCCATATCCTAAAAATAAAAATATCCCGATCAGCCAGACAAAAAACAACACCGCACAAATTTTCTGTGAGGTCGTCATAGCTGCTGTCAAACCAGCTTCAGAAGCTGCATCCCCTGTCACACGTGAACCGGCAGATATCTGCGTCACATTCTGTACTGCCGTTTGCGCATGCACTCCAGATACTCCTGTGTAGTGTGCAATCTCACTCATTTGTGATCTGCTTTTTACCAGACGAAACAGATTAAACAAACTCCATCCTGATGCAATGGGCAAATCAAATAACATACGGATTCCAACAATTGCCCACAATGCATAGGAATATTTTTTGGGACATTTCCGCAAAAGCGCGCGCACTGCAAACACCGCGAGAATTACAACCGCCACCATGCCATTCCGCTGCAGAAATGCCAGAAAAATTACACTTGCCTTCTCCATTCTCTGCCCCTACCCTTCTTTATGCTCGTCGATCATTTTCTTGAGCAGCTTTGCTTCTTTTTTGGAAATTTTCTTTCCTCCAAGAAATGCTGTGATAAACCCTGGCAGTGATCCGTCAAATGTGCGATCCACAAAATACCGGGATTCCTCTGCCTGCACCTGTTCCTTTGGAATTAAAACAGAAACCGTTGCATCCTCATTGGCAATGTATCCTTTTTCACACATTTTCCGTACAACCGTATAAGTCGTGGATTTTTTCCAGCCAAGCTGTTCCTGACATAACTTTACAAGTTCCCCGGAGTTGACGGGGGCATGCTCCCATACGACACACATAAACCGGTAATCACTGTCACATAATTTTATATATTCCATCTTTTTCTCCTCCATAGGTTTATAGCTATCAACCTATCTTCAGTTTATTCTTATAAACCTCAAATGTCAAGGTCTATTTTTATAAACTGCGAGAAATGTCAGAAAAATACGATGGAAAATGTTTGAACTCACCTTTTTAAAAAGTTATAATAAACGCAAAAGGCGATTGTGAAATCGCCCAAAATAAATAACTCAAAAGGAGGACATGTTATCGTGGAAAAAGTACGTTACATGATTTCCGATGCCGCCGCACTGGCCGGTGTGGAAACCCATGTGTTACGTTACTGGGAAGAAGAACTCGACCTGACCATCCCGCGAAACGAGATGGGACATCGATACTATACACGAGAAAACATACAGGAATTTCAAAAAATCAAAGAACTAAAAGAAAAAGGATATCAGCTAAAAGCAATCCGCATGATATTACATAATAAAAACCCGGAAGCTGCCGGTATTTCCTTGCCGGATTCTGTTGCCACTGATCCGTTGCCCACATGTAACCGGGAACATCATCCCACAGCTGCAGCCAAACCGGATCGACAGAACGCAGATAAAACCAACCTGCCTGTAAATACCCTTTCCGCAGAAGAACGCATGGCACAATTTCGGGAGTTGATGAGTGACATTGTAGGGCACGCAATCGCACAGAATAACGAAGCTCTCACACTCGATATCAGCAAAGAAATCCGTGAAACCGTCCTGAAAGAAATGAACTATCTCATCCGGGAACAAAACGATATGACGGAGGAACGCTACCGCCAGTTAAGTGCAGAAATTCGTGGAAAATTGCAGAAAAAACATACCTTATTTTCCAAAAAGGAAAAGGTTCCCAAAATGAAAACATCAAAAAAAGAAAAGAACCGGAAAAATGTATTAAATCCGGTCTGATTGATTTCAGCATTGACCTGGCATTAAACGGTTCCATATATAAAATAAAACAAGCCTGCGGAAGGATTGCCATAGAAAAGTTAGAGACCGTTTCAAGTTTTGTGTAAACGCTAAAAACTGATATAAGATTTGTGAAT